>Ga0126326_1000110_pt1 | contig 44693 bp, 28 predicted proteins | sample InaspJWI67metaG_FD_94485 | JGI IMG/M metagenome (GOLD analysis project Ga0126326, IMG submission 94485) | Marine gutless worms symbiont microbial communities from Oahu, Hawaii - Inanidrilus sp. 1 OAHU.JWI-67 metaG | ecosystem: Host-associated > Annelida > Digestive system > Unclassified | place... | reverse complement strand
TGCCTACACTTTTCGGGGTTCGCAAAAAATCAAAATTGGCTAAGTAGCTGATATTATTGATACTGAATTGAAAATTAGGCAGTTTTGGGCGTCTTTTTTGCCTACAGACCCCAAACTAAAGTTCACTCGAAAAAGCAAATTTTCATCTTAGACAGAAAACCGATAACAGATGGCAGATGTAGTTTTTTTGCTTCGGTTTTGATCAAATCGTGCTCGTAATCGGTTCATTAAAAACTTCAGATTTTCGAGTACGAGTGCGATTCGGGTTACGTATTTTTTTAAATCCGATATCCCAAATCCAAAATGGTTTCCTGACACCTCAAACCTGACACCTGAAACTTTTTTTTTCCTGAAACCCGAGATCTTGGCCAGTGATGTTTGATAATTGATATTTAGGAATTGTTTTTAGAATTCACTGCATGAAATGAAAGGAAAAAATCGTGCCCCAACTGATTGCAGACCGCAGAGACATTAATTTTGTGCTGTATGAACAGCTCAAAATTGAAAATCTGCTGAATACAGATAAGTACAAAAACTTGAATCGGAAGATGTTTGATATGGTCATCTCCGAGGCAAGGAATTTCGGTATTAAAGAGCTTTTGCCAACCTATGCACAAGGCGATCGTCAGGGGGTTCAATTTGACAACGGTCAGGTTAAGGTTCCGACGTGTTTTCACCGGGCATATGATCTTTTTGTTCAAGGCGAGTGGCTGGCCATGACCGAAGACCCGCGATTCGGCGGGCAGGCGCTACCGCGGATAATTAGACAGGCGGCCTATGAATATATTTTCGGCGCCAATTACGGCCTTATGGTCACCGCCACTTTGGGCCACGGTACCGGAAAAGTAATCGAGCAGTTTGGCACCGCCAAACAAAAAGAGCTCTTTTTGGAAAAGGTGTATTCCGGGAAGTGGTGTGGCACGATTATGATGACCGAACCCGAAGCGGGATCCGAAGTCGGCGCCTTGACCACCTCGGCAGTTAAAAATCCAGACGGCACGTACAATATTACCGGCAATAAAATATTTACCTCCTACGGGGATCACGACCTGACGGAAAATATCATTCACCCGGTGTTGGCCAGAATCGAAGGGGCACTCGAAGGTTCCAGGGGCATTTCACTGTTTCTGGTCCCCAAAATTTGGGTCAATGACGACGGAAGCCTGGGTGAGCCCAACGACATTGTCTGCACTGGGGTGGAAGAAAAAATGGGCATACACGCAAGCCCCACCTGCAGCATGAGCCTGGGCGCTAAAGGCAAATGCCGCGGCCATCTGTTGGGACAGGAAAACAGAGGCCTGCAGGCACTGTTTTGCATGATGAATGAAGCCCGCCTGGACGTCGGTGCCGAGGGATTTTCGCACGGTTCAACCGCCTACTTGTATGCGCTAAATTATGCCAGAGAGCGCTTGCAGGGATATGACCTAAAAAAAACCAAAGCATCGGATGCATCCCAGGTTCCCATTATCAATCATCCGGATGTGCGCAGAATGCTGATGATCATGAAAGCCTATGTGGATGGAATGCGCAGCTTAATCTATTACGTCGCCTATTGTTTTGACCGTGCAGACTGCGCCGAAAGCGGGGATGAACAAGACCGCAACAGAGGCCTGATTGACCTGTTGATCCCGGTCGTAAAAGCCTACTGCAGCGAGCGCGGGATGTTTATCTGTGATCAGGCCGTCCAGATTTACGGCGGGTATGGATATACCCGGGAGTATCCGGTGGAACAGCTCATGCGGGACTGTAAGATTGCCACCATCTGGGAAGGCACCAACGGTATCCAGGCCATGGATCTGCTGGGTCGCAAGCTGAGAATGAATAAAGGCAGGGCATTTCTCGAATTAATAAACGAAATTCAAAAATGCATTGATTGTGCCGGAACCCTTAACGGGCTTGAGGCGCTGGTCGGTACCGTTGAAAACGCCCTCAGCCGCCTGGGCGAAACCGCCAGACGTCTGGTTGACATCACGCTGCCCGTTGATGTCAAAACAGCCTTTGCCTACGCACATCCTTTGTTGGAGGTCGTCGGCGATGTATGCATGGCCTGGATGCACCTGTGGCGGGCTTCAATAGCGCTGCCCAGTCTGGAAAAGTTGACTGGCGGCAGTACGCCGGAAATCATCCTGGAAAAGGCAGGTAAAAATAGAGAGGTGGCGTATTACGACGGCGTTGTAAAAACTGCACAGTATTTTATCAATGCCATGCTTCCTGTAACTATGGGCAAAATGGAGGCCATCATCGCCGCCAACAGTTCGGTAGTGAAGATGCATGCAAAATCATTTGGCGGATAAATCAAATCTCAACGGAGCGCTGATCGAATTTACAACATTGGCGAAAATTGGGGACATTCTATTGGATTATTGGTTTAATGAAAATAGAGTATATGGTGAAGTGGGCGGAAACAAATGAACCAATGGAATGTCCCGTGGATTTACCCGAGATGATGGTGTAGTCCTGAATCTGGCGTTCGTACGGACGTCCCGGTCTAGAACCCCGTCACAGCGGCGCGGGCGGTTAACCGGACCCGTAAGCGGCTTAAGGCGGTAACCATTCAGCGGTATTAAGGTCCTGCACGCCTGTTGTGGGTTCCCTGACGAAGCCCGAAACCTCTGCGCTGACCCTGCTGATTCCGCTGAGCGGTGCATTGATGCGAATTATACTTGTGCCCTCGGACATATCCGCGAACTGGCAGTTTATCAGGACCAGCAGGTTGCCCGACTCCGTCTGCGAAGGCGTCACCTGACAGACTTTACCACCACCACCGGGCAGAAGGACATTCGCGCTCTCGACCGAGAGGTTGGCCGCTTCCAGCCGGACAACAAGGTCAAGGCGCACGAACGGGGCCGGTTCGGGTGCAGCGGTCGCCACGATCGTAAATAGCGTCTGCGTGCCGTTGCTCAACTCTTCCGGTGGATTGATCGTTACCGAGAGATCTGTTTCGGGGCCGACGATGGTCACCGTTTCCGTGTCTGAGTCGGTCTGATTCAACGATGACGCTTCGGCGCGGAATTCAACCTCACTCTGACCGGTTTCGTCGGAAACGCCGGCGGCGTAGAGGATTGCACCGAACTCCGCCTCGGCCTCCGGGCCGATATCGCCCGCACTGCATTCCAGACTGTAATCCCCGACGATCGGACATCCACCCTGGGTCCCTGTCGGATTATTGATCTCGACCAGCTTTTCAGGCGTGGTTGACAAGGTCATACCAACATTCGGCGCGGTGGCGAGTTTGCTGTTGTTCTTAATGCGAACGACCAGGGGATTGGGAAAATTCTCCCGATACGCGGCCTCGGCAGGCAGATTCTCCAGTTGCACTTCAAGTTCCGGCGCGGGGGCCGGGCTACAGACCTCTCTCTCGACATCGTCCGAGCCATCCGCTGTGAGGACCACCGTGTTGCACAGTTCCTCGGTCCCCGGCGCAAGATTCACGATCTGTCCGGAGATGTTGATAAACTCGGTGTCGCCGGGGGGCATCTGGTAGGGGCCGCATTCGATCTCGTTGACGCTGCCCGCCACCGGTACGCAATTGGCGGGCATGATCTGCGGCACGACCGCGGGCGGGAAGACGTCGCGTACACGCACGTTCTCGGCGGGGCCGGCGGCCGTATCATTCCAAAAGTGCAGGGTCGTAGTCACTGCACCGGTGCCGGAATCGATAGTGAACTGCTTATCAATGGAAAGTGCCGGCGGTTCGGGCAGCGGTGGTGCCTCGAAACACTGGGGGGATTCCAACGTTACGGGTGAGACGCCGTCGGCGCTCACCTCAACCTCGTTACAGACCGGATCGCTGCCCGGTGCGATGGGGCCGAGCATTCCCTGAATGACAACCACGTCGCCGTCATCCTCTGCCACCGTACCAAGCCCGCATTCGACGGCGTAGGTGCCAGGCGCGCCGGTCACTTCGCATTGCGGCGGCGGCGGAACGACGAAGGTAACCGACTGCACCTCAGCCGGCAGGGTGTCGACAAGCTCCGCGTTGACCGAGTCGGTTGGGCTCGTGCTCGTTACCGAGATGGTCCAGGTCGCCGTGCCGGTGGCCGGGTCGTGAACGCCAGTCTTGGAAACGGCAAGCCCCGGTGGCTGCGGGACGATCTCAATACTTGCACTGGCAGCGTTGTCGCTTTCGTCCGCATCTGGCTCATCGGCGCCAGCGAAAGCCTCGTTGGCAAGGGTGCCGAGCGATGCGGCCTTAATGGATAAGGTGACGGAAACCGATTGCCCGGGATCGATATCGCCCAGTTGATTGCAGTCGACCGTGCCGCCACTATAGGTGCATACTGGTGGATTGGAGCCGATAAGCGGGTCATCGGCGGGTAGCGTGCCGAAAATCAGATTGTCGGAAACGCGCACATTGGTGGCAGTGAGGTCGCCGTTGTTGGTGACCTCGATTAGGTACTCTAAGGTATCTCCCAGTTCATAGGGCGGCGGCGTGAGGAGAATTTTGGTAATGGTGAGGTTGACCTGCGGCGGCGGCGGACTCGCGTCCATGCGGACGAGAAAATTGGCCGAACCGCCGGAGGTAAAGCTGCCGGTCTGGGCGCCGCCCGTCTCAAAGTCGGAGGAGGTGGTAAAGCCACCCGCGAACAGGGTATCTCCCGCACCGCGCGCCAGCGCGACGACCTGATCCGTTCCGGTGCCGCGGAACAAAGCCCAGTAATCGAGATCCCAGGCGTCGAGAGCGGAACTGTTCGCTAGCAGGGATGCGACGATGCCATCGTCGCCAGTACCGGCGTCGGTCACGTTAAAGGGGGGCAGCGGGGCGAAGCCATAGCTGCTGCGGCCGCCCAGATAGACCCGTCCGCCGGGATCGACCGCAATATCGAAAAAGCGGCTCCCCCTAAGCTTTGTGGCATAGACCAGTGCGCTGTTTTCCGGGGAGCCATCAGGAATGGACAGGACGGCGAAAAACACTTTGCCGGTGTTGTCTACGACCGGGTTCCCCACGAGGGGGAAGTTGGTGGGCGCGTTGGGATTGCCGACAGCAGTGATGCTGGCTTCACCGGCGACATAGACCATCCCCGTATTGTCGACCGCGATGGCGCGTCCGTAGTCCCGTTGCAATCCGCCGATGGCGGTGGAGAACAGGATCTCGTCGCCAGCCGCGTTCAGTTTGACGACGAAGGCATCGCGGGGGCCGGCAATAGGGGTGGTCTCGCAATCATCATCTGGCGTCGGTGTATTATTGGGAATAGGCGTATTCTCGACACAGCGCTGCACCCCGTTGACATTGGGAAAATTGTGGGAGTTGGTGTAACCGGTGACATGCGCGGCGCCGTTGCGCACTGCGATATCCCAGATCTCGTCGCCGCAGCAGCCGCCAATAAAGGCCATATAGGCGACGCTACTGAGGGCCAGGTCAAACTTGGTCACGAAACCTTCGTAAAAGCTGCCGGACTTGCCGATCAATGGCGCGACTTCGGACTGCAGCGACTCCGAGCTGGTGGTGCCGGCCAGATAGATCCCGGCGGACGGACCGCTACCCGTCACCACGGCAAGCGCGTAGCCCAGATCGATTCCCGCACCACCAAAAAAGCTTGAGCTCTGAATGTTCAGGTCCGCATCGAGCCTCGTCAGGAAGGCGTCGAATTCTCCGCCATGAACACTCTGATAGGTTTCAGGAGCTTCCGGCGCCGGAAACTCGACGCCAGTCGTGCCTGTCGAAGCGGTCAGCCCGGTGACATAAACAGCGCCGTTGTCGCCCAGGGCGACAGCCGTCGCGACGTCCTCTTCACCGCCACTTAGATAGATCGTCCTCTCGACGACCGGCACCGCCCCAGTGACGTCAAGTTTCTGTATGAAACCGTCCCAACTACCCTGGTAGACCGTGGCCCCGGTCTCGTCGAGATCCGCAGACTGCGTGCCGCCGGCAACATAGGCGAAGGTTGTGCCCGCTTCCTCGCGCACTGCGACGGACAGCGTTTCGCCATAGAATTTCGACGACAGAAAAGTGTCTAACAATACGCCGGTGCCGCCTTCAATACCCATACCGCCGATCGCGGTGGCGAAGTCGATTCCGGGATCGATGAACAGGGGTAACTTGCGGTCGAACCGGTCGGCCTTGAATCCCACCGTTTTGCCGCGGACGACATATCGGCCCGCAATAGCCTGCCGCTCTCCATCCTGCCACTGATAGAAAAGCGGCGCGCCAAACCGCACCGTCTCCCCGGACATCGTCACGATGAGATCGCCGGTGTCGCCGCGTACGACGGTATCAGCTCCTTTGAATAAAAGGGCGATCGGGCGCGGGCTTGTACCAGGCGCCAGGCGGAACCGGTAGGTCAGCCCGTCCTTTGATGCACGGAAGCTGAGGTCGATGCCTGAATATAGATTCTGGTAATGGACGTTCCCGTAAGCCGGGATGTCGTGGAGCCAGCGACTCGAATCTCTGCCCGTATAATGACCGATGCTCGAATTCCTGCCGTCCGTGGCCGTGATCTTCGCGTTCGGGTTTGCGCCGGGAAAGCCTATACGCAACGCGACCATCTCGATCGGCTGACGCCGGCGTGCATTCTCGAATCCCTTTCTGCTGATCGGAGCTTGCTTCGGCGCCCGAGCGAGGGACAGGATCACTTCGTCCTGTTTCAGAAAGAAGTTGAAACCGCTGCCGCGCGCCAGATAGCGTATGCTCTTTGACGTCTGACCGCGATTTTTCTCGAACAGCACCGTGAATCGTAATGCATCAAGCGCGATCTTCGGTGGTGCCTTGTCGATGTCCCCTTCACATCCTGCGTGCGTAACAACAATGGCAGCCGCTGCCAGGATGAAACAACCGAAATTTATGATAAGCCGTTGCATCGCAGTTTATCCTCCCCAAATTTGGAAACTTGACAAGTACTCGCTTTTTAAGAGCTGAATAAACGAAAATAATGAATTGTGTATCGGATTCGGCCTCAGCCCAACATATGGTATCATCAAATGATCTGAAACTATGTTCGGAGATCTCCCGCTGTCATTACCAAAACTTTTGAGTTAGATTTATAAAGATCAATTTTCGTGCCAAAGGCGATTTATTCACATAGATTTGATATAAGCTATTGAATTATTAAAAATTATGAAAGGTGGGTTGATTTAGTTGGGAGAGCTGTATGGATTTCGGTGGCCGTCATATATGGCAGATCCGTCAAATACGACTGGGAATGTGGTCGATTTTAGATTAGAATTTGCTTTTTTGAGTGAAATCTATTGAAAAAATAGACTTGTGGTTCTGCTTTTATAACCAAAATTCCCTGGCCCAGACCGATTATACGAAATGTTCGTTTTACTAATGGATGTCAAATATTACACCAGAATCAGAAAGTTATAGGTTAGTAGCACCAGGTCGGGCCATTATTCCACCATTCCATCATTCCATTGGGCGTCTAAAGCTAAACGCCACCCCTCTGGGGTGAAATCAAAGCCGGGTCCTTGGGCCCGGATTCCTTACTTCTACCAGCTGTCAATGGGATAACCTGTCGAGAGCCTCCCTTCGAGAGCCTCAGGATCCAATGACAAGGTCGAACGATACGGATTTATTAGATAACTGCTTATGCCTTGTTTTTGAATACTGTTGAAGACAGCAACGGAAATGTTACTGTTTCAGAACTAAAGACAAAAATATGAAGGAAGCCGGACTGCTGCTTGAGAGCCTGCAGTGTAAAGCCATACTCACCAGCGATCACTCCACCAACTACCTGTATCCGTCCGGGAATTTTTACGAAGATAAGGACAGGCTTCTTGCTGAGATCGACCGGTACGTGAACTGGGATTCGGACCGCTTCTTTCCTATGTTTATCGGTACCCAGTAGTTAGAAAAAAGCGTTCAAGCGGATACTGTCAAGACAACATGCTGATAAGGTGGCTGGCCTGCCCTTTGGTCAAATTCTTCGGGACTTTTATTTTTTTACTGCTTAGAACATTGAGCTGCTTTTCCGAGGCCGGTAGTCGTCGCCACTTAGTGTTGCGGGCTACGAGTCCGACCGATCCAGACAGATGACGGGTCACATAGTCTTCAGACATTTTGATGGCGGAAGGGAGATCCTTGCCGCGAGCGATCAACGATTCCTTTCCGAATCGGCGCAAGACCGCTTCCCATCGACCGAGTATGGTCGGTGCAACATTGATGGCTTTGCCGCCCGCCAGGCCCAGGCGATAGGCCCCTTTGCCCACAGCGATCCAGGCAAAGTGGCTGTGCCGCAGCAGCTCGGCGAGTGTTTCAAGGTCCAGCAAATTGATCCTCCGGCAACGGTAACGCAGATCGCTTAAAGATAAAGCCTGATCGATGGGAACCCAGGGACGATGGGTCTCCACCCAACGGATGGCTTGTTGAACTTCATCGGTGGTGTGCCCCTCAAGATCAAAACTTTCTGAAAATCCGAAAAGGCTGGAAAGGGTCGTGAGACTGTGATCGCGGGTGACATCGACAATGTCGATGATGGTCACATTTTGCTTACCTGGATGCAAGCGCGTTCCCCGGCCGATCATCTGGGTATACAACAGGGCGGACTTGGTGGGGCGCGCCAGGATGATACCGGTAACCGACGGTTCGTCATATCCTTCCGTCAGCACCATACAGTTTGCAAGCACTTGAATCCGTCCCGCGTGAAAATCCGCCAGGACTTTGAACCGGTCCGCACGGTCCATATCGCCGCTGACCGCAGCGGCAGGGATACCCGCTCTATTAAAAGCGTCGGCAAGGCTATGCGTGTGGGCAACATCCACACAAAAACACAAGGTCTGGCGATCCTTGAGTTTGGCCCGAAACACCTTCACCACCAATTCGTTGCGCGGTCCGATATTGACTGTCTGCGATAGGTGAGACGCCACAAAGTCACCCATGCGGGTTTTCACCCGAGACAGATCAATGTCGGTATCGATCCGATAACCCGCCACGGGTGCCAGATACCCCGCCTGAATCATTTCCGGAAGACTGCGTGAGAAAACTATCTCCTGAAAAACGGCATCGAGCCCTTGTCCGTCTCCGCGTTTGGGGGTAGCCGTAAAGCCGACCAGCAGCTTCGGGGTATCCGCTTCAAAGACGCCGAAATATTCAAACACACGCTTGTAGGTGGCTGCTGTCGCATGATGGGCCTCATCCACCACAACCAAAAGAAATCGATTTGGATCCAAACGCTGCAAACGCTTCGATCCCCGGCGCCCCAGCGTGGGCACGCTCGCCACAACAACATCATCAGCAGGGTCCGCGACCCGTCCGGCTTGCTCGACCGCAATCTTCAAGTCAGGATTTGCCCGCCGGATTTTATCGCAAGCCTGTTCAAGGAGTTCGGCACGGTGGGCCAACACCAGCATTTGGTTTCGCATGCGAAAATAGCGCGGAAATTCAGCGAAGATCACAGTTTTACCCGAACCGGTGGGAAGACAGGTCAACTGCCGGCGAACACCGGCCCGGTAGCCCGCCATGATTGCCCCCAGACATTCACGCTGGTAATCGCGGAGGTCAAACATTCTGTTGGAAGGATCTGGATCGGACATGCTATTAGAAGCCAAATTTATTATCTGTTTAAATGGACAGGGCTCTGCATCTTTTATCATTTATTGTTAGCAATCCAAGATGGCTTTTACAAGACGGCAAATAGAAAAGATGTCATGGCTTTATGCAATTCCCCTGAGAAATAAAAGAGAAATGCATATTTCATGTCCCCACTCTCGTGTTGAGCACCGCCCCTACAACAATGCCGCCCAACGTCAAGATCATCGAGAAGCCGATCTAGCGATCTTCACTGTTTAAAGTCAGCTTTATTGTCAACATTGGTTTTTAATGCCGGGGTCGAAATTTATGGTAAAATCGAGTCCGCCTTGGCGGATTTGTCCGAGGTTGGAATTTTTCCGTGGTCTTCAGGCCTCAAAACAGAAATCATGCCGGTATCGAACCGGCGGTAGCACCGGTAATACTTGGCTTGAAAAAGCGCCTGCGATGATTTTCAAGTTAAGGAGTTTACGATTGACCTTTATTGGCAGCATCGCTATGTTTGAATCACATCGTGCCCGTTGAGAATTGACTATCCGCATTCATGGCACCCTGCGATGAATTGGCCTAAAGGGGGGGGATTTTATTCCAATGTTGAAAACCCTTATTCTTACTGAAAAGCCCTCGGTGGCGATGGATTTTGCACGGGGGCTCGGTATCCGGGGCAAACAAGACGGATATATTGAAAACGACAAATATATCATCACATGGGCGGTGGGACATTTGGTGGAACTTTTTGAGCCGCAAGACTACAATCCGGCCTGGAAAAAATGGAGTTTTGAAAACCTTCCAATCATCCCGGCGTCCTACAGGTACAAAACAATAAAACGTACCGAAAAACAGTTCAACACAATTCGCAGGCTGTTGTTGGAAAAAAACATCGATCGGATCGTCGTGGCAACAGATGCGGGAAGGGAAGGGGAGGTCATCGCCAGAACGGTTCTGTTGACCACCCAGCCCGCAAGTATGAAGGAAATATACCGCTTTTGGACAAGCCAAGCCCTGACTCCCGCAGTGGTTAAAGGCGGGATGAAGTCTCTCAAGCCTGCAACAGAGTATGACCGGTTGTGGGACGCCGGAAGGGCGAGACAGATCGCCGATTGGCTTGTCGGAATGAACGGATCCCGGGCTGCAACAATCAGAATGAAGGATCTTTTCAGTATCGGCAGGGTCCAGACAGCGGTTCTTGCCTTGCTTGTGGCGCGGCGAAAGGAGCGTGACGCCTTCAAGCCGGAGCCGTACTGGCTGGTCAGGGCAACCTTCAGAGGAGAAAAAGGAACCTGGCGGGGATTGTGGATCCATGAAGGAAAAAGCAGGATCACTTCCCGTAAGGACGCACAGAACATAATCGCCGCCATTGAAAACCGTCAAGGCGTGGTGACATCGTCCAAAAGAACCCAAAAAAGCCAGCCCCCGCCTCTTCTTTATTCACTTACCGATCTTCAGCAGGATGCCAATATTCGTTTTGGTTTTACCGCAAAACAGACCCTTCAGATCGCCCAGGATCTGTATGAAAATAAAAAATGTCTGTCATACCCCAGAACCGACTCACGGGTGCTGGGTTCAAAAAACGCTGCCATGGTACACGGACTGATTCAGAAGCTGGCAAAACAGTATCCGGATGTTTTTTCAGGTATTGATCCGGAACTGGCAGGTGCTGGCAACAAACGTGTGTATAATGACGCAAAGCTAACAGACCATCATGCCCTGATACCGCTTGACCCCTTGCCAGAGAACAGCTCGGATAGGGAGAAGAAAATTTATGATCTGGTTCTGAAACGGTTTGGTGCAGCCTTTTATGCAAACTGTATTTACGAGGTCAGGGAGATCCTAACGAAGGTCAACAATAACCTTATTTTTCGTACCATGGGCAAAGTGGTCATCCGACCGGGCTGGCAGTCTATTTTGACGCCGACACCCAGCAAAAAGAGTGTTGACGAACATGAACAGGATATTCTTCCCCCTCTTGAAAAGGGTGATAAGGGAGACGTAGAAAAAAGTGAAATAGAAGATAAAAAAACCACTCCACCGCCTGAATACACTGATGCGCTTCTTTTAAAGGACATGACCAATCCCGCAAGGTATGTAAATGAGGCCGACCTCAAAAAAATATACCGTGGGGATGTTGGGCTGGGAACCCAGGCAACCCGTGCCCAGATAATAGAAACACTTCTTGTCCGACGATATGTACGCAGGGAAAAAAAGACACTCCTGACGACGAAAAAAGGTGTCTTTTTGATAGACACCCTGAAAAAGTTTAGTGTTGCCGGAACGCTTGCCTCACCGGAGAAAACGGCATTGTGGGAACTGGAGCTGGAACGGATTTCTGCGGGAAAAGGCTCTGTGGACGGGTTTCTTGAGGGAATCGAACATTTTGTGCGGGATACGGTCCGGGAATTTTTGGAAAGTGAAACCGGAGGCGTTCAGCGCGAAGCTGTGGGGCGTTGTCCTTTGTGCGGCCGAAATGTCTTGGACGGCTTCAAGACCTATGAGTGTTCAGGAAAAAGAAAGACCTACGGTCGGTGTCGGTTTGTTATCTGGAAGAAAATAGCCGGAAAGCGTATCTCTCCGGGAGCGGCGGCAATGCTTTTGAAAGGAAGGACTGTGGGACCTTACAAAGGTTTTGTGTCCAAAAAGAAAAAGAAGTTCTCAGCCTCCCTCAAACTGGTGCGTGAAAATGGCAATTGGGAAGTTCGATTCTTGTTCGATACTTCCGGCAAAGAGCCGCCAGCCGGGGCGAAACCGGCATCTTTGGATGGTGCTGTAAAGGAAACTCCTGAAACTAAGAAAGATTTCGGCAACTGCCCCGTCTGTGGCGGAAAAATCATCAAAGGCAAACGAGGTTACGGATGTTCTAACTGGCGGACACAAGACGGCGGCTGTCGTTTCGTGATATGGGAGATGCTCAGCGGAAAAAAACTCACACCTGCCAATATCAAAACGCTCACAGAGGGCAAAGCCACAAGAAAATATGTATTCAGGGAGGAAAGCGGCAAAAGGTTCCGGGCGAAACTCAAGCTTGAAAAAGGGGGACGCGGTATATGGGAACCGGTGATGATCGAAAGGGAAACATACTAAAGGATTCTGACTTCATCGTATTGATATCGGATATTTGTCATTGCGTACTATTGTCTGATGCCGGTTTTAAGGCCTTAGATTGGCCTGCCCTGTTAAATAGGGTTCCTTACAGGGAAATTTAACAGGTGAAAAATGGGGACCTCCTTTTAGCATTTTAAGGGTTTTACAAATTATCGACTCTATGCTAATAGGAGGCCGTTTTATTTAAAATGAGATAAAACATTCTTTCCGCTAATTCTTCTGTTTTACTCTTAGAGGTATTTTCTCTAGTTATTCCATTATATAACATCCATAAAATTATAAGATTCTAGTGCAAAGAAAAAGTAAAGGCTGAAGCGAGCACAATCCTCATCCGCCTTTTTCTTTAATTAAAAAAGGGGTCAAATCTTTAGAATTGACAAAAATTTTTATTTCAAATTGTTCTGTCAAATCCAAAGATCTGATCCTTATCCCCAGCAACTGGAATAACCAGGAATATTTAAAATCTTTTTTGTGGGAAATAACACCAAGAGAATTTGCAACAGGCCATTGACAGTGCATATTATGAAACTTACTCATTAGTTAAGGAGCAAAAAATGCTGACACGATAATATATCCGAGGATTAATGATGAAAAAGTTCAATAGCTATTTTATAAATTTATTATGTCTTGGAATCTTGCTAGCCGCGCTTATATGGCCTGGCTTCACGATGGGGGCTGCCGAACCGGAGACACCGCAAAGCGGGCAAAATGAGTTGGCGCTTTTCGGGACCGCCTATAAATATCACATGAAGGGACAATTTGAAAAAGCGATCCATTTCTATCAACTATCCATTGAGAAGAAGCCGACCGCGCAAGCTTATACGTTTCTAGGGTGGGCACTCAGCCACCAGGGGAAATACGATGAAGCAATTTCAGAATGTTTAAAAGCGATTGAGTTGGATCCTGACTATGGCAATCCTTACAACGACATCGGTGTCTACTATATCGAAAAGGGAATGATTGATAAAGCTATCCCGTTTCTCAAAAAGGCCATTAAGGCAAAAAATTATGAAAACTACCAGTTTCCTCATTTCAATTTGGGTAGGGTCTACGTTGTAAAAGGGATGTACGTAGAGGCCATTGTGGAGTTTAAAAAGGCTCTGGAAATTGATCCGAACTATTTGCCGGCCAAAATTTATCTAGAGCTTCTCTACCAATCGATGAAGACAATATAATAGTACTTTAAATTTCTGTACTTTGGCGTAGCTTGCAAAATTCAAGAAGCAACGAACTTGCTTCTATATTATCAGCAATCCCTAACGCTTCTGTCATAACCGGGATGCCCTTTCTGCCGCCATATTCTCTGTGCAGGATAAATATGCGACCGCCACCGAAAACTTGACCGCCTGATGAAGATCAAATCCTCTAGCTAATACCAGTACAAACGCGGCATGAAAATTATCGCCGGCGCCGATTGTATCAACAGAATAGACCGGGACGTTCGTGCAGAACGTGTATTGATCAGTTCATTGTTTCCCGCAAACTTATCTTAGGCTCTCAGTGCAATTTCTGCACGTACATCCCGGTTATTCACAAATATTGTTATGCCAAAGGGGCGGATCCACGAGTCTAATTTTTCAATAAACTTCACTCGAATAAGCAAATTCTTATCTTAAATTCCAGCCGGATGACTCGCCCCCTTTGCTCCGTTCCCATTACAGAAACATCACCACTCATACGGGGCGATCCGCCACTTTGCCCCGCATCGGTACTCTCATTCTTGTGGGGCTTCCACCTGGATTTCTCCCTCAACACCGGAGCGAAAGCTTCCCACGCTCCGCGCAAAAGCCAATATAAGACTCATGCCGCCTTTGGGTTAAGCGACAGATAGGCTGCGTGCAGTCGTTCGATGTCGATGTGGTGCAGCCGATTAGTGTCGCAGATCCTTGTCCCGTTTCAGCGGGGCACTTCCCTGCCACGCCATAGCCTTGGCGACGGCGGGTCACCCCCTGCTCCTTGTCCTGCTACACTTTTTGGCGGAGCGCTTTCGACCTGACCCCGTTTGGTTCGCTACAGCCCCGGCGCCATTTATTAAGTATCGTGTCCACGGACCCGTCCTCGCGTGTCCACGGAACCCGCGGAACCAGAGCCCTTTTCCTGAATGGATACGCAATTCCCAAGAATGTGCCTCCTACTTACAATTCCATTTCCAGTGTAAATTAGTCAATTCAACTAGCTTTTTGCACACTTCCACCGCCGACTTATCCGTTATACCTGAATTATCATATTTATGTGGGGATGGTTTTTCTATTAATGGAACTGAATGCAAAACCGTGCGTTTGCCGTAATTAATCGCTTTGAAGGTGCATTTCCCATATTCGCGATCATCAGCGAAATAATGGGGCTCATCACCCCACGATTGATACCCATTTAATTGTTTACCGCGCTTTGTAACCCGCGGGCCACACAGAAAGTAAGAGTACGAATACGCCTGCAAACCACCCTCGCTGATAATTCCATCTATAGGGATATCAAAAGGGGGTATTTTAACGGTATATCCAGGATGCGCAACAGATCTCATAAGGGCCCTGGTGTCCATTGGCATCTTCGCTTGGCTCTGATATTTATCCAAAAAATATCGCTCGCATTCTTGCTCATTTTTGCACGGGTCTCTGCTATGATAGTTGCCTCCAAAACGCCAGTTAGTATGAAATTTCACACTTCCCCACTCTTTTGTTTTCAGCAATTCCCTCGCAATAATATTTGTTACCTTCGCCACATCTGACGCCGACTCATCCAGTTGGCTACTGAGTCCGCGGCCGCTGAAATCTTGCGAAGTAGATTTATCGTACTCGTGTCCATCCTTTCTGGGATTCCCCACCAAGGTTTGATGAGCGCCATTGAGCGCAAGAAGCCAGACTTTCGTTTCAGGAGAGTGATGCGGAATGACTGCTTCAAAAATGTTTTGTCTTTCATCCTTCGCATAAAACCCAACGTAGTTTGACACTCGCGGGCTCAAGTTGAAGTACTCGTGGCTTTTTACGAATTTTTGCGTAGTCTCGTCGTAAAGGCCGATCTCGTCTGGATTTCCGGGCACAGGATCAAATGTTATTATATTTATTTTTTTAAATTTTTCATACTCGGCCACTAAATCTCCCTTAGAATGATACCGCCGCTGGAGCTTACTGACTTTGTGTGCAAGCATCATCGCAAGTATGCCGCCACGACTATGTCCCAATATGTTTAATATAATGGGGCTATTTGGGTTGGCACTCATAATTTTAAATAAATCTTTTTCTTTATTAGTGTCCAGCGCTTCATGCAGCCTATAATCCCAGCATTCGAACCCGGCCAGATGTACACCCCACGCCGAGCGAAACCGAATTGTTTTCTTGCGCGGATCCCATGGATCCGTTGGGTAAGAATCAATCTTGCAATTATTAGCATGACGAGCAGCCAGCCCGGCATCAAAAACACCCGAAAGAAACCCATGCTTCGCCATATCTCCTATACCATCAACCCATATCTTATGCTGGTTAGGGGCGCTGACATCTTGATCATGGTACAAATATTGAAGAAGTTCGGGAACTGATTGATCCCCTTTTGGTCCTCTTCCACCGAAGTGAAATACTGTATCGGATTTCAATAAAGTTCCAGCAAAATAAACGGTCACCACTTGTGTCGGACCGTCGAATTGGCGGCCATTTGCCTCGGACCCAAGCGCTACAATTGTAATTAGCAACGACAAAAGCGGTGTTCTTGCAGTGCTCGCCACACTGAATTCGCTCTTATACATGCTACTCCCCCTCGATCGGTTTACCTGCTTTTTTATAGAGCGCTTCATGATAAATTCTCCTTTCAATTATTAATTATGTGCCATTAATATTGATAAGAATTCGCTTTTAGTGAAAGGATGCCACCTAAAAGGTTGATAAGAAAATCGGTGCCCTCGTTGCCAATTATTGACTCGATGCCACCCATATAATCCCCATAGATTGTGCCCGTTAAATCCTGACTCCCACAGGCGCGGTTCAGTTCGTGATTTTATCAATCATTGCTACGGGTTAAGAAAGTGTTGCTGCCTTTATTGAACCTGGTGTATTATGGATACTGTCGGGTTGTTGATAATAGTGCACCGATCGATAAAACGCTATTCTATGATAAATTGAAACAGCGGAATTTCAGATTTAAATCGGAAATCGTAGCGGCCTGCTCAGACGGTATGGAACGACAGTGGAACACCGGACAGAGTGGAGTTGGGGGATTCTACGATGACACCAGTATAATCTCTAGAATCTTAGTTTAAAGCAACGCTAAAAGATTGGGCCTTGTTTTTTCAGTGTGAATCAATCGAAAGTGGTGAGTTGTGTATAGGATTGAGCTTCATCACAACATATTCAAGCACCTATTTAACCCATACAATAATCTTTCTGTTAGCTTAAGCTGTTTTTGTTGTCAAGATTAATAATTTTGCACCGGGTTTGAAATTTCAGACCAATTTTACTCAACTCACCGGTTTGCTTGGGGCTGCTTTTGATCTATTATAATGTGCGTTCAGAACGAGAACTGGTAGCAACTATCCCTGAGCGTTTAGACTGGCTGTGGTTTTTAGACTATGATCCGGATGCCTCTGTAACGCGCCGCGGGAAAGGAAAGTCCAAGCTTAAATATCAAGTACACCGCAGCGTTGATCAAAAGCGTGAATTCATCACAGCCACTGAAGTGACTCTTGGTGAGGTCCATGAAGCTCACCTTTTAGAATCGTTGATCGATACCCATGAAAAGAACATTCGCACAAGCCATACGCTATGGATACCAGCGCGCACGCTGGCGAAGGCTGTGGCGCGTTCAGATTCAGGAATACCTGACGGCTGCGATCCAAAACATTAAGATTCTATTGAAAGATGTCAAAGAGCCTGCCCCTGCATTGGAGATGCAGGTGGCGACAGATGTTAGTGACAAGGCAAGTGGAACCAAGTCCAACGGCCGCAATAATCTATTTAACCCGCGATGGGACGATATCGCTGGACTCTGTCTCACTTTGGATAAGCTTTTGCCTTACCACCATGCTGCGATCACCGGCTGAGCGGCAGTAAAACTCGATTCAGAAAATAAGAAGTATTCACCGAAATTTGCGCTCGTAAAATACCGATTTGGGCAACAACCCGTCAAGCTTTGACCCCCAAGACCGCACAATACACGTTGAATCCGATCAGATAAAAAATAGATTCGCAACCGTATGGGAATATGGAACAGCCGCCTTGAAGGACTGAAATCCGATTGCCGATGCGGCATGTGTTTCAGCACTTGTTCAGACAGCCATTATTACCACCTGAATTTTACAAAATAACGTTGCCGGTCCTGAAATTCTTCGTTGACAATTATTTCCGGCTTGGATATTGGGATAGTAACCTTTCGCGTTCAGTTGCATCATCTGGCCTGTTAACCGATCAATTCTTACACCCAAACATAATACTTCTATTCTGTTCTCTAAAAATTGGGTGCCTTTAACATCCCTTTACCCCTTTCCGAGTCGTCGGTTCGGAAAGTCAACCCGAAAGGAGGAAAGTATGAACAATCGCAAAAAAGTCTTTCTGTTTTTCATGTTTTCCATGCTCATCCTATCAGCCCTGATTCTGACGAGCGGCCAAGCCCTTGGGGATATGAAATTCGGCGGCGTGCTGCGTTATGCCGTGATCGATTCGCCTCCCACCCTGGACCAGCACGCCGTAACCTCCGATTTGAGCACCACCATCGCCCAGCATTGGTCCGAAGGCCTGTACGCCTATAACGGCAAGTATGAGCCGGTGCCGCTGTTGGCCGTAAGCGACGAAGTCCAGGATGGCGGAAAGCTCGTCATTATCCATCTCAGAGAAGGCGTGCCCTTTCACAACGGCAAGGAGATGACATCCGAAGACGTCGCGGCCTCGTTGCGGCGCTGGGGAGAGCATGGCGTCAGGGGTCCGGTCGTATTCAAGAACGTGGACCGGGTCGAGCCCAGCGGCAAATACAGCGTCAAGATCTACTTCAAAGAAGTGTTTTCTCCCTGGAAAAGCCTTTTCGCCTGCATCAACGGCGGGCCCACCATCTACCCCAAGGAGGTAGCAGAGAAGGCAAGCAAAGAGCCCATCCCGCGCAGCGGATACATCGGCACGGGGCCTTACCAATTCATCGAGTGGAATGAGGGCCGCTATATTCTGTTGAAGCGCTTCGACAAATACGCTTCCCGGGGTGAAGCACCCGACGGGTACACGGGCAAGCGGGTGGCTTACTTCGATGAAATCCGCTTTATTCCGGTTCCGGACTCCCAGACCCGGGTCAACGGGGTCATGGCCGGCGACTATGATTATGCGGAGCACATGCCGCCGGACCTTTATGGGAGCCTCAAACAAGACCCCAGCGTTGTGGTGGTCCTGAATCAAGGCGCCGAATTCGGAACGCTTTTCTTCAATTCCAAAGATGGGATCATGTCGCCCAAGGGTCCCATGAAGGACAACTGGAAGCTGCGCCGGGCAATTCTGACAGCTCTCGATATGGAACCGGCCATGCAGGCCGCCTCCGGCCCTCAGGATCTGTGGCGCCTGAACGGATCCATCATGCCGCCGGGTATGTTCTTTTACTCGGAGGCCGGAACCAAGTATTACAGCCAAGGCAACATCGAGATGGCCAAGCAGCTGGCCAAGGAAGCCGGCTACAACGGCGAGAAGATCGTCTACATGTCGACCACGTCCTATGATCAAATCTACAATTACTCCGTGGTGATTGAATCCCAGCTTAAAAAGGCCGGGTTCAACATCGACTTCCAGATCTACGACTGGGCGACCCTCGTGGCCCGACGAGTGCAGCCAAAACTATGGGATCTCTTTCAGACTGCCCACGGCTTTGTCCCAGATCCGATCCTTTACACCATGATGAGCGACGTCTATCCCGGCTGGTGGACCACGGAAAGGAAAACCAAGTTGACCAACGAGTTCACCCAGGCGGTCGATCCCAAGCAGCGCAAGGCGATCTGGGATCAAATCCAGGAACTCCTCTATGAAGAAGTGCCGATTTGCAAGACTGGAGACAGATATCGTTACGACATTTCATCGCCTAAGGTGCAGGGAATCGGTGAGACTCAACTGATCTGGCCGAAAATGTGGGGTGTTGCGTTCAAGTAATTTAATCGGCCTACGGGCTCACTCAAAAAAAAATTCACATTTTAACCGCCGATGCATCCCGTCTGGCTGCGTAGCCAAAATTCGGAATCCGCTGCGGCGGATTCCGGCCTTTCAGCGCCTTGCGCGACGCACGCCTCAACGCTTAAAATTGTGAATTTATCTCTTCGTGAATCTTAAAGCGCGCTTCGGACAGCAAAAGCTTCGGGCTGCGCCGGAGCTTTTTTTCGTAAATATGACCTGAATTTTCACACCATGGCCTTTGATGAAATGAGCGGTTAATTTGCCGTAATGGATCGGCTGTACCGATTGGTGCTCAAAAATTCAGGTAGAAAGACTAATATATATGATTGCCTACATTCTCAGAAGACTCTTCAGTATGATCCCCACGTTTATTTTGGCGGCCGTGCTGGTTTTTCTGTCCATGCATCTCATTCCGGGAGATCCGGCCTCCGTGATGCTCGGGGATATGGCCACCGTCGATCAAATTGAAAAGCTGCGGGAAGAAATGGGATTGAACAAGCCGGTCTATGTTCAGTTCGGCATCTGGTTTGCGGGGGTGCTGAAAGGAAATCTGGGAAGGTCGATCTTCTTTGAAAAGCCGGTGCTGCAGGTGATTGCCGCGCGCGCCGAAACCAGCATTTTTATTGCCACCATCTCGATGGCGATTATAGTGTTGGTGGGGATCACGGTGGGCATTATCTCGGCCATTCGCTACAACAGCACCATTGACCAGGTCGCCTCCGGGTTATCCATGTTCGGTGCCTCGATTCCCACCTTCTGGCTGGGTCTCAACCTGATGCTGCTGTTTGCGGTGGTATTGCGCTGGCTGCCGAGCTCCGGCTTTCCTTCCGTGCTGGCCGAAGGTGATGTCAGCAATTTACGCTATCTGATTTTGCCCAGCATTACCCTGGCTGCGCCCAACTCCGCACTTATCATTCGCCTGACCCGCTCCGCCATGCTGGACGTCATGCGGGAGGACTATGTGATGACCGCCCGTTCCAAGGGTTTGGGTGAAACCAGTGTCAACCTCAAGCATGTTTTCAGAAACGCGCTTATTTCCGTGGTTGCTGCGTTGGGTTTTACATTTGTGGGGCTTGCCTCGGGAACGGTGGTCACCGAAACCGTGTTTGCGCTGCCGGGGATCGGCCGACTGGTGGTGGAATCGGTCCTGCGGCGCGATTATCCCGTCATCCAGGGGGTGGTCCTCGTTATCGTGGCGGTATACATGGTCTTTAACCTGCTTGTCGATCTCTCCTACGCTTACCTGGATCCGCGGATCCGGTACAGTTAACCGAAAGGGAAAACAGGATGAACAAGTTCTTGCAGGCGCTGCTCAGAAGAAAGATCGGACTTTTCGGCGCCCTTTTCCTGCTGTTGATCAGCTTTCTGGCGTTATTTGCAGATCTGATCTCCCCGTACGATCCCATGGAATTGAACCTTAGAGAGCGTCTGCAGCAGCCGACGGGAAAGCACCTTTTCGGCACCGACAACTTCGGACGCGACATTCTGAGCCGGGTGATTCACGGCGCACGCTTGACGTTTATCAGCGGTGCCGGGGTGGTCGTCTTTGCCGTGTTTTTCGGCATTATCGTCGGCGCGCTGGCCGGCTATTTTAGGCGCTTTGAAGCCGTCGCCATGCGAATCGTGGACGTTTTTATGGCCTTTCCGGATCTTCTGATGGCCCTGGTCCTGATGGCCATCCTCGGCCGGGGCATCACGAACGTGATCATTGCCGTGGGCGCCACCTACCTGACCCGGACGGCCCGAATCATACACGGCCTGACATTGAAGATAAAGAACGAGCCCTACATTGAGGCGATTTATTCCGAAGGCGCCAGCCACGGCAGAATCCTGGTACGGCATGTGATACCCAATCTGATATCCCTGATTATTGTGCAGGCCACGTTTACTTTCGCCTTTTCATTGCTGCAAATAGCGGCCCTGGATTTTCTGGGCGTCGGGGTTCCGCCGCAAATTCCTAGCTGGGGCAACATGCTCAGTGAAGGGCGCATCTTCATTGTCCGGGCGCCCTGGCTGCTGATTTTTCCCGGTACCTTTATCGTGCTGACCGTTCTGTCTTTTAATCTTGTCGGCGATGTTCTCAGGGACCGCATCGATCCGCGATTCCGTGAGGCCATCGAAGGGGTATAATTTGCACAACGCTTACCAAACAAAGTGAGGAATACCGATGACATTTGATGTGATCATCAAAAATGCCAAGATTGTCACCGGGACCGGAAATCCCTGGTTCTGGGGGCAGGTCGGGGTAAAGGAAGGCAGAATCGCCGCCGTCGGCAGCCACATAGGCGGTGACAGCGTTGAAACAATGGATGCCGGCGGCAACATCGTCTGTCCCGGATTCATCGATCCGCATTCGCATTCGGATTTCGTGTTCTTCGTAGACGCGTCGGCCCAGAGCAAGGTGCGTCAGGGCGTGACGACTGAGATTACGGGTAATTGCGGGATGAGCGCGGCACCGCTTTTCGGCGCTGCCAGATATATCGGCCAACCCCTGGCATATGGGTATTCACCCTCCTGGACCACTGTCGCAGAGTATCTCCAGGCGCTGACCCGCCAGCCCAAAACCGTTAATATAGCCCCCCTCATCGGCCATGCCAACCTGCGGGCAGCCGTCATCGGACTGGAAGACAGACAACCTTCCCCGGAGCAAACCCAGGAGATGATTCGGATATTGGTCGACGGACTCGACGCCGGCACAATCGGGCTGTCTCTGGGGCTGTATTTTGCGCCCGGCAACTTCGCCAGACAGAACGAGCTGGTCCAGATCGTCAACGCGGCGGCCCAAAAAGGAGTGGTGACGGCCTGTCATATTCGCGACGAGGGCATTCGCACGGTAGGGTTCGTTACGGCGCTGCGGGAATATATCGCCATCGGGCGGGAGGCTGGCGCCCCCATTCACGTGTCGCACTTTAAAGCCTTCGGACCCGACGTCTGGGGGACCTCCGGCGAGGTGCTTCAGATCTTAGAGGAAGCGCGCGCCCAGGGTGTCGATGTTACCTGCGACCAGTACCCATATACGGCGACCGGCGGTCTGATAGCCGCCGATACGCTGCCGGCTTCTTTTGTCGAAGGCAGGAGCCCCGAGGAAATATCGATGATGATGAAAGCGGACACGTATCGAAGACAGGTCATCGAGCGCGTGGGCATCAACATTCGCAAAAGGGGCGGGGCCGACAGACTGACCATTGCCCACTTCGATGCCGATCATCGTCTTGAAGGAAAAACCCTTCAGGAGATCGCCGACGAAAAGAACAAAGATCCGGCCGAAATCGTTCTGGACATGATCGCTGATTTTCATGCCGGCCAATGGACCTGTGAATCCCTGAGCCGGGAGGATGTCGATCGCATTATCCGCTACCCCAACACCATGATCGGCAGCGACGGCTCCTCGCTTTCCACCGAGGGACCGTTGTCGATCGGCAACCCTCATCCGCGCAACTTCGGGGCCTTCCCTCGCGTGATCGCAGAGTTCGTGAGGGACCGGTCGGTGCTGCGGTTGGAGGAAGCCATCCGCAAAATGACCTCGTTGCCCGCTCAGCGTTTTTCGATACCCGACCGCGGTGTGCTGGCCGAGGGGAAGTGGGCTGACATCGTTCTGATCGATTTTGACGCCGTAAAGGATGCCACGTTCGACAATCCCAAGCGATATCCTTTAGGCATACCCAGCGTGATGGTCAACGGCCAATGGGTGGTTAAGGACGGCAAATATACTGGCGCCCAGCCGGGCAGGCTGGTCGCAAAGAAATAGCCCGCAAATGAGTTTGATGCTCCTGAATAAATCCACAGGAAACTACTAAAGGCAATGAGCGAACGCAACGGCAAGTTGTTGGAAGTCAGGGATTTGAAAACCTATTTCTACACCGAACTGGGGGTGGTAAAGGCGGTGGACGGTGTTGACTTCGAGCTCTATCCCGGCGAGACACTGGGCATCGTGGGAGAGTCCGGCTGCGGCAAGAGCGTCACCTCGTTGTCGATTATGAAGCTGGTTCCTCAGCCGCTTGGAAAAATTGCTGGCGGAAGCATTTTGTTCAACGGCGCTGATCTGGCCAAGTTTACCAACGACGAGATGAAAAAAGTCAGGGGAAACGACATTTCCATGATCTTTCAGGAGCCGATGACCTCCCTGAATCCGGTTTACATGGTGGGAAACCAAATTGCCGAAACCATCATTCTGCATAAAAAAGTGAGCAAAAAAGAAGCCCTGGACCAGGCCCTGGCCATGATCCGCAAGGTTGGTATTCCCGAGCCGAAACAACGCCTACGGGAGTACCCCCATCAGCTCAGCGGCGGCATGCGCCAGCGGGTGATGATTGCCATGGCGCTCTCCTGCGACCCTAAATTGCTGATTGCCGATGAACCGACGACCGCACTGGATGTCACCATCCAGGCCCAGATCCTGAAGCTGATGCGCAACCTTAAGGACCGCCTGGGAATGGCAATCATGCTGATTACGCACGATCTTGGCGTTATTGCCGAAATGGCCGAGCGGGTGGTTGTTATGTACGCCGGCAAGGTCGTTGAGTACAGCGAGGTGAAACCCATTTTTTCCGACCCCATGCACCCCTATACGTGGGGACTGTTGAATTCCATTCCTCGCATGGATGTCGAAACAGATGAGCTTGCGGCCATTCCGGGAATCGTTCCGAATCCCCTCAATTTTCCTTCGGGGTGCAAGTATCACACCCGCTGTCCGCTTCAGACGGAGCAATGCCGGGCCCAGGAACCCCCGCTGTCGGAGATTGCCGCCGGCCACTTCACGCGCTGCTGGCACTACCGGAAATTGGAAGAATTGAAACAAACATCTGCAACTGGCGAGCGGCTCTAAAGTAAAGAATCCGAGCCCGAAGGATAAGGCTTTCAGGGTACGAAAAACCTGGCGCTCAATGGCGATCAAAAATACAAGGGGTGCGCTGTGGCAGCCGAAGATCTGTTGGTGGTCAAACAACTGAAGAAGTATTTTCCGATCGAAGCCGGTATCCTGCGCAAAACCGTTGGGTGGGTCAAAGCCGTGGATGATGTCAGCTTTACCATCCGCAAAGGGGAAACGCTCGGGCTGGTCGGTGAGTCGGGGTGCGGCAAATCCACCGCCGGACGGACGATCATGCGGCTGATTGCACCCACGGCCGGTGAGATCCGATTTGAGGGCAAAAGCATCTCCAAGCTCCGGGGCCATGATTTGCGATTCGTTCGTCGCAACATGCAGATGATTTTTCAGGATCCCTACGCTTCACTTGACCCCCGGATGAATGTCGAGAATACGATCGCCGAGCCTCTGATTATCCATCGCATGTATCCCAACAAAACCGAGCGATTGCAGCGGGTGGTGGACGTGCTCGACGGTGTGGGGCTTAAATCCGAGCACTTGAAGCGCTATCCCCATGAATTCAGCGGGGGACAGCGGCAGCGAATCGGTATTGCCCGGGCACTGGCCATCGGACCCAAACTGGTGGTCGCCGACGAGCCTGTATCGGCACTCGATGTGTCCATCCAGGCCCAGGTGATAAATCTGCTAAAAGAGCTGCGCAGAAATTTAGGCCTGACCTATCTGTTCATTTCCCATGACCTGAGCGTCATCCGGCATATCAGTGACCGGGTTGCCGTCATGTACCTGGGTAAAATCGTGGAACTCGCTCACAAGCACGATCTGTTTGCACATCCCCTCCATCCGTATACCGCGGCCCTTCTTGCAGCGGTGCCGATTCCTGATCCCAATCGAAACCAGGAACGCTTTGTTCTTGAGGGAGACGTCATCAGCCCGGTCAATCTGCCGGCGGGCTGTTCCTTTCATCCGCGATGTCCGAAAGTGATGGATGTCTGCCGGCGTGAGACGCCCCGCTATCTGGAACATACAACCGATCATTTTGTCTTCTGCCATCTTTACCAACAACAGAAAGGATAAGAACATGTTCGATTTTCTTATCAAAAACGCCCGGATCATCGACGGCACCGGCGCCAAGCCAGATACCGGTTGGATCGGAATTCGCTTGGCGGAAATTGCAGAATTGAAAACGGGAGCGCCCCAGCCCGCAATCGAGGCGCAAGCCCGTCAAGTGGTGGATGCCGGGGGAAAGGTTCTCTGCCCGGGATTTATCGATATCCATTCCCACGCTGATATCAGTTTGATTACCCATCCCTTTTCGTCGGAAAAAATATGGCAGGGGATCACCACGCACACCATCGGTCACTGCGGTATTTCCGCCGCACCGATGTCAAATGCTTGGCAGACTTTTTTGAGGCAGTCTTTGCTCGGAAGCGTCGGCACAAACGGGCAGTGGGAATCCTTTGACGACTACATGACCTATCTGTCACAAAAAGCGCTGGGTGCGAACGTGGCTCCCCTGGTGGGATACGCGCCGATACGGATGGCGGTGCTGGGCCATTCTTCCGAGGAACCGAACCGCAAAGAATTAAATAAGATGGCTGGGCTGCTGGATGAAGCCATGCAGGCTGGGAGCTTCGGGTTCACCACCGGCCTGGCTTATCCTCCCCAGTGCCAGGCCACCACCGACGAGCTCGCGGCGCTGTGCGAAGTGGTTGCCCATCACGATGGCATATATGCCAGTCACGTGCGCGACATCATTTTCGATTTCATCAGCGGATTGAAAGAGGCGATCGAAATCGGGCGCCGCTCCGGCGTGCGAGTGCACATTGCCCACCTGCAGGTTCGTCCAAACCCTTATTACGGTCTGCAGGACGTGCTAAACCTCATGGAGGACGCACGCCAGGAAGGCATCGAGGTCACCTGCGATCAGTACGCCTATCTGGCCGGCCAGGGACCGCTGACACCCCTGTTTCCGGCGTGGGCCTTGGGCGGAGGCGTGGAAACCATTCGGCAAAGGCTTCAAAATGGTGAGGATCGGAAGAGGATCAAGCAGTACATGCGCACAACCGTCGAGCAGTACTTTAAGTGGAGCGATATCGTCCTGTGGAGCTGCGCGGATGAAACGCTTGTGGGAAGAAGCCTGCAGACGTTGGCGCACATCGCAGAAAAGGATCCGGGCGATGTCGTCATGGATTTGTTGCTGCAACACGGTCTTTCTACCGGGGCGCTGTTTTTCGGAAAAAAAGAGGGGGACTTGTTTTCAGCGGCGGCCTGGAAACATTCCGTTGTCGGGACGGACGGGTTGTTCTTCGATAACAAAAGACAGAACCACCCCCGAACTTTCGGGGCTTTCCCGCGCATGATCCGCAAGTATGTGCAGGAACAAAAAGTTTTCTCACTAGAAGAAGCGGTCCACCGCATGAGCGGGCGGACCGCCGCCTTGCTGGGTCTTTCCGATCGTGGGGTGATTGCAGAAGGGAAAAAAGCCGATCTGCTAATAATTGACCCGGAAACGATAAGGGATACCGCCACCTATGAAGAGCCGGTTGCCAGGACACAGGGCATTGATCTGGTGATGGTCAACGGAAAAATCGTTAAATCTGGGGACACGGATCATCCAGGCGCGGCCGGTCGTGTACTGGCGCAAAGATAAATTGAGAATTTACTATTGGCGAAGTTTCATGAAAGGTTAATCACCAAACGAATGGTGTGGATTATGAGCGTTTTAGACCGATTTCGACTGGACGGAAAACGACTGTTAATCACCGGCGGCAGCCGCGGTCTGGGAAGACAGATGGCCCTGGCGATTGCCGATGCGGGTGCGGATGTGGTGCTCGTTGCCCGTGATCAAAAAGCACTCGATAAAACCGCCGACGAAATCCGGGCCTTTGGGCGGCGCGCCTGGTCGATACGGGCGGATGTCAGCGATGCGGACCAATGCGAAACAGCCTGCCGCAAGGCCTTATCCAAATGGGGTACCATCGACATTTTGATCAACAACGTCGGCGGGCGCCGCGAGAACATCGCCACCGAAGACATGCCGCTGGAAACCTGGCGGCAGCTGATTGATCTGAACCTCACCGCCACGTTTCTGTGCACCAAAATCATCGGCGCTGAAATGGTGCGCCGCGGCACGGGCGGACGCATCATCAATATCGCCTCAATCAACGCCATGGTGGCCGGCCGCGGAATAGCGGGAAGACACTATGAAACGGCCAAGGGCGCCGTCGTCCAGTTTACCCGGGCGGTGGCCGCAGACTGGGCGCCCCACGGCGTAACCCTGAATGCCATCTGCCCGGGAGGGTTCATGACCGAACCGAATATTCGCTGGTCAAAAGAACACCCCGAGGTGATCGATAGTTTTCGAAACCGGATCCCCCTCGGCGATTTCGGATTGCCCGAAGACCTCGGGCCGTTGGCGGTGTATCTTGCCAGTGATGCTTCGCGCTACATGACCGGAGCGGCCTTGGTGATCGATGGCGGGTATACGCTCTGGTAAAATCAGCGACCACCAGCATAGCTGGGAGAATGAGGAAGGCCCCTCGCAGAGATTGGAGCTACGCTCTGCTGGTGATCGCTGATTTTAACTCCCTTCATAAGCCAACGGCATGGTTCGGTCTAGATTATTGGACCATAATCACCCGGTAACGGTAGAACCTCCTCAATTCTCAATGGCAGTGCCGGTGGCTTATGAAGGGAGTTAGCGGCTCCAGGTTTCCTTCAGCAGGCGGATCCAGTTGCCGGACAGTATGTTGGCGATATCCTGCTCGGGATAGCCGCGGTCCCGGAAAATCTCCTGGAGCTTTTGCAGGTCTGCGATCGTGTTAAGGTCACGGGGCCCTTGCTCCGTGCCGAAGCCCCCGTCCAAGTCCGAGCCGATGCCGCAGTGCCGGGCACTGCCGAGAAGCTGGGCAATATAGTCGATGTGATCGGCGACCGTTTGCAGGGTGGCGGTTGTGCTCTGCTCATAGCAGGGGATTTCACGTTTCCAGTCGGGGTCCAGCATCCAGGCGTCAAAAGCGCTGCCGATCACTCCGCCCCTTTGCGCAATGGCCTTGATCATGTCGTCGTCAAGTTGCCGCTGGCCCGGAACCAGGGCTCGGCAGTTGTGGTGGGATGCCGCAACCGGCCCGTCGAAAATATCAAGCACCTCCCAGAAGGCCTGATCGGTCAGGTGGGTCATATCCACGATGATGCCCGTCTCACGGAAGGCGTTCAGCAGTGATTGGGCCCGCGGCTGAACGCCGCCCTCAGTGCCGGTGCCGTGCGAATATGCGCTCGTTCCGTAATGGGAAATACTGGCCATCCGAAGCCCCAGATCGTACCACACCGGCACTTGCCCGGGATCCAAAATCGGGTCGGCGCTTTCCATGGCAAGCACCAGCCCGATCGGCGTCTCCGGTTGCGGCGCCTTCCAGGCAGCGACGGTTTCTTCCAGATCGGTCAGGTTGCGGATCAGGCGCACGACACCCAGCTTTTCCATGGCCAGGTAGTAGGCAAAATGTCCCCGTCCGACGCCGTAGCACTGCTCCTGGCAGTACATCCCGGTGCGTGTCCAGCGATCGTTGGGATCGAGCCTGGACATGACCGTTGCGAATACAATGCCCACGTGGCCTTTGCGCAGTTCGGGAAACGTCACAGTGCAACTCCCAAAACTGCGCATCACCGCATCGGGGTCGTGGGTGCGGACGGTCGTCGCCGGCTGCGTCAGGTCCCGGTTGATCTGGATAGCACTGAAGGCCAGATCGAGATGGCTGTCGACAATGAGCATTTTCTGAGTAGGCATCAGTTCGTCCTCCAGGCGTTGCGGAAAAACTGTAGCAGGTTTCCGTGGGCAATCTTGGCGACATCTTCCGCTTTAAATCCTTGCTGCCGGAGAATGTTCAAAAAGACCTGCAGATCGGCAATCGTGTTCAAGTCGGTAGGGGACAGCTCGCGGCCGTAGCCACCGTCCAGGTCACTGCCGATGGCAACATGGTCGGCGTTGCCGCAGAGCTGGCAAATGTGGTCGATATGGTCGATGATCGCTTTCATGGGACGGCTGGCAGTGAGGGTGTGGCTGGCGGGATCGTCCCAGTTCCAGCGCGGATTGAGGAATTGTTCGCCAAAGACCATGCCTATAACCCCGCCGCGCTCGACAATGGCGTTGATCATATCGTCGCTCAGGTGACGCTGTCCCGGCACCAGTGCCCGGCAGTGGCAATGACTGGCATGCACCGGCCCATCCCAGTATTCCATGATCTGCCAGAAGGTCAGATCGGCAGCATGGGAAAGATCGAGCGCAATGTCGGTTTCCCGCAGCGCATCCATCAAGGCATAGGCGGGCGGGTAAAGCCCGCCGGCAGTGCCGGTGCCGTGGCCATATGTATTGGCGCCGAAGTGGGTCAGGGAAACCGAGCGCAACCCGGCTTGCCACCATTCCTCGACCTGGCCGGGGTCAAGGATGGGGTCGGCACTTTCCATGGAGAGGATCAGGCCGATGGGGGTTTCAGGGCCGGGATCTGCCCAGGCTTTGACGCTGGCAACCAGCTCTTGGGTGGTTTTGATGAAAGTGATCTGACCGGCGCGTTCCAGGGCTTTGTAGTAGTGGAGATGAGACTGGCCAACGGCGTAGGCAACTTCCCGGGTGCGCACGGCGTTGTGAGACTTGGCGCCCGGTGCCTGCACCCGGGCCATTATGGTGGCCAGCATGATCCCCACCCGTCCCCGGCGCATTTCGGGCAGACTGACTGTGACGGTGGTCGGCTTATCCGGCCAGGGTCCCTCGCGCCGCTCCAGTGAATCGGGGTGTTCCGACAGTTTGACGCGCACACTGTCTTCGCGTTCACGCAACAATTGCACGGGCTGGCTGAGATCCCGTCGGTTGTGGAGGGCGTTAAAGGCCATATCGAGATGGCCGTCGACGATAAGCAGAGGCTCGGTGTGCTGCATGCAGGGCTCCATTGGCGGTAAAGTTAATGTCTGTGCATTCCACGGACGTAGAAGATCATATAGACTGATTGTCTGCGGGTGTCAATTCGATTGTTCACGGCCCGTGTTCAATCCAGGTCCAATCCAAAGCGTTTGCCGACGCGACACATTTTCCCTTTGTTTGAAGTTAGAAGTCGATTTTTGAAAACCACGCCGATCCGGGCTGAAGTCGCAACCGAACCCGGCAGTGAAGCCAAAAAAAGAATAGGGAATGACCTTTTTAGGGGTAAGAATGGAATCACATTTTAAATTGAAGCAGGCCGGGACGTGAAGCAGGCCGGGACGTTCGTGCAGAACGTGTCTTGATCAGTTCATTGTTTCCCGCAAACTTATCTCAGGCTCTCAGTGCAATTTCAACACCATGTCCCAAGAGCGCCGTTTCATTTAACTCGCAACCCGTAACTCGCGACCCGTAACGCTTAAACCACCCCAATTTGGAGCCGGAAAGAATCGACCGCTGTTCACTGGTTCACTCGTTTTTTAGTGATCCCTGCCCCGTAGCCTCCAGCACCGTGCGCCACAGCTTTCCGTTGGGTGTCACGTGTTTGCGATTTCCGGCCGACAGCCGCATGGGAACATGCACAAAACAGTTGTTCCAATGGCTGACGATCATTTTCGTTTTTCCCGCCATCCCGGCGTGGACCGCATCGCGTCCGAGAAATCCACAAAATACGCTGTCATTGGCATTTGCCGGCAGGCTTCTGATCATATAACTGGGGTCGATATATTTCAGTGAAATTTCGATCCCCCTGGATTTAAAATGGGATGCGATTCTGTCTTTCAAAAACAGGCCGATGTCTTTTAGCTTTATATTACCGGAAGCATCCCGTTCTTTTCCGGCATCTTCGAATAGTTTCTGGCCAAAACCTTCTGCGACGACAATCACCGCATGGCCTCTGAGCGCCAGGCGCCTTTCCAGACTTCTTAGAAGACCGTTTTCACCTTCCAGATCGATGTCAATTTCAGGTATCAGGACAAAATTAACGTCCTGCTGGGCAAGGGTCGCCGTGGCGGCAATAAAGCCTGAATGCCTTCCCATAAGCTTAATCAAGCCGATACCGTTCGGATAGCCTTGGGCTTCGTTATGGGCGCCACTGATGGCGCGGGTGGCGACATCCACCGCCGTATCAAAACCGAATGATCGCGAAACCATGACGATGTCGTTGTCGATCGTCTTCGGAATTCCGATGACGCTGATTTTCAATTGCCGCTCTCTAATCGCATCTGCGATCTTAGAGGCGGCCACCAGCGTGCCGTCTCCGCCAATCATAAAAAGGATGGCGATGTTCATCCTTTCCAGGCTGTCAACGATTTCATCGATCGGTTGCGGACCTCGGGATGATCCAAGAATGGACCCTCCCATATCCAGTATGTTACAAACAGCATCCGGATCAAGGTCTATAACGTCGTGTCCGTATTCGGGAATGAATCCTTGCAGTCCGTAGCGAATGCCGTATATATTTCTGACGCCGTAGCCGTAGTAAAGCTCTAAAACAATTGAACGAATAATATCGTTTAAGCCGGGACACATTCCACCGCAGATTACCAGGGCGCACCGGACCTTGCTCGGATCGAAGTAAATTTTTTCTCTGGGGCCTGCCAGTTCAACAGCCGGCGGCGTTTTTCCTTCCGCTATCGACTGCTTCAGTTTGGAAATGTTCAAATCGACCGCTACCCGATCATCATCAGATACAAAACTTGTGCCATGCAGGCTTTGGTGCTGGCGTATTGCGGGTGAGGTTATTTTTGTGGCTCCGAGACTGGTGATGGTTGTATCAAGTGATTCGACTACCATGATCTACCTTTCCGGTTTTGGTACCTTAAAAAGTGATTCTTAACAACTTATGATATATTATAAATTGCCAATTTTTCAGAAAAATATCAAGGAAACAAGTTCCGTTAACTCAAAAAATATATGAATCTGAAAAAATTGTATTGACAACAAAATTTTCTGCGTCTATATTCCGCCGGATTTATTTGATGTCGCTAGTGCAGACAGGGCTGGACCCTGTCTTTATTTTAGCAGCAAATGAAAAACTTAAAGGGGGTGATTCCAATGATTTGTTCAACGATTAGAGAGGGTATGGAATGTCCTTTCATGACTGCGAAAGGTTGTTCTTACAATGGCGGGATTTGCCATGAGATCGTGGAGAAGTGTGAAGGCTGCAATCGCAAGACCGAATATCAGTCCGGATGGTATTGTTCGGCCTGCCCGGATCCTGTTTTGAAATGGAAAGTCGGCAACTGCAACATGGCTTCGCATGTTTCCGCTGCGGATGCGCAAAACAAAACCAAGATCAATCCGCTCAAGGCATCCAAACGGGGAAACAGAAGAAGATAACGCCTCCGATCAAATAGGCAACCCCGCTCATCGAGCGGGGTTTTTTTTTACCGTATTCAATTAGTCACTAAGGCACTAAGCCACAAAGGATATGATATATTGCTATTAATGATGTTTTTAATAAGAGGAACCTTAAAATGGTAATTAAGTCATCCCTGAATAGCTCATGAAAAAAACGAACTTAATTTTCCTTTCTTTGTGTCTTTGTGGCTGAAATATTACTTTCTACCAACTAATTTAAAAAATGGTATCCTTTCATCGGTTACCAAGGAAAGGGGGGGAGTTATGAATCCGATTGCCAAGGAGCTTAATCAAATCATTCATGCCGGTAATGCCCACCTGATGGAGATGCTATCAGGAATTGGACAGCAGCTGTTCTTTCCGAAAGGGATTCTGACTCAGAGTGCGGAAGCCAAGGAAAAGGCACATCGCTTCAACGCCACTGCCGGTATTGCCAAAGAAAAGGGTAAAACGATGCGGTTGGACTCTGTCATGCAAATGATTCATAACCTGCAGCCGAGCGAATCGCTGACTTACGCCCCGTCATTCGGCCTTCCGGAACTAAGAACCCTTTGGCGAAATGATCTGTACACCAAAAATCCCTCGCTGGCGGGCAAATCAATCAGCCTGCCGGTTGTATCCGCCGGAATTACGCATGGCATATGTGTATTTGCGGACCTGTGGATCGATCCCGGTGATGTGGTCATTATCCCCGAACCGATGTGGGGTAATTACAACATGATATTCGGTGTTCGCAAGGGCGCTGTTGTCCGTCAGTTTCCGATTTTCAACCAAAGTGGATCTTTCAATCTCGAAGCCTTTGAAAACTGTGTTAAACACGAGGCACAACAGCAGGATAAAATCATCGTAATGCTCAATTTCCCCCATAACCCTTCCGGATATACCGTTAGCCGGGAAGAAGCTGATGGCATCGTAAAGATCCTGTCGGACCTAGCATCGGCCGGCAATAATGTGATTGCCGTCACCGACGACTCCTATTTCGGTCTTTTTTACGAGAAAGAGACGCTCAAAGAATCCATATTCTCGCTGTTGTGTGATGTTCAGCCAAGACTTCTGGCCGTCAAGCTGGATGGATGCACCAAAGAAAATTTTGTTTGGGGTCTGCGGGTCGGTTTTATCACTTATGGTGCCCGCACCGGTGCGGATTATGCAGCAGTTTACGAAGCCCTGGAAAAAAAGAGCGCCGGTTGCGTGCGCGGCACGATTTCCAACGCCTCTCACCTTAGTCAGTCCATAGCGTTAAAGTCGATGTTGAGTGATAATTTTCAGATTGAAAAAGCCGAAAAATTTGAAGTGCTCAAAAAAAGAGCCCTGCGCGTGAAACAGGTTCTCGCGGATCCCAAATTTGAAGAGGTATGGGACGTCTACCCGTTCAACTCCGGCTATTTTATGTGCCTGCGGCTAAGGTCTGTCAACGCCGAAGACCTGCGGCGCCAAATTCTCGATAAATACGGGATCGGACTTATCTCCATTGGAGAGCAAAATTTAAGGATGGCTTATTCATGCGTCGAGGAGGAAGACATACCCGAGATATTTGAGATTATCTACCGTGGCGCCATGGAGCTGAGTTCCTGAGGATTGTATTTTATAATTAATACCTGGTCCCTGAGGCTTGGTCTGGGCCAATAGACTCTGTCGTGTAGAAAATGGTGCCTAAAGTGCGCTAAAGTGCCTAAAGTTAAGGTGCGCCCTATAGGGCGCGATCATTTTTGACCAATGATGGAGCGTAGCGACACCGAAATTTTAGGAAATTTAGTTGCACTTTAAACTTTAGTCACTTTTAAGTCTGACGGCTACAAAGCCTCTTTCTGGGGCAATCAAAAATCGGATCCTCCAAACCCGTAGTCTTTACTTTAATAATTAACCGATACCAGAAAAAGTCCCTGCGGCGGTGCTGTGATACCGGCTTGCGAACGATCTTTCGAATCCAGGATCGCTTTAAATTCATCTGCGTTGATTTTACCGAGCCCCACCGCAATCAACGTGCCCATGATGTTGCGTACCATAAACCGTAAAAACCCGTCCGCTTCAATCTCAAACACCAGAAAGTCTCCACCGTCTATGTAGATTTCGGATTTGAAAACGGTCCGTGCGGTATGCGCTCTGGGACTGCCAGATCCTTCAAAGGCTTTGAAATCATGGGTGCCGATAATGTGGCCGGCTGCGCGTTGCATTCCTACCAGATTCAAGGGGCGGGCAATGTGCCAGGAATATCGAAGGTCGAAGGCCGATGGCAATTTGCGGTTCAAAACCCGGTAGCGATAGATTTTGCTTTTAGCGTCATAGCGGGCGTGGAAGGTGTCGTCGACGGGTTCACAATTTTTGATGACGATGGTATCGGGCAGCAGGCTGGTGAGCCCGTTCAGGAACGCCGTGCTGTCCAGTCGGGTTTCGCACTTGAAACTGGCTACCTGACCGTATGCATGCACGCCGGCATCCGTTCGCCCGGATCCCACAAGGGTTACCTTCTTTCCGGTCATGGTCAGCAGGGCATTTTCAATTTCGCCCTGAATCGATTTCTCCCGTTTCTGCCGCTGCCAGCCGTGAAAGTCTGTGCCGTCGTATTCGATGGTGATCTTATAGTTTTTGCGCATTGGCCGGTTCCATTAGGTGTCGAATGGAATGATGGAATGGTGGAATGATGGAATATTGGGCGTAAAAAACGGAAATTATCTTGATTTTAAATTCTGATTTAGACAATGTATCCAAAAAAGATCTCATCCTTACGAATCCATTATTCCAACATTCCAGTATTCCATTACCCCACGGCATTTGTCTGCGGCATAGCCAATTGTCTCTGACTTGGCTCAGAGGACCAGGTTTTCTATGTTTAAATACATCCTTGCGTGGTTGTCGTGAGCGTCAGATGGCCGATACCACCAGTGTCAAAGGGATGATCGAAAATACCGTCGAAACCACAATCGTTGTTGTAGCAAGACGGGTATCGCTGTTCAATTGCGATGAAAGTACATATATCGCAGTCGATGTCGGCAGCGTAAAAAAAATCATGCCGACGCTGAAAGCAGTTGCGGTTACCTCAAACATCTCGAAGAATAAAAAACCAGCAAGCGGCAGTAGCAGCAATTTTATGAGGATTGAGACGGTAGACGGCTTATAATAATCTTTGAAACCGGAAAATGTAAGGCTGCCTCCGATCGACAACAGGGCCAGCGGCAGGGTAATCAGGCTTGTCAGCTGGAAAGTATTGTCCAGATACACTGGAAACGATGGGAGGAAATTGGCGTAAATAATGCCGGCGAGACAACCCAGGATTAAAGGATTTGATACCAGCGCTTTGACGAGCAGCCGATTTTTCTCCCGGGCGTTGTAACTCTTGCTGGAGTACCAGATAAGGGTTGAAACCGCCAGGACGTTGATAATCGGGATCATGATTCCGATCAGAATTCCGAACATTCGAACGCCTTCTTCACCGACGGCGTTCATAATAATTGCCATGCCGATGTATGTGTTGAAACGGTAACAGCTCTGCGAGAATGCTCCGGCCTGAAAATCACCGATACCGAACAATTTGATACTGATCCAACTGATAAGATAAATAATCAGCAGGGCGCAAACGGCGGCCGCACAGAACCGCCATTCGATGTTAATGGATGAGGCGCCGCCGATCTTCCAGAACAACATCAGGGGGAAAAAGACGAAGTAGATTAGACGATCGGACGTTTTCAGGAATGAGTCGTTTGTGAGGTTGATTCTTTTGAGAATGGCCCCCAGCAAAATAAGTCCGAATACCGGGAATATGCTGTTTAATACGATCAAATCTATAACCTGTCACAGCGTACATTTGCAAACGCTTCTTCAAAATCATCATTCATCAGCTCGGTGAATTGTTCAAACGGATACTCGGAATTGCACGACCTGCAATACAAATATATCCGGCGTCATGTTTTACGAAGAAGTAAAAGTCGCTGGCACTGCAAGCAGCGTGCAGTCATATTTTCCATACAGTTACCCAAACCTTGATGTTTAAGTGCCGGCCCTGGTCCTGAACAAAAGAGATTGCACCATAAACCATTCGCCGGCTGAATTCGGTTTTTTGAATCTATCAAGTTTATGCAATATAGGCAGACCTGTCAAATCAAACTACCGGGCTATCCCGGTTGAAAAAAGAAGATAGAAGGCGCTATTAACACAGATCGTCTTCAGCTAAAATAGAATTCGTGCGAGACTGTTCGGATTGACAAAGCTGCACGATTCTGTATGATCACACTGGGTGATCAGTGATGCGTGATGAGCGATGAGCTCAGTCGCGCCGAAACCACTCCTCCGAAAACGTGATGTTAAGTTAACGACATTAACTCGTAACCTGCAACGCGCAACTCGTAACCCGCAACTCGCAACAGCGTTGACTTTAAAAGGGTTATCAAAATTTACACCACAGGAAATGGGAAAATGGAAAACTTCGTTATCAACGGTTTTACGGCAGCCGGCATCGCCGCCGGTTTAAAGAAAAACGGCGCAAAGGACCTGGGTATTATTTGCTCAACGGTGACGGCCAATGTCGCCGGTGTATTTACCCGCAACCGGGTTAAGGCGGCACCGGTGAGGCTGGATCGTGAAAGAATAAAATCCGGTATCGGCCGGGCGATTATCGTGAACAGCGGCAATGCCAATTGTTGTACCGGCGAGCAGGGAATGAAAGATGCCGTGGCCATGGCAGAAACGGTGGCAAGCTGCATCGGGATTCCGGACGAACAGGTGTTTGTGGCCTCGACCGGCGTCATCGGAGAACCTTTGCCGATCGAGAAAATTGATACTGCGGTTCCGCAACTTATCGATAGGTGCACTCCACAGGGACTGCCGGATGTGGCCGCAGCAATCATGACCACCGATACGGTCCCGAAAATCGTTTCCGCGGCGGCAGAGCTCGATGGCAAGCCTTTTAAGGTGGCAGGTGTCGCCAAAGGCTCGGGAATGATTCGACCGAACATGGCCACCATGCTTTGCTTCGTGGTCAGCGATGTTCAAGCCGCCCCAAATATACTCCAGGAGTCGCTGCAGATAGCGGCTGATCAGTCCTTTAACCGGATTACCGTGGACGGCGATATGAGCACCAATGATACGATACTGCTCATGGCCAACGGTACGTCCAATGCAGAAGTAAAAACCCCGGCGCATGGAGAAATTTTTCGACATACTCTGGAAGAAGTGCTGATGCAACTGGCAAAGTTGTGTGTGAAAGACGCCGAAGGTGCTACCAAGCTCGTAGAAATCGAGGTTAAAGGCGCCTTGTCGAACAGTGAAGCCCGGCGGGTGGCCGACACGGTGGCCCATTCAAATCTCGTCAAGACGGCACTTTTCGGTGAAGATGCCAACTGGGGCAGAATCCTGGCGGCCGCGGGTCGATCAGGCATATCTATCGATCCCGAGTCGGTGGACATCTATTTTAACGAAGTACAAATGGTCAAGCAAAGTGTCGGTTGCGGCAAGGCAATCGAGGCTGAGGCGACCGCTGTCTTGAAGAAAACCGAATTTACCATCACCATTGACTTGAATATGGGAACCGGGCAGGCATCGGTGTTCACCTGTGATTTTTCGATCGACTATGTCAGGATAAATGCAGATTACAGGACTTGACGCAAACCATAGTGTTTTAAGATTCCGTGTGCGATTTGACCTAATTATTGAGACGTTCTATAAAATGTTGCGGGTTACGGGTTGCGCGTTGAGAGTCAAATTAAATAAACCTGTTTCTGATTTATTCGACCGGCTTGGGGGAAGAAAAAACTAATTTATATCGTACGTTGAACCGGAAATGATTAACCCGCAACGCGCAACTCGTAACTCGCAATCCGTAACCATGCCTTTAATTCGCTTACAAAAATTTCTCTCCCAGGCCGGCTTCTGTTCCCGGCGCAAAGGGGAGGAATATATACAAGCGGGAAGGGTGACGGTAAACGGCGAGGCGGTCACGCAGCTAGGTACCAAAGTGGATCCTGGGATGGTGCGGGTCGAAGTGGACGGCATTGCGGTGGATCTGCAGGCGAGACTGATTTATATCGCCCTTAACAAACCGCAAGGCTACGTGACCAGCTGCGATCACCCCCGAGAAAAAATTGTCCTCGACCTGGTGGATATCGATCAGCGTGTGTATCCGGTGGGAAGACTCGACAAGGATTCGACCGGGTTGCTGATTTTAACCAACGACGGCCGAATTCACCACCGGCTGTCCCATCCGACTTTCGATCATGAAAAGGAATATGACGTGACCGTCGCCGCACCGATAACCGACGGAGCCCTCAAAAAAATGGAAAAGGGGCTGCCGCTTATGGGAACTCGCACCCGGCCGGCAAGAATTCGGCGAATTTCGTCAAGGCGTTTTCGCATCACCCTGCAGGAAGGCCGCAACCGGCAAATTCGGCGGATGGTGTGCAAGGTGGGTAACCGGGTGGTTAAACTCAAGCGCATCCGCGTGGCCGGCATCACTCTGGAACGGCTCACCCCTGGCCAATGGCGCTATCTGAAGACAGAGGAAGTCGAACAGCTGCAGCGGCTGCTGGTTGATGATGAGGATAAGGGGATACAGCCCGCCAATAAAACTAAGTAAGCGAAAATCACCCAGATTGTGAGTATGATGACCGCATACGAAAATTGTATGCGGCTTTTTAATGGGTAATAATGGCGTACGAATTTCAGCAGAATGTCTTCACAATAGTTGCGGACCAGAATCCTGTACTGATTTGTCGGCGATTTTATGATATAAATAATCAAGTTAATTTTATTTTTCGGGGCGTCCTTTCCCGAAAAATAAAATTGTTCATTCAGAAAAACGGAGCATGATTCATGGTAACATTCGACGCCTTGATTTCCCGTGAAGAAAAAATCGGAGTGGTGGGGCTGGGCTACGTTGGCCTTCCGTTGGCCATGCATCTGGCAGATCATTTTGATGTCATCGGCTATGACCTGAAACAGGATCGGATCGACGAGCTGACATCCAACCGTGACAGGACACAGGAAGTGTCGGCCGATGCGCTTGCCAGAGTAAAGATCGAATATAGCTGCGATCCGAAAAAACTCGCCCCGTGCAGACTTATCATCGTTGCCGTGCCGACGCCTATCGACAGTTACTGCATCCCGGATCTAGGGCCATTGCGCGGGGCATCATCTGCGGCTGGAAGACATTTGCGAAAAGGGGCCTGCGTGGTTTTTGAGTCAACTGTTTATCCCGGAGCAACAGAAGAAGTCTGTGTCCCGATTCTTGAAGCCGAATCCGGTCTCATCTTCGGCCGGGACTTTACTGTGGGATACTCACCGGAGCGGATTAATCCAGGAGACAAGGTTCATACCATTGACAAAATTGTCAAAATTGTAGCCGGATCGGACCAACCCACGGCTGATCTTCTGTGTCAGGTTTACGGCAGGATCGTTGCAGCGGGCATACACCGGGTCTCATCGATCAAGGTCGCCGAAGCTGCCAAGGTAATTGAAAACACCCAACGGGATATCAATATCGCGCTGATGAACGAGTTGGCATTGATATTTGACATTATCGGGATTGATACGCTCGAAGTGCTGGAGGCTGCCGGTACCAAATGGAACTTTCTGCCCTTCAGGCCCGGGCTTGTCGGCGGGCACTGTATCGGCGTGGATCCATACTACCTGACGGTCAAAGCCGAATCGTTGGGATACCACCCGGAAATGATAATCGCCGGCCGCAGAATCAACGACAATATGGGTAAATCTATCGCTGAAAAAGCCGTAAAGATGCTCATCGCAGCCAACAAACAAGTGCGTGGAGCGAAAATTGCGGTGCTCGGTATCACTTTCAAAGAAGATGTGCCGGATTTAAGAAATACGAAAGTTGTTGATATTGTCAAAGAACTGGAAGACTATGGGGTCCAGGTGTTGGCCCACGATCCTCTGGCCGATCCGCAGGAAGCCGATAAATATTATAATATAAACCTGCAGAGCCTGAAACGGTTGAACGGGGTCGACGGGGTGATTGTGGCGGTTGTCCACAAAGCCTATCGCAAGATGTCCCTGGCGGACATCGCCGGCCTGTGCACCAGTGCACCGCCGATCGTCATTGACGTGAAAGGGATCTATCGGTCGCAAGAGGCTGAAGCACTGGGCGTTAACTACTGGCGGCTATAGGGCAGGGGGGGCGGTCAAAAGTGAAAGTATTTTCGGATGCAGAATGCAGGATACAGGATACCAGATGCCGGTGGCCGGATACCGGATGCCGGTGGCCGGATACCGGATGCCGGATACTAGATACTGATCACTGGCCACTAATCACTGAGCACACGATCATGCAAAACCGATTTAACCGGCTCAATCCCGCCAGGGCGGGACAGGCCGGGCCAACCCCGAATTGCGGGACTTCACATCGTATTTTAAAGGAAGTGTTCAGCTGGCCAACGGACAAACGGGCCTAACCGGCGCAACGGGCAAACGGGCTCAATCCCGCCACGGCGGGACAGGCCGGGCACAACGGGCAAACCGGCTCAACCGGTTTGCTATTCTATGTACAGCTGCTGGCCGGGATAAATCCTGCTTCTGTTGGAAAGCTGGTTGATGCGCATGAAGCGGGACAGGGCCATATTGTGCTGCTGCGCGATGGTAAACGGGTTGTCCCCGGGTTTTACTTCATACACCTTATATCCTTTAACGACTGAGGCGGCCTTAGGTTGTTCTCGCAGCCTGAGAATCTGGCCGATATACAGCTTGGTTGTCGGCAGGTTGTTTAGCTCCTGGATCTTTTTGGTCGTGACGCCGTATTTATTGGCGATATTCCAGAGGGAGTCCCCCCTGGATACCGTGTGGGTGGTTTTATATTTTGTATAGCGTTTTTTGCTTTTTTTCGGACCGTATTTGTAGCCCCTCTGGGGTATTTTCAGCAACCGGCCGGCAACGATATAATGTGAACTCCGCAGATTATTGGCCCGCATGATGCGCCTTACACTCGTGCGGTATTTTCTCGCAATAATAGATAAGGATTCCCCCCGCCTGACCCTGTGGTAAACAAATGCTCTCGTCGGTGGTGATGTCACCGGGATCTGATCGATACCGGTCAGCAGAATCTGACCGGTCCCGGTCGGCACATTGAGTGCATACTGGGTCGGGGGTAGAATTTTGTAACGCAGTTCCGGGTTCAGGTCGACCAGATTTTGCTCGGTGGCGCTGATTGCGCGGGCTGCATTTCTTAAATGAATCTGTTTGGATACGGTTACTTTTTCGTAGGTATGCGGTTGGTCAACCGCTACGTTATCCAAACCGTAGCGCTCGGGATTTTCGAGTATGTGCAGCGTGGCCAAAAACCGGGGCACATATCTGGCGGTTTCATAAGGCAAGCGTTCATACAGATCCCAGAAATTGTCGAGATAGTTGACATTCTGTTCTCTGATAACTCGCAGCACGCGCCCTTCACCGCAATTATAAGCGGCCAGAACAGTTGTCCAGTCGCCGAATATCTGGTGTAATTCTTTCATATACGCAATGGCAGCCTGGGTGGCTTTGTCCGGATCGAGCCGTTCGTCGATATATTTATCGCGGGAAAGGCCGAACTTGTAACCGGTGGAAGGTATAAATTGCCAGAGTCCCAGGGCCCTGGCTTTTGAAAGTGCGCGGACTTTAAAACCACTCTCGATCAGAGGCAGCCAGGACAGTTCGGTCGGCAAACCCGCTTTTCTCAGTTCGGCCACGATCTGAGGGCGATATCGACCAGAGCGTTTGTAAGATTCGATGAAGAAGTTTCTCTCACCGCCGCGGGTAAAATGGTCGATTTCGGCCTGTACATATTTGTTTATTACAACCGGGATTGCGTTGTGGTTGCCGTTGACGACGATATTGCGCGAAGCATAAATCTCAAGAATCCGTCTGGAAATCAAATAGCGCAGATCTTCCTTCTGCTGGATAAGTTTGGGTTGGTCTGAAATATTGACTTCCAGAATTAAAGCGTAGGCCTGATCCAAGGTATCGAGGGCATTATCGAGCTCTCCCTTTTGCCAGAATTCCTGGGATACCTCACACAGATCCAGTGCTTCATCAAGTCGCAATTGTACTTTCTTTTCAAAAGACAGGGCATCGGCTGCAATGCCGGCGTCCAATTTTGCGTCACCGATACCGGCATCAGGGACGCCCGGTTTTCCTCTGTCCGCCTTTAAGATTTCGGCCGTGGCTGCGGTATCGACAACCGGTTCTGTGGATGGGTCATCGGCGGATGTCGTCTCCGGCGGCGGAGATATTTGCGGTTTGTCGGACGCCGCGGAGGACTTATTGTTTTGGGTAATTACCGCAGAGGCAATTCGATTCTGCGTATTTGGGGATTTGACGATGGAAGAGGCGCATCCGTTGAAGATAACTAGCGCCGAAACTGCCAGACTGATCGAGAATAATTTTTTTTCACGCAATGTCATAAACCGAATTTAATAATCAGAGATGTCGTAGAGTATGATAATAAGGGCCTTTTCGGAAACACTTGCCGCTCAATTACACAATACGTAGGGGTTTTGTCAAGGCCAAATGTCATAATAGTATAACACAATAAATCTTGCAGCGGAAAATATTTTTTTACCTGCATTCTCATCCTTTGGGGAGCTGCCTGAAAAGCACGCTTATAATTCCTTTGGATAATCATAGTATCGGCTGGATTTATTTTTTCTTTAGCCCGCATCGGTCGATTTCGTATTCGGCCTTTTTTCTTCCTGAAAACTTGTCTGCAGGACTTGCAAATCGGGATTCCGTTGTTACTATTGAACGGCCTGTCTAAAAATTGATTGATTTATTCAAGCGGATATAATAGTGACAGGCGGCCGGAAATCAGCAGCCACGGATCGTAAATATAATTCATTTCCGGGTTTCTGCCGACACTTATACAGCTTTTTTGCGTTAATATTTTAAAATGAATTGGCCATTTATCAGAAAAATAATGAAAAACTTAGAAATTAGGTGAAATTTAACGATAATAAGAAAATTTTGGATTTTATTCGATCTAATCTTATGTGGTTGTATTTTTCTATAAACCGCTGATATTGAAATTTTTCCCAAAGATCGTTAAAAGGGGAAGTTATTTTTTAAACGGAGCCCTTTCATCATTATATATCAAGGGGTTTGCGCGTATTGCTTATTCTTGATTTGCGGGCCAGAGTAGCTCAGTTGGTAGAGCAGCTGATTTGTAATCAGCGGGTCGCGGGTTCGACTCCTGTCTCTGGCTCCAATCGTTATTCAGGTGGGGTTCCCGAGCGGTCAAAGGGAACAGACTGTAAATCTGTCGGCGACGCCTTCGGAGGTTCGAATCCTCCCCCCACCACCAACCTATAAGCAAGTTGAATGTAGGAGATTTCGGTTCGTCGAGATCGTTGGTTAACTACACGGCTGCCTGCATCAGTGAAAGCTTCGGATAGTGAACAAACCTCCTTCTCTGTTTTATGTTGGGGCGATACGCAACAAGGAATACGATTAAAATTTATTGTGCGGGTGTAGCTCAGTTGGTAGAGCTTCAGCCTTCCAAGCTGAATGTCGCGAGTTCGAGTCTCGTCGCCCGCTCCAAATCAGGAAACAGGGTGTCTGAGGGATATCAATTACAAGTTGAACGGCAAGAGATAAACCGCCCACGTAGCTCAGTCGGTAGAGCGCTTCCTTGGTAAGGAAGAGGTCCACCGGTTCAATTCCGGTCGTGGGCTCCATTTTGAAAGTATCCGTGTGCTGGAGAAGGTCTGATCTGTCCCGGCGCCGATGAAATAGCGAAAAACTTTACAAATACCAAATGCAGGGGAGGACAAAACGATGGCGAAGCAGAAGTTTGAGCGAACGAAGCCGCACGTGAATGTAGGCACGATCGGGCATATCGATCACGGCAAGACGACGTTGACGGCGGCGATCACCAAACACATG
>Ga0126326_1000109_pt1 | contig 44890 bp, 36 predicted proteins | sample InaspJWI67metaG_FD_94485 | JGI IMG/M metagenome (GOLD analysis project Ga0126326, IMG submission 94485) | Marine gutless worms symbiont microbial communities from Oahu, Hawaii - Inanidrilus sp. 1 OAHU.JWI-67 metaG | ecosystem: Host-associated > Annelida > Digestive system > Unclassified | place... | reverse complement strand
TCGACTTCACCATCCGCAACGCCTGGCAGAAGTAATTAGAGGAGTTAAATTTGTCAATGGTGTCGAAGAAAAACGGATTGCCGCCTAATTTCTTCATACACAACTATTGACTATATCTCCCGGCACAAAGGAAAATCCTACTCCATTAGGACAATTCTTTATTTACAGGAAGGTAAAAGATTATCACAGCAAGACCTACAATGCTCCGATGCCTTTCTCGATGTTTTTTTATAAGGGTTGCGCCATACACGCTATTAAAGGTTCCAGTACGTTGGATCTGCAACTAGGGGCAATGTTCCGTGCAAGCGGCCTAAGTGATAGAGGTAGCCATGGGTGTGTAGGTGTTTCGGAATACGCGGCAAAAATTCTTTTCGAAATGGTGCCGATGAACACACCTGTCATCGTTCGCGGCAAAATGCCTGGTTAAAATTGCAATTGACCGGGAGTAAGGGACTGGGGCGGATCCTTAGTTAATGACACTAAAAAGAAACGCAATTAAAAGGGGGTTCGTTGTGTACCGAGCAGGAAAACACCCTATTTTTTATTCCCGGTTTTTATGAAGCAGACCCGAATGAATCAAATCGGATGCTTTGGCAAAGGGCTTTTGCGGTGCGTTATTCTATCACCCGATAGGCTTACTAATTATTTGGAATTCAATAAACAGGGGATTTATGCAAGGTCCGTTATCAATAGGAATAGTTTTCATTGCCATCGCCGTCATTTTCATCGGTGCAGCCTTCCGGGATTATTTGATTACGGAAGGCAAAATGACTATTGCTCGTAAGATATGGATTCGGATAGCTTTTATTTTTGCTGCGGTTGGGATTGGCTTGTTTTTTTACCAGATCTTTTTCTTTTAGGTGATGGGACATGGATCTGCACAGATTATCACATTATCCTTTGACAGGATTTACAGGATTTAATCGATTTTTTATTCTTTGTTTCTGGATGTAACAGAGAAAACCCAATTGCCTGCGGCAAGGAAGGTAATAATAAGCGTAACCTGACCAAAATTTTATGGCGCCGAAAATAAATAATGAAATACCTGTAAGTATAAAGTTCTTATATCCACCGAAGGTGGATTTGGATTTCATCAAATTCTTCCCACCGTCGTCTTGTTTGTTAGGGACTATGGCGTGATAAGCCCGAAAATTAATGAAGACAAAATAAACATCCTGATAATCCTGCTGATTTTTATTTCTAATTAACTCAGATAAAGAAATCCCATGTCTTTGCCGCCCACAATCGCCGTTCAAATCGATAGAACCGAATCCGAAAAAATCGAGTATACCTTTACCCGACCTTTCCGTATCGGGCGTGACAAGACCTGCGAAATCCAACTGGATGAGACAGTTGTCAGCCGGTTTCATGCCGAGTTCTGGTACACCGACGGGCGCTGGTGGGTGTTCGACCTTCAGAGCGCCAACGGGACGTTTGTGAATGGGATCAAGGTAGAGAGAGCGCCGCTGTCCAACGGTGTGAAGGTCGAAATCGGACCGAACGGCCCGGTTCTCGCAGTCGCGATCGAGGGTGAAAAAGGACAAGCTGACACCACCATAATGGCCAAGTCTTCGCTAGATGAACTCAGGACTCACTATTTTGACGATACAGATGATAAAAACGCCGGCCAACACACAATAATGATCCGGAAAGCCTTCAAACAGGTCCGGAAGCGGGAGAGATGGCGGTTTGCCGCAGTTATTGCACTGCTTGTTTGCCTTCTTTTGGGTGCGGGAACAGTGGCACTGTTAAAACACAAGGAGGTGGGCAAACAAAAAGCACTGGCCGAGCAAATATTTTATGCGATGAAGACCCTCGAACTGGAGTTTGCCCCTTTACTTAAAACCGCCAGGCTCAGCCAGGACTCTCAGTCGGCTGCACAGTTGAAGCAGTACAGGGCAAAGCGCATGGAAATGGAGAAGAAATACGACGAATTTTTAACCGAACTGGAAATCTATCAGAAGGACATCAGTGAAGAGGAACGCATCATTTTACGAATCGCCCGAACATTTGGCGAGTGCGAAATTAAAACGCCACCGGCATTTGTAAAACAGATACTGACGTACATCCACAAGTGGAAGAGTACTCCGAGGCTTAGAAGAGCCATCAACAGAGCCATCAGGAATGGGTACCCGAAAAAAATCACGGCAGCCATGCTGACCTATGATCTTCCACCCCAGTTTTTTTACCTTGCTCTCCAGGAGAGCAATTTTCGTACCGATGCCGTTGGACCAAAAACAAGATTCGGCATCGCCAAAGGAATCTGGCAATTTTTACCCTCGACAGCCGTATATTACGGGCTTCGTACCGGCCCGCTCCAGCACCTGCGCCGACCTGACCCGCGCGATGAACGTCATCACTTTGAAAAGTCCACCCAGGCGGCGGCCAAATATTTACGGGATATTTACGACTCCGAAGCCCAGGCATCGGGCCTGCTGGTAATGGCTTCTTACAACTGGGGCGAACGGCGGGTGATCAAGCTGATTCGGCGGATGCCTGAAAACCCCCGCGAACGCAATTTCTGGCAACTACTGGAAAAATACAGGCATGAGATACCGAGGGAAACGTACGAGTATGTGTTCTACATCTTTTCAGCTGCGGTCATCGGTGAAAATCCGAACCTCTTCGGTTTTGAATTCGATAATCCCCTGGCACATCTTGATGAGAAGAGCCTTTAGTCCTCTATAGAAACCCACACCATTAGGGTCTGGGTTGCTACAGAAAACTAAATAGATCACCAGGGTCATTTCAGGGTTGACGGCGGTGTTTATTCAAAGGTAGAAAGAATTCAAAAACAGATCTATCTGCACGCATCGGTGTTCCTGCTCACTTTCACCGGCTCGATTGAAAACGCATCCCTTGAAAGCGGCACTGCTTCGGCTATAGTTTTTCGAATTTAGATCCGACCGGTTCTAACTGTTCACATTCTGTTTGAACGATTCTTTCAGATCACAGTCTATCAATCGATTAAAGGAGACAGCTATCTAATGGCAACCGCCCGATTCGCACTGAAAAGCGATCCAAATACCGTCTTAGAGTCGCCACAGGAAAGATTTTTACTCGGCCGGTCCGACGACTGTGAGATCGTCATCAAAGATCCCCATGCTTCACGCATCCAGGCCCAGGTGAGGGTGGAGAATCGTAAGTACTATATTGAAAATCTTGGTAAAAATCCTATCCTCGTCAACGGAGTTTCAACCGCCGGTCAATTCCTGAATAACGGCGATGTGATCACCATCGGTACAACTGAAGTGACCTTTCAACTGGCGCAAATTGAGCCGACTGAACCCGAGACTGTTGCGCCTGCGGAGGAGACGGCTGCAGCCATCGAGCATCCACACCCGACTTTCGGAGAGATGAGAATCCCGGTTGAGGATAAGATCGATTCAAGTTATAAGCCGATGAACGTGTTCGGAATCGCCGCCGGCATTGTTATATTTTTGATTTTAGTATACTTGTCCTACCAGCATATCTATCGGCCGTTGAAGTTATCCCGAGCACTCACAGACGTGGCCCGGAATATAAAAGCCGGAGATTTAAATTCGGCCCGGGAGAAACTGACGAATCTGCTGGAATCCGGTTTAGAGGGTGAAAAACATCAAAGGGCCACAGAACTCCTTACACTGCTGGCATTGTCGGAATCCAAGAAACTGGCCGACGAGGGTCGCCTGGAGGAAGCCCGTGATTACCTTAGCTCCCACCTGAGACAATTCGAAGGCTCCGAGGCGCCAAAGAAACTTTTGGATCAACTTGATCTGACCCAATTAAAATTAGCCGCCCATCAGGAAACCAAAGGTAATTATCAATTGGCCCTCGGCCAGTATGCTGCCGTCAGTAAAGCCGGACCTTATTACGATCAGGCCCAGAAAGGCATTCGTCGCATCCAGCTGATACGCCAGCGACAACGCCTTGAAAAACAGGAGATTGAAAGACTTCTCAAAGAGGCCGAAACTCATTTTCTTGCTAAAAGATATCTTACACCAGTGGATAATAACGCCTACGCCATTTATCAAAAGGTACTGAACATCGATCCGCAAAATTCGATTGCCCTTGAGCACATCGAAGAGATGAAATCCTTTTACATAAAAGCGGCTGAAAAACACTTTGTTAAAATGAACTGGAAAAAGGCGCTTTTGTATTTTGAGCGCTACAACTTTGTTGCATCTCAGGATCCGGATGTATTGAAAAAAATGGAAATTTGCCGGGAAAGATTGGGAATGTCTCAAACCGGGGCGAGAAGTGGAATTAAGAGCAAGACAGCATCCGGGCGATCTAATCATAGTTCACGTAATGTGCAATTCTTACGTGATACACAAGGAGATCAAAGAGAATCAGGGGCACCATTCTAAAGACACGGTGCTGAGTTTGGGGCTAGACACAAAAAGGATTGGCTTACTCTTTCAGGAATTTCTTAATAAAATCCACCGGCGCCTTGGAAATTTTTCTATCTGACTCCGTCGGTGTTTCATTATTTTCCTTTACCGGCGTTTCTTCAACCTGCGGTTCAGCTACATGCTCTTCGATTTCGGCCAGGCGACCGGCGCCCAAAAATCGAAAACTCGGTCCCTGAGAACTCAGGGAAACGCGGTTTTCCGGTTCAAGTGGGGCGTCATCACCAATCGGCTGATTGTTCACTCTGATCTGGTTCTGGCCGGTAAGATCCTTAATCCAGTACTGATCCCTGCTGAAAAAAAATCGGGCATGATAGGCAGCAATGGAAGGGTGATCTATCACAAAATCGCAATCAGGATTTTTCCCAATTGTTACGGGCAGTTCCTTGAAAGACTGCAGCGTCGGTCCAAACTGAATGACCAGTGGCACCGGCATCTTATCACCGCCCACATCGACCCGGTGTTTCGGTTTGACCGGAGGCGGATCGGGAGGATCTGGTACTACCGGCTCTGGTACTACCGGCTCTGGCTGGGCTTCCAAGATTTTTGTCAGGAAACTGACTTTTGGGCCCCCCTCAGCGAAAAGCAGCACGTCACCATTTTTTAAATAAGCCTCCGGAGATAACTTGTTGTTGAGATAAGTCCCGTTGGCACTTTTGTCGATGAGCTTAAAACGATTGCCTTCCCTGACAATACAAGCATGCGTTCGGGAAACGATTGTAAGGTCTTTCGGAAAGCGAACGTGACAGTCCTTGCGCCGGCCGATCAGAATTTCGCTTTCTGAAAACTCCTGAATCTCACCTTGAAATGGTCCTTGAATATGCACTAGCTGTACGAGAATATTGGGGGTCTTTTGCATCGTTATCTAATTTCAGGTTGATTCAAAAATGGATGAATGGCAAATCAACAAGCTAATTTCATATATGCCTCACTGTATCCATACACTTTTTGCTAAAACAGGTCGCATCTGTCAAGGAATTTATCGATGCATGATATCAAAGCATTAAACGAACAGATTGCATGACAAGAAAGCTATTCGATGGGATCAAGACCGAAAATAAAAATTGTGGGCCAAACCGATGTCGGTTTGAAACGCAGAAAAAATGAGGACACGTACTTCATCGCGCCCGACCACGGTTTTTGTCTCGTGGCTGACGGTATGGGCGGAGCTGCCGCAGGGGAGCTGGCCAGCCAGATGTTTGCCGAAGCGGCGCAGGAGGTATTCCACCGGTTCACTGATAACATTGAAAGTAAGGTGATCAGGCAGATCAAGAACGCATTTTTGTCAGCCAATGAAAGAATCCTGAATCATGTGCGATTCACCCCGGCTCACAAAGGCATGGGCTGCACCGCTGAACTGATGGCATTTTACGATAAAGGCTTCATCCTGGGCCACGTTGGCGATAGCCGGACCTATCTTTTCCGGACAGGAGAACTCAAGCAGCTGACAAAGGATCATTCATTGGTCCGAGAGCAGATTGATAGACGCCTTATCCCTGCCGAAAATGCGAAAAGTCACCAGCTGCGAAATGTGATACTACGTGCGGTCGGCGTTGAGGAACAGCTCCAGCTTGACATATTGAAAGGAACAACCTATCCGGGTGATCAGTATCTGCTCTGCTCGGACGGCCTTACGGATATGATTGAAGAAAAGGAGATTGAGAATTTGTTTGGCGCAAAACTTCAGTTAAATCACAAGGCGGAAGCACTGATTCAACTGGCCCTTGATGCCGGAGGTCGTGATAATATTACCGTTGTTCTGGTGGATATCGAATGACGATTGCATTTAACGTTACGCTGGTTTGGAGGGACTATCCAGCCGGGGTGGACCAGTATCTCAGCCTGGCTAACAATCTCAAAATAATTGTGACTGCACCGGATGGCGCCGATTACCATGGCAATGTAGTTCAGCCGCCGTAAGATCTAAATCTAGACGGCCATAACAATCGGTAGACATTAAATCAATTTCATTGAGAGAGGAGGGCGACATGAAGGAAATGGTTCTGGCGTAGGAATTGAAAAAGAAGGCAAAGGGTAAAGCCGTCCGATTGGTGCAGGAGTGGCTATGCCTTCACGGATTTCATCTCGCGGCAGACGGTGATTTCGGACCGGCCACCGAGTATGCGGTCAAACAATTCCAGAAGAAGAAAAAACTAAAAGCGGATGGCATCGTCGATCAGGGAAATTTCGAACAATCAATCCTTCCGATGACCATAGCGTTAAAACCGATTGAACCGGGCAGAAGAACCCCCGGGCAGCTTGTTATCGCTTATGCCAAACAGCACCTGAAACAGCATCCGGTTGAAATCGGCGGTCAGAACAAAGGCCCCTGGGTAAGGCTCTACATGAAAGGCAATCAGGGGCCGGAATGGCCCTGGTGCGCCGGATTCGTCAGCTTTATCCTTACCCAGGCCTACGGCAGCTTGAACATGCCGCTGCCGATAAATACTTCCTTTTCATGTGATATTCTGGCCGCCAATGCCAAGGAAAAGGAAAGATTCCTGGCCGAATCACAAATTCAGGAGAAGACACGGATCAAGGCGGGGTCGATATTTTTAAATCGCAGAGTGACAAACGACTGGGTTCACACCGGTATCGTTCTCAAAGCCGAAGAGGAATTCTTTCATACCATAGAGGGCAACACCAACGATGAGGGCAGCCGGGAAGGTTATGAGGTGTGCCAGCGTTTCCGAGGCTATAAAAAAAAGGATTTCATCATGATTTAATCTTCGGCTGATCCTTAGCCGGATTAGCCGGAATTGAAGATTGATGATTGAAGAATTATGGTATCGCTCGCGCAGCGCAGGCGCTTGCGCCGCGCTTCGCTCTGTTTTTTTCTCTAAATCGATCAGGACAGGATAATAAAAGGAGGGTTTCAGAATGGCACAGTTTAAGAATCTCGTATTCGAAGGAGGCGGCGTCAAGGGCATTGCCTATGCCGGGGCCACAAAGGTGCTGGATGAAAAAAACATGCTGAATTCCCTGGTACGGGTAGCAGGCACCTCGGCCGGCGCCATCACGGCAGCGCTTTTGTCCGTGGGTGCCACCTGACAGGATATCAAGGAGATTGTCGGCGGAACCGATTTCAATCAGTTCATGGACGACAGCTGGGGGATCCTGCGCGATACGAAACGCCTGGTAAAAGAATATGGCTGGTTTAAAGGCGATGCTTTCAGCAAATGGATGAAAAAGCAGCTCTTCGGTTTGACAGGCAAGCGCAATCTGACATTTTCTGACATTGAAGGGCTCAAAATGGATAATCCCAAGCAATTTCGAAGCCTCTACGTGGTGGGTTCCAACTTGAGCCTGCAGGTTCCGGAGATTTTTTCATCCGAGCAAACACCGGACATGCCAGTCTGGTACGCGGTGCGCATTTCCATGAGTATTCCCCTATTTTTTGCTGTGGTGGAGGAAGATGATGGTGATCTTTTCGTGGACGGCGGGGTGACCTGGAACTATCCTCTCAATATATTCGATCAAAAGAAATATTTGTCGAGCAAGACCAACAAGAAGCTGTTTATCGTGCCCAAATATCCGTCGACCCATGGTGCGGAACATGTTTACAACAAAGAAACCCTGGGCTTCAGGCTCGACACCAAAGATGAGATTGCCGCCGCCAGGCAGGGATGGCGGGTACCGCCCAAGGAGATCGAAGATATTGTCGACTACATTAAAGCCCTGCTGGGATTCATGATGGATATGGCCAACAAATCCCATCTCCATGAAAACGACTGGCACCGAACGGTGTTCATCGATTCGCTGGGCGTGCGCACCACCGATTTTAATCTTTCGCAGGAGAAAATCGATGGGTTGCTGAAAAGCGGCGAGGAGGGCATGCGGGCCTACCTGGATTGGTTTGAAAAACCGCAGTCAAAGCCAATCAACCGGGCATAAGAGACGCAAGCACGAACTTTATGGTTGGGCAGAGCTGCCCGGCCATTTTTTTGTCTGCTCTCTGATATCTCTTAGGTGTAAGCGCTATTTAAGCAATACGGCCCGGGAGGTTTTACCGTCGATTTTCAGGGTCAGGGGCCGGCTAAGGATTACATGCTTCAGATAGATTGTTTCATTTGCTGTCGGCAATTCATTGAGCCAGTGCCAGTCAATGAAATCTTTCCCATTTTCGCAAGTGTTCAGATAGCTGATACCCAGGGAGGTAATGTTGTGGAAAAAATGTGATCCCTGGGACGGATCGGCTTTCAGGTTTTTGGCGGTGGTTTCCACAATCGCACCGACGCCGGATATCTCGCTCCATGAAACCGGGATGCCCAACCAACGGTCGGCCGAACCCCACCGACCGGGTCCGATGAGAAGAAACTTGCGCTTTTGTGCAACAAGCTTGCGGTTGAACTTTCCGATTTCAGAAGCTATTTCTACCGTGCGCGCCGGATCGAACGTCTCCGGTCGGACAAAGAGGATGTCGGAAATATCGTAAAATTTGCCGTTTCCCAGAGCCATCGTGGAATAACAAAACGCCTTTTCGATATCTTCCTGGCTTATATCGACATTACGGTTGTGCTGGGTGATGGCCATCGGTCTGATCTGAAGCACGGCAAACTCCGCTTTGCCCTTTGCGCCAAAAGGAAGATTTGCCGAAAATTCTATTTCAACCGGACAGCCCATGCCTTTGCGACCCATATCCAGTACATCACCCAAGATCTTGGCCAGGGGAAACGATTCGTACTTTAAAATGCCGGCGAAGGTAAGTACCGGATAGCCCTGTGTATTTGCAGTGTCCCGGATACGGTGTTCCTGGGCGTTGTAAGTGCTGCAAAGATTGCGCACCGGTGGATGCTCACTGACATCGTCGATCTCCAGTTTATTGAGCGTGGCATCATCCATGAAATTATCAGGTGATCCGAAATCTTCGGGAAATGCTTTTAAATCGAGAGTATAAAAGAAACGCTGGGAATTGTTGAGAATATCATCCACCGTCGAAAACTGGGGCAGCAGCTGGGGATATTTCGGCGAAAATCGCAAGGAAGTACCGCCCTCCACAACCGTCCGGCCCAGTCCCAGCGCAATGTGAGCGATGCCTTCTTCGGGTTTCATATGCGCCACAGGGTAAAAGTTGTAAGATTGGGCAACTCCCGAGACGGCCGGATAAAAATAGTCCCCGTAGCACGCGCCGGTGAGTTGTTGAATAACCACAGCCATCTTTTCATCTTCGATGCGATGCATGGTGCTTTTGGCATAAGAACGCGGCGCCTGCATATAAGTGGAGGCATATACCAGTTTTATGGCGCTTACCAGCCGCTCAAGTCGTGTGTTCAGGTCCGAATGTTGATTGGGCAGCATATAGGTTCGGTAAATACCGGCAAACGGCTGAAACTGTGCATCCTCAAGCAGACTTGAAGAACGCACGGCCAGCGGGTAGGTCATGTGGGTCAAGATCTGCTGCAACTCCTCTCGCAGCCAGACCGGCAAACCGGCCTTTAAAAATCTTTCACAAATCGCGGCATCGCTCAGATCGCTGTCGGCCATGTATTTCAAATCGTTTTCATTGATGAAGTTATCGAAGGCTTCGGTGGTAATGACCAGTGTTTTAGGGACATGGATCTCGATATCCTCATACGTTTTCTGTATATAACGGTTTTTTCGCAGTTGAGTGGACAAGAATGCCAGACCGCGGGCTTTGCCGCCCAGGGATCCTTTGCCAATTTTTACAAAATCCGAATCAGGATCATAGTGACCGGGCACCAGTTCGGCGATGATGCCTTTTTGGCGCCCTTTACGTCTTTCCTGAATCGAATCAATCAGATAATGTTTGAGTTCGGCGACGGTCTCGAATTCAGTTGCTTTTACCGGTTTGAGCTTTGATGCCAGCATAATTTCAGAGCGGGCCATCAGCCAGCTCGAGAAATGATTGTGGGATGCGTGAAAAAAGACGGATTCATCCGGAACGGCCGACAATATTTTCTGCATTTCTCTAAGATTGGAGGCTTTGGCCACCTTGTGTCCGTCGGGCGTCCGGAAGATAAAGTCGCCAAATCCAAGGTTTTGCGTGAAAAACTCGCGTATTTCGGCATGCAGAGTCGGTGAGTTTTTATTCAGGAACACCGATGGGATCGATTCAGCCGTTTTGCGGTTTTGCTCTTCGGAACTGAACATCAGCAGCGGTAGGTCCGGTGTTTCTTCCTTGATCATGGAAAGCAGAGAACAACCGGCCTGCGCGTCGAGTTCGCCGTCTTTGGGAAAACGCACATCTGAAAAAACACTGAGCAGATAGGGTTTGAATCTGCGATACAGGTATTCGGCTTCTTCATAGTCTTCGGCCAAAAGGATTTTGGGGCGGGCTCGCATTCTGAGAATCCGGTGTTCATCATTGAGCGAATCCTCCATGACCGCCTGGGTCTGCATTACAATCTCTTTGTACAGCAGCGGCAACATGGAAGAATAATATATCGGCGAGTCTTCGACCATGATAAGCACCCTGACCCTGGCTCTATGCGTGTCATATTCTATATTCAGCCGATCCTCGACGCTCTTGACCAGGGCCAGCAGCAGATCGGTATTGCCATACCAGACAAACAATTTATCGATGGAGCGGCGCGTGGTGTAGTCGGTGTCCAATAGCTGTCTGTTCGTGCTGTGGGCCAGAAGAAAAATTGGAAGATTGGGGTAAATCTCCTTGATGTGCCGACTCAGGCCGAAGGCATCCATATCATCCAATCGGGGCATCGTGATGACCAGATCGAACTTTTTTCTGGACAGGGCGGTAATCGCTTCCTGGGCGGTGGAGACCCAGGTGAGATGCGGCGGGCGCGAAAGATTGAGCCCGCGGTACTCATGAATGATTCTTTCGGCCAGTCGCCCCTCTTCTTCCATGATAAAGGCATCGTAAGGGGTCGAGACCAGCAGAATTTCGTTGACCTTCTTGGCCATCAATTCATGGAACACCTTAAAGGAAAGGTCGAACTCATCGAATATTTGGGAGTTGTTATCGTTGTGTTCGTCGGTATCCTGCATGGCTTTGCCTTTACGAAATGGCTTGATTTTGACGCGACAACTATATAGTAAACAGCTTATGATCGCAAGCAACAAGTAATCGGCGCCGCAGTTGACGGGTGCCAGCTCGTTGGTTTATATTTGAAAAGATTGGTTTGATTACAATGCGCAGCTGGGCAGATCGTTGGCAAATGGCGGCGCGTGGTTCGACGATGAGGATATCAGAAAGGTAACGAGTCGATGAAAATCGCCCTGGCCCAGGTCAATCCGACTATCGGCAACTTCAGTCTGAATTATGAAAAAATTAAACGCTGCTGCGAACAGGCGATTGCCAAAGCATTTGATCTGGTGGTTTTTTCCGAGCTGCTCATCCCCGGATATCCACCGCGGGATCTTTTGGAAAAAAAAGACTTTGTAGACGCCAACATCAACTGCCTCAATCGATTGCTGAATTCAATCCGCGGCATCGGTGTTATTTGCGGTTTTGTCGATTTTAACCCCGCTGAAGAAGGAAAACGTCTTTTCAATTCCGCTGTTTTGTTCGAAAACGGGCGGATTCTCCACCAGGTGAACAAGCGCCTGTTGCCGACCTATGACGTATTTGACGAAAGCCGCTACTTTGAGCCCGGAACCGAGTGCAAAACATATGCGTACAAACAACACCGCATCGGATTGACGATATGTGAAGATATCTGGAATGAAAAAGATATTTTCGCGCGAAGAATCTACCGCGTCAACCCGGTTGATTTGCTTGTCAAAGACGGCGCCGATCTTATCATCAACATATCCGCTTCCCCATTTCACGCCGGGAAAATAGCGTTTCGTAAAACCATGCACAGCGCCATTGCCGACAAATATCGGGTTCCATTGATTTATGTCAACCAGGTGGGCGGCAATGACAGTGTCCTGTTCGATGGCATCAGCGCCGCTTTCGACCGCAAGGGCAACATGGTCGCCAGGGCCAAAGACTTTGAAGAAGACCTGATTGTTTTTGATACGGCAGCCGCAACAGGTCGTGTGCGTTCAATCGCCGCATCGGATACCGAAGCCATACTCAAAGCCCTTATTATGGGCGTCCGTGATTATGTGGCCAAGTGCGGGTTTGCAAAAGCGGTGGTGGGGCTCAGCGGTGGTATCGATTCGGCCTTGACCGTTTATATAGCGGTTCAGGCACTGGGCAAAGAGAATGTTACCAGCATATTTATGCCGTCCGGATACACGTCCCGGGACAATTATGAGGATACAAGCCAGCTGGCCCGGCATCTGGACATTCAGCTTGAAACGATTCCGATCGACGGCATGTTTCGGGAATTTTTATCGCACCTGTCGCCGGCTTTTGACGAAAAAGATCCGGGTGTCACCGAGCAAAACATCCAAGCCCGGATCAGAGGGACTATATTGATGGCCATATCCAACCAGCGCGGGTGCCTGCTGCTGTCCACCGGAAACAAATCCGAACTGGCAGTCGGCTATTGTACTCTTTACGGAGACATGAGCGGGGGATTGGCAGTGATTTCCGACGTACCTAAAACCGTGGTGTACGACCTGGCGCGGTTTATAAACAGGGAAAAAGAAATCATACCGGATCGAATCATTCAAAAATCACCTTCGGCTGAATTGAAACCGGGTCAGCAGGATCAGGACGATCTACCCCCTTACGAAATTCTGGATCCCATTTTAAAAGGATATATCGAGGATGCCCTGAGCGTGGCCGAGTTGGTTGAGATGGGGTTTGATCAGCCGCTGGTGGCGGAAGTCATCGCACGGGTCGATCGCAATGAATATAAGCGGTATCAGGCTGCACCAGGTCTGAAGGTGACCTCGAAGGCTTTCGGTTATGGCCGGCGGTACCCGCTGGCCCAACGCTACGTGCAAAAATAATTCGGTTCAAAATTCTATATAGCCTTTAGCGGCTGCCCTAACCGCTTTCCCTGCCACGTATCCCGCCTTTCCAGGGTGTCTCTAATCATCGCCAGGGTTTCATTTTTCCTTGTTGACCACAGCGGGGCAACCAGTTCTTCCGGGTGGGGATCGCCGGTCAATCGCTGAATCACCACCCGCTGCGGGATTCTTTCCAGAAAATCGCAGACCAGTTCCACATATTCTAACTGCTGCAGGCAGTCATATCGGCCCTGACGATATTGCTGCGCAAGCTTTGTACCTTTAATTACATAAAGAAGATGAAGCTTTATGCCGTCAATGCTCATGCCGGACAGTATTTCGGCGGTTTTAAGCATGTGGTCCCTGGTTTCGTTGGGAAGCCCGAGGATGATATGGGCGCAGATTTTCAGCCCTCTGCCCAGAGTGGCCTCTACCGCCTTTTGAAAGCACCTGAAATCATGCCCCCGATTGATCAAAACCAGGGTCCTGTCATGAGCGGACTGCAGCCCGTATTCAATCCAGATAAGATGGCTTTGGGCATAGCCTTCCAGAAGTTCAAGCAGCGGCGGGCTGATGCAGTCCGGCCGGGTGCCGATGGACAATCCTACCACATCTTCGACGGCCAGGGCTTCTTCATATAGGCGTTTGAGTTTCGGTAAAGGGGCATAGGTATTTGAAAACGATTGAAAATAAGCGATGAACTTTTTAGCCTTGTATCTCCGGAAAAGGGCGGTTTTGCCCTGCTGCAATTGCTCGGTGACGGAAAGGCCCCTGGCATGCGCACCGCTGCCGGAGCCTTTAGCGTTACAGTAAATACAGCCGTCAGTTGAGATCGTTCCGTCCCGATTGGGGCAGGAAAGACCGGCATCGATGGTGATTTTCTGGACCCGGCACCCGTAAAGGCTTCTTAAATGGCTGTTCAAATCGTTATATCTTTTCATCGGGCTTCAGTCTATGTATATGAATATACTTGTTGCAGATCTCGTAACTTACTTTTAAAATGACTCAACTTTTTTAGATACTACCTATGTCTATTTGCGCCAAATTAAGGGATTTAGGAATTGAGAGATTGAGGGATTAAAGGATAAAATCAATAATTTAAAATAGTTAGAATTCCTTCAATTCCTGAATTCCTAAATTCCTGAATTAGATCCATGTCCAATTCTCATGCAATTGTGCGACATTTAAAGGTTTACAGTCATTTTCCCCAGCTGAGTGACGGGGTCTGTATCGCATTTCATCCACTATATATTTTAATGAAAAAATTGTAAAATGCGACACCTTAAACATTATTTTGAAACGTATGAGGCGCATTGTGCTCAATATATCTGAGAACGGTATGAGGCAATACCATGGCATGCTACCCCAAAAAATATGATGTGATCGTCGTCGGAGGCGGTCATGCTGGATGCGAATCCGCCCTGGCCGCCGCCAGAATGGGATGCAGCGTTCTGCTGATGGCCATCGATCTGGATAAAGTCGCGGCCATGCCTTGCAGTCCGTCCATCGGCGGAATGGCCAAAGGACAGTTGGTCAAGGAAGTGGATGCCCTGGGCGGTGAAATGGCAAAAATTACCGACCGGACGGCGATTCAATACAAGACCCTGAATACCAAAAAAGGCCCGGCGGTTCATTCCTCGCGTACTCAGAACGACAAAATGCGCTACCACATGGCGATGAAGAGCGTGATTGAAAGCGAAGCCGGTATTGAACTCAGGCAGGCAATGGTTGAACGCCTGATTGTGGAAGACAACCAGATCGCCGGCCTGGAAGATTCGACCGGTTTCGGATATCAGTCCGAAACGGTCATTCTGGCTACGGGGACTTTTTTGAGCGGTCTGGTGCACATCGGGTTTAATTCAATGCAGGCCGGGCGGGCCGGTGAATTCGCATCATACGGCCTGCCGGCACACTTGAAAGCATTGGGTTTTCAGCTCGGTCGCATGAAAACCGGCACGCCGCCGCGACTGCGAAAGTCGAGCATCGACTTTTCCCAATTCACCCGGCAGGAATTACCGCAGGAACCGACGCCATTTTCTTTTTTTACTGAAAAAGTGACCATGCCCCAGATCCCGAGTTATATCGGGCATACCAATCCGACCGCTCATAATATCGTACACAAGAACTTGGAGCGATCCGCTTTGTACGGCGGCATTATCAAGGGTATTTCAGCCCGGTATTGCCCGTCGTTTGAAGATAAAATCGTCCGTTTCCCGGATCGTGACCGCCACCAGGTGATTCTCGAACCCGAGGGACTGGATACGGAGGAAATTTACGCCAGCGGGCTGGGCAACAGCCTGCCGCTCGAAATACAAATCGAGTTTGTTCGATCGGTTGCGGGATTGGAAGAAGCTGAAATTATGCGTCCGGCATATGCCATAGAGTATGACTATGTGAATCCGATTCAGCTCAAACCCACCCTTGAGACGAAACCGATTGCGGGGCTTTTTATGGCCGGTCAGATAAACGGTACGTCAGGTTACGAAGAAGCGGCTGCTCAGGGTATCTGGGCCGGCATCAATGCCGCCAGCAAGATACAGGGTAAAACACCATTTATCCTGGATCGCTCCCAGGCCTACATGGGCGTGATGATTGACGACCTGATTACCCGAGGGACACGCGAACCTTACCGGATGTTTACCTCCCGTGCAGAATACCGGCTGATGCTGCGGGAAGACAATGCCGATTTGCGGTTGATGGAAATCGGGCACACTTTGGGATTGATCGATAAAGATACGGTTACAGACGTTCAAGAGCGTAAAAAGAGAATTGCCGGAGAGATTCAGCGAATCAAGCGCACCGTGATAAAGCCGACAAAAAAAGTAAATGATTATCTACACGACCGGGGTACGAATCCGCTCAATAGCGGCATTAACCTTGATCAGCTGTTAAAAAGGGCTGAGCTGGATTATCATGACGTCCATGCGCTGGCTGAAAGCCCTGTCCCTGTCAGCAGCAAAGTCGCCCGGCAGGTTGAAATAGAAATCAAATATGAAGGGTATATTGACCGGCAACTGAGAGAAATTGAAAAGTTTAAGAATCTGGAAAAGATGAATATTTCGGCCGGCTTTGATTTTAACGGCGTGCATGGCCTTTCCAACGAACTGAAAGAAAAACTTGCCACCGTCAGGCCGGCTTCACTGGGCCAGGCTTCCCGAATCGACGGGATGACGCCGGCAGCTATTTCTGTATTGATGGTTGCCTTGAGAGCCAGCGAGAGCAAAGAAAGATCATGAAACTTAGCGCCTTTGCGTCAGGTAAATTTTGGTCGACCAGGTATATGCACAGTTACCTTGACATTTCCCTGTCCGGATAGTGTGCGGCTTGACACCGGGCTGCTTAAATATTATTATATAGCGACACCATTTCAATATTTTCAACAACTTAAGTCGCATAACTAAACTAAACTGTGACAGACTGTGTGCAGTTCGTCACTAGGAATTCGCCGCCTGTCGGCTCCGTTAAAGCAACCATCAAAGTCAGAACGATGAAGGATCATAAATATGGCAGAGGACTACTATAAGATACTCGGGGTAACCAAAAATGCTTCGGCCGAAGAAATCAAGAAGGCCTATCGTAAGCTAGCGATGAAATACCACCCCGACCACACGAAAGGGAATAAATCCGCTGAAGAGAAATTTAAAAAAATCAGCGAAGCTTATGCCGTATTGAGCGATGCGGAGAAGCGCAAGCAGTATGATATATACGGCTCTGAAGGTTTCAGCCAGCGATTTTCACAGGAAGATATATTCAGAGGATTTGACTTCAGCGATATATTGAGAGAATTCGGTTTTGGCGGATCGGGCGCCTTTTCCGGCCGGGGGGGCAGTAAACGGTTTTCTTTCGGTTCAGGGAGCTCTTTCGGTGGTTCGCCGTTTGGCGGGTTCTCGGGTCAACAGGCACAGTTAAAGGGTTCCGATCTTGTTTATGAATTGCCCCTTACCCTTAACGAAGTAATGATGGGCACCAGCAAAACCGTTAGCTTTGATCATAAAGGGCGAACGGAAAAAGTGACGGTTAAAATCCCCAAAGGGATGATCACCGGAAAAAAATTGCGATTAAGCGGCAAGGGAGATCCAAGCCCTTATGGCGGCCCTCCGGGCGATCTGTTCGTTCAGGCCAAAATGATCGATGATCCCATGTACAGCGTCGAAGATACTGATCTGGTCACCAATCGAGAAATCAAATTAAGCGAAGCCCTGCTCGGAACCAGCGTTTCAATACCAACACCGGCCGACAAGGAATTGAGTCTGAAAATACCTCCCGGAACCAGGCACGGTACGAAGATGCGCCTACCAGGGCACGGGCTGCCTTCCATGAAAGGCAATAAACGGGGTGATCTGTATGTCCGTATCCATATCAAAATACCGGATCGTCTGAGCAAGGAACAGCAAAAATTAGTTGAGCGACTTGCGGCGGCGGGACTGTAATATGTTTAAATTATTGACATCAAGGAACGTTTTGTGTAATAATTATTTAAGTTTATACGCTGTTGGCTAGTTGGCCGACATTGAAAGGAATTATAAGCTGACTTCAAAGGTTATGCTAGACCTTACCCCTGTTCTAAAGAGAGAAGAATTCGTAAAGGAACTCGCCAACCTTGCCAATCGAATTTTATCCGATTTCACAAATCGTATACTGAAACTTGTCAGGGTTTTAAAAAAAGCCGCTTATTTTTCCTGCCGACCTTTTCAGATATCTCAGTATTCAGGCGATAATTGAGCGGGCTGGCTGCGTCAGAGAAACAAGTTAACCTGTTGGTTACAGGCTTGATCACGCCGAAATATACCGGAATTTACAGGCGGTCAAAGACCTGCAACTTTAATCAGTGGGGCATGCCATGATTCTAACATGCAAAGAATGTGATACGAGCTTCAATTTTGACGATCATCTTATTAAATCTTCGGGTTCAAAAGTAAGATGTTCAAAGTGTCAAGCCATATTTGTCGCTTATCCCTCAGCCTCTCAAGAGCCGGTTGAAGCCGCCAACGAATCAGAGGAGACAGCGGCTATTGGGGGAGTCTCTGGAGGATTAGATGACCTGGATCTGGATGAAATACAAAAATCATTGGATCTGGAAGAAAATGATAGCGCAGGATCTGAATCCCCTCAGGCAGCGGTCAGTGATGATCTCGACTTCGACCTGGTTATGGATGAAGATGTTGCCTCTGGAGCGGCGTCCGCCGATTCTGAATTCGACGAAAAGCAGGAGCTGGACCTTTCGGACTTTGATATAGACGAATCCTCGAAGGCAGACTCTCCCGCACCAGAAACAGCTGACCTTGATTTTGATCTTGACCTGGATTCTGATACTTCATCGGATACAGCTGCACAGGACTTAGGCGGTGGTGATACCGTGGATGCAGGGTCGACCGAAGATCTTGGTTTCGATCTGGATCTGGATTTCGACGAAGAAACCGACGAGACGGATGAGCATGATTCCCCGGCCGAATCCGAAACCGGTGACTCAGCGGACCTGGATTTTGGGTTGGACTTGGATCTTGATGAAGAAGAAGAAACCACAACCTCTGAAACCGGAGCAGAGACTGCGGAGCCAGATTCCGGAGCATCGGACGACCTTGACTTCGATCTTGATTTTGATCTGGAAGGCGATGAAGATACTTCTGCTGATACCGCAACGCCAATGGCCGCTGATGAAACGATAGACTCAGATCTCGAGGATGTGAATGATTTTTTGGACCTTGATGATGAAAACGGCGCAGATGCTGAACTGGTTGAACCGACCGTAGCGATGGATGACCTGGACTTCGAACTTGACATGGATCTGGACACGGAGGAGGCTGAACCTGCTGAACAAGTGGATTCCGATGACTTGGATATTGAGCAGGATCTGGAAGGGGAAATAGATGATCTGTCGTTTGATGACGCTCCCCTGGATCTGGACGAAACCGAAGAGTTGGATCTGGCGGATCTGGATGAAATGATCGAAGGTGATGATGAAGCGTCGGAAGATGCAGCCAAAGAGCCGGCAGAAGATGACATTGACTTAGATCTTGATCTGGCCATGGAGACTGCAGAAGGGGGGGACGACGGCGATTTAATATTGGAAGAAACCGCTGAACTCGATTTAACCGGGCTGGAAGACCAACTCGAAACTGAAGAAGAACAACCGATCGGTGAGACAGCCGAAGAAGCGGATGATCTTGATCTGGAGCTTGATTTTGGAAAAGATGACGCCGCTGGCAGCGACGATGTGGCTGAAGAAATAGATTTTGACGTCAATACAGGGGATTTCGACCTTTCCGATTTGGATGACATGCCGGTAGTTGACGATGACGCCGAAGTCGATGGCGACGCCGGAGGACAAGATTTCGACTTGGAGTTGGATATTGAAGGGGAAGAAGAAGGGGAAGAGGAAGGGGACGGAGAAGATGCCGAATTCGAATTTGAAGCTGACGATAATTTAGCCACAGTGTCCACTGATACTATCGACGATTCGGCCGTCGCTGAACAAGCTGATCCCCTTGCGGAAACCTTTGATATGGGCAGCATGCCTGAAACTGGAGAAGCTGTCGATGCCGGTGATGAAGAAGAATATTTCGAAGAAGAAGCCTCGGAGAGTGAGCCGAAGAAAGCGGCCGGTAAAGGTTTAAGCCGACCGGTTAAATTATTGCTGGTTCTGTTTCTCTTGGTGGGCGGAGGAATCGGTGCCGTCATGCTAGCGCAATTTTTCGGAATCAACCTACCCTACATGGACACAATTAAAAATGTTGAAATCCCACTTGTCAGCGACTTTTTCGGTCCAAAAGTAAAAGATGCCGGAAATTTGAGGATCGATATTGTGGAAAACCAGTTGAAAGGCGCTTTCATCCAGAATGCCAACCTTGGAACCCTGTATGTGGTCGAGGGAAAGGTGAAAAATAATTACGGTCATCGGCGCGATAATATCAGCGTTACCGGTAAACTGTATTCGGAGGGCGGAAAACCGGGACCAAGCAAAACCATATATGCCGGCAACATGCTTTCGGAGAAACAGCTGACCAGTCTCAATCAAGCCCAAATCGACAAGCGCCTGAATAACCGTAGAGGCACGAAACGGTCGAACATGAATGTCAATAAAGGCAAAGTGATCCCGTTTATGATCGTTTTTTCCCAGCTGCCGAAAAACCTTGACGAATACTCCGTGGAGGTCGCCGCCTCGGCCAAGTCTAAAAATTAGAGATTTCGTCTTGACTAACCGGCAGAGAGCTGTTAGTAGAATCCGTTGCAAAATTCAATCATCCGGCCACAACCTCCGGCCAGGATGCTAATCCAGCCATTAATTTCACACTATCTGCCTTGTGGCGATGTAGCTCAGACGGTTAGAGCATGCGGCTCATATCCGCAGTGTCCGGGGTTCGATTCCCTGCATCGCCACCACTTCAATTGGTATCGACTACAAAAAGCATTACGGTGTCACTACAGCAACCGGGAGGCGGCAGCAAGTTAAATTCGAAACGGTCGTCGCATACCTAAAAATAGATCACCGCATGGATCTCTGACGATATAAAGGCCCAGATGGTGAAATGATCAATGTGGTTTGGGCGACTATTGCCTGGAATATGTGTAAAGTCGTCCGCTTGTCCGCACAGAGGCGGATTAAACAGGCTAAAGTTGCACAGCGTAAAAGAAAATGTGCAGCATAATTAAATTAATCCGCCAGACCTTCGATTAACAAATTTCTTCAGTTTTAAACGAACAATTTAAGATCATGAATGTGCTATTTTTCAGAGCGGATTAATTAGGAAATATTTTTTCCGCCCGGTGGTAATGGCGCCCGACATCCCGGCGAAGGGCCAGCCGATTGCCCGACGAATCCTCCCGCGGGATGACCCTGATCTTATTGTTATCAAAGGCTGCAAGAAGTTTCTTTCTAAGCCTGTTGGCGACTTCTCCTGCAGGTTCGTTTTGTTTTACGGTGACGTTGGCGTTTAGAAACGCCACCCGGGTGCCGTCCGACTTGAAGACCTGATCATCTTCTGAGAACGTCATGGCAGAGGGGATAATTTGAATCCCTTTTCTTCTCATGTACTTAAGATCGATCTCAATAAGTTCGCCTTTCGTGCAGGACCAGGGATATCCTTTCTGACCGTCGGGTCCACCCGGTCCGGTGACCAGAGCCGTGCATAGGGCGATTTGTTCCCGGCGGATCTCAGGCTGTACTTCATCCAGCCGGCCTTTAGCAGTGGCTTCAATCAAGGCGCCGAGATTCCGAATGCGCCGCGTTACCGGTTGAGCTTCCGGTTCGCCGGGACGGATGTTAATTTCAGATACGCGGATCTGGGTCGGCAGTTTAGCGCTATTCAGGGAAACAAAGCATCCGGGATACAGGATGCAGGGCCTGAGAATATTCCTCGCTTTCATTTCCCTGACAAGCGGTTTGGCGATAACATCACCTGCCATGTGGATCAGTTCGGGTGTTTCCATGGGGTGAGGGGAAATGGCACCAACACCGCCGGTAATCGGATTGTTTATACTGGCCGGACCCTCGAATCGTTCAGGATAATCCATGGCAGTTGGAAGGATTTGAAAATTACCCTTTCCATCAACAAATATGGTAAAGCTGATTTCCACACCGGACATAAGCGATTCGATGAGCAGCGGCCAACTGTTCTTTTTGCCGAACTGTTTTCGATACGTGTCCTTATAATCATTGATCAAGGTGTCGTAAACTTCGCGAATGTCCCAGGAATTCAGTATGATCCGTGCGCCCTTGCCGCCGGCGCTGTACGGATATTTCAGGACCGCTCCGCCGAATTCCGCTATAAATTTCAGACAAGTGACCAAAACGGCCTCGTAGTTTTGCGCATCAACTTCCACCCAATCCTGGGCGACGGGGATGCCTGCCTTCCGGCAAAGGACCTTGCATTTTAGCTTGTCACCTTCGATGAAAGCACCGGCTTTACTCAGGCCGATAATGTGGTTTCCAAATCCAGCTTCTTCAACAGCATCCACCAGCCCTTCGAACAGCAGTGCTTCCGGCATCGGTATGATATAATCGATGTCAGCTCCTCGCAGGGCCCGAATTAAACTTTCAGCATAATCCGCTACCGAGTTACTGGCGGTTGGTATAAATCGGATCGGCCAGTTCATTAACTCGGCGAATTTGGGCATAGCGGGTGTGCCACGGACCACAACGCCCTGGTATGCATCGGGATAATTATCACTTTTGGCGGTTGCCACGATCAGTGCTGACAAAATCGTTCTGCCATCCGTGCCGGCAAAGGCAATTTTTTTCATTTTTAAAGTCCTTTCAGGTTATCTGTCTCCCCGGATGTATTTATCCAGCGGTTTGGTTATGAAATTGCCGGGGTATTCAATGCGGCTGAAAAATGGTTTGGGACGCAGAAAACGGTTTGGCCTACCCCAAAAAGAGTTTATGTAAATGTTGCTCTGTATCAAATCAACTCAGGTGCGGTCAAATTATTATTAGTTGGTTATGGCCAATTGTCGAAAAGCCTCTGCTTCAATCAAATAGATTCTTATTTTACAGGCGACGAGACCTCAAGCAATGAAAAACAGCTTGATTAGCGCTTGAAAAGACAGCACCATTTGTATTATTATTTGATGAGTTTCGGGCTTGGTCGAAAAGCTCATCCCAGCTCTAATACATTCTGCGAAATCATGCGATGGTGATTTTGAAAAGTCGCTTAACATAATAGATCCGGACTAATAAATCTGAATGTGAGACGAGACTGATGCTTGGCTTTGATAAAATCGTGGAACAGCGAATTCGCGCCGCTCAGAAGAAAGGGGATTTTGAAAACCTGGACGGCACTGGAGAACCACTGAAGTTTAGCGATGACAGCAATATACCGGAGGATCTGCGGCTGGCTTATAAAATACTGAAAAATGCCCACATGACGCCTCCGGAAATCGAATTGAAAAACGAAATACTGAGAACTGAAGATTTGCTGCACGAAATGAAGGATACGGCTGAGAAGTATCGCACGATCAAAAAGCTGAACTTTATGATTATGAAACTGAATACAATGCGAAATTCAAACATAGCGTTTGATGCACCCCAGCATTATTCCGACAAATTGATCAACCGGCTGGAACGGATGCCGCCGGATAAAAATAAATAACAAAATATAAGAACCGGTTTGTCCGGACGAGGGGATCGAATTATGAAAAAGCTAACTGTAGCGCTTCTTTCCGGTGGTATTTCTTCAGAAAGAGAGGTCTCGTTAAACAGCGGTAATCAGGTTTTCGAGGTACTGGATAAAGAAAAATACGATGTGATACGCTACGATCCGAAAACCGATCTGCAACGACTCGTGGCCGATGCGCCAAAAATCGACGCCGCCCTGATCATTCTGCATGGACCATATGGAGAAGACGGCACCGTTCAGGGGCTGCTCGACCTGCTTGACATCCCCTATCAGGGGTCGGGGGTGCTGGGAAGTGCCGCAGCCATGAATAAGCTTATTTCGAAACAGCTTTATCAACAGATTGGTCTGCCGGTTCCGCCCTACATCGTGAAAAAAAAGGGAGATTCTACCGATCCGGATGACCTTGTGCAGCGTTTGGGACTGCCGATGGTGATCAAACCGGTTGAAGGCGGATCGAGTGTCGGCATGTCCATTGTTCGATCGGAACCTGATCTGAAAAATGCCGTTGATAAGGCTTTGGAATATGACAATTCAGTGCTGTTCGAAGCCTATATCGATGGAATCGAACTAACCGGCGGTGTGCTTGGCAACGATAACCCCCAAGCACTGCCGCTTATTGAGATCATCCCCGATAAAAACCACGAATTTTTTGATTATGAAGCCAAATACACAGCCGGTGTAACTCAGGAAATCTGCCCCGCACGAATCGATGAGGCCCTGACGCAAAAAGCCCAGACTTTTGCGGTCATGGCCCACGAAACTCTTGCCTGCATGGGATACAGCCGTACCGACATGATTCTGAAAGGCAGCGACATCTATGTGCTTGAAACCAACACCATTCCTGGTATGACGGCAACCAGCCTCTTTCCACAAGCTGCAGCTGTTGCCGGTCTTAAATTCGGCCAACTGATGGACCGGCTGATCGTGCTCAGTCTCAAAAGACATCAAAACGGTAGATAAACAACTGATCGTCGGGGGCAACCAACAGCCATAACGAACGCAGGTTACAGCCCGGCGAATTTATCATCGGGAAAGCGTTGTGCGCACCGATGCGGCACTGTCCTGTTGTTTAATTGCAACACATTTAATCAAACATAGAAATCCTGGTCCTCTGGGTGAGATCAGAGGCAACTGGCTATGCCGTAGACTATTGTCTTGGGGGTGATGGAATACTGGAATGTTGGAATAGTGGGTTCATAAGGATGAGATCTTTTTTAGATCAAATTTCTAAATAATAGTTTAAAATCAAGATAATTTCTGACATTAAACCCAATATACCATTATTCCACCATTCCATCATTCCATTGGACGTCTAAAGGTAAACGCCACCCCTCTGGGGTGAAATCAAAGCCGGGTCCTCTGGGCTCGGATTCTTTACTCTAAAAAAGGGAGGTATCTTTGAATAGCCAACACAACCCGTCATTGGAAAATCGGCAAACACCCAAAATCGGTATCGTAATGGGAAGCGATTCCGACCTGAAAGTCATGGAAGAGACGGCAGCTGTCTTGAGACAATTCGAGATTTCTTTTGAAATCACAGTGGCGTCGGCCCACAGAAGCCCACGGCGGGCGGCCGAAATTGCATCTTCCGCCAAACAGCGAGGAATTAAGGTGATCATCGCCGGTGCCGGGCATGCCGCGCACCTTGCCGGCGCCATGGCCGCTTATACACCTCTGCCGGTCATCGGTGTGCCGATCGATTCATCGGCCTTTCAAGGCTTGGACGCGCTTTTTTCCACGGTGCAGATGCCGCCGGGAATCCCTGTGGCAACAGTCGCCGTCGGAAAGCCGGGCGCTAAAAATGCCGGTATCCTGGCCGTGCAGATTCTGGCTCTAAACGATTCCGAGCTTGCCGCAAAACTGGATGCTTACAAGGCGGACATGGCCCAAAAAGTCGAAGAAAAAGCACAAAAACTTGAGAATTATCAATAATTTTAGAAAAATGAATTCAAACTTTCCGCGGAGGGAATACATTCTTGAAACAGTCGATATCCTAAAGGCAGGTGGAATTGTTGCCTTTCCAACCCGCTGCCTGTATGGTTTGGGAGTCGATGCGATGAATGCCAGGGCTGTAGAGCGGGTATTTCAGATCAAACAGCGGGCACCGGATAAACCGCTTCTGGTGCTGGTGGCGGGAAGTTATGAATTAGAAAAACTCGTTGAGGACATCACGGATGCTGCCATAAAAATTATGGACAGTTTCTGGCCGGGGCGTGTGACAATCGTGTTCAAGGCGGCTGCATCCCTGCCGCACAACCTGCTCGGTCATACCGGCAAGATCGGAATTCGTGTTCCCGGGCACCCGATCGCTAAGGCTCTGGTAAAGGCCTTCGGAGGGCCGATCACCGGGACCAGTGCCAATCTTTCGGGCCAAGCCGGCTGCTCCCGTGTTGACGATTTTGATCCTTTGCTGGTCGAACAGTTGGATCGGGTCCTTGACGCGGGGCCGCTGAAAGGAGGTGCCGGATCTTCCGTTATCGACGTCACCGGTGAACGTCCGGTGATATTGCGGGTGGGTGAAGTGACACGGTCCGAGCTATTGAGATCTGTCTGATCTAGGGTTCGCGAAAAATTAACTTTTCATATTCAGGAAGGCGGCCGCATGGCAAGGCACGAGCAACAATCTATTCATTCGACGTGAAACGCAGGCGGGCGGGATGGATCGGGTCATTAAAATGCGAAGTTATTATAGAGAGAGCATATCGCATTCAGAGTACGAAGATAGAACGAATGCGATTGTGTTAGTATCGGGTAAATTTATTGACAACAAAGATCAATACACTTATATACGGATCTGCGGCCGAAGTGGCGGAATTGGTAGACGCGCCAGACTCAAAATCTGGTGGACCTTGCGTCCGTGAGAGTTCGATTCTCTCCTTCGGCACCAAAAAACAAAAGGGCCTTCCGCCTCGCGGTAGCAGGCCCTTTTTTTCAATTTTTCTAATTCTTTAGGTGTTCAACCTTTTCCGAATGACCGCAAATCCAATGAGACCGGTAACGAAAAGCACCATGGTGGCCGGGATCGGGATTGGGTTGGGGCCGAAAGTAAACATGGCGTCGAAAGACTGATTTTGATTCCATTCCAAACCCTGCCAGGCGAAACTAACCCAGGAACCGCCTCCATTATAACCAAAATCAATCCGGTCGTTGGTCCATCCAGTGACGTCTGTGGTGACGTCAACGTCGAGTAAAAGCCAGTCCGGGTTAGTGATGTCGTTCAAGCCGCTGATTTTGATGCCGGAAAACCGAATATCGGTTGGATAGGAGTTGGGCCAGAGCAGATCAATTTCCACGCCGCTTGGGCCCATGTCCACGGAAACAGTATTTCAGGCGGTTTGTATGGCGTCTGTTGCGTCATCGGTCACCGTAACATTATCACTCTGCATCACGCTATCTAGTTCAATGTATTGAACTAGCACTTCATCACCCACCAGCGAGGCTGCTGCTGGGGTGATCAGGCCGAATACCAGGGAAAGCGTGCCTAAAAGCACCGCTGTCTTTTTCATTGTTATCCCTCCATCCCTGCTTTGGCCAGATTTGAATCCTGTTTGATAAAGAAGCTCAGAACTTTATCAATTAGTACTTTATAAAAATAAACCGCTTTTGTCAAGTATAAATACACTACGCACTCATCAGCAACGTGAATTCCCGCCGAATCGTATGTATCGGCGCAATCAAGGAACTTTCATGATTCTTCCCACAATCGGCGTAAAGGATTTGAGCGGGCCGGGCTTTTCTGCTGTAGGTCCAAAATCACATCGTTGACTGTGCTCATTATTTCTTGACAAAATAGACACTTAGGGGTATTTTTTACGGTAATCATTTTTATCCGAGCGAGTGCTGTTACCCTGCCATCCGAACCCAGTGGCGCTTCAATATCTTTGCCCGCATTCGATGCTCTGAGTATGTATATTATCGAAAACATTAAATAATCAGCGTTTGAAAAACTTTCTATCCCCGTCTGTTATCAGGCGGACACAGGAGCAAAAAATAACAGGAAATTAGAAATGCAAATCGCATCGAACAAACATACCAACTGGTGGGATTCAATGGTTTTTACCGGCATAGGGATGGCCGCTTTTTACTGGATCTGCGAATCATTTATGTTTTTTTTTCTGTCGCCGGAAGCCAACCTCTTCCACCACTTGTTGGGACCGGATATTTTTGAAATCTGGACCCGGCTGTTGGTGCTGTGCATTTTCGTCATCTTTGGGTCTCATGTTCAACACAATCTCAATACCCGACGATTCGCTTATGAACAATTGCGGGAACAGGATGAAAAATACCGGGTGATAATTGAAAATATCGACGAGGGTTTTTTTGAGGTCGATCTGGCCGGAAATTTTTTATTTTTCAATAAATCAGTCTGTAATATCCTGGGTTATTCCTCGGAAGAACTCTACGGAATGAATAACCGGGAGTACACGACTCCGAAAAATTCCAAAAAGATGTATCGCATTATGAATAACATTTACCGCACCGGTGAACCATCGAAAGTAACGGATTTCGAATTGATTTGCAAAGACGGTTCAACCGTGACGGTGGAGCTGTCAGCGTATCTGATGCGGAATAAAGCGGGTGAGCCGATCGGATTTCGGGGGGTCGCGCGGGATGTTTCCGATAAATTTATGGCCGAAGCCGAGAAAAAGAGGTTTGAAACCCAGCTCCAGCAGGCGCAAAAAATGGAGGCCATCGGAAATCTGGCCGGCGGCATCGCCCATGATTTTAATAACATCCTGATGGGTATGCAGGGAAATGCCTCCTTGATGCTCTTGAACATGGCGCCCAACGACCCATTTTACGAAAAGATTAAAAGCATTGAAAGATATGTTGAGAGTGGTGCCTCCCTTACCAAACAGCTCCTCGGTTTTGCCAGAGGCGGTAAATATGAAGTGAAAACCACCGACCTCAACGAACTCATCAGAAAAACGACCGTGATGTTCGGGCGCACGAAAAAGGAGATAAAACTTGATATCGGTGCACTTAACTCCATCAGAAATGCGGAAGTCGACCAATCTCAGATTGAACAGGTCCTGTTGAATCTTTTCGTGAACGCCTGGCACGCCATGCCGGGCGGTGGTGATCTTTTCATAAGTACCGCAGATGTCGATGTGGATGAGACGTTTGTTAAACCGTATCAAATTGATCCGGGACCGTATGTGAGGATATCGGTCACCGACACCGGCGTCGGGATGGACAAGTCAACCCAGCAGAGGGTGTTTGAGCCGTTTTACACTACCAAGGAAATGGGAAGGGGAACAGGACTGGGCTTGGCGTCTGCTTACGGTATTGTTAAAAATCACGGCGGTTTTATCGAGGTCGAGAGTGAACCTGGCGAGGGGGCGACCTTCCGCATATATTTGCCGGCCTCGGAGAAGAGGGTCGCCGAGGAGATGGAGACCATTGAGGAGGTGCTGAAGGGTGACGAAACCATTCTGCTTGTCGATGATGAGAAGATGATCATTGAAATCGGTCAGGAAATACTCAATGCGCTGGGATACAGAGTACTGCCCGCCTTGAGCGGACATGAAGCTCTTGAAATCTATCAGGATAACCAGAATTCGGTCGACATGGTCATTCTGGACATGATCATGCCCGGCATGAGCGGCGGTGAGACATTTGATCGACTCAAGATCACTGATCCGGATGTCAGGGTACTTTTATGCAGCGGGTACAGCCTCAGCGGTCAGGCGACCGAGATCCTTGAGCGCGGATGTGACGGCTTTATCCAGAAACCATTTAAAATCAGGGAACTGTCGGTTAAGATCAGAGAGATATTAGATAAGTAGCAGTATCCGGCTATCAGTAAAACATCGCTACCGGATCTCTTATTATGAGATCGATCGCAGCGGCAGCCGATTCGGCGGCCTGGGGGAATATTTGTCTCAGCCCTCTTATGTGTCTTAAATTGTCGGCAGTCCTCAGAATCAGGGAAGCGAATATTCCTTCTTCCACTTCGGCAATCTGCAATGAGTTTTCCCACGCTGCGCCAGTGGCCCAGGCATAGGTGGCAGCCGCCGGTCTTAAAAAAAGGGATCTGGCAATAAAACCTTCGGATATCATCTTTCGGGCAAAGGGTGTCAGTTCATTTTTCAGCTTGAAAAAAGCGCTCAAGAGCGATTGAGGCAGGGAGGATTTATCTATGCGGTCATCGGATTCCCGTTCAAACACGAAGCACGATACGATGGCAGCCATCAGGGCCGGATCATCTTGCGGAAAAGCTGCTTGCCGAAACCCTTCGGCGATCAGCAGCGGCTGGTCCACCCGCAGTTGAGAAGCCCAGATGCCGTCTTGGGTCAGTTCGCCATTTTTGCGCACATATTCGGTTTCAATCAGAAATTCCAGGTGGCGTAAAAAATCCCGCCACAAGAATTTAGGATCAGGTTCGGCCTTCTTACGCTTGCGTACCTTCTTTTTTGGACTCATCAACAGATAGGTTGCAAATGATCGCTCCAGGAGCTTCTCAACCTGGCCCGGCGTATGAGACAGGAGCAGGTTAAGGACCATGGAAAAATTGATCTTAATCTGGCTGATGACATCGGAAGGGGGGGCGCTGAGCAGCTTGGCTGTAAATGGAATATCCATAAATTTCCCCGGAACCGCTACGGCGAATCCGATTTTGTCCATACCGCGACGGCCGGCCCTGCCGGTCATCTGATGGAATTCGGTGGGAGTTAAAGGTGAAAAATCCAACCCGTTGAAACGATCTGAATTGAAAAAAACAACCGTTCGAGCCGGAAAGTTCACACCGACGGCCACCGTGGAAGTGGCGAAAACCGCTTCAAGCAGTCCTTCGCTCATCAAGGTTTCCAGCACTAGTTTCCAGGCCGGCAGCTGACCACTGTGATGGGAACCCACAGCCAGGTGCTCAAGATGCCAGCGCTGACGGTGCCGGGCGATGTGCGGACTCTGTGAGGCAAGTTGTTCAATCCGCCGACTGAGCTTTTCCTGCTGAAGAGAGTTGGGCAAATGGTTTTCCAGGCACAACTGAAGCGCATTATCACAATCGGCGCGGGATTTTAAAAAGAATATGGCCGGATGAAGGCGGTATTTTTTCAAAACACGCAAAAGGTCGCCGAAGGGCGGCAGTCTGCCCGGTGGAGCAATCATCGGTGCCCGTCGGGTATGCAGGTATTCATTGACCTTTTTATAAAGACGGGACTTTTCCCGGCTGCCGCTTCCGACGACAAGGGGCAATAGCGTTCCGGAGGGATGGAGAAACAGCGGATAGAGCGGCACAGGCCTTTTGGTTTCAATCACAACCGCACATGCCCGGCGCCGTATGCTGGCCAGCCAGCCGGCAATCTGGTGAGCATTCCCGATGGTGGCCGACAGCAGCAGCAGCGGAATTCGGGAAGGGAGATAGATCATGATTTCTTCCCAGACAACGCCCCGGTCCTCGTCGCCGAGAAAATGAGCCTCATCCAGAATGACCAGATGGGTATTCAAGCTTTCGCCCCGGTGCATGGCATCGTAAAGGTGATTTCTCAAAATCTCGGTAGTACCGACGATTATCGGCGCCTCGGCGTTTTCTTTACGGTCACCGGTTAAGATACCGACATGGTTCGAACCGAAGATCTTTGAGAACTCAGCGTGCTTGGCGTTGGACAGTGCCTTCAGGGGTGAGGCATACCACGCCCGACCGTCGGTTGTACGCAAACGGGCGATAGCCTGCTGGGCAATCCATGTCTTGCCGGCACCGGTGGGTGCCGTGACAAGGCAATCCGATGACGCAATGGCTTCCAATGCCTGCAGCTGGTATTGATCGGGTTTGAAAGGTTTTTGGCTCGGAACGCCGATACCGGCAAAAACCTTCTTCAACCTGGTGTCCGCACCGGGCCTGATCCGAGGCGGGTGTGGTTTTTTGAGGTGTTTTCCGCCTTTTCGACTGCTGGTGTGATGCCGCCGTTTGTATTTGGTGCGCCTGTTCATGGGATTGGTGAACTTAGGGGCTTCGCCCCAATTGGAATGTTGGAATGCTGGAATAGTGGAATAATGGGTTCTGGGATACTGCAATGTTGGATTAATGGTCCCTCAACCGGCGGGATTGACGATAAAATAAAAATGGTTAAACATCCTTTTGAACACCAATATTCCATCGTTCCACTATTCCACTATTCCATTTCCGGGGCAAATTCAGAAAATCCTAAAAACTTCTATATTCTCAGTAGGTTGTAGAAATTTCGAAACGTTAAATTACAGACAATCTGATTACAGCCGGCCGATCATCTCCCTGACAACAAGGTTTACCGGTGAGTCTACATCGAACGGAGATTTGCCTTCCAGATCTGCTTCAATCAGGGCATCTTCATAAGGAAGGAAACCGAGAAATTCGAGATCCGACAGGTGCTCTTTCAGGAATTTTTCGTCCTTACCGCCGCGGATCTTGTTGCCTACCACGGCGATGTCGGTCAGCTGAATCTCGGCGGCCAGCTGTCTGATGTGGCCGGCCGTGTCGATGCTGCGGCGTCCGGGTTCGACAACCACGATCAGTTTGTCCACGGCTTTGGCCGTAGCCCGGCCCAGATGTTCGATACCGGCTTCCATGTCCATAATCACAAATTCATCCCGCTGGATGACAACGTGGCGCACAAGGGCCTTCAAAAGACTGCTTTCCGGGCATATGCATCCTGCGCCGCCCTTCTGGACACCGCCCAATCGCATCAGTTTGATGTTTTCAAGTTCAGCTGACAGGGCTTCCGGCAGGTCATCCACCTTGGGGTTCAGCGAGAAATAACCGCCGATACTCCCGGGCGTGGCACCGGTTCTCTCGATGATGAGTTCCTTCATTTCGGCAATCGGTATGATTTTATCGGCATCAGGGATCCCCAAGGCCGCTGCCAGATTGGCATCCGGATCCGCATCGATGGACAGCACGCGCTTGCCCTGATCATTGAGCGTCCGGATGAGTAGTGCTGAAAATGTCGTCTTGCCCACGCCGCCTTTTCCGCTTACCGCCAGTTTCATAATTTATTCCTCTCTGGATTTCGGCAAAATACCTGTTTGATAGTTATCTCTAATCGGAATTACAAATATAACGCAGGATTGAATTTATGCAAATCACAGGTTGAGCCGGTTGGGCCCGTTGAGCCGGTTAGTGGGTCTGCCCGTTTGCCCGTTAGCCGGTTTGCCCGTTGGCCCGTTCGCCCGTTGAGCGGTCACATTGATCATGTGTCTTGAATAGTACATTCCGCAGCGTGTATCGATAATCAATTTCTATTGCTGAATCGGTGTTAAGAAGCCTGCTCCTGAGACCACATACAGTTGAATCCCCAGATCATCGAAATACATGCGGGTGGCGCCGTGCCCCAGAGCAAAGAATCCGATTTCCGGCCGCGCAAATGGAAAGTAAGTATCGGAGGGCGTCGATAAGGTGTCGATGGAAATAATCGTATTCTTACCGTTTTCATCTTTCAAGAGTGTGAGTTCATGGGGAGGGGAAACCGCAGAACCGTTGATATCGATATTCCATTCAAGCAATGTGAAATGATCATTGGTATTATCGGTGGCCACACCTTCGTCCGCTGGCCACCTTAATGTGCCGCGTCCGTTGGCCAGACGTTCGTTATCGTACGGGTCATCGTATGGCCCGCCGCTATCGATTGGGTTGGCGCTGTTGTAATAGGCCTTGATCAAGTTTGTGCGTGGTTTGTAACCGTCGACGGTCTCGACGGTCGCTAGGTTGTTGCCTTTGTCGACAACGTCCAGGGCACCGCCGTTGCTAAAATCGGTGGTGGAGGTGTTATTCAGCCAGATCATACCTTCGGCATTACCGCCGGCCCAGCTGCCAGAATCAAGTATAGGCGGGAAAATTACCTTGCCGGAGGCCCCATTGGACTGGGTGACGATGTCCCCGGCCTCAATCTCGGTTGTACCTCCGCTGGTAAAGTTGAGGACCGCCGCTTCGATGATGCGTACCATCAGAGTGCCCTGGTAGAGAGGAGAATTCAACACATCAATAATGTCTTTATTCAATATTTTGATATCATCGATCCACCAACCCGGACCGTTAATAGATGAGTCAGTTTGCAGCCGGAAACGAAATTTTACATTCGCAGTAAAGGAACGGTTAACTGAAATTGTTTCTTTCACCCAACTGTTTTCAGTCCCGATAACAGTTGCAAGGGGAGTTGAATCCCAGCTTGTTCCGCCATCGAGTGATATCTCAACAGTTCCTGAATCACTAAAGTCAATATCATATTTATGCCAGAAAACAAGCGTGACCGATGACACTCCAGAAGATTGAAAGCCTCTGATTCTATCCAGGTGTCCTGATCTGGTGTGTAATCACTACCCGGACTATCGGTCCAGCTGTTCGATCCAAAATGTGAATCGCTAGAAGTCGTAGCCCAGGTTCCATTGGCGGTCCATGCCCCCTGGCCGCTTTCGACGTCATCGGAGAATATCAAACTTCCGGGTAATATGCTGTATGCCAGCCAGTTGTGGGATGCGCCGTCGTTGGTTTGTTGCCACAGGGTCACCATGGGCACCTGATCCTGGGGCACAAGATGATCATCGATTCCATCCAGCGTCTGATCCGTGTTGTTAAGTCCGCGCACAAAACCGAGGCCGTAGGTGTTCATATTCAGGTCCAGACGGAACGTAATCCCGCCCATGAAGTATTTTGGCAATCCGTTTGGGTCATTGCCCAGTTCGTTACCATCACTCCAGCTGCCGGCCGTGAAGTCGCCATCAAACCCGATTTTTGTCTGGGCGTCATAGCTCAGGAAATTACCGGCCATCCGGTGAGCCGACGCAAAATTTATCCGGGTGCTGGTCCAGTCGATGGAAATTAGCGCCGCTTTGGGGGATAGAGTGACATTAGATACGTTGGTAACCTTCAAGGCGCTGTCGCCGTCGACATCGGTCACACTGAAATCACCATGGGTCGGCGTATTCAAGTGGCTGCTATCGTTGAATTCATCATGGAACTCAACTTTCTGGGGCAGCATCGGATCGGCCGGCAGCGGTACGTTGTAGATCACTTCACGGGTGGCTGTCAGGCCGCTCTGCCCGGCGATGCCGATGGCGTGCACCTGCAGAAAAGGTTCCAGCACGAGATTATCGTTAGAATCGACGAGTATACTGAAGCTGCGGGAAGGATCGTTGGCATCGGTAATGTTTTCCAGGGTGTCGGCATTGCGCCTGGTGTAGGCATAGGTGACACCGTCAAGGGTAAATTTGCCCTGCAGCTCCGGGAAAAAAGTCCCGGAAGTCAGGACCAGGTCACCATTATTGCTCATCGTGCTTACGCTATTCGGGATCCCCACCGGTTTGACGACGGCGTTGGCGTAAACATCCTGCGCCAATCCGGGAATCGGCAGGCTGAATACACCGGTGACGGAATTGTAGCTGTTGTAGGTGTAAAAGGTGTCGTCGATTTTGATTCTGGCCAGATTCGATGCCGACGGCATGTTGAAATCGGCCGGTGAGCCCCCGGAAAATTGGGTTTGCAAACTCGTATCACCGGTCACATGGTCGGTTGTTGCTGAGAAATAATAGGGAAAGATTTTCAAACGGAATTGTCCTTCACCACCAGCGAGCGTAAACACCTGATCATGCAACGAATTCAGCAACTGGTTTTTTTCATCCCTTGAACCGTAGCGGTTGTTATCATCCGTCGTATTCAGGTACTGACTGGCCGCATAGCGAAAGCCGGATTCTGCAAGATAATACGCCTGGGCCGTTTCGTTTCCCACCACCTGGCTGGTTGTGGAAGTTCTGGTCATCGAGACCATTCCCGCCCCCAGAGCGGCAAATATGAGCATGGTTACCACCAACCCCACCAGTACATTGCCTTTTTGGGTCTGCAGGATTCCCATGGATTGAATTACGGGCGCTGTCAACCTGCGCCGAAATATACCGGCTGGAAAATAAAGAATAAGAACCAGAATAAAATTACCTGCCAATGAGCGCAAGACACCCGTCGGCGGATAATTACGGTAATCGGCGGCAACCGTGATAAAACAATCATACCTGGAAGCGGAAATAGGTTCGTTGGTCGGCGGTGCGCCGCCGAAATTGTTGGTGTTTCGGGGATGGATCGTCGTGGAAAAAGTGACGCTGTTAGCGCTACCCTCCCGGCGCTGGAGGTCGAACCTGACCTGGATGGCGGAAAGCAGATCGATACTGTCAGCTGTTGTCCAAGCCGCGCTTCCCTGAAAGTAAGCGATGGTAAGGCCGATAGCCTGATCCACGAGAATATCGCCGGCAGAACCACTGAGATCTGTTGCCGACGCACCCAGTGTATAAAGTTGTAAGGTATTCCCCACCCGGGCGATTGCCTGCCTGCCCACCGGATTGTCAAAGATGACATAAGGATCGGTGGTGTTTACCGTTTCAATGGCGGTCAGCTCCATCAGTTCGCGCTGAATCCGCGCCATGGCTACCTGGGCCTTCTGTGCCATGTGGGCATTTTCTTTGGTCTGCAGATAGGCGCGCGTTCCGGTAACGATGCCCATTCCGGCAATGGACGCCAGGATTCCGACAATAATCATAGAAGCGATAACTTCGATCAATGTGAACCCGTTGTCGTTGCGCATCATTTATTCCCCCAAAAATGTTGCGTCACCCATGTTTATTTCGTAAATAGCGCCGTAACCGATCGGTTTCCAAAGGTAACTTTCACTTTGAGCATCCGGTTTTCGCCGGAGGCATCCACCACTTCTGTTCCAGCGCTGAACTTTATCCAGGTTGTCTGGACGCTATAATCACCATAATAGGGCGGTGGTGAAGGTGTGTTACCGTTTTCGACATCTGCTTTGAAAGCCGCCAGAGGATCCGTCGACAGCAGTAGATGTTTGCGGTAATCGGCATTCATCTTTTCGATGATTTCGCTTACATCCAGGCTGCCTCGGGTCATGTTTATCGGTTCGTAACTCTTCTGGACGGTGGTACCCATAAATTCGAGAAAGATAACACCCAGAATGGAAGCGACTATCAGAGTTACAATCACTTCCAGCAGTGTAAATCCGTTGTGTCTTGCCAACGATTTGCTTTCTGATCTCATGGGATAAATCCAGTGTTTTTGGTAATGGTGATGCTGCTGGTCTCCGCCCCCTTCGTTATTGTAAGGGATTGGTTTGCACCCAATTCAGTACCCGCCTGACCCGGTGTGCCGCTTGGGTCGGTGAAGTAGGGAATCCCCCGTGAATCAAACGTATATGTTCCGGGTGACAGTGTTAATCCTCTGGCGGACAGATCGACGTCGTCTGCGTTTTCTCCCGGCAGTCTGACCTGGGTGGGGATCGTGCCGTCAAAACTGAACATCCAGTATGAATTGCCGGCGGCGTCCGTGCGGATACCCCAGTGGATATTGGAATTCAGGGCGCGGACTTGAGCGTGGCGCAAATGGGTCTTTAAAACTTCGGATTGAACGGCTGCTTCGTTGCCGGGACTCATCCCGCGCCCGATCGCAAAAGCGACCACGATCCCCATAACGATCAACACCGCCACGATTTCCATGATGGTGAAACCTGCATTTTTATCGATGTGCATCAGTGACCTCGAACCCCTCTCTAAAGCTGATAGAACCTGCAACAATGGTTACATTGTCTGTTGACGGTATTTTTGCACGGTTGCCGCCAGAAAAAGACCCAGTAAAGCCGACCCGCCCACAAAGCAGAGGATACCGGCCGAATTAAACGGACTTGTGGGTGCCATATGAAGCCGAATTCCGTTAAATACGGAAAACAGGATATATCCAATTACGCCCATTTGGGCAATCCGGACCCCGGACAGGCCCTTTATCATAATAATCAGCCCCAGAGCGCCCAAAAGCCCGGCTGTTATAAACGCGATCCGGGGCTGCAGCATGAACCAGCCGGCCGCAGATAAATGAGGCTCGAACGATTTTAAGCCGACCCAGAACACGAAGCCCAGTATCAGATAGAAAAATCCTGCCAGAAAAAAACAGAGGGCGATGTCAGCCCCGGAAGCCGCTTGGGTTAAATTGTTAAACAATATTCCTGTTGTATGTCGCCGCGGATAGCAGCGGCGCGATCGAGCACGTTTTTCGGTGACGGGCGCTATTTTGGACATCACGCGCTGTGTAAAGCCCGGGTTCGGCTCGACCGATTTCGAGGCTTTTACAAGGGCAATGACCGGCGCAAATTCCTCGAATGTTTCAAATGTAACCGGGGCTTGGTCCGGGGCCCGGTTGGTATCGTCCCGGGATTGGTTGCGAGTTTTGCGTTTATCTTTTTTATGATCCCTTTTCATGAACTATCCTTTTCGTTGATTCACAATACTGCCTCGGTTATTTCAGTGAATTATTTGAGTGATCTTCATGAAATATCTTGGACAGATGCTTAAGCCCTCTGTACACACGCATTTTGGCCGCACTTATCGTTATTTTTTGGATCTCCGCGATCTCTTCAAAGGTCAATTCCTGATAGTAACGCAACACGATGGCCTCTTTTTGAGGCAGCGGCAGCTTACGAATGCATCTGTCCAGTATTTGAGATACCTGTTTGCTTTGAACCATATGTTCCGGATTCCGGGTCTCTGCCGTGCGACGACCGCCAAGCAGTGTTTCAAAGTTGCGCGTCAGAAGTGGCTTTTTCTTTTTGTGGTGGTTGCGGATCGTGTTCAACGCGATCGTGTACAGCCACGGAAAAAACCTTTTGCGAATATCGAATCTATCAAGTGCCTCGAAGGCTCTGATAAAAATTTCCTGGGCTAGATCCTCGGCATCCTCCCGGTTGTCTGTTAATTTCAAAACCAAATTATACACAGGCGCTTTGTATTCATCAATCAAGCGTGCGTATGCTTGGTGTTCACCGCACAGAATGCGCCGGATAATTGTGCTTTCCTTTTCAATTTCCATATACAAACGAGGCCGGGAAAAGTCACATTCTATGATATGAAAGGGGTAAGACAATAAATTGGCGGGTTTAGGTAGTAAATTGAGTTAAATCTTGCGATGGCCGAATTACAATTGATGAATTGGATTCGATAAATTCAAACAGGGCCCTTTTCATCTGACCGAGATGGCGGCAGTGGAGGCCGTGCGATTCAACGCCAAGGATTAACCTCCGAAATTTAGTGTCCCGCCGGCAATGCCAGCGGCAGCGTTCCGGTTGAATGGGTTGCCAATATTCAGGTTAGCGGAAATGGCCGTCAACCCAGCAGAGTCACCGGGGAAATCCCCTCTGGCGAAAATTTCATTGGTCCCGGTCAATGTCTCACGAACATTTAAATCACCGATTCCGTTCAGCATGGCCTGGATAGTGACTGGGGCTTCAATTCTAATCGTTTTCTTAACCTCAACCGATGTCAGTGCACGATGATGACCATCATCTCCATCATTACAATCAATTTGGGACCCCTTGCTCGACAGCCGTCGGATTATTAAACTTCACTTACCAGCTTTCTGCTAAACTTAGGGCTATTATATCTAAAACAGTAAGGATACTGAGTATCAGCAGCGCAGAACTAATTTCAAGGCATGCTAAACCAGCGTGATCCACCGTGAGATGTTTCACTGCCATTATATTCCGCTCAAACAGCCCTAAAAGGAGCTGTCGGAGAACCAAGGTTTATGGCTTTATCCAGAGAGCCGGTGCGTTTCGGGTTGCCGAATTGCGCGTTAGCGAAACTGCAGCACCATTTTGAAAACTGAGACCGCCCCCGCCGCCGGCGCCGCCGCTGGGAGCTGCACTCCATGTGTAGTCGGATCCGAGACTTATATCAGCATTCATTTGGCTCCAGACGGCAGCATCCAAAGCCATGTCGGAACCAAATTGCGTCGTACTAATTTTAATGTTGGCCCAAATCAGGTTTTCGCGGCCGTTTAGCTCGGATATCCCTGCATCTATCGCGCGTATTTTTGCATTGGCTTGAAGATTGATGTAGCGGGGCACGGCCACAGCGGCCAGAATCCCGAGGATGATCAAAACCGCAATGATCTCCACCAGGGTAAAACCCTTCTGATTGTTGAATTTGTCCAGTAAGTTCATATCAAAGCGTTCCTTTCCGGTTCAAATTTTTGTATCTTATGTACGATTCATTATTTCCAAAAGAAAAAAGGATTTTACGTTTCGTTTCGATCCCCCGGCCGCGATAACCTTTCGGAAGAGCCCTGCTGAATCCCACTTTTGAATATTTACGAATCCAGTTCTGCATTAATTATGCCAAATTATGATGAAAAGGGCAAGAGATCTAATAAAAATAAAAATATTAATAAATTCATTTTGTTAAAACGATTGGCCCGTTTACCGAGTGTCGATTCCTTTGCTGGGACCGGAAGAAATCTACATAATTTGTAGAAAAAAAAGATTAAAATTTTTCATTTTTGATGCTTTTCACATCAATATGGTGCTTTTTGATTCTGTGCCACAGGCTGCGCTGGTTGATCCCCAGCAATTCAGTGGCGCGAATCTGCACTCCACCGGTTTTGCGCAAGGCCTCGACAATGATACTTTTTTCGATTTCTGCCAATCGCTCATCGAGCGGTTTATTCGCCGACAGTGTCGGTATATTCTGCATTGAACTTTCAAATGCGCCGGTAACATGGGCGGGCAGATGAACCGGTTCGATGTAACCGTCTTCACATATGACCGCCGCCCGTTCAATGACATTCTGAAGTTCGCGCACATTACCCGGCCACGTGTAGGCCATCAATATTTGCAGGGCGGTGGAGGTTATTTCTACATCTTTTGAAGATCCTCTTACAAAATGATCGACCAGGGCCGGGATATCCTCTTTGCGCTCGCGCAGCGGCGGCAGATGAAGCGTGAACACATTGAGCCTATAATACAGGTCTTCCCTAAATTTTCCCTCCTGAACCATTTGTTCGAGGTTTTTGTTGGTCGAGGCAATAAAGCGAACGTCGACCTTTATGGTTTTACTCCCGCCAACACGATAAAATTCCCTCTCCTGAATTACACGCAGAATTTTAGCCTGCAGATTGAAAGGCATATCTCCGATCTCATCCAGAAATATGGTGCCGTTGTTGGCCATGTCGAATTTGCCGGGTTTAAAGGCGGTTGCCCCGGTGAAGGCACCTTTTTCGTGACCGAACAATTCGCTTTACAATAATTCCTCCGGAATGGCGGCACAATTGAGTTTGATAAACGTATTTTCTTTTCGAAGTCCCTGCTCATAGATGCTGGTAGCCACCAGTTCTTTACCGGTGCCGCTTTCGCCCAAAATCAGGACGGTGGAATCTGTCGGCGAAACCTTCATGATCAGGCTCATGAGTCCACGTATGGGTATGCTTTCCCCGATTATTTCCGGGAAAAAATGTTTGGACTCCATGCGGCTGAGAACGCTGGTTACCTGGTTAAAAATGTGGGTGAACTGCTGAATCTGGTCACCAGTTTGGTCATGCTTGCTGCGTTTTTCAGCACCTGAAATCGGGGTTAATTTTTTGGCTTTTTCGACAAATTGCTCAACCGGTTTGAGAATGAGACGGATTAAAACAACGCCGGCCACAAAAGCCAGTATCCCAATCACAACGGTGGCCCACAAGACCGGGGCGCCCCTTCCCAGACTGCTGATTTCGTAGTGCTTGGTCAAAGTGGAAGATACGATCGCCCCGAGCACCGCAAAGCCCATAATAATAAAGGGTATGATGATATAAAGGCTTACATGAAAACTGGGAAGCTTATTCAGATCTTCTGCGATTTTTTTAAACAATTTCATTCTTGTTCAAGTTTCCAGCTTTTCATACGACGTATAACTTGCGCCACAGTATTGTCTATGCTGCGCGCCTTAACGTCTGAAACCGAGCATTTTGCTCGCCCCCGGGACGGGATTATCTGACCATGGCTGTCAGGTCCCACATGGGCAAGAATATGGCCAAGGCGAAAAAACCCACCACCGCAGCCAGCCCCACGGTCAGCAAAGGACCGATCGCTTCGGATAGCCGCCCCATGGCATATTCAACCTCGGAATCATAATGTTCGGCGACTTCTTCGAGCATTTCCTGCATATTTCCGGTTTCTTCTCCAATGGCGACCATATTGATCAGCATGGGGGTGAAATATTTTGAGCTTCTCAGCGGAGTGGCAATTCCCCGGCCTTGTTCCAAAAGACTTCTTGTATTGTCGAGTTCACGCGCAATCGCTTCATTGCCAAGGGTCTCGGTAAGAATATCCATGGATTCAAGAATATCGACACCGCTCGCATAAAGAATAGAAAAAATGCTGGCAAACCGAGATATAGCCGATTTAAGCAGCAGGGGGTCGATGATCGGAATATTTATGACAAATGTATCGCGTACAAATCGTCCCTGACTGGTTCTGAACCAGTAAAACAGCGCCATTATCCCGACCACGAATCCACCGACGATCATAGCCCAGTAATTGGACATAAATTTATACAACTGCATGCAGATAACGGTCGGCAGAGGCAGCTCCAGCCCGGCGTTGCTGAATATACCTACAAACTTGGGAATGACGAATGTTAGAAGAACGATAAAGGCGATGATCAAAAATACGATGACAATGATCGGGTATTGGAGCGCGGATTTAATATCCGACTTTACCTTGTGTTCGTGTTCCAGAATGTACGCCAAACGGCGAAGAATTTCGGGCAGGGCACCACTGGTCTCGCCAGCCTGTACCATACTGCAATACAGCGGAGAAAAAACGTGCGGGTGATTTCGAAACGCCCCGGTCAAGCTGGCACCGACGTTAATGTCATGGTACATGGTGTTCATCACTTTTTTCAGTTTCGGATTTTCAGTCTGATCCTCAAGGATTTGTAGAAGATTCAGCATGGATACACCCGCCCGAATCATGGTCCGAAACTGTTTCGTTAGCAGGATAATATCCGGAATTCCTATCGGGGTCAGTTGATCTTTTATCTGCTCCAGGCTAAGATTAAAACCGGTACGAACTTCTTTGACCTCCGTGGGAATGTAGCCTTGTTCGGTCAGCTTGTTATTTGCCGCATCAATGCTGTCTGCTTCAATAACGCCGGTTGTCGTGTTCCCGGTCTCGGTTATGACTTTATATGAGTAATTCGGCATTATCACCTCAATCTGAAATTAAGCAGTCCGCTTGGCCTAAATTTTTCAACCGATTCTAACGGCTTAGGACAACACGGCGGAGGCGGCCTCCTCAAATGTGGTAACACCGTTTATGATCTTGCGGGCCGCGTCTTCTTTCAAGGTCATAATATTACCGGACGATTGCGCGGCCCGGTTGATATCGCGAGAAGAATTCTTCTTTAATATCAATTGCCGAATCGTGTCTTCGATGACCAACACTTCATAAATACCGGTCCGGCCCTTGTAACCGGTGTGCAGGCAATTAAAGCATCCGTTACCGTGTTGAAAATTAGAATTGTCAGTATCGGAAATTCCCCAGTACGCCAGTGCTTCCGGCGACGGCTCGAACGGTTCTTTACAATTGGAGCAGATTGTGCGGACCAGACGCTGGGCGAATGATGCAATCATGGTAGATGCCACAAGAAACGGTTCAATTCCCATATCAACAAACCTAGTGATTGCACCGGCCGCATCGTTGGTATGCAAAGTGCTGAAAACTTTGTGGCCGGTCAGCGCCGCCTGAACGGCAACAGTGGCGGTTTCGGTATCACGGATTTCTCCGACCATGATGACATCCGGATCCTGGCGCAGAATCGATCGAAGGCCATCGGCGAAGGTCATGCCTGCTTTGCGGTTCAGCTGTACCTGACAGATTTTTTCGATGCGGTACTCAACCGGATCTTCCACAGTAACAATGTTGATATCCGGCTGATTAATCGTTTTTAGTATAGAGTAAAGACTGGTGCTTTTGCCGCTGCCGGTCGGGCCGGTGCTTAAGATCATCCCATAGGGCCGGTTGATAACCGATACCAGTTTTGCCCGATCGGATTCCAACATCCCGAGCCGTTCCAGCGAATAGACACCACTGCTGGTATCCAGCAGACGCAGGACCATATTTTCGCCGTAAACCGAAGGGATGGTGGACACCCGGATATTGATCTCTTTGTTTTTCATTTTTACCGTGAATCGACCGTCCTGGGGGATACGCGAAACGGAAATGTCCATGTTCGCCAGGATTTTCAGCCGGGAGATAATCGGCAGAAACATTGATTTGGGGGGTGCCGGAACTTCATGTAACTTGCCGTCCACGCGGAATCGCACCTGGACAAAGTCCTTTTCAGGACTGATGTGAATATCACTGGCACCTTCCCGTACACCCTGGGACAGGATTGAATTTACCAGGCGAACGACAGGCGCTTCTTCGGCCATACCCTGCAGCGAGCTGACTTCAACATCTTCGGTGACCTGAACTTTTTCATTCTCCTTGTCATATTCAACATCTTCCATATCTTCCAGGACACCGCCGATACCGGAGTAGGAGCCATACAGGGTGCTGAGCAGTTGATTAAGTTCCTGCTCGGTGCAAATTACGCCCTCTACTTCATTGTTGGTGTAAACCTCAATCGCATCGACAGCATTGATGTCCATGGGATCGATCATGGCTACGGTCAAAAGTAGACCGGTTTTTTTCAAAGGAACCACCTGATAGCGAAAAGCAATGTCCGGTGGAATGACGTTAGCAAGTTCGGTGTCGACGTTGTATTGAGAAGCCGAGTATTTTTTCAGATTTAGTTGATTCGATACCATGTCAACAATTTGGGATTCGTTGACGATTCCCTCGCGCACAAGGAACTGTCCAAGCTTCAAGCCTGATTTTTTTTGGTACGGTAGGGCCTGTTCGAGTTGCTTTTCCGTCAGCAAGCCACCCTCAACAAGAATCTCACCCAATCTTTTTTTTATCTTCACGGTCGCTCTCTCAACTGTATTTTGGGGCTGACTGATTACCCCGTGTTAAAAAAATGATGAATTCCTCAACAGGTTGCACATTCATCCGGCATCGATCACATAAGTCGCCTCCTATTGGTTTTGTATGTCTGTCTTCGATCTTTATCCTTGCCTGCGTTTCTGCCGGAGGCCGAAAAACGGATCGGCAAAATAAACGCTATCGTCGGACCAGATCGACAGAATTTTAGACCGGGAGGCATATTCCAGCGGCAGTTGCTCCAGACGCTTTTGCGCGTTTGACTTATTCACAAAATACCGATTCAAAACGATGGCAAAGGTCATTCCTTCCCGGGGTTTCCAGTACGGCACCAGACGAATTGAAGGGGCACTTTTGGGCAGTGCGCGCAAATAACGGTACGCCTCATCAAGGCTTGCCTTCTGACTGAGGCTGATCCACCAGACGTTTGAATCTAAAGGTTTCACGCGCACCGGAATCGCAGGCAATATGATTGCTTGGCCCTCCTTGACCATATCCGGGTCATCGATATCCGGATTAGCCAGAATTATGGATTTAAAGTAATTGGGATTATAATCGCCGTAAACGCTTTGTATAAGTCCTGAAAGTGTTTCGTTGCGCTCGAGCGTAATCTTTCCGAGGACTTTGGCAATATAAGGCTGTGTGCCGGCCGTGTTTTCCGCTTTGCGTGTCGCGAGCTGAGCGTCAGCGTTCGAGTCTTCAGCCGCAGATGCAGCTGCCGGCCCGCTTTGATTTCGATTAACGATCTCCGGTTCGATAGCCTGACCGTCGCTCTTCTGTGTGGCGGCGTCTTGAG
>Ga0126326_1000108_pt1 | contig 44930 bp, 39 predicted proteins | sample InaspJWI67metaG_FD_94485 | JGI IMG/M metagenome (GOLD analysis project Ga0126326, IMG submission 94485) | Marine gutless worms symbiont microbial communities from Oahu, Hawaii - Inanidrilus sp. 1 OAHU.JWI-67 metaG | ecosystem: Host-associated > Annelida > Digestive system > Unclassified | place... | reverse complement strand
TTATCCTGGTTCATGGGTGGTGTATCCTTTCCTTTTTAGTGTGGCCGGTTGACTGCTGCTAACAATCTACCGGTGGATACACCGCCTTTTCCTTTAAACACAACTTTTAAATATAACTCCAGCAGATGCAACTATCCGCAACCTATACGCAACCAACGAAAAAAGGAGCCAGCCAACAAATGGCTAACTCCTTGAAATTACTGGTACGCCCGGCAGGATTCGAACCTGCGGCCTACGGATTCGAAGTCCGGCGCTCTGTCCAGCTGAGCTACGGGCGCCTAATCTGCAGCATAAAAAGCCCAATTTCTGCGTCGCGCTTCATTGCTCGTTACTGAAGCGTACTAAGTGTACGCCTCATTCCGCTCCATTTGCGCGCCTTGAACTTGGACTTTTTAATATATAGATGCTACACAATCTTAATCTCTTGTTACAACAATAAGATTGCGGGATATTTTCAATGGGGTGAGTGATGGGACTTGAACCCACGACAACCAGGGCCACAACCTGGTGCTCTACCGACTGAGCTACACCCACCATAATAAAAGAGCCTCTACCTATCAGATCATTTTAAGCATTTCAAGTGTTAAATTATAATTTGCCACAAACCCGTCTTCGCTCTGTCGAGCTTCCGTCTTCGCTAGAGCTACGCCGAGACACGTCCGTCTTCGCTGGAGCTACGCCGAGACACGTCCGTCTTCGCTGGAGCTACACCGAGACACGTCCGTCTTCGCTGGAGCTACGCCGAGACACGTCCGACTTCGCTAAAGCTACGCCGCGACACGTCCGTCTTCGCTGGAGCTACGCCGCGACACGTCCGAGTTCGTCAAGACTTCGACAGGACAGTTCGCCGCGGCAAGCTCCACACTCGTATGGAATAGTTTTCATATGCCACAGGGCAGGCAGAGGGGGAACAGATCTTTTCCACGGCCAGCGATGGCCAGGGAAAAACGGCATGCCCTTTGGGCAATAAAGCTGTTGATCCACTGAATAACTTAATTGATTTTTTTGTACCTTTCTGTGGCAAAATTAGGGTATTGACGATCAAAGGTTCTGTTACTATAGATTACATCCTGAATCTTGCATGAAATAAATGAGCATATTCAAGCCCCCGACTTGTCCACCCCTGGAGGATTCGTGCAAAATTCAAGTATATACTCATAAAAATGCTGCAGGAAGGGTTTAAATCAGTGACCAAACTTCATATTTTTGTCATTAGGGCTATTCTCGCTGTGGTATTCGCCCTCGTCGCCACGCGGATGTTTTATGGCAAGGTCGAGCCGTTTTACATCGCCGGACTGGCGGTAATCTTGCTGGGACTGGCGTATTTTGCAGAGTATCTCAGACATCGTAAGGACAGGTAGTTTTCACCGCAAAGACGCAAAGGACGCAAAGAAGATAATTCATTATCACTGTCGCTGAAGCGCCGGTAGTGATAAAATCTGCCTTTAAAATAATCAGATTTTGCTTGATGTTAATAAATTGACCAACCGAATTATCGGTGCCGCTATTGAGGTCCACAGAGCGCTGGGACCTGGTTTACTTGAGTCAGCATATGAAAGCGGAAAATTAATATTCATAACTTTGCGTACTTTGCGTCTTTGCGGTGAAAAAATCAAATAAGGAGCGCATTCATTGAAACAGATTATTCTTGGAACTGCCGGACATATCGACCACGGGAAAACCACGCTGATAAAAGCTTTGACCGGAACGGACACAGATCGTTTGAAGGAAGAAAAAGAGCGCGGCATCACCATCGAGCTGGGTTTTGCCGCCCTGGATCTGCCCAGCGGCCAGCACCTGGGCATCGTGGATGTGCCGGGTCACGAAAAATTCGTCAAGAACATGGTGGCCGGGGCTACCGGTATCGACATTGTGGTGATGGTGATCGCCGCCGATGAAGGCGTCATGCCCCAGACCCGGGAGCACATGGAAATCTGCACCCTGCTGGGGGTCGAGCACGGTTTTGTGGCTCTGACCAAGACCGACTTGGTGGACGAAGAGTGGCTGGAGCTGGCGCTGGAGGATGTCCGCGACTTTTCCGTTGGAACGTTTTTAGACAGCGTCCCTATCATGCCGGTGTCTTCGACCACCGGCCAGGGTTTGAAACAGTTCATCCAAACCCTGGATGAAATGACCGGCCAGGTGCCCGAGCGGTCGCGATCGAACCTGTTTCGTCTGCCGGTCGACCGGGTGTTCACTATGAAGGGTTTCGGCACCGTTATCACCGGGTCCCTGCTTTCAGGACAGGTAAAGGTCGGCGAAACCATTATGATCTACCCTTCCCTGATCACCTCCAAGGTCCGGGGCATCCAGGTTCACAATCAGAGCGTTGAAATTGCCAGGGCCGGCCAGCGAACGGCGATTAATTTTCAGGGCCTTGAGAAGGCCTCCATCAGCCGGGGGGAAATTCTGGCATTTCCCGGTACCCTGCAGCCGAGCTACATGATCGACATTGAACTGGATTTTCTGGCCAGTAACAAAAAGCCGATTAAAAACCGCACCCTGGTCCGTTTTCATACCGGAACCAGTGAAATCCTGGGCAACCTGATACTGCTCGACCGGGAAGAACTGAGTCCGGGGGATAAGATCGTCGGCCAGCTGCACCTCGAAACACCCGTCGCCCTGGTCAAAGACGATCGATTCGTCATTCGCAGCTACTCGCCGGTGCGCACCATCGGCGGTGGGAAGGTACTCAATCCGATACCCGTCAAGTACAAGCGCTTTAAAACCGAAATCGTAAAGGGATTGCAGAGTATTGCCGGACGCTCTTCGGAAGATTTGATCGAATATTATGTTGATCAATCCGGTTACCAGGGGGTGTCCTTTTCCGATCTGGTGATTATGACCAATATCGCCGAAAAGAAGCTCGACCAGATGATGCAGGGGCTGCTTTCAAAGAAAATCATCCTGCAGGTGGACCGGGACAACCGCATCTTCATGCACGCAAACAGCTTTCAAAAGCTCAGGCAGGAGCTGCTGAACAACCTGAACAATTATCATCAGGCCAATCCGCTGAAAGCCGGAATGCAGAAAGAAGAGCTGAAAACAAAAATTCCTAGGAACCTGAACCCCAAGCTTTTCAGCCTGCTGATGAACCAAATGACCAAAGACAACAAAATAGCGGCCGAAGAAGAAACGGTTCGGCTGGCATCCCACAAAATTGCTCTTGGTGCGGATCAGGCGGACATCCAGAAAAAAATTATCCGCGCTTACCGGCAAAGCGGTCTGCAGCCGCCCTATTTCAAAGAGCTGAACAAACAGCTGGATGCCGATCGGTCCCACGCCAAAGATGTCCTCATGCTGCTGGTGGAGAAAGGCAAGCTCATCAAAGTCAAAGATGACCTGTATTTCGATGCCGGAGCCGTCAATGATCTGCAGAACCGGCTGGTAGAATTTCTATCCGCCCAGGGCGAGATCTCGACCCCTCAGTTTAAGAAGATGACCGGTGCCAGCCGCAAATATGTCATCCCTTTGATCGAATACTTCGATGCCCGCAACGTGACCATCCGCATCGGGGATATCCGCAAACTGCGCAAGAGCAGTTAATGGCCACAGAAAGACACAGAAGAACACAGAAAGAAAATTATACTCACAAGATTATCCAGCAAAATTCGAAGCACACTATACTCGAATTGCAGCGTTATAGTAATTGTCAGAAACATGTCACCTTAAAATCTGCTGTTGGACATGGAAAAGCCATGCGGGCGAGGATAAAACCCGCCCCTGCACTGCTGGTCATTATAACCCAATCGGTGCAAAATTATGACAACTGCTATAAATGTCCGTGTGCGTCTGTGTGGTTCCGTGGCTAATGCATTTTATCGGCGAATGCGCTGGTGATGGTGTCCAGAAGCAGTATGCCCTGCGGTGTGAGCGCACAGCGGGTGTCGGACAGCTTCAACCACCCATTATCTTCAAACTCCGCCGCCACCTCGCCGAACTGGCGGCTGAAGCGCACGCCGAATTTTTCTTCAAACTTTTCGATGTCGATCCCATCGGTTGTTCGCAAGCCCAGAAAGAGAGTTTCCAGCATCATCTGCTGCCGATCGAGGATTTCCCGGCCGTCCACGGGTAGGTGATTGTTTTCGAGCTTGCGGACATAGGCCGTTGCATCGGCGATGTTCCAGAAGCGCTCGGGATCGATAAACGAGTGGGCCGATGGCCCCAGCCCGAGGTAGGGAGCAAAGGACCAATACTTGCTGTTGTGGTGCGACCTGAAATTGTGGGCCCGGCAATAGTTGGAAACTTCATACCGGATATAGCCCTGATCAGCCAAAAAATTCGCAGTGAAGATCATCAGCTCGCCGACCCGTGCTTCGTCCAGAGCGGCGATGTGTCCTTCCCGCAGCTGTTTTTCCAACGGCGTCCCGGGTTCAAATGTCAGTGTGTAGCATGCCAGATGCTCCGGTGCATACGCAATGGCCGTTTCCAGGTCGCGCCGCCAGGAATTTGACGTTTGGTCCGGCAAGCCGTATATCAGATCCAGCCCGATGTTCTCGAATCCGGCACCGTGGGCCCACTCGATCGCCTGGCGAGCCTCCTGGGCGGTATGCAGTCTCCCGAGAAATTCAAGGTTTTGCTCCCGGAAGGATTGGACGCCGATATTCAGCCGATTGATGCCGCTACGGCGGTATTCCCGCAGCTGAGCCAGTGTTACGGTTCCCGGGTTGATCTCGAGGGTTGTCTCAGGATCGCTGAGAATGTGATAGGTGCTGTGAGCAGTATGCAGGATTTGCGCAACCGCTTCCGCCGCCAGTACCGAGGGCGTTCCGCCGCCCAAGTAAACGGTATCGAAGGCCAGCGGCAGCTTGCCGGTCATCCGCATTTCCAGCAATAGCGCGTCTACAAACGCCGGTTGCATGGAGGCGTCTGTGATGGAATAAAAATCGCAATAGGGACATTTCTTCTGACAGAAAGGAATGTGTATATATAGTCCGGCCGGTGTGGGATTTTTAGCATTCATCAGGTATACTAGTCACCGCGTACTCGCTTCAGGCTTCGCTCTGCGAGCTTCCGTCTTCGCTAGAGCTACGCCGAGACACGTCCGACTTCGCTCTTCGAGCTTGGGGCTACGACCCCACAGAATGACGGGACAAGACGACCCGACAAGCCGCCCGTTCGAGACGCAAATTGCACAAAGGGAATCCTGAGCGACGCAGGTCAATGGCAAAAAAATACCTTTGTGTTCTTTGCGGCGGTGAGATCATCTGTTTTCCCAGCCGCCGAGCAGATGCATATGGATATGAAATATCCGCTGTCCCCCGCCCCATTCCACGTTAAACACCAACTTGTAACCGGATTCATTGACGCCCCTTTGCCTGGCCAGATCGCGACCGACCATCAGCATGTGAGCCATCAGCTCCCGGTCCTGTTCCTCTAGGTCATTGACGCTACGAATATGCCGCCGGGGAACGATGAGATCGTGCACCGGTGCATGGGGATTGATGTCCTTGAATGCCACCACCACATCGTCCTGATATACAAATTCGGTGTCCGTGTTGCCGTTAACAATGTTGCAGAAGATACAGTCCTTTTCCATTTCGTATTTCTCCCCAATTTAATGTAATACAATTCTTTTTCGAAATGTATTAAATACATTGCTGTCAGCTATGTTAAAATCCCACCGGGGCTATATTCAACTGCTTCTATTCCGGTTTCACTTTCGTCTGTGGCATTATAGTGCTCAGCCGGCAAACCGTCAAAACAGGCTAACCAGACAAATTAACCTTACGGCCTAACCGGCTAACGGGCTAACCGGCTAACGGGCCAACCGGCTCAACCGGCTCAACCGGCTCAACCACCTAAACGGTCCAATCCCTCAAAGTGGGACTGCGCATCATTTATTAGCATCATGGTGCCCAGCAGGCAGACCGGCTCAATCCCGCGGAGCGGGACTGCGCATCAATTATTAACATTTAGGTGCCCAGCGGGCTAACCGGCTAACGGGCCAACCGGCTCAACCGGCTCAACCGGCTAACCGACTAGCACCGCAAAACAATCCCCGCTTCTTCCGTAAAATGCCACCGGCCTTTCACCGTCGGCGCGGTCATCGATTTTCTGAGCTGCTTTAAGAATTGTGACCGCGGGATCTCGCGGGCGCCCATGCGCATCAGATGGGTGGTGGTCACCTGACAGTCGATAAATTCAAAAGACAGCGCCTTCAATTGCTGCACCAGGGTCACCAGCGCCACGTTGGAGGCGTTGCTGGCCCTGGTGAACATGGATTCACCGAAAAAAGAGCGCCCGAGGGAAACACCGTATAGACCGCCGGCCAATTGTCCTTTTTGCCAGACCTCCACCGAATGGGCGAAACCGGCTCGATGCAGGTCGCAATAGGCATCGACCATTTCATCGACGATCCAGGTACCCTCTTTTTTCCGCAGCCGGATTTCGGCACAGGCGTCAATAACCTGCTCAAAAGCCTGGTCCATCGTAATTTTGAATATATTCTTCTTTAAGACTTTCGTCAGGGTCCGGGAGATGTGTAACTCGTCGGGATACAGAACAAGGCGCGGGTCAGGGGACCACCATAGAATCGGCTCGCCTTCCGAGTACCAGGGAAAAATCCCCATACGGTAAGCCAGCAAGAGGCGCTCGCGGCTCAGGTCCCCGCCGATGGCCAGCAATCCTTCTTTGGAAGCGAAATGGGGCGGTGGAAAGGCTATATTTTCGGATAGAAGAAAAACAGGCATGTTTACTGGACTTACCCGGTTGAATTTCAGCTAGTCGGAAACCGTCAAAGGCGGGATTCAACAGGGCAAAGATACTGGATACACGCTGCCGAATAACTGGTTATCCATTTACGCTACCTGCGATGGCCTCTGCCCGGTATCTAAAGATCTGAGCTTATTTGAAATTATTGTGGTGTGTTGAAGACAAGGTTTTCGTCTTGGTCCAGATCGACGATAATTTCGCCGCCGTTTATCAGACGCCCGAACAGGATCTCATCCGAAAGCTTATCTTTTATATCGGTTTGAATCAAGCGACCCAGCGGTCTGGCACCATATGTCGCATCGTGTCCTTTTTTGGCCAGCCATTTCCGCACGGGGGGCGTGATGCTCAGTTTCACCTTTTTTACGGTTAACTGTTCGTTAAGCTCTTTGATGAACTTGTCGACGATTTTTTCCATTATCTCGACGGTCAAGGGGTGAAAATTGATGGTGGCATCCAGGCGGTTGCGGAACTCCGGGCTGAAGAATTTTTCAATCGCCAGCTTGCCTTTGGACTCGGCTCCCTTGTGGGAATCACCAAAACCGATCGAGCGTGCGCTCATCTCCCGCGAGCCGGCGTTGGAAGTCATGATGATGGTAACATTTCTGAAATCGGCCTTCTTTCCATTGTTATCCGTCAAGGTGGCGTGGTCCATCACCTGCAAAAGGATGTTGAACAGGTCCGGATGGGCTTTTTCGATCTCGTCCAGCAGCAGTACGCTGTATGGATGCTTACGGATGCCGTCGGTCATCAGTCCGCCCTGGTCAAAGCCGATGTAACCCGGGGGCGCACCGATCAAACGCGCCACGGCGTGTTTTTCCATATATTCGCTCATATCAAAGCGCAAAAACTCGACACCCAGGATCCGGGCCAACTGACGGGAGACCTCGGTTTTGCCGACACCGGTCGGTCCGGTGAACAGAAAGGAGCCGATCGGTCTGCCGGGTGCACCCAGACCAGCCCGGGAACGCTTGATGGCCGTGGTCAGCGAGTCAATCGCCTCATCCTGCCCGAAGACAACTTCCAGCAGCTGATCTTCCAGGATCTCCAGTTTTGTGCGGTCAGAAGTGGAAACGCTCCGGGTTGGTATGCGGGCCATTTTTGCCACGATTTTTTCGATATCGGTCGGGTTGATCTTTTTGCGGCGCGGCGATCCGGTCAACCGGATGTAGGCACCGGCTTCGTCGATGACATCGATGGCCTTATCCGGCAGATAGCGGTCGTTCAGATATTTGGAACTCAGATCGGTGGCCGCTTTCAGGGCGGCATCGGTGTACACGATTCCGTGGTGTTCCTCGTACCGGGATTTGAGTCCCTTCAGGATCTTGATTGTTTCTTTCAGCGGGGGTTCGGTGATTTCAATTTTCTCGAATCGGCGCGTCAGGGCACGATCCTTTTCGAAGTGATTCTTGTATTCCTCATATGTGGTCGAGCCGATGCAGCGGATTTCCCCGGTAGAGAGCACCGGTTTGAGGATGTTGGAGGCATCCATGGAACCGCTGCTGGTCGCGCCGGCACCGACGATGGTGTGAATTTCGTCGATAAACAAAATGGCTTTGGGCAGTTTCTGCAGTGCGGCGATGACGCCTTTCAGGCGCTGCTCGAAGTCACCACGGAATTTTGTACCGGCCAGCATACCACCCAGATCCAAAGAGAAGATGCGAACATCCTTGAGAATATCCGGTACGGTTTGATAGCTTATTTTCTGGGCCAGCCCTTCGGCCATGGCTGTCTTGCCGACGCCGGGATCGCCGACGAACACCGGATTGTTTTTGCGTCTGCGGCACAGCACCTGCATGGTGCGCTCCATTTCCATTTTACGTCCGATCAAGGGATCCAGTTTTCCCTCGGCCGCCATTTTGACCAGATCGATGGTGTACAGTTCCAGCGGATCGCCCTTTTTCTTTTTCTGCTTTTTATCCGTTTTGGCGAATCCCCCCGTACCCTCTTCAAATGTCGGCTTTGAAACCTCGTGGGAGATGTAGTTCAGCACATCCAGCCGCGTAACGCCTTCCTGCTGCAAGATATAGGCGGCGTGGGAATCTTTTTCCAAAAAGATGGAAGCCAGGATGTCACTGACCTCAACCTCCTGCTTTTCAGCCGAGCGAACGTGGTTAACAGCACGCTGGATCACTCGCTGGAAAGCGATCGTCTGCTGCAAAACGTATTCCGTACCCTCGGGGACACGCTCCAATTTTTCATTGAAAAACTCTTCAAGAGCCGTGTTCATATTTTCGATATTGCCGCCGCAGTTTTCAATGATCTCGATTCCGATACTGTCATATAGTATGGCGAAAAGGATATGTTCTATACAGACATATTCATGGCGCCGTTTTTTCGCTTCTCGTACTGCCAATCCTAAAGTCACGCTGAGTTCTTTGCTGATCATTTATTCTTTCTCCATGGTACATTTGAGCGGAAATCCGTGCTCTTTCGCTATCGCATGAACGGTATCCACTTTGGTTTCGGCAATTTCATATGAATAAACGCCGCATAGCCCGACGCCTGAATTATGAACATTTAACATGATCCGGGTCGCCTCCCGGGCTGTTTTTTTAAACACGGCCATGAGGATTTCGACCACGAATTCCATGGTTGTATAATCATCGTTGAGCAACAACACCCGATACATGGGTGGTTCCGTTACTTCGTCACGTGTATCAGAAAGGACTTCTCCCTCTGATTCAGGATTATACTCGCCCATCGTTATCGCCCGTTTAGCTTCCCTATAAATTTTTTTGGGTTAGGCCTGCATCATGAAAGATATAGACTCTTTTATTCAAGTGCAATAGTTTACCGGGAAGAGAATCGTGCGTCGCGAATCATCGAATGAGGCAGACGCGAATTAGCATGCCGCAGCATACGGAAGTATGCCGGCAAGTGTCTGTCGGGTTGATTCGGGCAAATTTAAGGCCGCAGACACATGAAAGGATCTCCATCCGCTGACCATAAAATTGGATTTGAAAAAAATATAAGCATCAAAGCGGACGTTTGTAAAGTGCCGCGATTGATAATCCATCAAACAGCCATTCAATCATTTTTAAATGAAGATCCATTCAAACCAATAATACCATGATCTCACCGGCTGAGTCCACAGGCAAAAAATCATTTCGCAGGTCACCTTATCTCAGCCGATAACAACGACCTTCTGAGAAGTGCTGCGGCAGCTATCTCCCGCAGCACTTTTTATATTTTTTGCCACTGCCGCAAGGACAAGGCGAGTTGCGACCGATTTTTTTGGCGGCACGCTTGACCGGTCTTTTTTTCTCCGGTTCGCTGGAACCGGAAAAGACCAGTTTTTGCTCTTTCGGCTGCCGCAAATCTTCCATCTCTTTCGGTTCGGCCAGCTGAATCCGAAATAGGATTCCCAGGGTCTCCTCCTTGATGCGGGAGATCATATCCTGAAACATATCGAAGCCTTCTTTTTTGTATACCAGCAGCGGATTTTGCTGAGCATACCCCCTGAGGCCGATGCCTTCCTTGAGATGATCCATCGAAAGAAGATGATCTTTCCACAGATTGTCGACGGTCTGAAGCATGACGATCCGCTCCAGCTGCCTGATTTCCTCTTTCCCAACCGCCTGTTCCCGGGCCTTGTATACTTTACTGGCCTCGTCATATACAAGCTGGGCCAGGCCATCGCGGTTGAGACCGTCCAGGGTATCTTCGTCAAAGCGGGGCAGGCGAAAGTTGAACTGCTTGAACACCGCTTCGCTCAGTGCCTTGAAGTCCCACTCTTCAGCCGGAATTCCGTCGTCGGTAAAAAGATCCGCAATCTCCTCCGACTTTTCACCGATAATCTCCTTGATCGAATCACCCAGGTCCTCTCCGTACAGGGCCTGCCGGCGCTGGCGATAGATGACTTCGCGCTGCTGGTTCATGACATCGTCATACTCGAGCAATTGTTTGCGGATGTCGAAGTTGCGGCCCTCAACTTTGGTCTGCGCATTCTCGATGGCTTTGCTGATCAGATTGTGTTCGATGGGCTCGCCTTCCTGCATACCGAGTTTGTCCATGATTCCGGTGATGCGCTCACCGCCGAAAATTCGCAACAGGTCATCTTCCAGAGAAAGAAAAAAATGCGATGATCCCGGATCTCCCTGCCGCCCGGATCGTCCCCTCAGCTGATTGTCTATACGCCGGCTTTCATGCCGCTCCGTTCCGAGGATGTGCAGTCCTCCAAGTTCCGTCACGCCTTCACCAAGAACGATGTCGGTGCCCCGGCCGGCCATATTGGTGGATATGGTAACCGAACCCCTTTGACCGGCCATGGTGATGATCTCGGCCTCACCTTCATGATTTTTGGCATTTAAGACCGAGTGCTTGATCCCTTTTTTCTTCAATTTCTTGCTGAGCTGCTCCGACACATCGATGGAAATCGTGCCGACAAGCACCGGCTGGCCTTTTTTGTGAAGTGCAACGATTTCATCCAAAACCGCATTGTACTTTTCTCTTCTGGTCTTGTAGATAACATCCGGATTATCCTCGCGGATCATCTGCATGTGGGTGGGGATAACAACCACATCCAGATCATAGATTTTTTTAAATTCGGTTGCTTCCGTATCGGCCGTGCCCGTCATGCCGGCGAGTTTGTTATACATACGGAAATAATTCTGGAATGTGATCGTAGCCAGGGTCTGGTTCTCATTTTCAATCTTGACGTTCTCCTTGGCCTCAAGGGCTTGATGCAGCCCTTCGCTGTAACGGCGGCCGGGCATCAGACGGCCGGTAAACTCATCAACGATGATCACTTCACCGTGCTTTACGATGTAATCGACATCCCGGTTGAACAGGGTGTGGGCTTTCAAGGCCTGGTTAATGTGGTGCAGCAGTTCGATGTATTTGGGATCATACAGGTTATCGACTTTCAGCAACTGCTCGGCCCTGGCAACGCCTTCTTCGGTCAAGACTGCATTACGCGCTTTTTCGTCGATGGTGTAGTCGCTGTTCTTTTTTAACCGGGGAATAATGCTGTTGACGTGATAGTAAAGATCGGTTGATTTTTCGGCCGGTCCGGAAATGATCAACGGCGTACGGGCCTCATCGACCAGGATGCTGTCCACCTCGTCCACAATGGCGAAATTGAGCTCGGCTTGCACCAGCGAAGCCCTGTCAAACTTCATATTGTCTCGCAGGTAGTCAAAACCGAACTCGTTGTTGGTGCCGTAAGTGATGTCGGACCGGTAAGCTGCCTTGCGCTGATCATCGTCCAGACCGTGGATGATTGAGCCGACGGACATTCCCAGGAAGTTGTAAATATGGCCCATCCACTCGGTGTCGCGCTTAGCCAGGTAATCATTGACGGTGACAACATGAACGCCCTTGCCGGTCAGCGCATTCAGATATGCCGGAAGGGTGGCTACCAGGGTCTTGCCTTCACCGGTTTTCATTTCGGAAATCTTACCCTGGTGCAAGACGACGCCGCCGATTAACTGCACGTCAAAATGGCGCATCTTCAGCGTCCGCAGCGAGGCCTCTCTTACCGTAGCAAACGTCTCCGGAATCAGTTCATCCAGTGGTTGGCCATTGTCCAGGCTCTGTCTGAATTTGGCGGTCTGCGCCGCGAGCTGCGCATCGCTCAACCCCTGTATTTCAGGCTCTAAGGCATTGATTTGTTCCACGAACGGCTGAAGTTTTTTCAACTCCCGTTCATTCTTGCTGCCGAATACTTTGGTTAAAAAACTTACAAGCATTTGAGAGATAGTCCTCCTGGCAATGGTTGCTAATAATGATTAACGGCCAATTATGATGAATTCGTAAGAAGCTGCATTCAGCAATTATGGATTTCCGTGATTATATCACAATGATACAACGTCTCAACAATAAATTGCCGATCCCGGGAAAATGATCGTTTTTTGCGGCTACGGTAAATAGCAGCGACAATCCCGGACAGTGTCTTCGAACCTCGAGCAAAAGGCAAATAAAATATGTGGATGAAAGCCAGGTTTGGCAACTTTGTGGACGGTTGATAATGTGGTCAAAACGACACAGCTGGACAACACTGATTGAGACCGGATGCCATGAAACAAAAAAACCCCTCGATGGTGAGGGGTATCGATCTGTCAGACGAATGTAGAAACAGGTTTAATTCAGTATGTATTTTTCCGGATTGACCGGGATGCCGTTCAAATGGACTTCGTAATGTACATGCGGACCGGTGCTCCTGCCGGTGTTGCCCATTAAAGCGATGGTATCCCCTCGTTTGACGGACTGGCCGCGTTTAACCACAATTTTGTAAAGGTGCCCAAAGCGGGTTACCATTCCATGCCCATGATCGATCATTACCATCTTGCCCAACAGCCCTTTGGGGCCGGTATAAGAGACGACGCCATCGGCTGTGGCGATGATGGGTGTTCCCTTGCGGTTGGCAATGTCATAGCCTTTATGAAACTCGCGGCGTCCGGTAAACGGGGATTTGCGATAGCCAAAGCGTGAAGTTGTCCAGCCCTGACACGGACGCACGGCAGGTGTGGATGCGAGCAAGTTCTGCTGGTCCTTTAAGAACTTAAACAGGGATACAAAACCCTGACTCTGGTTGGCGGATGCCATATGCAGTTGATCAACCTGTTCGTGCATACCCCGCAGCAGGCTGTTATGTCTCTGGTTCAACGGAATTTGGGTATCCAGATCTTCCGGAATTGATCCGCCGATCCCGAAGAGAGCATCCTGTCCGTCCGTCTTTTCAATATTCGCAATAATACGAATTTTCTTCTCAAAATTGTTTAATTCGATAAGTTCGGCCTTCAAATCGGCGATCTCTTCAGCGAACCCCTGAATCTGTTTCCGTTGCCTAATAATTTCGTCGCTCTGGCTGGATATCGTAATTTGACTTTTTTGGGCTTGGATCGAGCCAATCTTCAGCAGATAGTAGTCATAACCAAAGATCCCCACGGAGATCAGGCAGACAAACGCAAATATGCGTAGAAAAGCTGTGGAGATCGTCAGTTGTTTGACTGAAGAGCCGGAATTACTGAGGATAACCAGGGAGATTTTTTTTCGCATAGCAAAAGATCCTATAAAAATGTTCGCTGAATCATTGTGATATCCTCGATTTACCAGGGAGCAAGTCCCGCCGCTAAAACTTATAACTATCTGAATCTATTAAATTTACATACAAGATTCAGGTAAAACTTTTTAACTTGTATCACCTTTGCCTTACGGTGTCAATAACCTAACATTTCGAAAAAGGAATTTCCGACTTCTCACGAGATTGTCAAATTTGGGCTTTACCAAAAACAAAACGCCCTTGGGCTATTTCCCAAAGGCGAACAATGAATGCCTTCGGTAACCTGGCAATCCTGGCCAATCGGCTTTAGACCCATGGTTTTGCGTCGTCGCCTTTCGGTGACTTTGCCTTTTCGTGCAAACCAACATTGACAAAATTTTACAGTGAATGGGATTCATTGTCAAGCGAAATATCCAATTTTAAAGGAAAATTACATTTAACGCACCTGAAAAAAAGCGCACGATCGCTATTGGAAGGCAGACGAATCGCAGTTGTGGCCGTAGATGGGAAGGGCATGTTACATTCCCCTCAATTCAGTGCAGAACCGGATGGAAACAGCGTGTTGAGTCCCGGAGCATTGTCGATCGAGCCCGAAGGAGAAATGCTTGCCATTTCTCCTCCGGCTCATAAAATTTATCCGGCATTGGCCAGTCTGAATTTTAAAGACTTGAGCGTATTCTTCATAAGCATGGTAATCGTCATGGGACCGACACCACCCGGCACAGGCGTAATCGAACCGGCAATCTCCTTGGCGGCGTCAAAATCGACATCCCCTTTGAGGATAGCTATTTTTTTGCCGGTCTTTTCGCTGATTTTTTCTCCAACCCGGTTGACGCCGACATCGATCACGCAGGAACCCGATTTGATCCACTCCGGCTTGACCAGACCGGGAACACCGGCGGCAACGATCAGGATATCCGCCCGCTGACAATGCGCTGCAAGATCCTTCGTACCCGTGTGAACCACCGTGACGGTCGAATTGGCACCCGGACCCTTTTGAAGCATCATATTGGCTATCGGTTTGCCGACGATATTGGAACGTCCGACAACGACAACCTCGGCCCCTTTGGTCTCAACCCCCGCGCGTACGATCATTTCTTGAATACCGGCCGGCGTACAGGGAGGAAATTTTACTTCATCGCCGCCGATCATCAGACGCCCTACATTGACGGGGTGAAATCCATCGACGTCTTTATCCGGATCGATGGCGTTCAAGACTTTCTTTTCGTCAACATGCTTGGGCAGTGGGAGCTGTACCAGGATTCCGTGAATGCTGTCATCGTTGTTGTACTTGTCGATCAACGCCAACAGATCCGCTTCGGGGATATCGTCCGGCTGGTTATCCTGAATCTCTTTGAATCCGAGACGGTTGGCGGTTTTGATCTTTAAGGTAACGTAAGATATGGAAGCCGGATTCTCGCCAACCAGAATAGTGACGAGACCGGGCACAACCCCATTTTTTTCTTTGATTTCATTAACTTCGGCTGCAATTTCTTCCAGGATTTCTTCCCGGATTTCCGTTCCCTTGATTAACTTTGCGGTCATCTTCAACCTCCTTAATTAAAATTTTTAACTTCTCCGGCCAGAATTGTGAAGCACGGCGGATATAATAATCGAGTCACTACTAAATCAATAACTTCAGGATGTCAAGAAGACTCGTACGGCAAAGGACAGAGATCGTAAAAATTGCAGTGTAATGAACTGAACACGCGATCTACATCAATTGGAATGGAGGCTAAGTCTGGTTGGACATTCATTTTTATGGTTCAGATAAAAGAACTATTGAATCCTAAGCTTGCTCTAAGTACAGTGTTTATCATACAGAATCTGAGCGAATTATAGAACCGGGTACTCAATACGGGTGGGCGTAAAGCCTGCCCCTGCAAGAAATTGACTACCCTTTGAGCAGGGGCAGGGTATATCACCGACCGCACATAACGGGCTATTGCCACCATCCGCTTTTTGGCATCGCTCAATTTAGTTCATAATTAAAGTGGATAGGGTATACCGCTCAAACCTACTGTTTCATCAAGTCCGAGCATGATATTCATGTTTTGGACCGCCTGACCGGCGGCGCCCTTCACCAGATTGTCAATGGCCGACATGAGGATCAAGCGGTTATTGCGGCTGTCAAGCTTAAAGGCGATATCGCAATAGTTCGTACCCCGCACGTGCAATGAATCCGGGGGCCGGTTATCGACCCGCATCCGCACGAAATGCCTTTCGGCATAATATGCGCCGATACAACTTCGCACATCTTCCTCGGAGACCTTGCCGGATGGGGTGGCATATATCGTTGTCTGCATTCCCCGCGACATTGGAACGAGGTGCGGGATAAAAGTGATTCTCACCGCCTGCCCCGCCTCCCGGCTGAGGACCTCTTCCATTTCCGGGTTGTGTCGATGTTCTGCCACTTTGTACGGTTTGAACGATTCGGACACCCCGCAAAACAGGGTTGTCAACGAAGGTGACCGGCCGGCACCGCTCACGCCGGATTTGGCATCGGCGATGATTGAATTTAGTTCCAGGATTCCGCTTTTAATCAGCGGTATCAGCGGCAGCAGAACACTGGTCGGGTAACAGCCAGGATTGCCGATCAGGACCGCATTTTTTATTTCGTCATGATACACCTCGGATAGGCCATAAACCGCTGCGGATATCAGTTCCTTGGCTGTGTGCAGCTGGTAATGGTCCTCGTATCGCGCAGCGTCCTGGAACCTGAAGTCCGCAGACAGGTCAACGACTTTTTTGCCCCGTTTTATCAATTCCGGCACGATTTCCATCGGAAGTTTATGGGGCAGTGCGGTGAAGACCACATCGGCACGCGCGTCCAAGCCGGCGATATCGTATTCCTCACAGGTCAAATCAACGATACCGGTCAGCGCAGGATAAATCGTATCATATTTTTGGCCGGCATATTTGCGGGACGTCAGTACGGTTAACTCAACATCTGGGTGACCGGCGAGAATCCTGACGAGCTCGGCACCGGTGTAGCCGGTAGCGCCCACTATTCCAATTCGGTACATTTGAACTCCTTTAATTTAGGCCATTATGGCCTTTTTTTCTGACAACAGGTTGCATGAAACGGATCGAATATTTTCGATTGAATCCTCCAAAGTCGGACAAGTATTGAATGTTTTAGAATTTCTACCCGTCGAGAGCCTCCCTTCGAAAACCTCAGGATCTAAGGACAGGGTCGAACGATCGATTTAGCTAGAATAGCCGGAGCGACACGCGGCGCAAGCGCCTGCCTTGCGCGAGCGGTACCATAAATCTTCAATCTTCAATTCGGTCTTGTCCGGTTTGGGTTTCCTCTCCCTGCATAATAAGCGCCCTCTTCTTCTAACAGAGACGGCAAATGATTGCAAGGTGGCCGCGCCTTGTACCCGAGCGTACGATTCGTCCGAGATATAAATACACCATACAACGAATCCAGACCCGGAAAAGCCGGCTGCGCCAGTTTTATCGCTGGCCCGGTATTTAATTCACCGCATAGGTGTATGGTTTCGTCAAAATGAGATCGTGAAAATGCAGCGCCGGGCAGTATTATTTTTATGTCCTGCCATTGACAGGCCTTAAAATGTGATTACCCTTTTAGCAAAAGCGATTTTTTATATAACATATTAATATTATAGATAAAATTTTGTTTAACTTCGCCGGATTCGCTGGCCGGCTCGACAAATTTAGAAATCCATTTTGTGCTGAACTTCATTTTCGGCCGGAGCCTGATTTCATTGTACCGAGGAGATTATGGAAGGTCCATCCAAAAAAAATAACGGAAAAAAAGCATTGATAAAAAAATATCGCGATTTTTTTCGTTTACCCGAAAACCTCCACTATTACTCGCCTGAAGATTTCAAAGAAGCCGAACGAAAATTCATCAAGTACGCCCTTCAGAAGGGAGAAGTTGATATCCTAAGCTCTGACCTTATCGAACCGGAATAGTCTAACGGATTCAACTGATCTAACCGCTATTACAACCTTTCATTTTGTGTGGATTTGTTATACAATGCATCCATTTCAGGCTTGCAGTTATTAGCGAGTAAAGAAGCCTGGCCCGCAAGATCAGGTTATGGTTTTAGAATAAACATTCGGGTATAATAGTCTCATGCCGGTTTACGAATACGAACATCTGGAGGATCCCTGCGACGGGGGCAAGGTTATCGAAACGAAACAATCGATCAGCGACGCGCCGCTGGCCCGGTGCCCGAATTGCCGACGCCCGGTGCGCCGCATCATGTCGGCTCCGTATATCAGCAGCCCTAAAACCAACGGTGAGCTGCGTGATCTAGGATTTACAAAACTGGTCAAACGCGACGATGGTGTCTATGAAAACGTCACCCGGCGCGGCAGCGAAAGTCGCTACATGGAGCGCGATAAACCGGAAACAATGCCCCACCTTCATAAAACCATGTCCGAATAGAATTTTGGCTTGTCATCGCGGATGACAAGCCAAAATTCTAGTCTCAAGTGGAATAAATTATCGGGCCTGGATCAACAGGCGGCAAAGCCGCTCTGAAAAAAATCGTGAAGCGATTTTACCCCCCGAGATATGCTTTTTTTACGTCCGGATTCTCAAGCAATTCTCCCGAAGGTCCTTCCAGGACCAGATTGCCGCTTTCCAGCACGTAACCGCGCCGGGCAAATTTAAGGGCCATGCGTGCATTCTGTTCCACCAGCAAAATCGTAGTCCCTTCCTGATTGATTTCCTTCAACGCATCAAAGACATTGAGCATCAAAAGCGGGGCCAGGCCCATGGACGGCTCATCCAGGAGCATAATTTTCCTGCCGCTCATAAATGCCCGTCCGATGGCCAGCATCTGTTGCTCGCCGCCGCTCAAGGTACCGGCTTCCTGGGTTTTGCGCTCATCCAGGCGGGGAAAGATGGCAAAAACTCGGTCGATATCCATGGGTATGTTATCATTGTCTTTTCTTGCAAAGGTGGCCAAATGCAGGTTTTCAAGCACAGTCAGGTTGCCGAACAATCTGCGGCCTTCGGGTACATGTGAGATCCCCAGTTCACTGACCACCTTATCGGCCGGATATTTGAGCAGATCTTTATCCTTAAAGGTCATGCGCGTGTCTTTTTCAACCGGTACCATGCGCGAAATCGCTCGCAGGGTAGTGCTCTTGCCGGCACCGTTGGCTCCGATGATCGTCACGATTTCGCCTTCGTCGATCTGAAAGTCGATGCCGTGCAGCGCTTTGATGCGGCCATAAGACACCTGGAGATTTTTCACTGACAGCAGCATTATTCTATCGCCTCCTTGCCAAGATAGGCGTCGATTACTTTGGGGTTGTTCTGGGTTTCTTCGGGTGTGCCATTGGCGATCACCTCACCGAATACCAGGGTCTGAATCGTTTCACAAAGTTCCATGACCATCTTCAGGCGATGCTCGATCAAAAAAATAGCCAATCCAAATTCTTCATGAACCTTTCGGATGACTTTCAGCATCTGGATCAATTCTTCCGGATTCATGCCGGCAGTGGGTTCATCCAGGAAAAGGATTTTAGGATCCATGGACAGGGCGCGGGCCATTTCGACGCGTCGCTGGGCGCCGTACGGAAGATTGAGAACGTTCTGACTGGCAAGTTGAGCGATGCCGAAGAGTTCCAGAAGTTGATACGCTTTCTTCTCGGCTTCTGCCTCCTCTTTGTGCCGCTTGGCCGTCCCCAGAAAGGCCCCGATCAACCCGTAGGTCAGGCGTGAATAGCGGGCCATTTTTACATGTTCCAGAACCGTCATATGCCGCCACAGCAGCAGATTTTGAAAAGTCCGCCCGATACCCCGCGAAGCAATCTGGTAAGGTTGAAGACCCACAATGTCCTGGCCTTCGAGCCGAATTCGACCTTCGGTCGGCTGGTAAATTCCGGTAATCAGATTAAAAATCGTCGTTTTGCCGGCGCCGTTGGGCCCGATCAGCCCGTATATCCGACCCGGCTCGATCTGCAGATTGAAATCGTGCACGGCCCGCAGGCCACCGAAATAATGGGTCATATTTTCAACCTGAAGCAACGGCATACTCCACCTCTCACTCCGATTTTTGTTTCGGTTTGATCACGTTTTTCACATCGAACTCCTTAAAGGCGATCAACCCCGTGGGCCGATAAACCATCACCAAGATCAGCAGTAAAGGAATGACAATCCATTTATAAAGCTCCAGCGGCCGCAGGGCCTCGCCCAGCAGACTCAGACTCACGGCACCGACGATCGAACCGTAAACCGAATTCAGACCGCCGAAATAGACCATCGCCAGTACTTCGGCCAGTTTCGTGATCCCGAATGTACTTGGATTGACGTATCGCAGTACATGGGCAAAAAGACCGCCGGCTACGCCGGCCCAGAAAGCGGCGAACATGAAAGCCACGATTTTTGTACGCCGGGTATTGACGGTCATGGCATTGGCCGCCATTTCTTCATCACGCACCGCGTTGAGGGCCTTGCCCATGATCGACCGGACAAAGTTGTTTATGATCCAGATGCACAGCACCGTCCAGACGAATACAGTCGGCAGGTTGGCCCAGTCCGGCTGACTGCTCAAACCCCGCGGGCCGCCCACAAATTCCAGGTTTTCGATCAGGCTTTTAATGATGAACAAAAACGCCAGGGATATGATGGCCAGGTAGTCGCCGCGTGTTCTGAAAGAAGGGATGGCCACTATCAAAGCGCCTAGGGCGGCGACACACCCACCGAAGATAAGACCGATCGGGAACAGAAACGGTCCCAGAAAGGATGGCAGCAGAGCCTTTCCCAACATGCTTTCGTTGACAAAGAGCCCAACAGTAAAAACCGAAGCAGCATAGGCGCCAAGGGCCATGAAGCCGGGGTGGGAACAGGAAAACTCTCCCATGTAACCGTTGATCACGTTCAGGCTCAGGGTGACCATCACTGCGATTAGCGTAAATTTCAAGGTCAAAACGCGATAATCATTGACACTGGACCAGATGTCCAGGATGGCGTACAACAAGACCAGATGAATAACTACTGCGCCAAGCATCGAAATGTCGATGAGTTTTCCGGCCAGCCGGTTGGCGGGCGCAAGACTCAAACGGGCAACAATGCCTATCGGCAGCAGATATATCAATAGGACATATGCCATTGCTCCGGGAATCAGCAGCGGCTTCTTGAGGATGATGATCAAACCAAACAGCACCGGCAACTTCGGCAATCCCAGTCCCCAGGCGAGCTGCATTCCGATCGCCTGTTCCAGCAAAACCGCGGTCAAAGCCCCTAAAAGCCAGCCGAGTACGGACACGTGGGAAAACAAGGATCGGATTCTGCTTTTCAGTCCAGGTTTTTCCACAGCAAGTTCTCTGCCTGTTGCTTCCATGATGTTCCCTTTACTTGAAATTTGAAAGTCTCTGAAATTTTTTCACGGGGTACTCGGGTCAACCATTATAATCTCAGTTTGGCGCTGTAGGGTCGCCCGAAGAATCCGTACGGTCTGAAAACTAGAATCAGCAACACAATCGAATAGGCGATTAAGTCCCGCAGGGTCGATGGAAAGATCCACGCGACAAAAATTTCAATAAAACCGAGTAGAAATCCGGCCAGGCAGGCGCCCATGATAGAACCGCGCCCCCCCAGAATGGCTGCAACGAAGGCCTTCCAGCCGAAGAGGATGCCCATATAAGGGTCTAGCACCGGATAGGCCACGCCGTATAGTATCCCGGCCACGGCCGCCAGGGCCGAACCCAGGGCAAAGGTCATAGCGGCAATGCGGTTAAGCGGCACGCCCATCAAAGGCACCACGATATAGTCGAACGACATGGCCCGCATGGCCATACCCCAACGGGTTTTTTTTATAAACAGATGCAGGGCCAGCATAAAGAGCAGGGAGACGGCCACGATCATGATCTTTTTGTTGGTGATAAATACACCGCCGATCTGATAGGTTGCCGTCTCGATCAGCGACGGGAAGCTCACCCGCTGCGCACCGAGAAGTGCAAGATTGCCGGTCTCCAGGATGATGCCGATCATCAATCCGGTAATCGCCGCTGAAGCGCGGGGAGCATCGCGCAGCGGTCGATAGCCGACCCGTTCGACAAACATACCCACAAAGGAAGTCAGAAACATGGAGATGAGAATGGTCAGCACCAGAATGAGCCAGTTTGGAAGGGCCATCGCGCCCAAAGATGCCAGGGCGACCAGGCCGGTGGCAACACCAAAACCGATATAAGCGCCGACCATAAAGATATCGCCGTGGGCGAAGTTAAAGAGCATCAAAATGCTGTAGACCATGGCATACCCCAGGGCGATCAGCGCATAGAAGCTGCCCCACTGCAGGGCGTTCACCAGATTTTGAAGGAAAAAGGCCATCGAGTGTGCTCCTTTTACCAATAAGCGCCCTGCCCTGCTGCTGCAGGACAGACTGCTTTGCATATCAAGAAATGTGACACGGTCTCCTAAGGCAGGATCAGGGATCGTCGTTGCAGTTTTAAAAAGGCGGGCGCAGGGAGATTCCCTGGCCCGCCAGATTAAATAACAGTGTTATGCACGATCCACCGCAATCAGACGGTCAGCCACTGTTCAGCTATATTGCCCACAGCCGGCAATCACACAAGATTATGGGCAGACGGATTTGTAAAACTCAAATTCACCCTTATCGCTGATGCGCACGACAACAGCGCACTTGACGGGGTCGCCGTCTTCGGTGAAGGTCATATTTCCGGTAATGCCTTCAAATTGCTTGATCCGCGCCAAAGAATCGCGCACGCACTGCCGGTCTTTTTTCAGATCGCCAGTGATCGTTCCGCAATCCTCAATCGCCTTCTGGACGATGCGCATCGCATCCCAAGTCAGGGCACCGACGTCATCCGGGATGTAATTGTGCTCTTTGTTATAGCGATCGATAAATTCCTTGGTGGCACCCTTGGCACCGGCGGCAGCGTAGTGGGTGCTGAAGAACAGACCATAGCAGTCCTTGCCGCAGAGTTTAACAGTCTCGGCCGACCCCCAGCTGTCGCTGCCCACGATCGGTTTATCCCAGCCCAGTTGATGCGCCTGTTGGACGATCAAAGCCACTTCATTGTAATATTGGGGCGTGAAAATGAACTGGGCACCGGAGTTGATGATGTTGGTCAGCTGGGAGCTGAAGTCCGCGTCCTTGGTAGTAAAGCTCTCGAAGGCGACAACCGAGTCGGGGCCCTGAAGTTCCTCCCAGGCTTTCTTGAAAAACTCGGCCAGTCCTTTGGGATAGTCGCTGGCGACGTCGTACAGAACCGCGGCTTTGGAAAAGCCGAATTCTTCTTTGACAAAGTTCGCCACAACCGGCCCCTGGAACGGATCCAGAAAACAGCCCCGGAACACAAAAGGACGGTCTTTGGTGGTTTTCGGATTGGTGGACCACGGGCTGATCATAGGCGTGCTGTAATTGTTGGCCACTTCACCGGCCGGTACCGCCTGTTTTGAGGACTGTGGACCGACAATCACCAAGACTTCATCTTCGGTGATCATTTTGGTGTTTACTTTTACGGCAGATTCTGCCTTGGATTCGTTATCTTCAATAACCAGTTCGACCTTATATTTATTACCTCCAATATTGAGCTCGGCATTGATATCTTTCAGCCACATTTCAGCGGCAAACTTGGTGCCTTCCCCCACTTTAGGGATATCGCCTGTAATGGGTGCATTAATACCGATCTTAATAGTTTTCGGTGCCTGAGGTCCGCAGGCAACAAAAACCAGACCAAGGATGAACAAACATACGATACTTATACCGAATATTCTTTTTTTCATCGATACCTCCTTTTACACTGCCGCTCTTTGGATTGGTGATTGAAGATAAGACTAGCGTTATTTGTAGTTTAAATCAGAATCGATAACACAGGGTATTGACTTAATCAACTATTAAAATGAAAAAGTAATTCCTTGACGATGGATTTGCACTGACTGCAGTTTACCGATTACTAACGAAAACAGTAATCATCCGCTACTGTAAATCAACCATGCCAGGATCTGTCAAGACCCTTATAGGCAACTTCCATAACGATCACGAGGTTGGGTGGGCTTGAATCGTTGCGGCCAGATCTTTTAAAGTACTTCCGCTTCTGCGTCAATTTGATTTTAAGGCCGTCCAGTGACTCCTCATTTACCATGAAATGTTAAAATAATTTGATGTTTTAATAAAATTTTTAATAAAATATTGACATTATCATCAAATTTATATAGTAATTCTGACGAATTCTTCTTATAACTCCACCATATATTGCAGGAGATCATCATGAAAATCGATGATATCAATTTTGAAATCATCAAACACCTCCAGGACGGCAGAAAATCCTACAAAACAATCGCTCAAAGATTGGGTATTTCCGAAAATACTGTCCGGACGCGGGTATCCAAATTAATGCAAGAAGGTATTCTGGAAATATCGGGACTCGTCGATCCGGAAGCGATATCGGGCCATCGGGTTGTCTTTGTGGGAGTTAAGCTGTCGACCCTGAATCTGATCGATAAGGGAAAGGAGTTCAGCAAACTGCGCGGGGTGGTTTCCGTCAGTGTCGTAACCGGCCGTTTCGACCTGATGCTGATGGTCCTTTTGCGAGAAGGATTTAATCTGCTGGAATTCTACACCCAGGAAGTGTATCGACTCAAAGGTGTTCGGTCCGTTGAAACTTTCGTGGTGTACAAAGGCTACAATCTTAAAGTGCCCTACATCTTGTAGGGATAGTGGGATTTAGGATTTGAGGGATTGGGGGATTGAGGGATTTAGGGATTTAGGGATTTGGGAATTGGGGGATTGAGAGATTTAGGAATTGAGGGATTGAGAGATTTAGGAATTGGGGGATTGAGGGATTGAAGGTATTGGCATATTAGAAAGTGAAACTGAAAAAATAAGAGAAAACGGCGAAAAGGACGTTGAATAAAAGCAGCCTCACCGGTCACTAGTGTCTACGGCGTATGTTTAAATGGATTCGGTGAAATAAACCCAACCATCAAAGGAGGAGATGACATGAAAGAAATCAATGAACTCAATTTACCCGAAGACTTGCATTATGCAGAAGATCACGAGTGGATCAGGTCAAAGGGAGAAACGGTCCAGATAGGCATCAGCGATTATGCCCAGGATCAGCTCGGCGATATTGTTTTTGTCGAGCTGCCCGAAGTTGGCGCTACTTTCTCCAAGGGTGAAGAATTCGGTACGGTCGAATCGGTAAAAGCCGTTTCAGAGCTATATATGCCGATCGGCGGGGAGATTACGGCGATCAATACCGGCCTGGAAGAATCACCGGAACTGGTCAACAATGATCCTTATGGCGCCGGCTGGATGATTGAGATCAATCCAGGCGATACGGGTGAAATAGAGGCGCTCATGACCAAGGAAGCATACCTTGAAATGCTGAAAGGATTGTAGCCATGCGATATTTACCTCACACACAGGAAGATATAAATGCCATGCTGGAGGTCATCGGCGTCGACAGCATGGATGATCTATTTGCAACCATTCCCAAAAGCTGCTGCTGCAGGCTCGGAATGCAACTGCCGGAGGCTCTGTCGGAGTGGGACCTGGACCGGCACATGGACGAGCTTGCTTCCCGAGTGGCGGTGCCGCCTGAATACAAGGTTTTCATGGGTGCCGGCAGTTACGACCACTTTATGCCGGCTTCCGCCCGGTATGTGTTGAGCCGCAGCGAATTTGTGACGTCCTACACACCCTATCAACCTGAAATCAGTCAAGGCACCCTGCAGGCGATTTATGAGTACCAGACGCTTGCCAGTCGGCTGATGGGTATGGAGGTTGCCACCGCTTCGCACTATGACGGTTCGACTGCGCTGGCTGAATCTTTGTTGATGTCCATCCGCGTAACCCGCAAAAAAAAGGTGGCGGTATCTGCCCTGATCCATCCCCTGCATCGCCGGGTGGTACAGACCTATTTTCACCCAACCGATTACGAAGTCGTCGAGTTGCCCTACCTGCCGGACGGACGAACCGATCTGACGGTGCTGGACAGCCTGGATGACCTGGCAGCGGTGGCGATTCAATCACCGAACTTTTTCGGCTGCATTGAAGATCTTGATACTGCCGGTGAACAGATCCACGCTAAAAAGGGGCTGTTTATCGTATCATTCACCGAGCCGCTGGCCTATGGCCTGTATAAAAATCCTGGCGACCGGGGCGCTGACATCGCTTGCGGAGAAGCTCAGAGTCTGGGCCTGCCCCGCTCGTTCGGCGGACCGGGTTTGGGCATGCTCGGAAGCCGTATGAAATACGTGCGCAACCTTCCGGGACGGCTGGTCGGCCGCACCAAGGATGTGGACGGCAAGGGCGGATTCGTGCTGACGCTCGCCACCCGGGAACAGCACATCCGCCGCGAAAAGGCGACTTCCAACATTTGCACCAACAACAGTCTGTGCGCAACGACCGCCGCCGTCTATATGGCGTCGCTGGGCGGCACCGGTTTCCGCGATCTGGCGCAGCTCAATCATGACAAAGCCGAATATCTTAAGAACGAACTGAAGAACGGCGGATACACCATTCCCTTCGATTCGCCGACGTTTAACGAATTTGTTGTACAGTTCTCGGAAGGATTTGATGATAAATACAATCGCCTGCTTGAAAAAAAGATTGTCGCCGGACTTCCCCTGGAATGCTATTACCCGGAGCTGACCAATCATTATCTCCTCTGTGCTACGGAAACCGTCACCAAAGAGGACATGGACAATCTGGTAAAGGAGGTGACAGCATGAGTGATACGGTAGGAACCACCGGACTTATTTTAAATGAACCGCTGCTGTGGGAAAAAGGCAAAAAAGGACGCACCGGTTTCTCCATGCCGAAACGCGATGTCGATATCAGCCGACCGGACCCGAAGCTGGTCGGGGACGGTCCGAATTTTCCCGATCTCAGCGAGGTAGATGTCGTTCGTCACTACACCCGGCTGTCTACCTGGAATTTCGGCGTCGACACAGGTATGTATCCCCTGGGATCCTGTACCATGAAATACAACCCTAAAACCAATGAGCGCCAGGCCCGTATCCCGGGATTTGCCGCTGCGCATCCCCTGCTGCCACCCCAGCTTGCCCAGGGAGCCCTCGAGCTCATGTACAAACTGGAGCGTTTCCTGGCGGAAGTAACCGGCATGGATGCGGTCTCGCTGCAGCCGGCTGCCGGCGCCCACGGTGAATTGGCCGGTATGCTATTGATCTATGCCTACCACCAGAGCCAGGGGGCGCAGCGATCGAAAATATTGATTCCGGACACCGCCCACGGCACCAACCCTGCCAGCGCGACACTTTGCGGTTATCGATCGGTACCGGTCCAATCGAATGAAAAGGGGGTACTGTCCCCTGATACCATCGAAGCGGTCATGGACGAACAAACGGCCGGTATTATGGTTACCAACCCCAATACCCTGGGACTGTTTGAAGAACATATCAAAGAGATCTGTGAAATCGTCCACAACAAGGGTGGCATGGTTTACTGCGACGGCGCCAATATGAACGCCGTGATGGGGATCATCGACATGAATGAAATCGGAATCGACGTTCTTCATCTAAATCTGCATAAAACCTTTTCAACGCCTCACGGCGGCGGCGGTCCCGGCTCCGGCCCGGTTTGCGTCAATAAAAAGCTGGAACCTTTCCTGCCGGTGCCGCGGATTGTCGAGCAAAACGGCACCTATAACCTTTCGGAAGACTATCCGGAAACCATCGGCAAGCTCGATACTTTCCACGGACACTTTGGTATCATGCTCAGAGCCTACAGTTACATCATGAGCTTGGGCGCGGATGGATTAAAGAAAGTCAGCCAATTGGCTGTGCTGAATGCCAACTATATCAAAGAGCAGCTCAAGGGTGTATATCACCTGCCCCACGATCGACCCTGCATGCACGAGGCGGTATTCAACGATAAAAACCTGGAACCACACAAGGTCACGACCCTGGAAGTGGCCAAACGCTTGATGGATTATGGTTTCCATCCGCCGACCGTCTACTTCCCCCTGGTGGTGCACGGTGCGATCATGATCGAACCGACGGAAACCGAATGCAAGGAGGACATCGATCGGTTCATCGATGCCATGAAACGGATTGCCAAAGAAGCCGAAGAAAACCCGGACATGCTGCACGGCGCACCGCACAAAAGCAAAGTCCGGCGTCTGGATGAAACTACGGCCGCACGTAAGCCGTGTCTGGCGGGGTAAAGCGGGTTGCGGGTTGGACGATGCGGGTTGCGAGTTGCAAGTTACGGGTTGCGCGTTGAGAGTTGCTGGTTGTGCGTCAGTATTCTGCAATTAGCATCATTGTGCCTGAGCGTTCGACTGATCTGCTTTCGTCTCAGGGCGAAGGCCGTCGGGTCGATGCGGGTTTGTTGCCATCGGCGGCTTCAATTCTTAAAATATAGGGAGTTGAAGCCCCGATCCGCGAATGAACGAAGGTTTATTCGTATTTTAAAAACATATGATAAAGAACAGTTGCCCTGAGCGACCGGCGATGACCCTTAAAAACCAAAATACAAAACGTGCAGTCCGCAAGAAGCCACCTGCAACCTGGCTCTGCCTCGACTTCGACACAATCGAATACGGTGCGGCCCTTGACCTGCAGCACCGCCTGGTCGCTGCTCGCAAATCGAAGGTCCTGGAAATGGATATATTGCTCGTTCTCGAGCACCCGCCGGTGTTCACTCTCGGTCGGCGGGGCGGTCGTGAGAACCTGCGGGTGTCATCAGATTTTCTGGAAAAATCCGGAGTTCAGGTGATCCAGGTCGAACGGGGCGGCAACATTACCTATCACGGCCCGGGGCAGTTGGTGGCGTACTGTATTTCTGATCTGAATGCTTCCCGGATGGGAGTGGAAAACTATGTGAGCCACCTGGAAGAAGTCATGCTCCGTATCGCAATCGACTGGAACGTGCCGGCCGAGAAAAATGACGCCAACCGGGGCATATGGGTCGGCCGCAACAAGATGGGCAGCATCGGCATCGCCATCCGCAGAGGGATCACTTTCCACGGATTGGCGCTCAACGCAAATCTTTCCCTGGAGCCCTTTTACTGGATCAATCCGTGCGGACTGCAGAACGTCGGGATGACATCCATCCAGCAGGAATCCGCGCAATCGGTGTCCATGTCACAAGTCCGCCAGGCGTTAAAAAAACATTTTGCTGCGGTGTTCGGGGTTAATCTGGCGGTGACCACCGTAGAGGAAGTTACGGCTCTGGTGGGGATTGATAAGTGATGGCAAAGGGTGAGAGCTGATCCTGGATGCCGGATGCAAGATACAGGATGCAGGATCCAAGATACAGGATACAGGATACAGGCTATAATGAAATGATTTACGACCCATCACACACACCCAAACCCCCCTGGCTCAGGCGGCGGCTGCCGAGCGGTCCCGACTACGAGCACATCCGCTCCCTGGTCAGAAGAGGTCAGCTGCACACCGTTTGCCAGGAAGCCAAGTGCCCGAATATCTGGGAGTGTTTTTCCAGCCATACGGCAACTTTCCTGATACTGGGGGACCGCTGCACGAGAAATTGCCGTTTTTGTGCGGTGGCGCATCAGCCAACGGCGCCCCCGGACCCGCTCGAGCCGGTCCGGGTGGCGCAGGCGTCACAGAAAATGGGATTAAAATACGTGGTGATCACTTCGGTCACGAGGGATGACGTGCCCGATGGCGGCGCCGGGCATTTCGCCGCCACCGTCGAAGAAATCCGCAAGCGCATGCCCGCCACCTTGATCGAAGTGCTGATACCGGATTTTCAGGGCAGCTCTCAAGCCCTGCAAAAAGTTGTCAAAGCCGGCCCGGATGTGCTTAACCACAACATCGAAACCGTACCGCGCCTGTATGCCACCGTGCGCCCCGGGGCCGTCTACCCGCGTTCGCTTGAATTGTTAAACAGTGTCAAAGCATTTGATGCCGCCATTCCCACCAAATCCGGCCTGATGCTCGGCCTGGGGGAGACTTCTACTGAAGTTCGGCAAACCCTGCTGGATCTGCGCCGTGTCGGTTGCAGTTTTCTGACGTTGGGCCAATATCTGCAACCCACTAAAAAACACCTGCCGGTCGAAAGGTTCGTGCCGCCTGAGGAGTTCGATGCGTGGAGAAAAACCGCCCGGGAAATGGGCTTTAGCGAAGTCGCCAGCGGACCGTTCGTGCGCTCTTCCTATCATGCCAAAGAGTTGTTCGAATCTACTGATTGTCTTTAAGCGCTTAATAACCTCATATCGACAATTTGTTGTCGATTGATCGAGCTTTGTAGTGCGATTAAGGGGGGAATTAAGCGCCTTGTTTTAGAAATTTGCGGAAAGTAATTTTTGAGCCAATATGTCCGACTTCACGACATCAGACGGTAGTAAGATCTATTATGAAACCCACGGCTTTGCGCCCGAAAAGCCGGCGATTGTATTTCTCAATGGCACCACGCAAACGACCCTGCACTGGCGACCCCAGGCGCTTTTTTTCAAAGAGCATTTCAGCGTCATTCTTTATGATGCCCGGGCGCAGGGCAAAAGCGCGCATGGCGATCAGCGCCTATCGCTTGAACTTCACGCCGGAGACCTCGCATCATTGCTCCATGAACTGAATGTAGCCAAAGCGCATCTGGTCGGTTTAAGCCATGGTGCCCATGTGGCTCTGGCTATGACGTCGCGCAGGCCCGAAAAGGTCGATCGGCTTGTCCTGTGCAGCATCGGAGCAGAACCCAGCCCAAAGACGCGGACCATCGTCCGCTCCTGGCTGGAAATTCTGAAAAAAGGCGGTCTCGAAGCCATGGCTTGGGCGGCAATGCCTGCAATTTTCGGAGAAAAATATCTGAAAGAGAATGAAAAAATCCTGAATAAGTTGGTCAATGCCGTCGTGCGTCGCAACCGGAAAGACAAACTGATGGCTCACCTCGAAGCGATACTGACCTACCGGTCTCCATCCCGGTACGCAAAAAAACCCCACCACCCTTGCCTGGTCATCTGCGGCAGCGATGATTCAATGGTCGCGGCCGACCGCGCAAAACGCCTGGCCGCATTGTGTCAAGCCAGCTATGTCGAAATCAAACACACCGGGCACGCCATCCAGATTGAAGCGCCGGCCTTGTTTAACCAAATGATGCAGGAATTCTGTAAATAAGATCGTGCTGGGATATTGTGAAACGCGGCGAAACCGCTTTGTTTGGTTATCCGAGTCGGAAGTGTGCAGGAGGCGATTCTTAGGTTTTCGATGTCCGTATTCACTATTGAACCGCCAAGTTCGCTGTTCAAGTAGGCGGACAGCAAATTTGGCGGTTCGAATGAGTGCAGAGAATGGGCAGTTAACTTATCTCCTGAATAAGTACGGCATTACTAGTTGGTGCCGCCGAAATATCTCATGAACTGCACCCTTTCGTAAACGGCGGGATTACTGCTTCTGGCCTGGCTCATCTTGCCCCTGAAGTCGGATAGACTGTTGAATCCCTTCTGAGCCATCCAATCCTCCAGTGTTTCGAGCATCGTACCGATGTGCCCCTTACCGTTTTTATAAAGCGCCGAAACCACCTGAACGGCATCGGCACCGGCAAGGATCTGCTTGATGAGCGCAGCTCCGTCGTGAACACCGGTCGATGCAGCCAGGCTGCATTTGACGCGCTCACCCATAATGGCAATCCAGCGCAGGGAGATGGACAGATCCGAAGGGCTGCTGAAGACATTGGAAGATACGACCTCGAGTTTGTCGATATCAAAATCCGGGCTGTAGAAACGGTTGAACAGTACCAGCCCGGCGATGCCGCTTTCGGATAACTGTTGAATCATCGGTCCCAGGTTTGAAAAATAATAGCTGATTTTTAGAGCGATCGGAATAGTGACGACCTTTTTTATTTTTTCAATGATTTGAAAATAAGCCTTTTCTTTTTCTGCAGTGGTCCGATCGAATTCAGAAGGCAGAAAAAACATGTTCAATTCCAGCGCATCCGCACCGACTGCTTCGAGTTGCTTGGCATAAGCCGTCCATTCGTGGGAATAGACGCAGTTGATGCTGGCGATCACCGGGATAGAAACGCCTTTTTTACTGTCGGCAATCAGGTTGGTGTATTTATCTAACTTTTCACCTTTTATCTGGTAGTCATAATAATCGAACTGATCCAGGTTGATCTCCTGCTCACTGGCTTCTTTCAATACATCCTGGTACTCATATACGATCTCTTCTTCGAAAATGGACTTCAGGACAACAGCGCCGGCCCCTTTTTCTTCGAATTCTTTGACACCTTTTACTGAGTTGCTCAAACCGCAACTGCCTGCAATAACCGGGTTCCTCAACTTCAATCCAAGATAATCTGTCGTTAAATCAGCCATTTTTAATACTCCCTTTAGTAAAGTTAGAATTCAAAGCATGGATTTGGTTTTGATGCCGAGAAATATGGCAACGAGCGGCATGTATGTCAACGTCTATCCTGGCGCAACAGATTGTGTAAGATCAACTTTTAAGACTTAATCCTTGTGTTCCAACGTATGGTTTTCAATCCGCGTGCCAAACAAAATCCTCAACGCGATTGCCTGCTGCGCTCACAACCTGCGATAGCGCCAAGGCGCTGGATAGTTACCCTTTTCCTCCTTTGGGACCTTGGCGTGTTTGAATCATATATTCCAAAGGTCGGCGCTTGACAAGTACCACATTGTGACTAAGTATTACATATGGTATACGATAGAAGAAACTCTATTTAGATTCAATGCCTTATATATTTCTGACAAATCCGATCCATTCAGCTTTAAAACAGCAACCTCGCAAGTCCATATCCAATTTACACTGTGCCTGTATCAATTTATAATAAAATATCCGGCCTGATTGAATCATGTACAAGCTGAACAGATAGAGGTGTCTTTAAGATTCTGTAATCTTCGTGATAATCATCGGGCTGTCCACCCGCCGCTAGCTCGAATTAGATTCAACATGGAGGTATAACTATGGATTACTTCTGGCTAGTTCTAACACTCAAAGCTATCGCCGTATTGGCGCTGGCTGCTTTTCTACCCTTTACGGCACGCAGTTATTACCATTTCCGCCATCGCCAAAGACAAGGTGAAATTGCACGAATCTTCGAAAAGCTGGAGATGATCGAAGGCGTTGATGCCCATGATAAAATCCGGTTCACAGAGCTCGGCGTGGATAATTGCTATGACCTTGCCGCTACGGATTTTATTCCTTTGCTTATCAAAACGCCTTACAACGCACGGGAGTTGATCGATTGGATACTGCAGGCCAAGCTCTGCGTGAAGTTTGGCCGGGGGGTAAAAGATCTGCGTGATCACGGCTTTCGTACGATCGTCGACCTCGAGGGTCTCGACAATTCGACTATCGAAGAATTATCAAAAGAGACCCGATTGAGAGTATCCAGCCTTACGCGGGCAACAAAAGCCGTTAAGACGGACCACAACATTAAACGATTGCAAAGGGCAGCTCAGCTTCTGAGTGAATATTGGGAAGGTGATACGGAAAAAGAAAAACGGCCGAAAAAACCTCGCATCGGTATGGCCTAATTCCTATTTCAATCACCTGTCATGTATATATTAGCATTAACATCCCCTCACTCACACCCATGGCTCAAGGTCATCAGTTAAATCCTGCTGACGGCATCATCCATACTAGTCGATTACGTATAGCAATTCGGATATGGATTATTCATCAAACCGCCACACCGTTTTGCCAAGTTTATCGATATATTGGAGCTGATTGCCGATCCGCACCAGTGCAAGGCCATTTGAAAAATCGTAAACACGATCAAATCTTGCATCAATAATAAGCTGACCCCCTTTATTGATGTAGCCCCATTTACTGTCAATCTTCACAGCGGCGAGGCCATCGGAGAATTCATCCGCATTTTCAAATTGGGGTTTAACGACGATCTTGCCCGTTGGATTAATATAGCCCCACGATTCATTGATGCGGATTCTGGCCATACCTTCGGAAAAAGTGCCCGCTCTGTCAAAAGTTTGTTTTATCACCCATTTCCCTGATTTATCGATGAATCCGTATTTACCGGCCTGATTGTGGCCGGCTTTGTACGCAGCACTGGCAAGCCCATGTGAAAAGTTATGTGCGACTTGAAATTGGGGTTTAACAACATACTTTCCTTTGGTGTCGACATAGCCCCAGCCTTTTTCCTGAACCGCTGCCAATCCTTCTGAAAACCTTTTGGCCCGCAGGAAAAAAAGGTTGGGGATCATCAGTCCCCTGTTATCGAGGAAAATCCACTTACCCCCGCAACAACTCGGCGTTTCCACGGCAGCAAATCCATCAGAAAAACCGGTACCACTAGCAAAATACGGTTTAATAATTATTTTGCCCTGACTGTTGATATATCCAAACCCTTTATCCGTGCGGATGCCGGCCATTCCATTTGAAAATGATGCATTCGCTTTAAACTGAGGGGTAATGACAAGCCTGTCGTTTTGGTCAATATAGCCCCATTTCTCGCCGATCTTTACCTGGGCCAGTCCTTCAGAATAGGGCTTGGCATCCTCAAACCGGGGCTGGATATCGAGCTTACCGGTCTTATCGATATATCCCCACTTCTCTTGAACTTTCACCGGAAACAAAGAATCAAACTGGTTTGCCGCTGTTTGGGTGCCTGTGGTGAGCAGAGTGATCACGGCCAATACGAACAGTACCAAGATATTAGATCTCATCTTTTTTCTCCTTCACAAGTAACTGAAGAAAGAAATTATCGAAAGAAAGTAAAGAATACAGGCCAAGAGGACCAGGATTTCTATGTTTGATTAAAGAATGAGATAGTGGGCGAGCTAAATATCTTATAAACCCGCCCACTGATTTTTGTTTACAAAGCTCGCCTTAGAATTGTCTGTCCATTCTCCAAACTTACAGCAGAAAAGAAGACACTCGTTTTGGTTGGCTATTCGCGCAGCAGCGCATAGGTCATCGCATCCACGAATTCGGGTACCTGCGGTGGTGTCTGACCGGAGACGAGCCGTCCGTGGACAATGGCAGCCGCATCCGTTACATGGGTGCCGCCCATAATTGTGACAGAATCATAGCAGGCCATCCATCCGGCGATTTTCTTACCTCGCACCAGGTCTGCAGCAGCGATCGGAATTGCGCCGTGACAAATGAATCCGACTAATTTGCCGGCAGCATATGCATCTTTCAACCATTCCCGATGCTTGACAGCGATCTGCCAGGGATTAAATGCTCCGGGGATAAAAAATAAATCAAAATCGGACATCTTCAAATCTTCTTCTTTGATGATCTTGTAATAGCTCAATGGAATTTCTTGAATCGGAACCGTACAACCGAAATTTCCGGTTCTCACATCAAGACCCAGCAGCGCAGCCCGTGCTTTCATTTGAGGTTCGAACAGGCCGATGGTGATGTCCGCTCCTCGGTGTATCAGCTCAAGCATGGGGGCACTCATCTCGATATCCTCCCAATCTTCAGTAATCATAATCATGACCGTTTTGCCCTTGAGGATATCTTTGTGCTCATCCACAAAATTGGGATCGAAATATTTACACAGCGCCCTTAGCACGGCAGCCGAATCCACCGTATCTCTACCGGTAATCACCTTGCCGTCGGCAATGACGGGGGCGCTTCTAAAATCGGCAATCTCTTTGAGCATGTAGTCAACCGTGCGATTGCCGGTACATTTTTTACCGTTCATCATGCCGATACGAATCATCGGCATGATGCCTGCGCCGATGCCGGCAATAACGGCACCGTTGTCGACGGCCTTCTGCAGGAATTCGGTCGCCATTGGATCGGCGACCATAACATCGCCGGAGTGACCGCCCATAATAATGATCGCATCATACTTTTTAGGATCCGCTTTTGATAATGCGACCCACTTATCGGCTTTATCGCTGCCACCCATTATCCGCGGTGCATCCAAATTCAATCCCCACATACCGTGGGGAAGGTTGGCTGACACATTCGGCCGGGTCTCTTTCCACGTATGATGATCATCGAGCACAAATTCGAGCTCTCCGCCAAACTCCCCGATATAGGACATAAAATAGTAAGCCTGATGATCGCTAAACTCTGAGGCGGCCATCACTCCAATTTTCTTCCCACCCAGGGGCCCATTGGGTTTGTTCTGTCCCCCGAATTTACCCGTCCAAATTACTGCACCATCGGCATCTTGTTGAACCGTGATGCCGGTCTTTCTGGCGACATCCAAAAAGTCGGCCAACACTGACCCAGTGCAAAAAAGGAATATTAAACCAGTTAACGTCAAAAGAATGGAACTCTTCTTAAGGTAGTATTTCATCTTTCAACCTCCCCATTATTTAAAGGTTTAACAATTTCCTTACTCACCTCTTTTCATATTGGCTTTATCACCCCCCTTCTTCCGCTTTAATCTTCTTCTGGACCTATTCACTAAACCATATTATCTGCTATCTCATCGCCTCCTTTCCTGTCCGAAGAATTACTTCTTTCTCAATTATTTTTTTAGGTTGACATTTCGACCGGTTTAAACCCTAAGATTGCATAAATTCTTGTCATCTATCATTGCCGATATGCTTGAGACCGTTGTGTTTTCTGGGCAGATGCTGGATGCTTGATACTTGATGCTGGATATTTAGTAATACACTGATGATGAAATCAAAAACATCCAATATCTCTCCGAGGCGTAGGCTCTACGAGCCGGAGGCCAGAGACCAGGATCCAGGATCAGTCAATACTCGCAATGGTTTTCATCGCAACGAACAAGTTTGAATACAGTATTTTATGCAACTATAGTGTTTATTGTGGTTGCCCGTTGATATAATTCGAGAACGTCTATCCCGATAATTGTCCTTTCAACATAAATCAGCCGACTGTTCCGTCTACTGATCTTTGTTACCGAGGAGCTCATTGACTTGATTTATACGCTTCAGGGTACCGTCCATATGTTCTTTCATCTTTTCGGCTGCCAGGCGCGGCTGTTTCTTTTTAATAGCCTCAAAAATGCCTTTATGTTCCTGAATCACGACCTCGCTACCAAAATGCCGAATTGCCAGCTGGCGACTGATATGTAAATTCCCCATGATTGAACGGATCATGATACCAAAGATTAGATTGCCGGAAGCATCGATAATGGCTTTATGGAAATTTGCATCCGCCTCAGCATACACCTCAGCGCTCTTTAAGGTCACCGACATGGTTTGCAGCGACTCTTCCATATTCTTGACATGTTTTTCATCTCGACGCTCAGCTGCCAATCTGGCCACTTCCACCTCAATCGGTGTTCGCACCTCCATAAGTTGCAAAAGCGAAAATGTATGTGTCATCAAATAGTTTCTAACGGCTTCCTCCGGAATATCGATTTTTGGCCGACGCACAAAGGTGCCGTAGCCCTGTTTCACTTCGATCAATCCTTTGGAAACGAGCACTCGGACGGCCTCGCGCAGGATACTGCGGCTGACGCCAAAGATTCCACATAATTGGTTTTCCGGCGGCAACAACTCGCCGTCAGATAATTCAGCATTGATAATTGAATTCGTGATTTTGTCGACCACCAGATCCGCTCTGGAGTGAAACTTAATTTTTAAAAATTCTTTCATATTGAGAATTATTTTCAGAGGAGAAATTATTACTCAAGTATCTCACCGCCTAAACAGGGTGAATTATCGCTATTGATTTGCCGGCAGGATTTGAGTCGATCGATGCGCTTGATCCGGAGATGCGATCACACGATACCGCAAAGCGGGATTTGGCAACGATTCGTTTTTTCTTTGAGCACAGGAGCATTATCGAACACTGCGCAGCAGGTAACCTAACTTCTGGGATTCGGCTGTAGCACGGGAATAGATGAAGGCATCGCAGTTACAATCCTATTAACTGGAACACGCCCGACAAACATATGATGTTTCTGATGATCATATTATTGTTTGACTGTCAAGGGTTTTCCGGAGGAATGTGCGGAAATTATCGATGTCCAGAGATAATCGGGTGAACCCCAAGGTTGCATTAACATCATAGCAAAAAAAAGCTAATGGTCCTATATTACAACCAATATTGGCTCTGAAGTCCTCCGGCTTTTACTGCGTTAGGGTGGAGGTGACTGAAATTATAAAGATTTTATTTATTCGGCCAGAAATCCTTTCTTGACGGAATCCCCTATCAGGCGACTCACATAATTCCAGAGAATGGTGGAGCCGTCTTTGACCGGTTCCATGCGTGATTTTACCTGACAGCTCTTAATGTTGTTTTCCTGCCATATCTGCCCGTCGGTAAAATAGTTGTGCAGAAACGGCTGAATTCGATCCAACGCATTGGCAAATCTTGATTCGGGGGTTGCCCGGGCTTCAAACTCATCCCAGAGCTCCCGAAACGTTCTGGTCTGATCGGCAGGCAGAAGGTTAAAAATTCTCTCGGCAGCTTTTGCTTCGCGCAGGCCCTGGTCTTTTCTGCCCTCATCATCGTAGCAGTAAGTATCGCCGGCATCAATTTCGACCAGGTCGTGGATCAGCAGCATTTTCATCACCCGGCATAAATCGATATCCTTATTTTCTGCATATTCGGATAAAACAATAACCGCCAAGGCAATATGCCAGGAATGTTCAGCGGAGTTTTCCCGGCGTGATCGATCCATCAAAATGGTTTTCCGCAGGGTGCGCTTGAGTTTGTCGGCTTCAAGGATAAACTCGATCTGCCTATTGAATCGATCAATATCCGCAGATCCTTTCTGTTTTTTCGTTCGACCTGATTGCAATTTTTCTTTCGATCCGCGATTCAACATGGGATATATCCTTACAAACACGCTCTCAACCGGTTTGCTAACTATTTAGAAATTGGTCAAGGTAGGCGTACAGGGCAGGCGATCCGCCGGTGTGCACGAAAAGAACCGTCTCATCTTTTTCGAAATAACCTTTCCGGACCAGATCAATCAGACCGGCCAAAGCCTTGCCCGTGTAAACCGGATCCATAAGGATCGCCTCGGTTTCAGCCATCATTTTAACGGCCGCGACCATGCTCTCGGTGGGGACCGAATATCCTGGCCCTACGTAATCACCGAAACACAGCACCGTCTCCCGGGGCACAGATCCTTCGATGCCCAGCTTGGCGGCTGTTTTTTGCAGCAGCGCATGGACCAGCTCCTCCTGCTCTTGCTTACTGCGGCTGACGTTGATCCCCACCACCGGTATTTGGCTGTTGTTTCCGTAAAAACCTGCCACCAAGCCGGCATGAGTCCCGGCGCTGCCGCTGGGACAAACCACACGATCAACGCACAATCCCTGGTCGAAAGTTTGGGCGAGAATCTCCTCGGCGCAGGCCACATATCCCAAGGCACCGATCTCGTTGGAGGCGCCGCCCGGAATGACATAGGCCTTGCGGCCCTGAGCGGCCAACTCCTCGGCCACTGCCTGCATGGCCGCCATCATGTCCGAACCGCCCGGCACGACCTTGATCGCCTCTACCCCCATGAGGTGATAGAGCAAATTATTTCCGCTGGCGCGGGGATCGTAGCTGTCGGCCACCCTTTCCTCCAACACCAGCCGGCACTTCAATCCCTCTTTAACCGCAGCGGCCAATGTCAGCCGGCAATGATTGGATTGGACCGCCCCGCAGGTAATCAGTGTGTCGGCCCCCTGGGCCAGGGCATCGGCTACTACAAATTCCAACTTGCGGGTCTTGTTGCCGCCGGCAGCCAATCCCAAAAGATCATCCCGTTTCATCAGTATGGATGGTCCGCCCAGACACTTGGAAAAACGCGTCAGCGCTTCGATGGGAGTTCGTCCCTCGGTATAACGCCGTCGGGGATATTTTGCTAAATTCATAACATCACTCCTTTTCCAATGTTATTTGAGTTTATAACAAGACAGCTCGCAAAAGTTCAGCCACGAAGACACGAAGCCGCGAAGGTTATAATTTAATTCTATTGGTGCCGTTTTCAATATGAGGCACGTTAAAATTGATATTCTTTTCTCGTGCCTTGTGGTTGAATTTTAATGACAGTTCTTGTTTTCACGAGCAGGTGATACCTGCAGGTAGCCAACTTGCACCCTGGCGGATAACCGTGGGCTCAAGACCAAAAGTAAGATGAAATAACGAACCTCTCCGTTCGCCGGCTCCAAGCCGCTCGGAATACCGATCATAAGACCCGGGCCTATTCCCGCAAAGGGTGCCTATTCCAGAATCTGGCTCAGGAATTCTTTGGCACGCTCTGTTTTGGGATTGTTGAAGAATTCTTCGTAGGTGCCCCGCTCGATGATTAGACCGCCGTCCATGAAGATGATCTCATCGGCCACCTCACGCGCAAAACCCATCTCGTGTGTAACGCAGAGCATTGTCATGCCGCCTTTGGCAAGGTTGATCATAACGTCCAGCACCTCCTTGATCATCTCCGGGTCCAGGGCGCTGGTGGGTTCATCGAACATCATGTATTCCGGTTCCATGGCCAGGGACCGCGCGATGGCAACCCGCTGCTGCTGCCCCCCGGATAGGTTGGCGGGATAGGCATCTGCCTTTTCGGGGATACCGACCCTTTCCAAAAGCTGCATGGCTTTCTCTTGGGCCTTTTTTTTAGACAATTTGCGTACTTTCATTGGGGCGAGGGTGATGTTCTGCAAGGCGGTCATATGCGGGTAGAGTTCGAAACGCTGAAAAACCATCCCGATCTTTTCCCTTAGTTTATAAAGGTTGGTTTTAGAACCGCCTACCGATACGCCGTCCACCAGGATTTCACCTTTCTGAAAGGGTTCCAGGCCGTTGATGCATCGCAACAGCGTGCTTTTGCCCGATCCGCTGGGGCCGCAGATGACCACGGTTTTTCCCCGTTCGATGACTTCATCGATATCCGACAAAACGTGAAAGTCATCGAACCATTTATTCAATTTATTGATCTCGATCATATGATTTTGACCTTTCTGCCCTGTTTCTCATAGTACTGGCTGGCCAAGGAGCCAAGATAGCAGACGGTGAGATAGACGAGAGCCGCGAAACCGTACAGTTCGATGGAGCGAACCTCCATGTTGTCCACGATGGAGGCCCGGCGCACCAGTTCCCTGAGCCCGATGACGAAAGCCAGGCTGGTGTCCTGGAAAGTGACGATGGACTGGGTGATCAAACTGGGCAGCATCCGCCGAAAGGCGATGGGAATGCTGATGTAGCGTGCCGTTTTCCAATAGGTCATGCCGGTAGAATAGGAGGCGGCAATTTGATCCTGGCTGATCGTCTGGTAGCCAGCCCTGAATATTTCCCCGAAATAGGTGGCTTCGAAAACGATAAATGAGATCACGGCCGATGGGAAAGGATCGATGGCCCGCCCCACGATGATAGGCATCACGAAGTAAAACCAGAAAATCACTAGAATCAGGGGAATATTGCGTAGAAAATTGACATAAGCCGTCACCGGATAGTAGATCCAGGGATTTTTGGACAGCCGCGCCAGACCCACAAGCATGCCCAAAAAAATCCCGCCGGTCAAAGCGAAAATAGACAGCTTGAACGTAACCCACAAGCCGCCCATGAGAAACCAAAAATTTCTGCCGATCACGTCGAACATGGCCTACCTCCCTACCAAGCCCTCGATTTTATACTTCTTTTCAACCAGATCCATAAATTTGACTACGGCCATGCCCAAAAACAAATAGATGATCATGGCCCCGGTGGTGGACTCCAGACCGTGGAATGTTTCCGCATCGATCTGATAACTCTGAAAGGTGAGTTCGGCCACGCCGATGGTCATCACAATAGAGGTGTTTTTAAAAACGGTTAAAAACTCGGTGGCCAAAGGTGGAATGATCAGCCGAAGCGCGTAAGGAATGATCACGTGGCGATACATCTGCACCTGGGTCATACCGGTGGACAATACCGCCTGGTACTGGTCAATGCTTATGGAGGCAAAGCCTGCGCGCACGTGTTCGGCCACACGGGAGGCGGTATACAGCCCCAGGCCGAAAATGGATACATATATGTTGAGCCCGGAAATACGGTTGATCTCACGCGAAAGGCTCTCGCCGAAAAGCATGGGCCCGGCATAGAACCAGAAAAACATCTGCACCAGAAGCGGTATGTTGCGCAGGATTTCCACATAGGCCGTGGCAGCGATTCGCAGAATACGATACTGGGTTACACGAAGCGTGCCGACGGTGATACCGACCGCCAGGGCTATGAACCATGCCGTCAGCCCGATGAAAATAGTCAGCCCCAGTCCTTTTAAAAGCCACAGCCCATAGGGGTATCGCCACAGCACACTCCAGTCGAATTCATAGGCAAGGCCCATATTCTCCCCCGTTGTTCGTCGTTTGGTGAATCAAATTGGATACGCTACGGTGTGATTCTTCTTTAAGAATACAAATATTTAAAGAATGTTTTTATACAAACAGCATGCACGGAAACTAGAGCCGGGAGCGATGACTCCCGGCCCGTCGGTTTTTATTTTTTCTGCCACCAATCATCGCCCATGGGATAGACGATCATCTGCAGATAGTCCTTGTAGGCCGGCGACATTTTAATCGGCACCAGACCCTTGGGGCCCATCCATTTCTCATATAACTCATAAAACTTGCCGGACTTGATTGCCCACAGAACTGTGTTGTTCACAAAATCGCGGAAATCCGAATCATTTTCCCGCATGATATAGGCATAGGGCTCGTAAGCGATGGCGAAATCGACTGTCGTCCATTTGTCGGGATTTTGATCTTTCATTCGCAAACCTTCCAGAAGGCTGCGATCGGTGGAGTAGGCATCGATCTTGCCGCTTTTTAAAGCCAGCATGCCCTGAGGGTGGGTCTCGGTCACCACAATGCCGTCCGGCTTGAATTTACCGGCATCAGCCAGCTCCTGCACAGCTTTCAGATTGGTGGTGGCGCGGGCGGCACCGACACGTTTGCCGGTCAAGTCGGCCAAGGTTTTGATGCCGGTGTCTTTGGCCACTAAAAAAGTGGTTTCGGAGAAAAAGAAGATAAGACTGAAATCAGCCACCTCTTCGCGTTTGGCGGTGTAAGTCGTCGATCCCATTTCCACATCGACGGTGCCGTTGACCACCATGGGAATACGAGTCTTGGGGGTTACGGTAAAGGGCACGATTTCGATTTTTTTTCCAAAACGTTCACCGAGTTTCTCTGCCAGAAGGCCGGCCATGTCGACTGAGAAGCCGACATGTTTGCCGACCTTAGGATCAATAAAGGCAAACGGTATCGAACCTTCCCTGAAGCCCAATTTCAGTTTGCCGGTCTTTTCGATCCTGTCCATGGTAGGGCCGGCCAGCGCCGGTCCGCAAAACATGGCCAAACTCAATATCAAGGCCAAACCTAAGAATGCCAATCTTTTCATGTTCCCCTCCTTTTTGTTAAAAGTTACAGGTTGGCATTTGTCAACCCAATTACATAGAACAGCTTATGCGGATGGTGGAATCAATGGCCGCACCCCTGTTTGATTGCTTGCGGCCATTACGCGGTTGCCAGGCTCATAGAACGCAGAATTTACACGAAACTGGGTTACAATTTGCCGGTGCGATATGGACGGCAGGCTGCAAGGCAAAGCGCCTGCTCTGCCATCGCTTGACTGCAGGGGCTGTCTCGGCTCCGCCGAGTGGGGCCCACGCCGGTATCTCATTTCCATTAGATTCAGCTCTAGGATGAGATTCATGTACACATTTTCGGGATATTTGCAAACCTTTTTGCCACTCCAATCTCCCATATTTCCAGAAAGTCTCATTCAAGAATTAATACCCGTACCATACGGATCGAAAAATCTCTTGATTCGATTATCGCTATAAATTATTAAACACAGAGTCCCTTTCCAAATTTCATGTTGCTTTGGACTTGATGTGATTTTCTATTCCTGCTGTACGCGATCTTTAATATCCCCGGTCCCTATCCGATAATCCGGTGTAACTTCGATATACCACCAGAAGACAGAATAGATATGAGGGTAACTCCATGGCACAAGAAGAATTTAAACGCAAACTAGCTGCTATCCTTAGTGCAGATGTCGTAGAATATAGCCGTCTCATGCGGGAAGACGAGGCAGCGACGATACGAACGCTGACGGCATACCGCGAAGTGATGACCACACTCATAAAGCAGCACCATGGGCGCGTCGTGGACACGGTAGGAGACAACCTGCTGGCTGAATTCGCCAGCGTGGTCGATGCGGTACAAGGGGCGGTCGCAATACAGAAAGAGATAAAGTCCCGAAACGCTCAAATGCCGCAAAGTCGCTGGATGTTGTATCGTATCGGGATCAACCTGGGTGATCTCGTCGTCGAAGGTGATCGGATCTACGGCGATGGAGTCAATATCGCAGCCAGATTGGAAGCTCTGGCAGATCCAGGGGGAATATGCATCTCCAGGACGGCCTATGATCAGATTGAGGATAAACTGCCATTGGGATACGAGTATCTGGGAGAAAAGACCGCTAAGAATACTTCCAAGCCTCTTCGTGTTTATAGGGTTTTAATTGAGTCTGACGGGGAAAAACCCGGCACAGACAAAGGCCAAAACGCAAGACGAAGTGAAAAATATGAGAAGATAGAGAACAGGATAAAAGAAAGACTAACTAAGCCCGGAAAAAAAGGCAAATCCTTTGAGGATGAAATAAAAGAAATAGGAGCCAAGTTCAAGATTTGGGACAATCGCCCGTTTCATAAACACATATGGATTTATGCAGGTGTGATCGGTTTTCTATTTGTCATAAACATCTTGATATGGCACGACACGATCTGGTTTCACTGGCCGGCCCTTGGCTGGGGACTTTTACTCTTTTTGAAGTGGGCTAATGCTGACAAGAAATATGGAGGCAAGAATGAAAAAAAGGCTAAAACCCGGTTTCAAAAACATCTGGGCAAGTATCTGGGCGTGATTGGTTTTCTATTTATCATCAACATGTGGACATGGCATGGCACGATCTGGTTTCATTGGCCGGCCCTTGGTTGGGGATTATTCCTCTTTCTCCACTGGAGAAAAGCCTCGAAAGCTCCGTCAAGCAGGAAACCATGAGTATTTACTTAAATCGCATGTCAAAAATTATAACGATCCTCCTCGGGTAATAGCACTTTTGAATTTGTTCTATCACTGGTGATCTTTCGTGTAGTTGGAATGTCCACGGTTTCCTCCAAAACTCTAAATAGACACTCGAGTAAAATTTGAATTTTTACATCCCCTCCAACTCAGATGTCTTTACTTCGATTCAAGATGCAGGAAATTTCATGTCAGATAATTTCTCAACTTAAAAGGGGGGATAATTATGAATAAAACTGCTTTGATTACAGGTGCATCAGCTGGTATCGGTTATGAATTAAGCAAAGTTTTTAATTTTACATCTATTGTAAAAAGATTAATTGACATTTTTACGGACAAATAGTAATAC
>Ga0126326_1000107_pt1 | contig 45147 bp, 42 predicted proteins | sample InaspJWI67metaG_FD_94485 | JGI IMG/M metagenome (GOLD analysis project Ga0126326, IMG submission 94485) | Marine gutless worms symbiont microbial communities from Oahu, Hawaii - Inanidrilus sp. 1 OAHU.JWI-67 metaG | ecosystem: Host-associated > Annelida > Digestive system > Unclassified | place... | reverse complement strand
GGAATCCTGTCGAAACCATAACAGCAAACTTACAACGATCCACAGCGAAAGAGACACCGCCAAATGGTAAAAGCTGTTGGGTCGCACGATTAATTCACCTGTCATAAACGGATGCAGGTTGCCACACACCTGGGTGCAGCGGAAAGTGAATTTGCCGGCTTTTGCAGCCACAAATTCGATTTGCGCTACTTTATCCCAGTCTGTCTGGAGATCTCCCTGTTCATCTTCCCAGGTGTATTTCAGATAGGCGATCCCTTGCTGTTTAATGATAAATTCCAGCGGATACCCGTCCAGGTAAAATCCATGGGTCACATCCTGGGACGTGGGTTTGATAATAACCGTATCGCCTCTGTTTACAATGATTTTAGCCGGTGTATAGCCATACTTGAGAGCTTCAAGCGTAATGGTATGGGTGCGGTTTGTGTGGGTCATCATCCCGATTAACACCGGGATGAACACAGCCGCCAGCAGGCACACTATAATCAGTACAATCGTCTTCTTTTTTTGGTTTAATTTCATAACACAGATCCAATAGTCGCTATCAATAGCCACCCATACCATCCCTCTGTTCGGGTCTTAAATTTTACTATGCCGATAAAAGAGGATGGTGGCGGCACGGTTTTCAGAACAAAGGTTCAGCCTTGTTTTGTATCAGGTGTTCGAACATGGCCAAAGCGGGCTCGCTGTCCCATTCGCGAGGGCCCAGCGCTTTGCCGATAAGACCGCCTTTTTGGTTCAGAATAAAAGTTGTGGGGATGGATCGAATGCCAAAGCGAATGCCGATTTGGCCTCTGGTATCCAGAAGGGTGGTAAACGACAATTTATATTCTTCATAAAAAGATTTCACCCGTTTGGAGGGTTCCCGTAAATTAATCGCCAGCATGACAAACTCGCGATCTTTAAAGTGGCGATGTAGTTTTTCCATTGACGGCATCTCGGTCCGGCAGTCGGGACACCAGGTCGTCCAGAAATTAAGCAAGACGATTTTGCCTTTAAAATCAGATACCCGTATCGTTTTGCCGTTTAAATCCCCGAGCTCGATGTCGACCGGCGGCGCAATTCCGGCAAGTTTGATGATTCCCATTGTTTTAAAAAACCGGTCGATTGTCCCCTTAACACTGGGAGCATTTGATGCGGAGTTAGAATGGGCGGTCTTAATCCATCCCGCCGGCCCGGTCAGGACCATTAGCGCAAGCCCCAGTGTTAGGAAGAAACAGGTTGTCGGTTTAAAATGCATAATTCCTCGCAGGTATCGCCGTCCGCTCATAGGGCAAATTGATATAAAAATGGAAAATAGGCTTGAATCAACGTCAGCGTGTTGGTGAAAATCAGTACTCCCATGACCACCAGAACCGAGCCGCTGATTTTTTCAATAAGGCCCAGGTGGTTTTTGATGCGGTTGAAGAATTTGAAGAAATATTGCACACCCAGGGCAGTTAACAAAAACGGTATGCCCAGCCCTAATGAATAGACAAGCAGCAGACGAACGCCCTGATTCACCTGGTCCAGAGTGCCGGCAAAAGTTAAAATTCCCCCCAGCACCGGGCCGATACAGGGGGTCCAGCCAAAAGCAAAGGCGGCTCCCAGCATCACAGCACCGACTAACCCGCCTTTGCCGATCTTAATCGGAATTTTGAACTCCTTCAAAAAAGGAACCGGGCGAATGAGACCCATTTTGAGGATCCCGAAAAAAATGATGATAAGTCCGGCCAATTTCGTGAAAAAGTTGAGCTTGGAAGTCAGCAAAGCCCCAATCCAGGTGGCCGAGGCACCCAGGAGGATAAAGACTGCTGAAAATCCAAATACAAAAAAGATAGCATTCAGAACGACGATCCGGTGCTCCCGGTTCAAAAACACGCTTCCTGGGCTTGTCTTTAACTCAGGAAGGGATACCCCGGAAATAAAGGAGACATATCCGGGAACGAGCGGCAGGACACACGGGGACAAAAAGGAGACCAGACCAGCGGCAAAAGCCATGAATACGGAAATATCGTTGATCATTTCTGATTGTCTATGCGTATAAAAAAAATATCGATTCTTTTGTTCTGGTGTGCGGCGTCCGGCGTTTGCATTTCGAAATCCTAAACACCGGACACCCCACACGTTTAACGCATCGGCTCGATAGCCGCATGCGATATATTTACAAAACCTCCGCCTTGCAGGCGAATAGGCACCGCCTACTTATACAATACGCTCGGTGTGCCCCGCGTAAGATCCAACTGAATGGAAACCGAATCCTCACTGGAGATAACCACCGCCTGTTTTTTCGTTTTCAGCTTTTCGTGCCAGGTTTTGATGAAGTACTTTCCGGGCGGAATGTTCGCAGCACCTTCGATACCGTTTTGTTCCAGAAATTTGGCATCCGGTATTTCAAACCGCCCCTGGGCGTCGGTCACGGCAAAATAAGGATTTTTCATAACCATGATATAGGCCAGCATTTCAGCGTGTACGTCACAGCGAACCTCGACGATGCCCGGTTTGTCAAACCGGATGGTTTTGGTTTCTCCGGGTTTGTAACTGCCCAGGTTGAAATTCTTGGCTCGTGAAAGTGAAAACACGTTGTGATCCACTTTGTCATTATTGGGGAAAGCGACGGTGGCACCCACCGGAATCGGCAAAATGTGGGGTAGAAACGTCAATTTCTGCTGATCCATTACAAATTGGGTGTTGGCTATATCCACCGCTGACTTTGGTGTTTTGGTAAGGTATACTAGGATGTTTGCCGGCGAACGCAGACCTTTTACCTTTACGGTACCTGTAAGCTTGCCGGCTGCCGCGTGTGCGGGGAGATACAACAGTAATATTCCGACTGCCAGTATTTTGATGTTTAAATTTCTATGCAATTTTATCCTCCATTGACTACCAGACACTGCTGGTGATTAAGATATCTTCCACTTTCCAATTTTTAAGCTGGGCCAACGGTTTGATAACCGGTCGATAAATGAGTTGAGCCTCTGCGGTGGGTTCGTCCTCCGGATCCTCCAGCGCGAACTCGAATTCAAAGGTTACCGTCTTCTTGGGCCGAATACGGGTATCGAAGGCCACTGCCGTCGCTTTCCAAAATGGCACATGCAGATTTCCGTCGTCATCCTGAAGCACCCGGGCAAAAACCTCTCCGGGCAAACCGGCATAATTGCCAGCTTCTGCCTTACCCTTGCCGGTCCATTCCGGCAGACGCTGTCCTTTTATCATTTTCAACGCCTTACCGCTTGAATCCACCGCGTTTAGCAGCAGCATCACACTGCGCATGGTCTCACCGGTGGGCACCCAGTGGCCCCCATTGGTATTGGTTATGAACACTTTTACGGTCAAGGTCTTGCCGCTGATATCACCCTCGATCTCCATTGCCAGGGCGGTTTTGAGCTGGATTGGGGTGCCGCCGTCAAAATGGTGCGGTCGAATGTTGCGCGGGGAACGTCTGGTGCCCCACATATTCCGGGCCGAGCCGTCCACAACGTAATTGTCGTATGGCAGCATCTCCTTGCGCCAGCTCATATGACAGTCCTGGCATTTTTTACCCTTGTTGGTGTCTTCGGCTGACAGTTGATCCTGCCATTGTTTCCACTCCTGATAGGTGGTTTGAACTGGCAGGAAGGTATCGTCCCGGAGACCAAATCCGTTCCATTCCGAGTCTGTGTAAACCTGGCTTCGATCCCAGTTCGTTCCGGAAGGCAGCTTCTTAAAATGGCTGTGGCAGGTAGCACAAAACCGCCCCTTGTCAAAAACAGGGCTGTAAGAGGCCGCCATCGCAGAGTTGACCACATCGTCATAAGGGCCGAAAACCAGAATCGTATTACCCCGCACGGGCGTCTGTCTTTTCAGAACCGGCGCCATGTGACTGGGTCGGGTTGGATTTTTGATAACCTTCCTTACCTTATGGCAGTAATCGCAGCTGATGCCGTCCCATTCCGTGCGTGCCGACCATAACGCGGCCTTTAAATCGCGCGATCCGAAACTGGATGCAGCTACCGACGGCGCATGGCAGGTAACGCAATTGCCGTCATCCTGGGGATTGTCCCGTTTATAACCGGGACCGATTCCCTTGCGGCCGGAAGCATCGGTTCCGTAATACATGTTGAGCACTTTTGGATTAGACGTGGTATGGGCCATTTTGGATCGGTCCCAGTAGCGGGTCAATTTGTTATGGCACCGTGCGCAGGTGGTCGGCGAAATAAAGCGATAATCGGGTCGATCATCCCTGGGAAGCGGATTTAAAACAATATGTGCGGCTTCGCCCATGGGAAAGGTCATCAGACCGTTATTAAACCAGCTGTCCTTGCCGGCGGTCACCTTTATGCTGCGGATCGGTGCATCCCCGGTTTCCAGCACATATCTTCCCTGGCGATCGGTCAGGGTATATTTTTCATCGCCGGCTAACCGGACCCGGGCATTGGCCACCGGGCCGTATTGGGATACGACCTGGCCGTGAATGCTTCGCTGGGCGATGCTTACGGGCTCTGTCTGGGCGATACCGGAAGAGGCAAAATAATAAACGGCAGTAAAGATTATCAATAAACCAAGTGTGCTCAGAAATAGGGTTTTTCGCCTGTTCATATACTCTCTCCTTTGCGTCGCATCCGGATCTGTCAAGCCCTAACAATAATGGTGCCCTGCATGTTTTGATGGTTGTCACCGCAAATGGCATTGCACGAAAAGGTGAAGGTGCCGGTTTTGTCGGCAATAAAAGATACCAGTACGGCTTTGCCCGGCTGGATTCCGTCGGTGATGAAGATACCGAAATCTTTGAAACTGAAACCGTGAACAACGTCGCTGCTCTTGAGCTTCAGGACCACCCGATCCCCTCGGGAGACTTCGATGACCGGCTTTTCAAGGCGTCGTTCTGAAAACCCTACTGTAATGACATCATGCGCCTGCAACTCTCCCAGAATCCAGCCCTTTTGCGTATGTCCGGTGAGTGTGAATTCTTTGGCGTCGGCAGGAATTTTTTCCTGCCACAGATGCCGATCGTATATCCAAATTCCTGCGGGCAATCCAATAACTGCCGCTATCAGTAAAATTAGAAAAAAAACATCTAACTTTTTTTGATCAATGCGCATGAAATACCTCGATAGTTCTATTTAAGTTGTCGTATGCTCGTACTTGCGTTTTAGTCTAATATCTGATTGGCCTTATAATGGTCGTTACCATGCCCGGTAAAATTCGGACCGGACTTATTTCAAAAGGGGCAGTTTTCCGTCTTGCCCGGGACAAGATAGAACAACCATCTTTACAATGTGCCGTCCGTGGGATGATGAATCTTTTCATTTACATCACCTCTTTGCCGGATGATTGGAAACGGTCTAATTTCAGAACCGTCTCAAAAATCCGTCTAGTTGAGGAGCAACAGCTGGCCGGAAAACTTGTCCACCCCCAACAACTGCACAATTTCTCTGTCTTGGGAAAGAATTTCAGCTTCAAAAAATCCGCCGGCATCGTTGATATTGCCGACTTGTAGGTCGGGATTCAATTTTCTGATATGCTGAGTTACAATTGCTTGCGCCTGTTCCAAGGTTATCGCAGATCTTTGGGCCGTATAGCCCTCGGCACCCCTGCGTTGGGGTATGTAATCACTGCCGCCGGAGTTTCCGTAGCCGCATGCGCTGGCACTGTTGGGGCTGACAAAAAAACTGTAGCCAAGCCCAATCGACATTAAGAAAATAACCGCTGTCATCATGATTTTCACGTGTGTTTTCATTGCTTTACCTCCACCTTAAAATTAATGAATAGGTCAATAATCATCTATGCTTCAATTACATTTTATTAAAAAGCAAATACTGTACCATCAAGAAAGGATACAATTTAACTCATCTAATTCACTGCTCTTTTCATCTCTTGGCGGCGATCAACAATTATCTCGTTTTTGCGCAGAAACAGTGAACCGGGTATTTTATACCCAACTTGTGTTGCTAAATGTGTAATTACTACGCAGTTCGTCCAAATAATTTGATCAGCGATTCGGACTGAAATTGAAAATGCTTGGAGTGAATTAGCAGAGTAAGGATAGGTTTAGAAGGTACAATGGTAAGGCCGAATCAGCGGCTCGGGTGTTAACAATGAACTTGCCATCGGTAACGCTACTATCAACCGAACTTGCAGCATTTGCCAGAGAATTCAGCCCTGCCCAACCAGAGTTGTCCGATGTTTCACTTAAAGCGATGCGGTTGGCAAATTCAGGAATTCGGTTTCCGCTGAAATCACAGGGGACGTCTTGAGTCCAGGGTCTGCAATGATGGGCAGAGGTATTTGATTTTGCCGATGCTTCATGATGCGGAACAGGCATGTAGCAGTGGATGCAGCCCTTCTCTTTGGAACAGGCTCCAGCCAAAGAAATTGAGGACAGCAGGCTAACGCTTAAAAACAAAATAATTGTCACAACGAGAAAGATTCGCGTCAATCCGCTGAGTATGTTCATTGAGTATTTCATACTAATTAAGTATACTATATTAGAAAGTCAGTCTCGTCAACTATTAACTAATTTAAAATTTTCGATGGGAATGGCTACCGTATTCAAGTTATTGTAATTAAGTCATTTTAATAACCACAAGGGTAATATCGTCATTTTGCTTTTCCGATTTTCTAAATTCTGTAGTTTCATCTATTATTTTCTCGAGAATTTGTTGCGCAGTGTCATCCCTGCCCAGTCGCATAATTTCTTGCACGCGCTTTATACCGAATCTTTCTTTCTCGGGATTTTCGGTTTCCCAAATTCCATCCGTACCGAGAAGAATAATCTGCCCGTCAGACCAGTCGGTATACTCATACTCTTGAAAGGACTTGTTGCATTCGATGCCAAGGGCCATACCTTCACCTTTCAATTCTTTAAACGTATCTGTGGCCATATCGTAAACGATTGCCGGATCGTGGCCCGCTCTGACCCATTTGATCTTGTTTTTACCAGCATCAATCAGCATTAAAAACAGGGTCATGAAATTACCGTCTTCAATCGTATCAAAACATAAATGCTGATTTACGTCGGATATCGTTTCGGCAAGACTGCCGGACTTGGTGATGCGCATCCGAAGAAGTGCTCTCGCGGTAGTCATCAACAACGCGGCAGCGACGCCGTGTCCCACTACATCTCCGATGGCGATGCCCACCCGATTCTCCCCGAGTTCGGGATACTGAAAAAAATCGTAATAGTCTCCTCCAGTCTCATCGCAATAGTTACTGTGCCCGGCAATCTCCAGATTGCCTATCTTTAAAGATTCCTTGGGCAACAGATTTTGCTGCACTTCCATGGCCAAATTCAGGGCTTCTTTCAGCCGGATCCGCTCTTCCAGTTGCTGTACCATTGAATTAAAGCTTAGGGTCAACTCGCCGACTTCATCATCCGATTTAACCGGCAATGGATCCCCGTAGTTGCCCCGGGCCACTTTTTTAGCGGCTTTTGAAAGGTTTTTAATGGCTAATACTGTCCGACCGGTCATCCATCGTATCAATACGAGTATCACGCCAATAAAAAACAAACTGGATACGAGATAGTACCATTTAAACCGCACAATCGGGTTCAGGATTTGGGCACCCGGCGCAATCATTACAAGAGTCCAGGGCGCCTCCTCCAACTGGTAAAAGCCGCTGACTCTGGCAGGGGGGTTGCCCGGACCGAAAACGGTTCCGTAATTTAAGGATCGCATGGCATACATCGTTCGCAATTCAAAAGGATCTTCCGGGTCAAATAATTGTTTGTGTTCTTCTCCGGTGGTGCTTTGTATAACATTGCCGTAGGCGTCCACCAGATAAGCCCTGGTGCTCTGCCAGAACACTGACTCTTCGATGTCTTCAAAGAGATAATCAGTGCGGACCCGGACCTCGAGCCGGCCAATTTTTCGCTCTCCTCCATCCAGAAGGTCTGAAATAAGCGAAATAGTTTCACGTTTGCGGGCAGAATTATAACGCGGGGCGGTTATTTTCGTGATATGTCCCCCATGAAACGGCATCGGTGCCTCTTCATGCATCCGGATTTCCGGCATTTGCCTGCCTTTGCCTTTTGGTTGCACTTGCCGTTGGCGATCGATGTTATGCGGTAAATCGTCAGCCGGGCCGCTCATCCACATCAGTTCCACATTATCCACCCCTTCCAGGTTTTGGAGCTGATCAATAACCCACTGCTGAACATGGTGATCAACGTGGTTTTTACCGGATGTTTTATAAAACATCTTGATCCATTCCTTAGGACGGCTTAAACGCATGTCGATCCGGTGAGCGGTTTGCTGGAGCATCAGAATGGTCGACTCCCGCCATTGAGCCTGCATACTGTCCCTGGCATAAATAAAACCGGCATACCCCATGGCGATCAGAAGGACAGCCACGGGAAACAACATAAAAACTGATAAGCGCTCGTTGAGGCTTCTAAATCTGAACATGGCTATTTTTCTTTTTTGCTGCGTTTTGGCAATCTCCATCCTTTCACCAGCCCGTAGATCGCCGGCACGACGAGAAGGGTGAGGACGGTGGCGCTAACCATACCGCCGACCATGGGAGTGGCGATTCGTTTCATAACCTGGGATCCGGTGCCGTGACTCCACATAATAGGCATCAGTCCCGCCATAATGGCCACAGCGGTCATCATTATGGGACGCACCCTGAGGGCAGAACCTTCCTCGATAGCCTGATAAAGAATCTTGCGATTGAAGTTTTTCCCATACCGGGCTTTAAACTTCTTGTAGGATAAATCCAGATAGATCAACAACACGACCCCGATCTCGGTAGCCACGCCGGCCAGTGCAATGAATCCGACTCCCACCGCCACACTCATATTGTATCCCATAAGATACATCAGCCACAGTCCCCCGGTGAGGGAAAAGGGCACGGTTAACATCACGATGAGGCTGTCGGTAACATTCTTGAAATTGAAGTAGAGCAGCAAGAATATGATAATCAAAGTCAGCGGTACCACAATCATGAGCCTTTTCCGGGCACGCTCCATATACTCGTACTGACCGCTCCAGACCATGCTGTAGCCGGACGGCAACTTTATTTTATCCCGTATTACCTGTTGTGCCTTTTCCACATAGGTGCCCACATCAATACCGGTTATATCAATATAGATCCAGGCATTATTGCGGGCGTTTTCGCTTTTGATAGCGGGCGGCCCTTTGATGATGCGAATATCGGCCAGTTGCGTAATCGGCACCTGGGCACCCAGTGGCGTCGGAACCAGGATCCGCCGTAATTTTTCCGGCGTGTCCCTGAGTTCAGAACCATAGCGCAGGTTCACCGGGTAACGCTCAAGGCCTTCCACGGTTTGGGTGATATTCATTCCGCCCACAGCGGACATGATAATATCCTGGACATCGCCCACCGTGAGACCATAGCGTGCCGCCTCCCTGCGTTTTATCCGATAGTCGAGAAAATTACCGCCGGTGACCCGTTCCGAGTAGACACTGAGGGTTCCCGGAACCTCTCTGAGGGCCGCTTCCACTTTTTCACCCACATCGCTTAACACCTGAAGGTCTTCTCCCATAAGCTTAATCCCCACCGGAGTCTTGATCCCAGTGGAAAGCATGTCCACCCGCGTCTTAATCGGCATGGTCCATGCATTGGTCAACCCCGGGAATTGGATGGCCTTATCCAATTCCGTTACTAACTTTTCAATTGTCATCCCCTCGCGCCACTCCGACTCGGGCTTTAATGTGATAGTGGTTTCTATCATAGATAGCGGGGCCGGGTCAGTCGCCGTCTCCGCCCGGCCGATTTTACCGAATACATGATGAACCTCCGGAAAAGTGGCAATGATGCGGTCCGTTTGCTGTAATAGTTCCTTGGCCTTGGTCACCGAGATGCCCGGCAGCGTGGTCGGCATATAGAGCAAATCACCTTCATTCAAGGGAGGCATAAATTCCGAACCGATGCGTTTCCAGGGAATATAGGTCACGGCCAGGACGGCCACAGCCAGCAGGATAACCAGAATCTTGGCTTTAAGTACCAGCTTGATGATAGGATGATAGACCCATATGAGGAATCGGTTCACCGGATTTTTATGCTCGGGTCGGATCTTGCCGCGAATTAAATAGCCCATAAGGATCGGCACGATGGTGATGGCCAGCAGGGCAGCGCCCATCATGGCGTATGTCTTGGTAAAGGCCAGCGGCTTGAATAGTCGCCCTTCTTGGGCTTCCAAAGTAAATACCGGCAAAAAGCTTATGGCAATGATCAAAAGAGAGAAAAAAAGGGCCGGTCCGACCTCGCGGGAGGCATCCAGGATCAATTCCCAGTGAGGCTTTTTTCCGGCATCTTTTTCGATGTGCTTGTGGGCATTTTCGATCATCACGATAGCTGCATCCACCATGGCACCAATCGCGATGGCAATGCCGCCCAGGCTCATAATGTTGGCGTTGATACCCTGCCTTTCCATGATGATGAGACTGATGAAAATTCCCACCGGAAGGGTGAAAATCGCCACAAAGGCACTACGCAGGTGAAATAGAAAGATGATACAAACCAGCGTTACGATGACACTTTCTTCAATGAGCGTTTTCTTAAGATTGTCAACCGCCCGCAGGATCAAACCCGAACGATCATACACGGTTTTGATCCGGACCCCTTCGGGCAGACCCGCCTTGAGTTGCCCCAGTTTTTTTTTGACATTTTCGATCACCGCCAGGGCGTTTTCACCATAGCGCATGATAATGACGCCCCCCACTGCCTCGCCCGTGCCGTTGTAGTCGGCGATGCCACGCCTGAGCTCCGGACCGATCGTAATGGTGGCCACGTTTTTCAGAAGAATGGGGATTCCCCGCTGGTCTACCCCCAGGGGGATGTTGTTGAGATCGTTTGCGCTTTTAATGTAACCCAGACCCCGGACCATGAACTCGGTTTCGCCCATCTCCACCAGCTTGCCGCCCACATCATTGTTGCTGCGCTGGATCGCCATCCTGACCTTTTGCAGCGGAATGTTAAATGCCACCAACTTGTTGGGATCCACAATCACCTGGTACTGTTTAACAAAGCCGCCGATAGAGGCCACTTCGGCTACGCCCGTTACACTGGTAAGTTCGTAGCGCAGAAACCAGTCCTGGATTGAGCGCAGTTGCGACAAGTCATGCCGGTTGCTCTCGAGAATGTACTCGTAAACCCAGCCCACGCCGGTGGCATCCGGCCCTAGGGACGGATTAACGCCTTCGGGTAGTCGGCCGGAAACAAAATTGAGATACTCCAGTACCCGGCTACGGGCCCAGTACATGTCGGTGCCATCTTCAAAAATGATATAGACGAACGAGAAACCGAAAAAGGAATAACCCCGTACAATCTTGGCGAAGGGTACCGCCAGCATGGCCGTGGTGAGCGGATAGGTGACCTGATCTTCCACCACCTGGGGCGCCTGGCCCGGATATTCGGTGAAGATGATGACCTGGATATCAGAAAGATCCGGAATGGCATCCAGGGGAATCTTCACCATGGCATAGATACCGGCCAAAATAATAAACAGGGTTCCCAGGATCACCAGGAACTTGTTCTTGATGGAAAGCTCGATGATTTTCTCGATCATAGCAGAATCCTTTCACAGCTCTAGTGGCCACCGGGTTCCCGCTTGCGCAACTCCAACATTTTCTGAATCGCCTCCCGCAGGCGGCTTTCGGAATCGAGCATAAACTGGGCTGAAAGAACAATTTCTTCGCCTTCATGGAGACCTTCCAGCACCTGAAACTCATTGTCATTGCCCTCGAGGCCGATGTTTACCTGCCGGGGTTGGAACTTGCCTTTGCCGGTAGAGACAAAAACAATTTTACGAACGCCGCTGTCAATCACCGCCTCCAGCGGAATGACCAGGCTGTTTTTGGCAATGACAGATTTCAGGTAAATGTTGGCATACATGCCGGGCTTGAGCTGATTACCGGGATTGGGAAATGACAAGCGCAGTTTGGCGGTTCGAGTTTTAGGCTCAAGGTAAGGGTAGATAAAAAGCACCCTGCCTTTAAAGCGTTGTCCGGGAATATATGCCAGCTCCATATCCGCTGCCATTCCATTGTGGACCCAGGGCAGCTCGTATTCATAAACATCCACATCGACCCAGACGGTGGAAAGATCAACGATCGAGTATTGATGTTCGCCCTCTTTCACGTAGTGCCCTTTAAAGGCATCCTTTTTGGTGACAACTCCGGATGCCGGAGAGTATATCGTCAGTATTTTTTGTACCTTGCCGGTTTTACCGATCCGCTCGATTTGCTTGTCGGTCAGGTCCCAATAACGCAGGCGGGTGTGTGAGGCCTCGAGCAGGCGCCGGGCGCCTTCCCGTACGCTGGGATAGGAACTATCGGACAAACGGCTGAATTGATTCAGGGCCAGCAAATATTCCTCCTGGGCAGTCACTAGCTCGGGGCTGTAAAGGCCAAAAAGGGGCTGTCCTTTTTTTACGTTTTCGCCTACGAAATTGACGTAGAGTTTTTCAATCCAGCCGTTGAATTTAGTATTCACCGTATAGATTTTGGTCTCATCAAAGGTAACGGTACCGACGGTGCGGATATATTTGATCAGGGTTTTCCGCTGGACCTTCCCCAGGCGGACACCCATGTTTTGCATGGTCACCGGATCTATTCGGATGGTAGAGGCAGGTTCCTTGGATTCTCCTTCTTCCTCATAAACCGGCACCAGGTCCATCCCCATGGGAGATTTGCCCGGTTCTTCGCGAATGTAAGTGGGATCCATGGGAGCCACCCAGTACTTGATTTTTTTGCCGGTCTTTGGATCGATCATCCCGGCTTTGAGCTCCTGCTTCGCAGCCAGAGCCTGACTGACCATCAAGTCCGGGCCGTCGGATTGATTCGTTTCAAAAGCGGAACGGAATACAAGATCCTGAAAGGCGACAAGCACGCCGAACAAACCGACAATGATGATGGGAATGAACACATATTTTTTCATCGCAATTCAACCTCTCTAATGAAAACTGATTTAATATACTAAAATAATGATAAATCCCTGCCACCTTTCCGGCTTCATCTCAATCGAAGCATCTATCACTTACATTTCCGCGACTAAAGGGCGATTCGACCTAAAGGGGTCCTCCAAGAACTTCTTCCAGTTCCGCCCGTTTCTGATAGATATTAAAAATATAGTTTGCCGCCTGCAGTTCGAAGCGCAGCAGGCGAATCTGGGCCTCAATCATAGTGTTAAATTCAAGCGATCCCACTTCGTAGGCCTTCAGAGATGAGTTTGCCCATTGATCCGCTTGCAAAAGCAGCGCATCGGAGAAGAGACGGTAATTCCTCTGGGTGTCATGAATTTCAGTAACCAGAGCGTCTACCCGGTACGGCAGGCTCTCCAAAAGATTTCGATAAAAATTAATTGCGGCTTCATGGTCCTTTTTAGTAGCCGCCAACTTAGAATCCTGTCTTTTTCTCTGCCAGAGGGGTATATTCAACGTCACCGAACCGGACACAAGGTTTGACAAATCCCGACCGGTAAAGTCTTCGCCCCTTTGTCCGTAAGCCAGTCTGATATCCATGTCGGGCCAGTATTGTTTTTTGGCCAGCTGGATCTCCACCGCCGTGATATCGATCTTCGTTTGTCTGACCCTCAACTGAGGATTCTCTTTTAAAGCTTTGTTCTGGAGATCTTTTACGTTCAGCTGAAGATCGGGATAGTTCAATCCATCAGGTGGTCGAACCGGTGTAAAGCTTTCACGATTGAGCAGACCATTGATCTTATCTTCCAGCGTGCGGCGCCTTTTTTCCAGCCGAATTTTTTCATCCAAAAGCTTGCTTAACTCCACCTGGGCTTGAAGCACATCCTGTTGCAGGCCGCGTCCGGTAGCATAACGTGTTTCAGCGACTCGCAGCAGCTGGCTGACAGTATCAGTCAGTCTTTTATTTATTTCTAGGCTGGTGGCAACAAATCCCAATTCATAATAAGAAATGGCAATTTTGCGGGCTAATTCCAAACGCCTGGCTTGCAGAACAGCCTCCTGACGCACGGCCATTAACGTGGCACGTTGGGACTTGAGATCTAATTTCCCGAACCAGGGAAATTTCTGTGCGATGAAAATCTGTTTCTGGGTCATTGCCTCCTGGTTAAAGCTAAACGTGTCCGTCGGCAGGTTCAGGATTGCAAATCCGAGCCGCAGGTCATCCAGGGAACCGGCAAACGGTATCTCTTCTTTCAAACTTTCCACCCTGGCTTCTAAACTTTTTATCTCCTTGTTTAGTACGATACCTTCCTCAATGAGTTGGGTTAGCGGTGGCGGCGCCCAAATAGGTGAAGCTGCCGAACCGGACTCAGGCATGCATAAAAAAACCAAAAAAACTACCAACCCCCAACTCCCTGCCTCAAGTAAGTAATGTCTCATCTGTCCCCCTTCTAATTGTCTTTCTTTTTTCCTTTGTCGAACAACGGTGGTGTCATATTCCATCCCGAATTATTTTGAATTTGAATCGCTGCAGAGAATCCTGCCTGGCCAAAACATTTAAATACCGTCGGAGCACAAGGTTTTCACCGGCCTGACGTCAATGGAAGCTTTCCATCTACTTGAAACGGTTTAGAATAGGTACGGTTGTTTTTATCCCTGGTTTCGAGAGCAATCTTTAACTCAAATCGATTTCCTTTTTGATTCATCAGTTGGACTACATCCCCGGGAATAAAAACGTAGCCGAGGTGAACCGGTAATATGATAGAAAAATAGCCTGTATACTTTTTCTTTTTAAATATTTCTATGGCTGCTCTCGCCCGCATTTTATGATTTGAACTCAAATGTCCCAGCTTGACGGGAATATCCCAGGTCCAGATAAGGTTGCCATATGGGTCCGGATTGAGTTGAAAAGAATGTGAATCAATGATGGGCAAGGCAACCCGTTTGTTGAAAGCAAATGTGCGCTCGGCGGATTTTCCATCAACTGTTTTTATCTTCAGCCAGTATATTCCGGGATTCAATGCATCTAAAATGACGGCACTAAACCAGCTGTCAAACTCCCAGGTTTTGCTGTAATACCATTGGCTGTTCTTAGAGTTATAAGAGCCGAATATATCTTCAACCGAAGCATGCCTAACCACAGACAGTTTCAATTCTTTTTTATCAGGGTTATACAACTTTACCTCTGCTATGTTCCTGTGATCGGTCAAATAGTTTCCTCGGTCATCCAACAGCCCGAAGCCGACTCGGTTAAAACTATCCCCGTTGCCGTATTCCCGATGCTGCACATGCATCCATGCGATTTCGACGGCAAAGGCATCTCCCAGGGTAAAAAAGAGTATGCAAAAAATAATAAGTAAAAGTTTTTTCATTTCCTTATTTCCTCCTTCGCCACTTGGATCAGGATCATCCTGGAAATCTCCATATCTCCCCCGGATTACCGAGAGGCTAATCGCTAAGAAAGACCCAAATGTCATTAATCACGGAACCGATATTGAAGACATTGCATGACTTGTTTCTCATATTGGACCTAAATCCTATTCTACCGGTTCAGTTAATGATTCAACTCAGAGCCTTTCGATTCAATACACCTTCCACAAGAGCAATGTTAGTGCCAAACAGTTAATATATTGATATTATTTAATTTAAATTAATAAGTATCACGCGCATCCTTTCTTGGTGTGAAATAATTTCACAGTTTTAGGTAAAAATACCACAAAGTGGGCATTTTTTACCCACCGGACAGTGGCATGACGTAGATAGAACGAATGAAACAGTCACAATGATGCGGGAAGAATAAATATTGAACGAATACCTTAAGCCGGTAAAAAATAAGCGATTGGAGATAGAACAGAATTTCTTCAGCTCAGTTTAAAATGAAGGGATGATGATTTGCCTTAGAAAATAAATCCCTGGCACAACGATTGCAAAGAAAATCAGAAACCTTGCGCATCTTATTAGGGTATTGTAATGTCATAATAATTAAACCACAGGTTAAGCCCTTTATTTTTCCTTCAGGTTCCCAATGCGATTCACTTCGATTAAAAGATTATACCTGCCGGCCCTGTCCATTATTGCCGTTGTTGTGCTAATGCTGGTCATCATCAGTGTATCAACCTATCGAAATCTCAGGCGCCAGCAGCAGACAGCATTAACATTTCTGACTCATCAGGGCCAAGGACTCCTTAATTCCCTCGAAGCTGCCATCCGTTCCGGTATGATGATGCCCATATGGGAGGAGGACGATCTCGATCTGGTGATCCGCGAAACAGCCAGAAATACTGAAATCGTTTATATCTATATTGTCAACGCGCAAAGAAAGATTGTTCATCACACGAATTTTGAACTGGAAGGAGGGGTCTCTTCCTGGACACCACAATTTGATGATGAGAGACAGACGAAGAGCAGAATGATAGGACTCCCAGACGGCATACCGGTTTTTGAGGTTGCGAAAAAATTTTCCCCTTTCAGTATCGAAGCAGACACGTTGTATCAATCTCCGATGGTGATGGATCATCACAGAAATTTTAAGGGTTTCCACGAGGGTGAAACGATTGTTTTAGGCCTGGATATGACCCCTTTTAAATCTGCCAGCCGGTCGGATCTGTATCATGCCTTAATCATGGGGATTGTCATTTTTACTCTGGGGTCCGGTACGTTGTTTTTTATTTTTGTCATCCAGAATTACTACCTCGCTGAACGAACCCTGAAACAGACCAGGGATTATGCCCGTCAAGTTGTAGCCAGTATCGCCAATGGCCTGCTGAGCATTGATAACGAAGGTAAAATTGTCTCCTATAACAACCAGGCACTGAATCTGCTCGACATAAAAGAACAGGATATTAAGCAGATGGACCTGTCCCGGGTGTTCGACTTTAAAGAGACGGGCATCCATGAAACACTTACCAATAATACGCCAGTGCTGGAAAAAGAAATTCATCTTTCACGAGGTAATGAAAAAGAACTCGCACTCACCTTGAGCGTTTCCCCAATTTGTGACGAAAAAGGCTCGTGCGACGGTGCCGTCATTATTCTCAGGGATTTGACTGAAATAAAATTTCTTGAAGAAAAGGTAAGGCGTGCCGAAAAGCTGGCCGCGGTAGGCAAACTGGCGGCCAGCGTAGCACATGAGATTCGAAATCCACTGAGTTCAATAAAAGGTTACGCTCAATTTTTTAAATATAAACTGAAAGACCGACCGCAAGAGCATGCATATGCAGATACGATCGTCAAAGAAGTTGACCGAATAAACAACGTGGTCACAAATCTGCTGAATTTTGCCCGTCCGATGAAAACCGAGATTGCTCCGACGAACGTGGATGAACTCATCAGTCATGTTGTCATGTTGGTAAAAAAAGAGGCTGAGCAGCATGATGTGGTAATAAAGATCCGTTCCACCCTGGAGTTGAATTCAGCATTGATGGACGGCGGTCAAATCACACAAGCGCTTTTAAATCTACTGCTGAACTCTCTGCAAGCTTTGCCTCCGGGGGGAACTATTGAGGTAGGAGCGAATCGGATCAATTCCGGTGAAAGCTTGCATCTCTGGGTCAAGGATAACGGTCCCGGCATTCCGTATGAAATACACAATAAGATATTTGAGCCTTTCTTCACGACCGGCGAAGACGGCACCGGTCTGGGTTTAGCGATCGTTCAAAAGATTGTCGAAAATCATAACGGTCGGGTTACCTTTGAAAGCCCGACTCCCGACAGAATGAATGGAAGTTGCTTTTCCATGATCTTGCCGTTAAAGATTCATAATATATCGAGTAATGATGATTTGTAACGATATTAACCACATTATTATTTCAGGATAATAAATATGAGAACCAGCATATTAATCGTGGACGACGAATCCTCACATCGCCAAATGCTTGAGGTAGTTCTGAGCGATGAAGGTTACGAAGTCCAACAGGCTGATGACGGTCGCACCGCAATTGAAGCGGTCGAGGAGCGCTTTTATGATCTAATATTAATGGACATCCGCATGCACCGGATCAGTGGAATTGAAGCCCTGAAGAAAATTAAAGAAATCAGCCCGGGGATACCGATAATCATGATGACAGCCTATTCCTCCGTCAACACCGCAATCGATGCGCTCAAATCCGGAGCGTATGATTACCTGACCAAGCCGCTTGATATTGAAGAGCTAAAAATTCTGATTAAAAAAGCCCTCCGGCATTCCAATCTGGAAAAGGAAAATCTGTATCTGAAAGAGCAACTTGGTGATCGATTTGATTTTTCGAATATCATCGGCCGCAGCTCTGCTGTAAAAGAACTACTGGAGACGGTCGCCCTGGTTGCTCCCTCTGAGGCAACCGTGCTGATATCCGGTGAAAGCGGCACCGGAAAAGAACTTATCGCCAACGCCCTTCATCAAAACAGTCCTCGGCATGATCACCCACTAGTAAAAATAAACTGCGCCGCTTTGCCTCAAACGCTTTTAGAAAGTGAATTGTTCGGGCACGAGAAAGGAGCATTTACCGGCGCAGTTAAGCACCGACAAGGACGATTTCAAGCAGCTCACAAGGGGACCATATTTTTAGACGAAATAGCTGAAATGGCACCATCCACTCAGGCCAAAGTACTGCGGGTTATTCAGGAACAGGAAATTCAACCCGTAGGCAGCTCGCAAACAGTAAAAGTCGACACTCGATTAATTGCCGCCACAAATAAGAATCTGGATGAAGAGATTGAGCAGGGCAGATTTCGAGAAGATCTATATTACCGGATCAACGTGGTAAACGTAACAGTACCGGCACTGAGACACCGACGTGAAGATATTGCGCTGCTGGCAGACTATTTTCTCACAAAATACGCCGAAAAAAATCACCGTCCTATCAAAGGATTCGTACCCAAGGCCATGGATTGGCTCATGCGATACAGCTGGCCCGGTAACGTCCGGGAGCTTGAAAATGTTGTTGAACGCGCCGTCATCTTGGCGCGCGGGGATTTGATTACCTCGTCTGAACTGCCGGATACAATAAAAAATGTTGCCGAAAATCCTGAAAAAGAGAATTTCACTTTGAGACCGGGAAATACGCTTAAGGAAGTCGAAAAAGAAATGATTCTGCGAACTTTGGATCAAACCAGCGGAAACCGGACGAGAACAGCCAAAATTTTAGGAATAAGTCGCCGAACTCTGCAACTAAAACTTAAAGAATACGGAACAGCTCATTGAATTGTGCCCTTGGATGAATAAGGTATCCGATTAATGCAAATTGTCCGGAAAAAAATTGTCAACCAGTTATCGCCGAGATAAAAACCCTGAGTCTATTCTCTGTATATGCTTTCCACTTTTTCTCCCCGAATTATAGTAGCAACAGGATCTGCTGCAAGCGGCTTGCCTGAATACTCTCTGGGGATGGTGAGGGTAAACTCGGCGCCTTTGCCCCTGCCACTGGCGACCAGAATCTCACCTCCCATATCCCGCAGCATTTTGCGGCTTGCAGACAGCGCCAGCCCCTGACCTAACTTCTTTGTTGTGAAAAATGGCTTGAACATATTGGGAAAGTGTTCGGGTTTGATGCCGGGCCCTTCATCTTCTACTTTGACTGTACAATTGCTTCCACTGCGTCGGGAACGGATATGGATTATCTTTCCCTTTGACGAGACTTCCAGGGCATTGATAATGATTTGCTCCAGAATCCAACCGATTGTTTTAGAATTAACCTGTGAAGGACATCCTTTTTCATCAAGATTTTTTTCGAAGGTAACACCGATTTTGCCGGCGGCTTTTTGGTATTTTTCAACAATCTTGCGGATAACCTCATTCATATCATGTGAAAATAACTGAACCGGATCTGTGGTAACAAATGAAGATAGAATTTCCACCATTTGTTCGAGACGGGACATTTCTTTTTCAAAGTCACGATCCAGTTCAGTCGAATTCAATCCTTTGGCATGATGGGCCATTCGCTTGAGTGCATTGAGAAGATCCTTCATTTCATGACCCACGGCAATGGCAGCACGACCCAGGACCGCCAGATTCTCGATGACAAGCATCTTTTCATTTCGGCGTTTTGCGCGTTCGAATAGCAAACCCAGCATCACAGACACTACAATAAAAAGTAGAATTTGAAAGCTCACGGGCCAAATGTTGATTTTTATTTCACCCTGGGCAAAAATTTGCGGTACATAGATCAGGCTAACAGCCACGGATGTGATAAGCCCGGATTTCAGACCGAATCAGAAACTGGCCAGCAAAATTGGGAGGAAAAACAGCTCACGGTGTGGAATGTGTAATTCAATTTCACGGTGGATTGTACTGTAATGCCATATGGCAATCACCGCCAATATTACAACAATTAATCCGATTTTAATGGATGTTACTATACTCTTTGTCATGATAGGTTATCCTTTTTAATCTAATGGCGTGTTTTTTTACTCATTGTCTTCGAATACCGCCTCCCAGGAAGTGCAAAATATGTATAGTCGATAAATTTGGTCGTACTCCTGTAATAATCAATCCCATTGCCCTGATTGGTAAATTTAACTTTTTCAGAAAGCAGGATTTATGCCAAGATCAAAAACAATAACTCAACAACCAAATTCTACATCAATAACCTTTCTTTTCCGTATTTTAATGGAGTTGTAAAAATTCTATTAATTACCTTATTCAAAGGCATAAAACATAAGCCTTCAATATCCTGCGTGAAATTTACACACTTTTTTTTTCAATGCTGCCAAGATTTTAAGGACAGTTCGCGGTAAAAGGAAAGGGCGGCTTTCGAAGCCGCCCTTTTTAAGAAGGGGAATAGAAGTGGGTTTATATTATCGCCGGCAGGAATCATCCAGTGAAGAGTAACCATAACCCATGTGGTAACCTTTCATTAAAAATCCCCTGCCTGCGTTGAGGTCTAGATTTCTCATTATATTTATCTTGTCTTCTGCAATTTGGTTCCTATTTTTTACTGTCCAATTTACAGAGTCTAATCTTTGTTGCCTTTTTATTAAAGCAAACAGTGTGCCAAAAAAATTCAAAATTTAACAATGACAATATCTGTCTGAAATTATAATGAATATTATAAAATAACAGGACAAACAAACTTCAAGTTATTTTTGTTCCGCTTACAAAAGTGCGCAAATTATTTGCACGAGAACTGGATACCTGGATACCAATTACCCGATTTGGCCTCAATAGACCAAATGGGAAATGATCAACCAGCAACTTATTAATTTCTCTTAATTAAAAAACTGAGTCTCACCAGCGCAGCGTTGCCTGCTGTGGAAAACAGTAACACCCCAATCCCGACACCAGAGACAATAGAGCCGATGATACCATTAAAGAAAAACAGTGTCGGGTTGGTACTGGCTCCAAAATAGTGAAATGTTAAATCTAAATTATTTAATCTTAATAACACCTATTTCTAATCAAAATCAGTATGGTGCCGCTTGGTTCTAATCTCGTGCAATTTCGGTGCCGGCTATCAGAATGCAAGTAGCGTCTATTCGATGGGTATTTTTTACCCGCTCGCAACTCATCTTAGGCGCTAAATTCGGGAATTTTTTTTGCACTTGCCGCTCTTTTTTTTGCTAAAATTAATTTTCCAATGCTAAATATTTTATTTATTAAATATCATATCAGTAGGTTAAATCGATATGCCACTAAGTGGCATAGTGATTGCAATCTAATTTGGATACGTTTCAAATATACAAACAAGGAGGTTAACAAATGAACTTATCCGCAAAAAATAAAAAAACAGTTGTTGATCCCGTTTGCGGCATGACGGTTGTCCCCAGCATAAAAGAGATAATTACAACCGTTGACGGGAAAACCTATTATTTCTGTGCCGAGGGCTGCCGGCAATCATTTGAGAAAAATCCCAGAAAATTCCTCAATCCTAAGCCAGCAAAGAAAAAAGGTTTTTGGGGTCGCTATCTGGAACGACTGGAAAAAGCAAACGGCGGCAGGGCGATGAAATGTCACTAGGCTGTGACGTCGAAGAATCATGTCACCAGTATATTGTCTTTGTCTAAATGGAGGCCTTTTCGATAGGCAATCTGCCTGATTATGGACGATAGCAGCTGGTAATAACGAATTCCGTAGCCCGGCGAAATTATGCTTATGATGATCAAACGGAAGGGGCAAAGTAAATCTATCCGAGAGTAATGTATGAGAGAAGAAATCAAAAATAATTCGAAGACGGCGAACTTAGTTGCCAATAAATATACTGAAAACGATCCAATGAATTTAGAATCAATCCCAAAATACTGTGAGCAGCCGGCGGGCTTTTTTAGACCGCGTTGCTACCTACTGGGCGTACTGGCCTCTTTTGCTGTCGTGGGAATGTATTTAGGTATGAACACGCTGACATCTGATTGGTATTTTGCAAAGGTCCAGTTCAGCGAATACCGATGGTGGATCATTAGCCTTGCCATCGGGCTGGGGATTCAAGTGACCCTGTACAGCTTAATCAGAGCCCACCTTCGCGGCAAAAAGAAAACAGCGGCCAATTCGAGCATGGCCGCTTCAGGCGGGGTCTCCGCAGTGGCTATGATGGCCTGCTGCTCTCATTATCTGGCAACAATCATACCGCTGATGGGAGTATCCTTTCTTTCTGCAACTGCGGTTTCTAGCCTTGAACAATATCAGAATTATTTTTTTCTGGCAGGAATTGTATCATGTCTCTTTGGTATCGGGCTGATGGTACGTATAATGCGCAAACATGGGATGTTAAAGGCCGGAGTCCCAAAAGTGCTAATGCGCATTAGACCTGGTCGTGTTGGTAATGTTTAAAGGGGAACCAAAAATAAGAATTCCCATTCGGAAGCCCTTAAAATCATGCTGAGGAATTTTATATGCATATATGCAAAAGAGTCATAAATAAATTTGTTTCGGCCTATCAATCGACTGCCATAAAAACTAAATGGAGGATATACAAATGACCGGGAAACGTTTATTCATCGCAATGACAATATCGGTTGCCGTTTTTATCAGCAGCAGCACCTATGCCGGAGGTGGTAAGGGCGGAAGACAGGGCCATGGAATGATGGGAAGCGGCGTAATGGGCATGATGGATTTTGGACAGATTTTTTCACGCCCCTGGACATCGCAACCCTGGAAGTCTCCTACGGATCAGAATAAACAGCAGGAGAGGGAGAGATTAAAAAAGGAGATACTGGTAAAAAGGCAGGAACTTTCCGAACTATACCGCGCGGATAAACCGGATAAGGTGCTGATCGATCAGAAAATAGCAGAACTCTATGCACTTGAAACTGAATATGATAGAAGTTTTTCCGGCGCCAGATGAACAAGTTAGGGGCTTCGCCCCAATCTGTCGAGAGCCTCCCTTCGAGAGCCTCAGGATCTAAAGACAAGGTCGTGCGATTGGAATGTTGGAATTATGGAATATTGGAAAAATGGGTTTTGGGATACTGGAGTGTTGGCTTAATGGTCCGCCAAAGGCGGAACGATAAAATTAAAAATGGATAATGCCTTAAAATAAACCCACTATTCCATCATTCCACCATTCCATTTTTCCATGATTGAGGCAGAAACTCAGACATCAAACTACCCTATATTTTCATTAAGTTGTAGAAATACCGAGACGTTAAATTAACGGTAACGAAATAACGGCAATTACGCGGAATTAAAATGTGAACCGGCAGTGGGAGGCTGCCTAATGTCCCGGGCATGACGTTAAACTGCATAATCATATCATTTGGGAGGGCAAATTATGCATCCTTTTATTTCGTTTCATTATTGAGAGTAGAAACAGGTCCAAATAGGTGCTCGGCAGCGATCAAACTGGAGATCTATCCATGTGCCATCTGATATTTTTTATACCTTTCTTTGCCTTACCGGTTTTTTGGATATTCCCGTTTAACAGCGCGTTGACGATTTATCTGATAATCTGCGGGATTAGCTTTTTTTTCTATTTCAAAATCTTTCAAGCCATGCGAATGAAATCCTGGAATGGTAAAGAAGCCATGGTGGGGAAAACAGGCCTTGTGATTCAGGACATCAATCCGGAAGGTAAAATCCAATATGCGACTGAAATCTGGAACGCGGTTGCCGATGACAATAAGTTTTCAAAGGGGGACAAAGTTATAATCAATGGATTTAGTTGGGGATTGAGAGTGCTGGTGCAAGAAACGTCTGCTAAAAGAAGATGATTAGGAATGAGGTAATGGCCGCAAAACGGTTAATGATTCCCAAACGAACATTTTGCCGATAGAGCGGCATCAAATGTCTGGTGAAATCGGCAATTAAAGACTTTAAAAACGAATTTTTCAAATTTAAATAAAATCCTTGATTTTATACCACAATGTAGGTATGAAGGAGAAACGGCTGAAGAGGTCTCGAAACACAGCTGAGACGATGGATCGCAAGACATGAATATCACTAAAAAAAATCTCATCCTGCTCGTCATCATCGGCATTCTTATGTCCGGCGTTCCGGTCATCACCTTGTGCTCATCCTATTGTATTTCAAGTGATCTCGACCTCGATTCTCCCATGAACGGAAGCTGCCCCTTTTCCTACCATTCATTTGTCCAAATCGCCATTGTGTGGTCAGCCCTTTTTATTTTGCCTCTTGCAGGTCTTTTTCTTTTCAAGTACAGAATATTCATACCACCGGGAGTCTATTTCCCACCCTTTAAGCCTCCTCGATTTTCCCGCTAAATTACCACGATTTAATCATCCGAATATTTTCATATTATCTCAGACAGGATGAAAATAACATAATTTTGTCCGCTAATTTATATTTTCAGATTTTAATGAATTTGAGGTGTAACAAAACGTTCCGCCGTGCAAATACGTATTGCACAGTGTTGCGAGCGGGGGCGAGGAATGACTGAAATCGGTTATTACTCTATTTTAATTGCATTTTTCTTTTCTGCTTATAGCGGCATAATGTTGATTATCGGCATTAAAAACCGCGGTAATGATGTAATTGCCAGTGCTGAGAACGCTGCCATGGCTGTTTTAGTTTTTTTGACCGTGTCCGCGACAGCCATGATTTATGCACTGGTGACCAGAGATTTTCAAATTGAATACGTCGCCAGGTATACAAGCCGGAGTCTTTCGCTTCTGTATACGTTGACCGCTTTTTACGCAGGACAGGAAGGCTCGCTGCTGTTTTGGGGCTGGATTCTTTCCATATTTACGGCAATTGTAATTTTTCAAAACAAAAATAAAAATCGAGAGCTCATGCCGCATGTTCTCCTGGTTCTGACAACAGTTCTCTTCTTTTTCATGTTCCTGATGGTCGTTGCAACCAATCCGTTTAAAACACTTAATTACAAACCATTTGACGGCCGGGGTTTAAACCCGTTGCTTCAAAATCCCGGCATGATTTTTCATCCGCCTGCATTATTAATAGGCTACGTTGGATTTACGGTTCCTTTTGCCTTTGCTCTGGCCGCGCTTATTACCGGTAAGCTCGACAGCATATGGATTAAAACCACTCGCAAGTGGACATTGTCCGCCTGGGCTTTTCTAACCGCCGGGAATCTACTTGGAATGGAATGGGCTTATGTCGAACTGGGTTGGGGGGGATATTGGGCGTGGGATCCGGTTGAAAACGCTTCCTTTATGCCGTGGATATTGGCAACCGCTTACCTGCACTCGGTAATGATTCAAGAAAAAAGAGATATGTTAAAGGTCTGGAATATTGTTTTGATCATCTTTACATTTCTAATGACCATATTTGGGACTTTTATCACGCGAAGTGGGCTGATTGCTTCGGTTCACTCATTTGGCGAATCCACTTTGGGCTGGTTCTTTTTATTCTTTTTATTAATTGCACTTATCGTTTCATTATCACTGCTAATTTTTCGCCTTCCTCATCTGAAAAGCAGGAATCAGCTTGACTCCCTACTTTCCAGAGAGAGCAGTTTTCTGATCAACAACCTGCTTTTTGTCGGTATCGCTTTTACGGTCCTGTGGGGCACTCTTTTTCCCATTATTTCGGAGGCCGTTCGAGGCGTCAAGATTACGGTCGGCCCACCTTTTTTCAACAGTGTTGTCACGCCCATCGGATTAACATTGCTTTTGCTGACGGGTCTGTGTCCTATCATTGCTTGGCGTAAAACGACACTTACAAAGTTTGCCAGAAAGCTTCTTTTACCCTTGAGTGTTTCAGGTATAGCGGTGGTGGCTTTATACCTTTACGGCATTCGATCACCGTATGCTTTCATAACATTCATAATTTGCATCTTTGTAGCAATAAACCTATTTATGGAATTTTTCACCGGTACCCGCACCCGTCATGCTGTTTTTGCAGAAAACTATCCAAAAGCATTTTGGAAACTTGTTACCAAAAACAAACGACGATACGGCGGCCATATTGTCCATTTTGGGGTTGTTCTGATTTTCATGGCCTTTGCGGGCAGCTTTTTCAACATGGAAAAACAGGTCTCCTTGAAAAAAGGAGAATCTTTTAAAATCAAAAACTACACACTGCGATTCGATGCGCTTTCCAGTTATCCCACATCCAGTAAACAAAAGGTTGTTGCGACATTAACAGTTCTGAATGACGCGCATCAAGTGGGGATCGTTTCACCCGAAAAAAATCTTTTCCGCGGGCAGAATCAACCGACAACAGAAGTGGCTATCCACACAAATTTGAAAGAAGATCTATATGTTATCCTGGCCGGTTACGAAAAAGATTCTGCCACCTTTAAGGTACTGGTGAATCCACTTGTCGTTTGGCTCTGGATTGGTGGTGGAATCATGATCTTGGGGACGATAGTCGTCTTACTGCCGGACCGCCGCAAGAAGGTGCAGCCAATATCATAAGGATAACTCAAAAAATGAAAAAAAAGTTTGGCCACTAAGACACGAAGACACAAAGAATGAATATGAAGTTTAATCTTTTGTCCAAAAGAGAGGATTCGATAGAATTATATTATAACCTTTGTGGCTTAGTGCCTTAGTGGCGGAAATTTTAAAAAGAGCTAAATCATTTTAGAACCGTGGGAGCACATAATGTTGGAATATCTTATCCTTCTGGGACTGCTGTTAGGGGCATGTTACTGGATCCTGAATCCGCTGCTTCAGGGAAACGGTCGTCAAAAAGGATTCATCCCGAAACCGAAGGGTATCCTGGAAGAGTTAAAAAACGAAAAGGACGGCGCTTATGCCGCAATCCGAGAACTGGAATTTGATTTAAGCATGGGCAAATTAACTGAAGAAGATTTTCAAATCCTCAAACGGCAATACACACAGGATGCCGTTGGCTATATGAAAGAAATTGATAAGTTGGATTCGCTGAAAACAGCAAATTCAAAGTCTGTAAATTCAGATCTTGAGGAAGAAATCGAGCAAGAAGTCACTGCAGAGCGCTCCCACAAATCTACCCAAAGAAAATACATTTACTGTACTTCCTGTGGCAAAAAGGCTGCTGTGGAGAGTCGATTCTGCAGCGCTTGCGGGTCAAATTTACACAAACTATCAAAAAATTATTACCAGGAGGAAAATTGAAAAAAAGTAAAAAGTATAAACCAATCATCATTTCAACCGTTATTGTTATAATTATTGGATATCTAATTTACACCGGACTCCGCGACACCATGATGTTTTACCTAACGGTTTCTGAAGTGCTGGCAAAGCCACTGGAGGATCTGACCGACACCCAGAAGGTCGGGGGCATAGTAACCGCCGGTTCAATTCAATGGGATCCGAAAACGCTAAAGCTTTCTTTCAATTTAGAAGACGAACAGGCCAATCTAATAGTCAATTATTCAGGCGTCGTTCCAGATTCCTTTAAACCCGGAACGGAGGTCATCGTAGAAGGGAGTTACCGCGGAAATGGTAGCTTTTGGGCTACGACAATCATGCCGAAATGTGCGTCAAAATACGAATGAGGTTATCGGCCAAAGGGGAGTGCTGACGTATATGAGCTCAGAATACTACATTGAGGCAAGGGGTTTGTACAAAAAATTCGGTTATAAAACCGCTCTTCGAAACGTTGATATTTTTTTGAATGAAGGTGATTCCCTTGCCCTTTTCGGTCCCAACGGAGCCGGCAAATCGACCCTGATTCAAGTTCTGTGCTCCCTGCTGCAACCGACTTCGGGCAGAGTCAGGATTGCCGGATACGAAGCGCGACGGGATCGCGAAGCGTTGCATCAAATTATTGGCCTCATCGGTCATCAAACGTTTCTATATCCTCATTTAACCGCTTATGAAAATCTTAAATTCTATGGAGAAATGTACAGGGTCGCCCGGCTTAATGTTCGGATTGCAGAAGTACTGGACCTCGTTGGATTGAGTGACAACAGAAATGTCATTGTACAAAATTTTTCACGCGGAATGCAACAACGTCTCTCGATCGGACGGGCCATTATTCACGATCCACTGATAATATTTATGGACGAGCCATTTACCGGCCTTGACCAGCAGGGAGGTGAGGATTTTATAAAATTGATCACGCAATTTCGGGATCAAGGGAAAACCGTGATCATGGCGTCGCATCATTTACATTTGGGTCTGGAACTGTGTGACCGGGCAGCAATACTAAAATCGGGTAGAATTGTGCACCTGCAGGATATAACCCGCATTTCGAAAGATGATTTTACACGTATATATTCACAAAAAATCGAAGAAAATGCACCGCAATTAAAGGTGGCTTAATGAACTTCGTCCATAAACTAAGGGCCATTATCTGGAAAGATTTTATTTCCGAGCTCAGAACCAAAGAGATGATACTTTTCATGTGTCTATTTTCTTTCTTGGTCCTGATGATTTTGAACTTCGCCATTGGTTCATCTCTCAAGAATGACCGGGGGATGATCGCTGGGATCCTCTGGGTTGCGTTTGTCTTCTCCGGGTTAACAGGACTCGGAAGATCTTTTAGCATGGAACGGGATAGAGGGACGATTCAAGGACTTATGTTATGTCCGGTCAGCCCCTGGACAATTTTTCTGGCAAAACTCATTGGTGTATTCTTATTTACAATCGTCATGGAAATTATTACCATTTTTATTTTTTCGATCCTATATAACACTACCATCCTTCCCTTTCTCGTTCCACTGGGGCTGATTACTTTCCTGGGAACTTTAGGTTTTACGGCAATCGGAACTATATTTTCAGCTATTTCAGCCACCACCAAAGCCAGAGATGTCCTTTTGTCAATTCTCTTTTTTCCGATTTCGGTTCCAGTGATTATTGCTTCGGTAAAGGCCACCGGGATAATCTTAAGCGGTAAATCTCTTCAGATGGTATTTCCCTGGCTAAAAATTCTGGTTGCATTTGATCTTATTTTTCTACTCGTCTCATATTTGACTTTCGAATATATCATGGAGGAATAATTTTGAAGCGCACGCAGACCCTTTTGATACCTTTTCAGCTTCTAACGTACGTGACGATGCTAATCGCGTTGTATACTATCTTTATCTATGCGCCCGTTGAAAAAACAATGGGTATCATACAAAAAATATTCTATATCCATGTCCCTTCGGCTTTTCTGGCATATTTGGCCTTTTTTATCACATTCATCGCGAGCATCATCTATCTACTCCGAAAGGATTCCAGGTGGGATACCGTTGCGCATTGCGCGGTTGAAACAGGCGTGATTTTTTGTTCCATCGTTTTGATTACCGGACCCATTTGGGCAAAGCCTATTTGGAATGTTTGGTGGACATGGGACCCGAGGTTAACGACCACTTTGATTTTGTGGTTTACTTATGTTGCTTACCTGATGCTCCGGAGGTCGGTAAAAGAAAACCAACGGGCAAATCTATCGGCTGTCTTCGGCATCATCGGTTTTATCAACGTCCCGATTACCTTTTTCTCCATCAGATTGTGGCGAACGATCCACCCGGTCGTGATCACCAGCCAAGGCCTCAACATGTCGTGGCCGATGAAATTTTCTTTAATATTAACGTTTATCGCTTTTTGTTTTTTGTTTATCTCCCTGCTTATAAGCAGAATTAGATTAGAGCGGACAAGAATGCTTATTGATGAAATCAACGAAACCATGGACGATATGAATTTTAAATAATAGCGAGAGGAATTTATTATGGACAACAGTATCTTTCTTTTTGCCGCTTTCAGCATTACCTGGTCAGTAATTTTTATTTACATTTTCAGGCTCTTTCAGAATCAAAAGGCCCTAAACTATCAAATAGATAAAATCAAAAAAACGATAAAGAAAAATATACAATTAGACGACAGTGATTCATGAAAAATATGGAACCAAGAATATTTCTCCGAAAATCAGCCATAGCAATTGCTGCGTTTATCGCCGTCGGCTTTTTGGGACTCTTAGTATGGGGCATGTTAAACAAGGAACCCATAACCGGCTTTAGCGGCATCACAATGGTAAATCGGCCGGCACCTAACTTCACTCTGACGACCTTCAAGGGAGCCAAGATTTCAATGGAAGACCTAAGGGGCAAGCCGGTAGTCATCAATTTCTGGGCGTCCTGGTGCCCTCCCTGCAAGATTGAAGCACCGCTTATTGAGAGAACATGGCGGGCATATAAAAATAGTGATCTGATTTTTCTTGGGGTAAATATCCAGGATCGCAAAGAAGATGCCCTGAACTATATGCGGGAATTCGAAATCACCTATCCCAATGGGGCAGACCCGGATGGAGAAATCGCCATCGACTATGGTGTTTCAGGTCTTCCGGTCACTTTTTTCGTTGCCAGAAATGGAATGGTTGTTCGCCGCTGGGTTGGCGCCATAGAAAAAAGCGTGATTATCAGTTCAATCAAGGAAATCATGTAATGACTGAGCTACAAATCTTATTGGCGAACTGGATGAATGCTTTGGCTGTCTTACTCCCTTTTGGATACTCTTTCGGGGCAGGAATGGTGTCAACAGTTAATCCGTGCGGATTTTCCATGCTGCCGGCGTATCTATCTCTGTACCTGGGTGATCGGGATCACGGCACTGCTTCCAGACGTTTCATACTTAGAGGTGGTAAAGCGTTGCTTATCGGAACCGCGGTGACATTAGGATTCACGGTTCTTTTTTCCATATTCGGCGTAATCATCTGGGCTGGGGGATATATTCTTATGCAGTATTTACCCTGGCTCGGTCTGGTTGTCGGTGCCGTACTGGCCTGCCTGGGTATATTTCTGCTGGCCGGGAAGTCGGTTCATACTGCTCTTCCCGCCCGCCTTGCGGGTCTAATAGGTACTCCTGAATCTAAAGGGGTCAGTACATACTTTCTTTTTGGTATCGGATACGGGTTGGCCTCTTTGGGCTGCACGCTCCCCATATTCCTGGTAGTGGTAGGAAGTGCTATTAAGTCTCAGGGCTTTTCAAACGGCCTTTTTCAATTCTTCAGCTATTCATTGGGAATGGGGGCCGTGCTAACATCACTGGCATTAAGTATCGCAATCTTCAAAGGAGGGCTGGCGACATATTTACGTCGTATCATACCCCACATGGGGAGAATTGCAGGCGCTCTGTTGCTGATATCCGGCTCCTACCAGATGTACTATTGGTTAACCAAAGGAGGTTTGCTCGCATAAAATGGATTTAAGGATGACTATCTAGATCAACCGGGATCCGACCGCTCAACTAATTTATAATAGAAGGCAGTTTAGCTATGAAAAACAAGATCATCATTATCGGGTTGGCCCTTTTGACCCTGCTCTTGTCAGGCCTATCGGTTACAGCCCAGTATCATAATGAAGAAGCCTTGCAAAAAACGGCCAGGGAAATCTACGGTCTCATTATGTGCCCTCTCTGTGCAGGCCAAACCATCGCTCAATCCAATAACGAAACCAGCCGTCAGATGCGGGATCTGGTCTTAAAAAAGCTGCGCCAGGGTGAAACCAAAGCAGAAATCTTACAATACTTTGAAAGCCGGTACGGGGAACGAATAATGGCTAAACCCAATAAAAAGGGGTTCAACCTGATCTTATGGTTGCTGCCATTCGTGCTCGTCACCCTCGCAGCAACCGTTATATATTTTCTGATCCGTCGCTGGTCTACAAAGGTGCAGTTGACAACAGTTGACTTAATCGATGAGGACCAACTTTCCGAATACAAGGAGCGTCTGGAAAAAGAATTAAAGCAATTCGACGAAAGATTTTAGGAGTAATCGATATTTTTTAAGCGCAAAAAACGAAAAGGAATATAATTATGGCAAAAAAGAAAAAAAAGCGTAAACCGGCAAAACGTTCCTCCAAACCAAGACAAACAGCTCCAGAGCCAAAAAAGAAGTCTAAGTACCCTTTGCTCGCCATGCTAATGGGCGGTGTCCTGGTTATCACAGGGGCCTATTATCTGTATCAGAGAGAAAAACAACCATCACAATCACCTCAATATACAGAATTGAAAACGGAGAACATCAACCTTCGAGAGAATAGGCCGACACTATCACCGCAAAGGTTTAACGGAAAGGTCAGAAGAGCCTATGCGATAGCTCGCGAGATACCAGAGGTGCTCGATCGTCTATACTGTTATTGCCGCTGCCGCGAAAACTCCGGCCATGCAAACCTGCTCAGCTGCTACGTCGGTCTGCATGCATCCACATGAAATATCTGTATGGATGAGGCGCAGTTAGCGTCTCGAATGCACCCTCAGGGAGCAACCATAGCGGAAATTCAAAATGAGATCGACCGAAAATTTGGTTCGTAACCTTTGCAAACTCTTATTAAACTTAATGTTTTTTTTCAGATAAGATATATTCGCAACAGGCCTTAAAAGTTCCCGCTTGCGTTGCCGTTGACTGGGGAAAACGGTTTTGGATTGATGCCAGTTAAGGAAGGCAATTATGAAACGCAACTTATCTATATTACTAATCTCTTTTATGCTGATGCCCGTTACCGCAGGCTTCGCACAAGAGCCAGTATCCGCCATCGACTCACTTGATATTGAAATTTGGCCGGATTATGACAAGCCGTCCGTCCTGGTTTTGCTGACCGGCTCACTTCCGAGAGATACCCGTCTCCCTGCCTCTATCACTCTTCCTTTACCAGAGACTGCTCATCTTAATGCTGTTGCCCGCATCGATGGCAATGATGGTGTGATGAAGGATGATATTTTTTCCAGCTCTGATCCCTCCGGTACGCTGACCTTTATCACGCCGGATTTGCGTTTTAGGGTGGAGTACTATCTACCATACACCGTCAACAACAACCAGCGCTCCTTTGACTATAGCTGGTTAGCGGATGTATCCGTGAATAATCTACGATTAAGGGTACAGCAACCGACATCAGCCAGCACCCTCAATACAGAACCGGCCACTTCAAATGTCGTCAGGAGCGGGGATGGGTTCGATTACCACATCTTTCCCTCGCGAGCTGTCCCTGCCAACCAATCCTTTTCGCTGCATGTGGATTACAATATGACCACCGCGCAATTATCGGCGACAAGTTTGCCGTCCTCAAATACCAGCATACAAACTCCCGCATTACCCGCCACTCCCGGCATTGGCTCGGACGTTAACTGGGCATTGGTAGCAATTGTGGCCGGTGGTCTCATATTTTTTGCAGCCTTGATCTGGCAGATTGCCTCCCGGCGACCTGCGCCTAACATGCGCGATACGGCCGATTCTGGGGTTGTAACGAAATCGCGGGCTAAATTCTGCCGCAATTGTGGCGAGCCAATCGATAAAGGCGACAGGTTTTGCGGTGGATGCGGCTCAAAATTATGAGATGCTTTTTATCTGTCCGGGAGTATTAAGTGCTTAAGGGCATTTATCTGACAACATGCTGGAAAGAATGTGAAACCAGCGGTGCCATGAAAATCTGTTTGAGGTGTCAGCGCCGCCGCTGGCCTTAAAAATGGCCAACTTGATCAAGAAAGAAACTTTGCCCTTGGCTAGTTTCATACGAGGGATTAACTATAAAATGAACATCGAACATCGAACTTTGAACGTCGAACATCGAATAATGTATTCTATCAATTTAAAAAAAGACTGAGCGAAGCAAATTACCATTCAAAATTCGATTCGGCTGCCTTCGACAAGCTCAGGCTTCGAGCACGTCGAGGGGAGCTCGTCGCAGGCTGCGGTTCAGTATTCCGGGGCTCGCTTGTTTTGAAATAGATAAAGCGTAGCGTCATCCATATTGGACGTTCGATGTTCGACGTTCAATGTTCGATGTTCAATCTGTTCACTGTTCCGGCCAAGCGGAGTTACTTACGACCTTTCGGGTGTCAAATCCCAAAGCTGCAGAATTCTAAATCCTGACACCTGAAACCTATAAGTTCCGCCATTAAGTCATCAGCGTGGTTGCTGCTGCGCGGGGTCACTCTTGCATGGACTCAAAGCGAAGCCTGACGATAGTAGCCACCTGATGCTGATCGCCGGCAGCGCCGTCCCATGCGGCCAATCCGAAGGAATAGATTTTTTCAGGCGGATCAAACCTCACATCCCGTTTGTGGGGAGTTTGCAATGCTCTCCTTAGCTCGAGTGTCCAATATCCGTCAGACCAGGATGCGCTGCCTCTGATGTCTGCTGAATCCCCGCCCTCGGGAAAGCCGGTTTCATATAGGGGTAAAATATTTTTCGTCGGTTTGCCGTTGTCAGATAATTGCAATGGTACCTGTTTATTTCCCTCCATGTAAAATCGAGGTTGGGGCGGCTCTCCTTCCGTCTCTTTTGCATTGAGGATGAGCGGTATTCCACCCATGGTATCCGGCATTTTCTCGCCAGAGGTGTCGCTCCCATGCGCTATAGAAATTTCAGGAGGTGCCCATCGCAACGCAGGCGTTAAGGTCCCTTCAGGTACGTATCTTACCATGTGGTCCAAGAATCCGTCCCCGGGGCGCCCTGCCCTTTCAGCCGTAAAGGCATTCCAGTACCACTCATCCACGAGGGCGCCCTCCTGCCGGGTGGCCATCCGTGGGAATTCCCTGAAACGGCCGGTGCTGTGGCACAAGATAGCACAACCACCCTGCCTGAAGTCCTCGACCTCCTCGGTTGCCTGCCAATGAAGGGCAAGTGCGTCGGGCCATTCCATTTTTGCCTGCCATCGGTCGTCGCTAAAAAGCCATTGACCCATCCGATCCTGGCGAGTTTTATCCGGCCATCGGAAAGCAAAATAAATATTGGTATCGTCGTAAACAGCCCGAATAAATACATCTGTTCCCGGGTGAGGAGGATCGTCGCCTAATTGCCATGTGGATACTTTAGTTTCTAAGGCCCGATCCCAGGAATCTTCCAGGGCTTGCCCATCCATTTCTGGAACAGTTTTTCCGTCCAGGTAGGCGGCAATGACCGTGGGCGGCAGATCTTCTCCTTCATAATCGCTGTGACGGTCGGGTCTGTGGCAGTTCAGGCATACCCTGTCTGAGCGGGTTTCGAGAATATTGGCCCTGGCTAATTCGGCCCCATCCCGGGCCCTGCCGCCGGCCATGAGTTCAGCATAAAATCCTCCCGGGCCATGACAGCTCTCGCAGGTAACCCGGTCTTCCAGGTAGCGACCGGTTAGTTCATCGAAAGCGGTCGTGTGACAGCCGAGGCAGCGCGACTCATCTAACTCAAGCCCGCTCCTTTGCACCTCTTGCAGCTTGGACCTTACCCTGTCAAAGGGTTTAAATTTGAGCACGCGCCAGCGGGCCACATGTCTTGGATGGGCACCCAGATGGCAGCGAAGACACAGCTTAGAACCGGTGAAAGGTATCGGTTCTCCGGAAGCGCTGTAGTTAAAAAGGTCAATGGTCGACGTCCCGGCATCCCGGGCTTTTAGATAATCATACAGTGGCCTGCGGGGGATGCGTAAGGTAGAATGGGCCCTGGAAGATTCCGTTGCCCTGCCGACGCCACCGTGGCAAACCGTACATCCGTATTCCTCGAACGGAAAACGTTCTATTTGCGAATGCTTTTTCTCAAGTTGCTTTAGATCCAGGTGGCAGGTAATGCACCGGTCAACGCGTTTCCCTTCGTTCAATATGATCTGCCTGATTCTAAACCGGGGGCGCTCAAGGTAGCGCAAACGCTTTTGTAAAATTTCGCGTTTTGTCCCTTCGGCACGCTCTAAAGCCTGCGTGACCTTCTTCGTCTCTTCTCGAAAATACGTTTTCTGATGGCGTATCCATTCAGGATTCATTTCTTTTCGGAGGATAAAACCTAAGGTCACCAGGAGAGAAATGACGAGTAAAGCAAATATAATATATAGACGTTGGTTCACTTCCGGATTTTTCCGTAGTAAATTTTTATTTATTATTTCTGAACGTTGCCGGAAGCCTTGCTGACAAGTTCAATCAAAATGATCAGAGACATCTCGATCAGATGTTAAACCATGGTGTTTGGACGATATACCTTACATTGAAGAAAAGACGGAGTAAAACCTTGATTACAACTGCCCCCATGGTCAAAACCAAAAAAAAGTAGATTGCGTATCGAAACCGTCCCCATTTCCCGAACCGGCTACGCCAGAGGGTATAGGGAAAGAGCATCCCAATGATGTAATAGATGCCTATCAAAGGAAAGCCCAGCCAATTTGGCAGGCTACGAAAGTTCGGTCGAGCCGGTCTTGCCATGCTCCAGTCTTGCCAGGGCCAGTACCAGTCCCAGTTGGATCCACGGAACCAGGCCGCCATTACGGTGAGCAATACCAAAATAAACAGACCGGCGGTAAAAGGCAAAGTAGCCCAGATCCGACGCCGGAAGGCATAACTCCCCGCACCACGGGGATCGGTATCGAGCAGGGGAATCAAGATCAAACCCGCTATGATCAGAAAAGGAGTAACCACTCCGGCCAACCAGGGATCAAAGTAAACGAGCATCTCCTGAATCCCGAGAAAATACCAGGGGGCTTTGGCGGGATTTGGTGTAAATTCCGGGTCGGCGGGCACGTCTAAAGGGGCTTCAATCACCAGTCCCAGCCAGGCCAAAACCAATAAACACACAAGTGTCGCCAACAATTCTTTGAATAGAAGACCAGGGTAAACCGGCAACATGACGGGGGTGTCTTTCTTGCCCGTTGTGTTGGTCGCATCTTTTGGCAGGTTCTCTGACAATTGATCTCCTTTAAACAAGATAGTTCGTTGTTAAGTATTGCTTCCACCTTAAAGCCGTAAGGCCAGCTTGCCATCCTTTCGTACGCGCCAGAAATTTACCATTAAAAAAATGACTGCTATAAGTGGTAAAATAAAAACATGCAGGGTGTAAAAACGGATCAGGGCTCTGGGGCCGAGATCTGAATCTCCCAACAGGAAGACGGCAATATCACGATCGTAATGGAGTCCCAGTTCACTGCCAAAGGGTCCATCAGCGCCGATTAATGGAACCGAATGGAGTAGATTGGTACCCACCCGGGTTCCCCAGTATGAAATCTGATCCCAGGGCAATAAATAGCCTGTAAAAGCAAACGCAAATATAATCAAAAGCAGGCAAACGCCGACAATCCAGTTAAATTCCCGTGGTGGTTTATAGGAGCCGGTGTAAAAAACGCGCAGCATATGCAGCACGACAGTGACCACAATGCCATGCCCGGCCCAACGATGAACGTTACGCAAAAACCCTCCGAGAAAGACGGTATAATGCAGATCTAGTATATCCGGGTAGGCATTTTCCAGAGTAGGCCGGTAATAGATCATCAAAAGAGCTCCGGTGATGGTCGTTACCAAGAATAGCAGGAAGCTCAATCCCCCAAGGCACCAGGTAAAACTGATCTTCATTCTACCGGCAGATATCCGTCTTGGATGCAAATGCAAGAAAACCGTCCGGCGCACTGCCTGTAACTCTTCTGCCGGCGTACGGGGCAGGCCGGTTCTGAATATTTTGCGCTTAAATTCCGGCGGCAGCTTCATTGTCATCTCGTAAAAACTGTAATTTATCTCAACCGTCAGATCAGTATTATTATGCCATTAGTTTTTGTTTTTATGCATTTTGTGGCAAAAAATTGTATTAAGATATTTTTACTATCTTGAAACGATTTCATATTTAAGGAATTCTTTCCATTTTAAAAAAGACGGAGCAAAGCGACATCCACAAATATTAAATCTACAATCTTCAATTTTCAATTCCGGCTAGTCCGGATACAGTTTATCAAGCCGCACCGGGCCGAAAACGGGGAGTAGGGCCTTTTCCCCGTTTGATAATAATATCCTGTTCCACAACAAGTAATCCATCATCATCTACTCTGAGGGCCAATAGATCCAGCGGACGAGGTGGGGGGGCCTCCACATTCCGCCCTTCGGCATCGTATTTTCCCCCATGGCATGGGCATAAGAACATGTGATGATCCCTGTTCCATACCACCATACAACCCAGATGGGTACAACGGGCAGAAAGGGATATAAAACCCTTTTCATCGCGAACGATAAAGAGTTTACGGCCGCGGTGGTAGATCACCTGGCCGGGCCGATAATCGTCAGGAAAACCCACTTGCAGCGACCTGGCGGGCCGGCTGGACACACGCGGCCAAAAAAATCTCAGCACCGCTGCCAAAGAAGTTGCTAAAAAAAGACTTAATCCGGCCCAAGAAAATCTCAGCAAAAATCTGCGACGGCCCTGCGGGAGTTCAGTGGCGGAGGCGTTGGTGCTAAGCGACATTCATGCAACTCCTTAATTGTTCTATCAATATCATATCTTGCTATTGCTGATTCATTTTATTTGAAATTATACTTACACTATACAACCCGAACTAAAGTTCAGGTCAAGGCAAAAAAGACTGTTCAAATGATGATGGATCCGATCCGTCTGACAACCGCTATCCAGATTCTTTCACATTCGTACTCTTTTATCAGAACATTACCTGAACTGACCATCGATACCTCCATGAATGCGTGCATTTTTTGCGCACAGTAGAAACCTGCCCGCTTAGAATGAGTATTTTTTACCCACCACGTAGGTCATTCGAAATAAGAAAATTTCATCTCCATTCGCCCGGCTAATATTATTTTAAATAATTTTAGCAGGTTGTCACATAACACCACGATGTGGCATTTTTGGCATACAAAATGCTTAGAATAATGTGAAATATGACATAGCAACCGGTGTACTTTTTAACACCATCGGCATCGCATTGATGATCCATCAATTTAAAAACAACAATATTCTCGTTGCCGCACTGTTTGCTTTACTCAAGGCAGGGCGGGGCGGCGACTATAAGGGAGAGTGAAATCATGAGAAAAATAACTTGGATTTCAATGTTATCACTGGCGGCACTCATTTTTGCGGTGATTGTCAGTACTGCTTCGCACGCGCTGGCCTATAAGCGCCAGTCAAGCCGTGAAAACGGAGTTCGCGTGGATGTAGTGCCGGTCCAGCTTGTGCAGGGACAAAGCGTCCGATTCGAAGTGCGAATGAACACCCATTCCGTTGCTCTCGATCAAGATCTGGCGGCCGTAAGTGTGCTTAAAGATGACAAGGGTAATGCCTTTCAGCCGACAGGCTGGGATGGATCTCCACCTGGTGGTCATCATCGCAGCGGCATCCTGACATTTCCCGAATTAGAACCGGACTCTGACAGGGTTACGTTAATTATCAGAAGCATCGGCGACGTGCCGGAGCGCAGTTTTGTTTGGCGCGTGCAACACTAATACAACCCGCCGCAGTAGCACGCCGGTACTGATGCGGCAGAATATGAGGAGAAAGCTATCATGGAAAAAGAAAGTTTCACAATACCGAACATTTCATGCGGGCATTGCGTGATGACGATAGAAAATGAGCTAAATGAACTGGCAGGTGTGCAATCCGTGGAAGGCAATCCCGACAGCAAGACTGTTACCGTATCATGGAAAACGCCTGCCACGGTGGACGGAATCAGAAACAAGCTCAAAGAAATCAATTATCCAGCGCAATAACCGATGAAGGGTGGGAACGGCAGATTGATTCCGACCTATTTGAAAGGTGGTGATCTTATGGCAAATCAAACCGTATCTGTACCGGTGACCGGCATGAGCTGCGTAAACTGTGCCCAAAATATTGAACGGGCAGTCCAAAAGATGGCGAGCGTGGAAACTTCGAACGTGAACTTTGCCGCAGAACAGGCGGTGGTATCCTTTGATCCGGAACAATTAACCATAGAGGAATTGGTCGACAGCATCGAAGGTGCAGGATACGGCGTTGCAAACGCCAATGTCGAATTTGCGGTCACCGGCATGACCTGCGCAAACTGTGCAGCCAATATCGAACGCGCTTTGAACCGAAAACTTCCCGGGGTCATACACGCCGAAGTCAATTTTGCCACTGAAAGGGCAACAGTGGCGTATATACCCGGGTTAGTGGAAGTAAAAGACATCGTTGCTGCAGTTGAGAACACCGGTTACGGCGTTGTCGTTGCGGAGGATACTGAAGATGCCACAGACGCAGAGCAGGCAGCGCGCCAGTTTGAAATCAATATTCAGACGCGTAAATTCATCATCGGCGTTATCTTTGCACTACCATTATTCGTGATGAGCATGGCACGTGATTTCGGCCTTACCGGTACTTGGAGTCATGCGCCGTGGATCAACTGGTTGTTTTTATTCCTGGCAACACCCGTGCAGTTTTACACCGGATGGGATTACTATGTCGGTGGTCTGAAGAGTCTTCGCAACCGCAGTGCCAACATGGATGTTCTCATCGCCCTGGGCTCTTCGGTGGCCTATTTCTATTCGCTGGGTGTACTTTTGTTTCCAGACATCGGCGCCCATGTTTATTTTGAAACTTCGGCTGTGATCATTACCCTGATCAAGCTGGGCAAGATGCTCGAAGCCCGCACAAAGGGTAAAACCGGCGGAGCCATCCGCAAACTGATCGGACTGCAGCCGAAAACCGCTACAATCATGGTCAACGGTGTCGAAAAGGAGATTCCGCTGACCCGGGTCCAAAAGAAGGATATCGTCATCGTGCGTCCCGGCGAACGGATTCCGGTGGACGGTGTGGTCCTCGAGGGCATTTCGGCCGTAGACGAATCAATGCTCAGCGGAGAGCCGTTGCCTGTCGACAAGCATTCCGGTGATACGGTTGTGGGTGGAACCATCAATGGTGAGGGAATGCTGCGGTTTGAGGCCACCCGCGTGGGCAAGGAAACCGCGTTAGCCCAAATTATCAAACTGGTGCAAGAAGCCCAGGGTAGCAAGGCCCCGATCCAAGCCCTGGCTGATCGTGTCTCAGCCGTTTTTGTGCCGGCGGTCATCGCTATTGCCCTTATAACCTTTGGACTGTGGTGGACCATTACCGGTGAATTCGTGCCGGCGATGATCCGAATGGTCGCCGTCCTGGTGATTGCTTGTCCCTGTGCTTTGGGTCTTGCCACACCGACGGCCATAATGGCTGGTACCGGTAAGGGTGCAGAAAAAGGCATCCTGTTTAAAAGGGGGGAGGCCTTGGAAAATGCCACCAAGCTCGATTCAATCGTGCTGGATAAAACCGGCACCATTACCGAGGGGAAACCGGCGGTGGTTGATATCATCGCAATGACCAAAAACCCGGGTGATCCCATGCAGCTGCTTAAAACAGCCGCTTCGGCGGAGAAAGGTTCCGAACACCCGCTGGGTAAAGCCATCGTCAATGCGGCCCAGGCAAGAGGGCTCGATCTGTGGGAGCCGAAAAATTTTAAGGCGCACGGCGGATTAGGGGTGGAAGCGACAATCGACAACCGTTGGATACGCATCGGCAAACCCAAGTGGTTCGAAGATTTCGGCGCCGAACTTGATGGTGCTGCCGAGCGTATAGCCGATCTGCAGAAGCAGGGCAAAACGGTGATGGTGATTGCAGCGGAAGAAAGAGTGGTGGGCCTGATTGCCGTGGCCGATACGCTGAAACCGGAATCGGCAGCAGCCATCGGGGAACTTCACAGGCAAGGCCTTAAGGTAGCGATGCTCACCGGAGATAACTTACAGACGGCTCGTGCAATCGGCACCAAGGTCGATATCGACGAAATCTACGCCGAAGTACGGCCTGAAGAGAAATCAGAGCAGATCCGCAGCATCCAGGCAAGCGGCTCCCGGGTCGGCATGGTCGGCGATGGAATCAACGATGCCCCGGCTCTGGCTCAGGCAGATTCAGGCATGGCTATCGGTACGGGCACGGATGTGGCAATTGAAACTGCCGATGTCATTTTATCCAGCGGAAGTCTGGCCGGGATCCCCCGCGCCATACGCATCAGCCGCAAAACCATGCGAACCGTTCATCAAAACTTATTTCTGGCCTTTGTATACAACGTGGTCCTGATTCCAGTGGCGGCCGGCGTGCTGGCGCCGTTTGAGATATTTCCCGCTATGTTGCGACAGCTTCATCCAATTCTGGCGGCACTGGCCATGGCCATGAGCAGCATTTCGGTGGTTACCAACAGCCTGCGCCTCTACAAGGCCAAGATCAAATAGAAAGATGGTGTAAAAATGGCTGAACGAATCGGACTCGTGATCCATACGCTTGATAATAATACAGCCGAGGTTGCGACCGACCGGAGAAACGCCTGCGGCGGCTGTGAGCATACTAAGGGTTGCCGTTCATGCCTGACCAGCGCCAAAATGGTGTCCACCGTTCAAAATTCGGTGGGGGCCAGACCGGGTGATTTGGTGGTGATCCACCTGACGGAGGCAGCACTATGGACCGGTGCTCTTCTTTTGTACATTATCCCTATCCTGTGGTTGATAACCGGGGCCTTCCTCGGGGCCAGTTTCGGCAATAGCTGGTTTGGGGGAGAATCTGGTGCTGCCATAATTTTTGGACTTTTCGGGCTTGCCCTCGGCTTTCTGATGGCTTTTTACATTTCAAAATCCTCCGGCATACGACTAAAACTGATACCGCAGATTGTCCGGATCGTCTAAGGGGAAGAGACCATTAATCACATATCTGGAGCAAGGCACGCGATTTATTATGTACAACACTGGAAATAGACACAGTCAAGGGAGAAATAATGCGGTCATGGACCAATCGGATTTACATCCCTCATTGAAAACCGGAAGTATCCTCGACGGTAAGTGGATGCTGATCGGGTTGATCGGTAAAGGCGGAATGGGTGAAGTCTATCGGGCGCATCAGCTCAATCTCAATCGAGATGTGGCCATCAAAATCATCTCTGAAGAACTGCTGCAGAGTTATGAGGATAATCCTGAGGAAAAAGCCGTGGCATTTGATCGCGTTCAGCGGGAAGTGCAGACCATGGCCCAGGTGAGGCACATAAATATCCTCCAGATATTTGATTACGGTTCAATTCAAGTCCGAAAACGAGATCAAGTTATGCCGGTGCAGTATATCGTAATGGAATATGTTCCCGGCAACACGCTTCGCTTTACCATGTCCGACGATGGATTTGCTGATGACATTGATTTGCTTGGCAATTGGCTGACAGAATATTTCCTTCCGGTATTAGACGGCGTGGCTGCCATTCACCAAAACAACATCGTCCATCGCGATTTGAAACCGGAAAATGTTCTTCTGGATGGGAAAATCCCCAAAATTGCTGACTTTGGATTGGCACGCAGTGTACGTATGAGAGCGATATCAAATTCCTGGGATGTCAAAGGAACTATGAATTACATGGCACCCGAGCAATTCATGGACTTTCGAAAGGCCGGTCCCCAGGCGGATATTTATGCTTTAGGTAAGATCCTCTATGAGGCGGTCGAAGGCAAGATTGAAACGACCCCTCTCCCACTAAAAGCCGTAGAACTAACGCAGACGACGCAGCCGTTGCTACAAAAAATCGATGTCATTGTACAAAGAGCAACCTTTGAAAACCCTGCAAAGCGATTTCAAACAATTCGGGAATTTCGCCTTGCGATTACCGACGCCCTAAAAATTCACGAAAGTAAAGACGGTATTAAATCCGATGTGACGTTGCCACAGAAACCCATCGGTGCAAAAATATTGACCAGGACCCGGGTCGGCCTGACGGCTGTTTTGTTCGCCATGCTTGCCATCACAATATGGTATCTGATGGGAAAACCCGGCATTATCAGCCGATCGGAAGAAAAATCGCCAACTTTTGAAACCGCCATTAAAATCACTCCCCCATCGGACAAGCGCCCCAGTATGGACATCCAGGCTTTTGAGCCTGAAATCCGGGGACGGGACGGGCGCCCCATGGTCTTCATTAATCCAGGTGATGCTCAGAGCAGTGGGACAAATCCAGCTGTGCCATTTTATTTAGATCGAACTAAGGTAACCAATCATCACTATCTCGAATTTCTGAATGAGGTCAAAAATCGTTTGACCGTTTCTGAGGGCATCGTTCGCAGCGGTGACAAGATTTGGGGGTACCTGGATACCGGTGTCGAACCGCATGAGCAGATTTATTATGAGCACGGCCGATTCCATTTGCGTGAATCTGCTTATGCATCCAAGCCCGTGGTACGCGTCACCTACTATGGTGCTCGGGCTTATGCTACCTATTACGGCAAAAGACTGCCAACCGTGGCCGAGTGGCGTGACGCGGCTGCATGGCTGAAGAAAAGACTGCCCGAAAACAACTCGCAAATGGAATCGGACATCACCCGTCAGAATCGAGACGAACACATGCATATGATGCGTCAGACGGATGATAGCCCTTCAAATCCAACCATGCTGGCGCAAAAAGATACTCAAGCAGATATAGATATGCCGTTGATTGATTTCGGCATGCAATTTAAAGAGTGGGTCAGTGAAGAAGTAAATTCAGCAAACAGCTTTCAGGTGCGAGTGGCCGATTGGAAATCAGTCACAACAGATGGCGCGCCAGCTGTCCGTTATCCGTGGGAAGGATTTGATGATGTAGGTTTTCGGACCATTTTACAATTGAAACCGTAACGATCGTTAAGAGGGATCCTATGAATCTGATTGTATCCATACATAACCTTATCAAACAGGCAGGCAGGCAGCGCCCGCCGGGTACAGAAAAGGCCAAGGGGCAGAATAATACGGGTGACAATGAGGCTGATTCTCAACGGATGCAGGATATTCTCGACGGGATGAGCACCGGTTCGGCCAGAATCATCATTGATCGTGAAGCCAGCCGGAGAGTTACTGAAGATTACAATCTCAAAGACCTGCAAAACAAAGGGCGATATTTTGTGGCTAGGATTGTACGTACCGACGGCAGTTTGATCGATGAGCTTCTGGTAGACAAACAAAGTGGCCGTATTCAGTTTCTGGCCCAATAGAACTCAATTCGTCAGGGAGGAATTATAGCGTTTGTCATAATAACGTTCCGATACCGGTGGTTTTACGATATTTTCCAGACTATCACGACGTTGATGGCTTGACGCAAACGCTATATTTTTTTAATTTGAAATATCCGTTGCACCGGGACGCATGGTGACAATATGGCTATTGACGCCGCACTAATTGAAAAGGTTAAGGGCCTATCTTTATGTAAAGCGTGTTGCTATCAGAATATCGAAAACTAGTTTTTCGAAGGTACCGGTTAATCGGCTTGGATGTCGGTACAGCATGTAGCGATTAGATAGCCATCCACACGGCGTGATGGTTTAATATCTTCTTTGGCTGCTCTTTGCGGCTTGGGATAATGAAGAGC
>Ga0126326_1000106_pt1 | contig 45465 bp, 37 predicted proteins | sample InaspJWI67metaG_FD_94485 | JGI IMG/M metagenome (GOLD analysis project Ga0126326, IMG submission 94485) | Marine gutless worms symbiont microbial communities from Oahu, Hawaii - Inanidrilus sp. 1 OAHU.JWI-67 metaG | ecosystem: Host-associated > Annelida > Digestive system > Unclassified | place... | reverse complement strand
CGACTTCACCATCCGCAACGCCTGGCAGAAGTAATTAGAGGAGTTAAATTTGTCAATGGTGTCGAAGAAAAACGGATTGCCGCCTAATTTCTTCATACACAACTATTGACTATATCTCCCTTATTGAATCTATCAAGAAGCTCGTTTGCTTTGACCCCATAACTCCACACCTCAAGATTATCGGTGGTTTTTGCGTATGCACGGGCTTGTTCTCCGTGGGTTAACTCCACCTGGAGCGAAACCACAATTTTCTTTGTGATCTCATCCTGTAGGTTAAAAAGATCGTCCATCTTGCGGTCATACTTTTCCGACCATAGGTGGTGACCGTTCAGCGCATCAATTAATTGGGCAGTGACCCTTAGCCGATCACCGGATTTCTGAATACTGCCTTCTAAGACATACCGAACTCCCAACTCCTCAGCTACTTGTTGAACTTTTACGGGCCTTTCCTTATAGGTGAATGTGGAGTTGCGGGCGATGACAAACATTCCTGAGCCCACAGACAATGCACTGATGATATTTTCGCTGATTCCGTCGCCGATGTATTCCTGTGCGGTGTCGCCGCTCATGTTCGTAAATGGCAGAACAGCAATGGAAGGCTTCTCCGGCAGCGGAAACGCCATACGCTCCACCTCCGCCTTGATCACCTTGCTTGCTGAAGCACCCTGAAGGAATAGTACACGATAAACGTGCACTGCTTCTTCAATGTTTTTTAAGTTTTTCTTTCCTACAAATTGATATTTCAGATTTAGCTTTTTCTTGACCTGGTCATAAGCAATGCCAGAGATACAAATCCCGCCGGGTTCAGACAATCCTTCCAGCCGGGCGGCGATGTTGACGCCATCTCCATAAATGCGATTTTCTTCCTGAATAACATCACCGAGGTTAATGCCGATACGGAACTGCATTCTACGATTTTGCGGTAATTCGTCGTTACGAGCTGTGATCTCGTTTTGTACAGTTACTGCACACTTGACCGCATTTACGACACTGACAAACTCGGCCAGCAAATTGTCGCCAGGAGAATCCAACACTTTTCCGTCGAATTGGTGGATCAGGGTGGAAAGCACCTTACGGTAGGCCGTTAAGGTTCGGACAGTGGACTCTTCGTCTTCACCCATGAGGCGACTGTAGCCTTCAACATCTGCGCTGAGGATGGCGGCGAGTTTGCGTTTAAAACCTTCGTGGGCCATAATGCACTCCCCTTTTTGCAAGGGATTTAAACTTATGAACTTATTATGGGGACTTTCGCAGCAGCGTAAAGGTCAGGTGAGAAAGAGGATTCGATACTGAAAGTGGAGAACCGCTTCAGGGCAGTTGGATCAGCAGAATCGGAAATAGGCTATACGCATTTATAACCAAATCGATAGGCTTTTACAATCAATATTCAGGATTCTGGAAACTGGTGATTAATTGAGATTATCCCACTCCGACGAAAAGCTGTGATATCATCAAAATCGGAACCAAAATTAAGAAGGCTTCGATTGCAGATTTTTTGCAACTGTATGTAATTTGCCGAATTTACAAATATTATTTGCATATCACAGGGATTCTAGGATTTCAAGAGCACCAATTCATTGCTGCAAACCCAACCTTTCCCTTCCGAGTAGTCAGTCTGCAGATTCTTGGAAAAATCGTTGACAATCCCATTTAAGGTTAATTAGGTAAGTATGGGTTCTGATATCATTTATTTTAAACAAAAGGAGGTGTTGTATAGGGATAAGAATGTGAATTGATAATTTTTAAAGTCGGTTCGTTTAAACAAAGGAGGCAAGCCATGTCTGACGAGAAAAAAGAAAACGGAATGACACGCCGTGACTTTGTTAAGACGGTAGGTGCGGCTGCCGTGGTCGGAAGTGCGTTAAGCATGAGCATTCCCAAAGAGGCGCATGCCGCCAGAAAGCTGAAGATCGGTTTTATGGGACCTTTCACAGGTCCTGCCAGCCGAACGGGGGATCAGTTCAAAAGGGGCATTGAAATGGCCCTGGAAGACGCCAAAACAAATGGGGAGATCCCGGTAAAGGTCGATGGCAAGACCTTGGACGTCGAACCGGTATGGGTGGACAGCCAGTCGAGCCCTGAAAAAGCGGTCAAGGCCGTAACGGATGCTGTAAATCGCGGGGTAAAACTCATGGTAACCGGCTGGCATTCTTCGGTGCTATGGCCTGTATGGATGCAGAATCTCCCTTCAAAATCGTTCACATCGGTCACCAGGGCGAATCCCAGTATATCAATTTCAAAATCAACGACCATCCGGAAAAATACCAGGGCTGGTTCAAAGGATGGGCATCCCCCCCGGTATTTGCAGGGCTCTATGGTCCTCCGCTTGTGCATTTCATGGAAAAAGGCCTGTGGAAACCAAAAAACAGGAAAGCGGCAGTTATTGTCGAAGACACCGATTATGGCCGTGGCTGGGGCGAAGCCTTGTTGGTCAGCCTGCGAACGGCCGGTTTCGATGTGATGCCCTATGATGTCAACGCCATTGACGAGACCGAATTTACACCCATCATTACAAAATACAAAGCCGCCAAAGTCTCGGTGGTTGCAGTTACCCAGACCGGTGGCGTTCCCATGTACAACTTTGTCAAACAGGTACGCGCGATGGGGCTCAATGCCCTGTTCCTTGCTCACGGGCTCACCTGGACCGGAGAATGGTATGATAACACCGGCAAGGCTTCCGATTTCGCACTTTGTATGGACTCTCCCTATCCCATTTCCCCGGAACAGAAAGACTGGATGAAACGCTTTAAGGACAAGTACGGTATTGAAGCTGGCATTGCGCCGTCCGGCCAACCTTACGACCACACCCGTCTGGCCATAAAAGCCCTCAATGAGGCCGGAACCCTCAAATTCGAAAAGCTGGTTGAACACATTCGGGAGAAGATGAAATATAAAGGCGTCTGGCAACTTTATGACTTTGCCACTTACAACGATTTCTGGAAGGACTTCTCCGAAGAAGGAACCTTGCATCAGCTTTACAGGAATGACGTCCGAACGGGTAATTTCATGGAAGGATTCTTCTTTCCAATGGTGCAAATGTTCGGCGGCAAACCCAAAATCCTCTGGCCGCTTGATTTGGCCGAAGGCACCTTCAAGGCCCCACCGTGGGTATAGGCATCATTTTCGAATCATCTTGAAAAAGATGATGGATAACCGCTTAATTCTGCAAACCCCTTCACCGGGGTTTGCAGACTTTTAAGGGTAAATGATGGCATTTCTGGAAGTCAATCATGTACATAAATATTTTGGCGGTATCCCGGCCCTGCACGGGGTTACCCTGAGGGTTGAGAAGGGTAAAATCCATGGTGTCATCGGTCCCAACGGGGCCGGCAAGACCACCATGTTCAACGTAATCAATGGCGTCTACAGCCCCGATAAGGGCACGGTATCTTACAATGGTCGTGATATCACGGGGCTCAAACCCAACAAGATCGCTGCAATGGGTATCGGCCGCACTTTTCAGGTCGCAAGAGTTTTCAATGAGATGACTCTCATGGAAAATATGATGGTGCCCCTTATCCCCCGCGGTGTATCGAAAAAGGAAGGTGCGAAAAAAGCTTTGGCGCTTCTGGAAATGGCGGGGCTCACCCACTTGAGGGATCAATTTGCGGTGGAAATTTCCGGCGGACAAAAAAAGCTTTTAGAGTTCATACGAACCATGATGGCGGACCCGGAAGTAATTCTGTTGGATGAGCCTTTTGCCGGTGTTAATCCGGGACTGATCGAGCGGCTCATCGAAATTACATTTGAGTTGAACAAAACCCGGGGAAAGACATTTTTGTTGATCAGCCATGACATTCCCTCGGTAATGAAGCTGTGTAAAAATTTAAGCGTCCTTTCGGCTGGAGCCACCATCGCTGAAGGAGAATCAGAAAAGATTCGTCATGACCCGGCGGTCATCGACGCATATTTGGGGCACTGAATATGGCGCTTGAGGTAAACAACGTCACTTCGGGCTATGTAAAAGAGGTCTCCATTTTAAAAGATGTCAATCTTATTGCCGAAGAAGGAGCCCTGACGGGCATCATTGGGCCCAACGGCGCCGGAAAGTCGACCCTCCTTAAAACTATCTACGGCTATCTCCGGCCCAGCCAAGGGGATGTGCTTCATCATGGACAATCCATCAAGGGACTCAAACCCGATGAGATGCTGGGCCGGGGGATTGCCCATCTCATCCAAGGACACAGCGTTTTTCCGGCCATGACCGTTGAGGAAAACCTGGAGCTTGGCGGCTGGATTATTAGAAATGATCGCAAGGCCCTCAGCCAAGCCCTGGATGAGGTTTATGAACACTATCCGGTTCTCAAAAACAAACGCAAACTTGTGGCGGGTGCCCTTTCCGGGGGTGAACAGCGTACCCTTGAGATAGCGCGGCTCACGATGACCCAACCCCGGACCATCCTGATCGATGAACCGTCGGTGGGGTTGATGCCCAAGCTGGTGGACAGGGTCTACGAAGAGATCGTCAAACTGAAAGAATTGGGGTACACCATCCTGATAGTGGATCAAAAAGTTCACAAATGCGTGGATGTGGTCGACTATATCTATGTACTGCGTTTGGGCCAGAACAGCCATCATGGACCCAAGCAGGCGTTTGTCGACGCGATAGAAGACGTCATCAGGGAGTGGATTTAAAATGGAACCTAGTATCTTTATTCAACTCGTTGTTCTAGGTTTGGTGCGGGGATCGATGTATGCGCTGATGGGTGTCGGTCTTTCCTTGATTTTCGGAATCATGGAAATCGTCAATTTCGCCCATGGTGAACTTTTCATGATCGGTTGCTACATTATGTATTTTGTAGCTGCCATGCTGGGGCTCCCTTTCCCGCTGGGAATTTTAGCTTCCGGAGTGGGGCTATTAATCGTAGGCGTCCTGCTTGAAAAGGGGCTCATCTCCACCCTGCGTAATAAAGCCGGCCGTGAATGGCTGATGGATTCTTTCGTTCTGACCATCGGCCTGATGGTTATTTTTCAGAATCTGGCCCTCATCATTTTCGGTGCCGTTCAACGCGGAATTCCCAACCTCGTTCCCGGCCAGATAGTTCTCGGTGAAGTTGTCTTCATACACGATCACCTCGTGATCCTCGGTCTGGCACTTTTGACCGTGGGACTACTCTGGTATTTCATCAAATATACCAGTCTGGGTAAGGCCATTCGGGCCACCTCCCAGCATTCGGAAGCCGCCCAGACCCTTGGCATAGATGTCGGTCGCATGTACTCCATTGCCTTCGGCATTGGTGCAGCCTTGGCCGGTATTGCCGGAGCACTTTTAATCACACTATTTCCGGCCAACCCGAATGCAGGCATGGCACCGGTGTTGAAGAGTTTTGTGGTCGTTATCCTGGGGGGGTTGGGTAACATCAAAGGCGCTACAGCAGCAGGTATTATGGTGGGGCTTCTGGAAGCTTTTGCCCTTTTCTATCTGGCGGGCGGCTGGCAAAACGTGATCGTCTTTTCTATTGTTATTGCCGTTCTGATCTTCAAACCAGCCGGAATCTTTGCCCCAGCAGGAGAGCGGCCATGAGTTTGTTTGGCAGTCCTCAAAGGGGAATGAATACCTCCCGTTACATCAAGGTAGTGCTCATTCTCGCCTTTTTCGTCGCCGTTCCGTGGATTTGGAGGGAAAATCGGTATATCAGCACCATTTTTATTTCTGCCCTGATGTTCGGTATCTGGGGTGTCATGTATGATCTTCAGATCGGCTACGGCGGTCTGATAAATTTCGGATTTGCCGGCTTTATTTGCGCCGGTGCCTATGGATCTGCCCTGGCAGCCCACCATTATGAAATAAACCCCTGGTATTGCCTGCTCATCGGGACCCTGTCTTCCGGGCTTTTGGGTTTTCTTACGGGTGTGGTCACCCTCAGGTTAAAGGGAATCTTTGTGGGTTTGGCCACCTGGTTTTTAGCCGAAGTACTACGTCTCACTATTTCCAATACTCCCGGCTACACACGGGGCATGCTTGGTCTAGCAGTCAAACCCCTGCCGGATGTTTACGGCCTGAACTTTTCCCGGGCTGAACTGTTGCCCTATTACTATCTGCTTTTGATTCTGGTAATTGTTATCTTTGCCATCGCCTTGTTGATGGTCAACTCAAAGATCGGCCTTTCCTTTAAAGCAATCCGCGAGGATCAACTGGCCACCGAAACACTGGGACTCAGTGCCACCAAATACAAGCTAATAAATTTCACCACCGCCTGCTCTTTTACCGGTCTGATCGGGGCTTTCTATGCGCATTATATCGGTATACTTACACCGGATGCCACCGAGTTTGGGGTTCCCCGCACCGTTGAGGTTCTGACGGTGGCCTACGTGGGAGGCCGAGGCACCCTGTGGGGTTCGATTCTGGCAGGCTTTCTGTTAATCGGTTTTCAGGAATACTTCCGGGGCCTGGGAGCATGGCGCCTGGTCATGTACGGAGCCCTTTTGATCACCGTCATGATCTATGCGCCAAGGGGGTTATCTTCCGTAAAAAAATATGTATGGTAATCGAAAAACAATTGGTCTTTGCCACCGCCAATCTAACATTTAGCCGGTAAGGTGATTATTGCGACAGTGAGAATGGACCAAAATGGATTCGTTCATCAGTATGGTAATTTGCAATCGCTACCTGTAGCCTGAGGTTGCCCTCTTTGAAAATTCTAAGAAGTCGAAAAGCCCGGTTTTTTTCTCTCTCTTCCGTGTCTGTATGGAAAAAAACCACTCCGCTGTAAGTGTCGTGAGGTCCCAAGATTGTTTCGCTGAACGAAAGCCCTGATAAGTATTTATCGATCTTTATTTCGGTCTTTTCCGAATACCGACCGGTTAGCTTGACTGCTTCCGTGATCCGCTCAAGCGGTATGGGATCAATCAACAGGCTCCCTCTTCTGAGCAGGATATCCGATGGTCGCAATTCAAAACGCTGGTCGCCACTATTAGAAACTATCAAATTCACCGGTAAAATGCCTAAACTTATCAAATCAGTTCCAAATTGTTGATCGGATATCATCTTTGATGAACTCGAGCCATCTGAAATCACGGCCGAGGGCAATGAATCCATCCAAGTTGCGGCACGAAGTTTGTTATGCTAATGGGCAGTCATGGATCTGGGAAACCGTATGGCGGAACTGTCGAGATAATTAAAACTGGTTCTTCTCCAATTTGTTGGTATACATGTGGCTATGCAACGGGGTGATGGATTCACCCCGGCGTCACTTTGAATTGGCCACCCGCTATCCCGCCGGGATCGCTCGACCCACACAGACGGGAACGGACCTTTTGGCTCCGCGATCCTCTCGACTTGGCTCGAGACAGACCTGCGGAGCCAAAAACAGCCATCGCTTCGCGAACCTTTCACTGCTACTGCCTGAAAGGCATGAGGATTTTGCCTGGGCAACCGTCGCCCAGGCAAAAAGGTTATATTGTCTGTGTATGTTTGTGTGTTTCTGTGGCTAATCTATTTACAATAAGCGGATAATAGCCGTTACACATTTGATTTACACCAACTTTTATTAAGATGATCCTTATAACTTTCCACCTATTGAATCGGAGTTTCAATGAAGACTAAGATTGCGGATGTGGCGATCTGTGGGGCCGGTATCGCCGGCATATCGGCTGCCTATCATCTGGCAGTTAAAAGCGGCATCCAAAAAGTCTTGATCGTCGATGAGCGGCCACCACTGACGCTTACCAGCGACAAGTCGACCGAATGCTATCGCAACTGGTGGCCCGGTCCGGGCGACATCATGGTCCGGTTCATAAACCGCAGCATCGATCTGCTGGAGGCGTTGAAAGAAGAAAGCGGCAACTATTTCAAAATGAACCGCCGAGGCTATGTTTTCATTACGTCCGATCCCAAGCACGTTCCGATCATGGAAAAATCCGCCAGAGAAATTTCACAACTGGGGGCCGGACCCCTGCGTTGCCATCAGGGTCGATCCGATGATCCTTTTTATCCGCCTCCCACCGCCCAGGATCTGGATCTCCAGCTGACCGGTGCGGATCTGGTGCTGGACCCGGCCCGCATCCAGAAGCAGTATCCGTTTATTTCGAACCAGGCGGTCGCCATGCTGCACATCCGTCGCGCCGGCTGGCTGAGTGCCCAGCAATTGGGCATGTATCTTCTCGATCAGGCAAAAGCCCGCGGAGCAAGATTTATAAAGGGTCGCGTTATAGATGTGACAGCTGTAGACGGTCAAATCGAAACGGTTCACGTCGACACAATAAGCGGGACATTACGGATATCAACCCGCACCCTGGTCATTGCTGCCGGACCGTTTCTGAGACAGGCGGGCGCGATGCTAGGTCTGGATTTGCCGGTTTTCAATGAATTGCATGGCAAAATTGCCTTTAAGGATCCGCAGGGTATCATATCCCGCGAAGCGCCGCTGATGATCTGGAATGACCCGATCACACTGCCCTGGAGCCCGGCAGAACGAACCGAACTGGCCAGCAGCAATGATACCCGCTGGTTGCTGGATACGTTTCCCGGCGGTGTACATTTTCGGCCCGAAGGCGGTGCGGATAGTCCGATCATACTGGCGCTCTGGACCTGGGAAGAAGGGGCGCAGGAACCGGTGTGGCCTCCCGTTTTCAAAGCAGAATATGCGGAGATCGTTCTACGGGGTCTGGCGCACATGATTCCGGAATTATCGGTCTATCTAAATAGAATCGGTCGACCGGTCGTAGATGGCGGATACTATTGCAAGACGCGGGAGAATCGGCCTCTCATCGGTCCCCTGCCCGTCCAAGGGGCCTATGTCATCGGTGCGCTGTCAGGCTACGGCATCATGGCCGCAGCGGCAGCCGGTGAATTGCTGGCGCAGCATGTGACCGGCGGCGACTTGCCCGATTATGCCCCCGCTTTCCTGCTTGAGCGTTACGAAGACCCGGAGTACCAGAAAATGCTGGCAAGCTGGGATGCGAAAACTGGACAGTTGTAATCTACATTTCCTGCCGCCCTTTCATTGCTGACTTCGACTCTGTAAACCACTTCATCACGGCCACCTGGAAATTGGGATCAAAGCGGTAAGCGATGAATACGTCCGAGCCTTCGGACACCAGATCAGTCGGGGACAACCCGCACGACCAACTACTGCAATCGACTCAGATCCTCCGGAGTATTATGTTCCCCGAAATGATTCTGGATGGCGCTTCCGTAAACCGACCACATCTGTTTTAATAGCTTTTTACCCGCCGAGGCGATTCTCCTAAAGCTATCCCATGGCTGCATGTGGATCTCGTGTTCTTATCTTATAAATTGAAAGCCGAATAAATTAATTGGTGCCCATTCGGAAATTAAACCAGGTACGAATTAGTTTCCATTCTGGTCCGCCTGCGGACCGGATGGAAACTAATTGGGAACCTTTTGGCGTCCAGATGCATCAAAGAAATGAGGCCGAAGAAAGGAGGTCCTCGATGGAAATCGAAAATGCAGCCGCTTCAGCCGGACAGGCCATTTCGGACGAGGAAGTGATACAGCGAGTGCTCAATGGAGACGACGCCAGTTTTGAACTGATCATGCGCCGTCATAACCGGCGTCTTTATCGTATCGCCCGTGGCATTCTGCGAAACGAGGCTGAAGCCGAAGATGTGGTCCAGGAAACTTATGTCCGGGCTTTCGAGAAGCTGAATGGTTTCCAAAACAAGGGACCGTTTTCGGCTTGGCTGGCCAGGATCGCCGTAAACGAATCTCTGAGCCGCTTGCGGCGGCCGGCTTTTAAACAGGACCGCGTTTCCCTGGATGATCCGGAGCGACAAGATGAGGTGAAATTCATGTCCGAACTGACCTTTTCAGGCCCAAACCCGGAGCAACTTGCCGCCCGCGATGATTTCCGCCGGCTGCTTGAAAACGCCATCGACACGCTACCCAAAGGGTACCGGATGGCATTTATTTTTCGGAGTGTTGAAGAGATGACTGTGGCCGAAACAGCGGATATTCTTGAGGTTGAACCAGCCACGGTCAAAAGCCGGTATCACCGCGCTCGCAAACTCCTACAGCAGTATCTTGCCGGAATGGTGGATGCGACGGCTGCCGAGGTTTTCCCTTTTGCCGGGAAGCGGTGTGACAGGATTGTCACCGGTGTTTTGAAGCGGCTCGGCATCCGAAATATCCCAATGGAGGACACACAATGAAAAGATATACTTCAATGATCGGAGCAATGCTTTTGGTACTTACGACGACCGTCTGTGCCATGAACCAGGTTCAGCTCCCGAACGACGACTACAAAAAAGTGAGTGATTTGGTCGCCCTGCCGGAATTTATTCCTGGCATGGGGACGTTGTATGTCCAGCCCGACACCCTGCCGGTCGGCCCGTTTGCCGCCTATGATCGCGACAGGAAGCTTGTGGCAACCATATTCATGGTCCCGCTGACCGAAATGAAGATGCACAAGGCATTCACGGACCTTTCGGTGGGAAACATCCGGGTGGAACAGGTCGACTTTACATATAACGCCGGCCACCCCGGCGTGAACGAGCCCCATTACCATGTCACCCTGTGGCATGTGAATCCCGATATGGCTAAAGTGAATTAGTCATGATCAACCGAAGACAGATGCTCATGGCCGGCAGCCTTTGGTTGTCCGGCCTGGTCCTCGGCCGTATCGGCTGGACATTGGAAAACCGGGACACGGTTGAAATTCTGATGAAAAGCGATCCGACAGGGGCCTGGGTCGTTTTCGATCCGATCGGTCTTCTGGTCCGTCCGGGCCAGCGGATTAGATGGACCAATACCGGCGACAACGTGCACACAACCACGGCCTATCACCCTTCAAATGACCGCCATCCGCTGCGCATCCCTGCGGCGGCAGCGCCGTGGGACTCCGGCTATCTGCTGAATAGCGGCGACAGTTATGAGGTGGACCTGACAGTGGAAGGAATCTATGACTATTACTGCAAACCTCACGAAGCAGCTGGGATGGTCGGGCGGATCATCGTAACTGAGGATATTGGTGTACACACGAATACTTTTGAACCCTATCCGGATGAACCGGAGAATCCGGGATGGAAGAAAATTTCCCAAGCGGCATTGCGTCAATTTCCATCGCCGAAAGCGATCCTTGAATCCGGCAGGATAGAATCCTAACGAATGGGATTCAGAACAGGGCGGAACTATATTCCTTTTGTGATATTGGCTGCACCAACCACAGCCAATATTAATGGAACGTTCGCTCGCAGGTATCTATAATTCATTGCAGATCCTTGATGAGAGCTTGAAAGGTTTTGGAATTCTGCAGGATCTGTCGGGCCGCCGCAGTTAGTCGGTCGACATCGGTCGGTTCAAGATTAAATGAAGTGGGCAGGTGTAGCAGGTGCTCGCGTTCAGCTTCATCCTCCAGCATTTCGAAGGCCACTTCGATCACGTATGTTTTGGCAGCACAGGCAGGCGTTACTCTGTATGTATTCTTCCCAGTTTCACTATTGCGAGAAGCTGCTTCTTTACAGCGGCCGGCTGTGATGGCATCTTTCCAGCGCGACATATTGCTTCTTAACAGCTCCATTGTCTCAAAAGAGTATCGGTTAAGCGGTGCTGCAGAGGCAGCCCCTAATGTGTCAAGCAGAGGGACCGAATAATCTCTTTTCGTAAAACTCGTATCCACTTCTTTCTGGGCATTAACAACGATGACGACAAGTTTACGTGTGCTTACCAGATCAAGATCTTTGAGTTTGTTCCAGATACCCCCTTCAACATAAGTAAGATTAATTAACAGCCTGATGCCAAGGTTGTCCGAGATTCCCCCGTCAAAAAGGTGAATATAGGGTTGCTCTTCGGTGTTTAGATAGTCGCTTAGTAATTTTGCATGGCTGTAATGACGTGTGTTGACCTTTCGCCCAAGCAGGGCTGCGGTCGCCCACTCGGGCATTTGGAAATCACAAGTACCGGCGTAATTCTTGAGAATGATACTGGTAAATGCACCTGGCACCGCCGATGAAGCCGTTACGGCTCGTGAAACAGGATATGATGATAGGTCGGCACAGATGGGTGCAAACTGGCTTCCAATAAAAGAAAACTGAGAGCCCAATGCAAGATTCGTGGCGTTTATGGCAATCAAAGGACCCTTCGATATTAGGATGTCTTGAAAAGTCTTTTTTTCAAACAGCAATTCGTCGTAATAGTCTGCGGCGAGGTCACTTCGCTCGTAGTAAAGCGAACCCAGCTTCGGCCAGCTCGCGGGTGAGATCACGCGTCTGGTGAGCTCTGATTGGACATCGTATTTTAGAAATTTCTCTTCGAAATCCTCAAAAATCCGGTCGCCGAATAGGCCATAGTAAGCGGCCGTGAAGCTGCCGCCGGATACAGAGCTGATTGCGTCGACCTCGTCAATCAGGCGCCGCGATTGACCATCGATGACGATCTGAGTGTCGGCCAGGGTGCGCAAAACGCCATAGGATAATGCCGCAGCCCGCGTTCCACCGCCCGAAAAGGTCAGAACAAACAACAGTTCTTCGGATCTCACTGTGCCGGGCTCTCTTTGAAGCGTGTAGCGATTGAGCTCATCCGCGGAGGTTACTGAATCGTTAATGGGATAATGTGCTGTGCAGGCTGTCAGCACGAATAAGACCAGCATCAATCCAATGACCGATTTCCAACCATGCGGGCAGTTTATGATCAAATACGACCTTAAAACCTGCATGAAATGCCTCCAATAAATTTTAATCTGGTTCTTCTCCGATATAGCACGAACTTCGCGAACTGCGTTTGTGAGCAAAATCAACGAAAAATGTGATCGACCCGGGGTTGCTCATCGAATCCAGGTTTACGACTTTTTCCGCCGGTTCACCCATTAGTATCTTTTTTACAGGCACTTCGAGTTTTTTGGCATTCAGCGTCCGGGGAACCGCGGGGATGGCGAAAATGTCATCCGGTACGTGGCGCGGTGACAAGGCGCTGCGGATTTTGTGGTTGATTATTGTTTTAAGGTCGTCATCCAGGGTGAGTCCTTCTTTGAGGACTACGAACAGGGGCATGTAGTACTCGCCTTCTGCCGGTTCAAAACCGACGATAAGGCTATCGTCTACCTGCGCAAGATCTTCTACAGCGCTGTAGATTTCACTGCTACCAAATCGAACGCCGAATCGATTCAGGGTGGAATCTGACCTACCGGCTATCACCGCACTGCCCTTGTGGGTGATTTTGATCCAATCGCCGTGCCGCCATACCCCGGGATACATTTCAAAATAACTTTCCATGTATCTTCGGTTTTCCGGGTCATTTACCAGGCGTAGGGGCATCGACGGCATCGGTTCGGTGATGACCAGTTCACCCACCTGATCCACCAAGGAATTGCCGCTTTCATCAAAGGCTTCGGCTTTTACGCCCAGGCAGCGGCATTGGATTTCACCGGCGCGGACCGGCAGCAGCGGGCAACCGCCGACAAAACCGGTGGATGGGTCGGTACCGCCACTGGTGGATACCAGCCATATATCCTCCTTGACCTGCTGGTAAACCCAGCGGAAACCTTCCAGCGGCAAAGGCGAGCCGGTGGAACCCATGGCTTTTAACCTGCTCAGGTCATGCGTTTTGCCCGGCTGCATCCCTGTATTCATACAGGCTGTAATATAGGCGGCACTGGTTCCGAATATCGTCATCCCCGATTTTGCTGCAAATTTCCAAAGCACATCCATATCCGGATATCCGGGGCTGCCGTCGTAGAGCAGGGAAGTGGCCCCTGACAGCAAGCCGCCTTGAAGGATATTCCACATTACCCATCCGGTGGTGCTGAACCAGAAAAACCTGTCTTCAGGCTTCATGTTGAGGTGCAGCCCCAAGAATTTAAAAAATTCCAGTAAAATTCCGCCCTGAGAGTGAACCAGAGCCTTCGGCAAACCGGTGGTACCGGAAGAATAGAGAACCCAAAGCGGGTGGTTGAAGGGGACCTGCTCATAAATCAGCTCTGCATTTTCGGCCAGGAGCTCTTGCCACATCGAGGTATCTTTCAAACCTTCCGGTTCGGCATCTTTTTGCAGATAGGGTACCAGAACGGTATGCTTCAGTGTCGGAAGGGCCTGTTGAAGATCAGATACCACAGTTCGTCGGTCGAAAGACTTTCCGCCATACTGGTATCCATCCGTGGCAAAGAGCACCTGCGGTTCAATCTGCCGGAACCGGTCAATAATGCTTCGCGTGCCGAAATCCGGGGAGCAGCTCGACCAGACGGCACCGATGCCGGCACAGGCAAGAAAAGCGATGATCGCCTCCGGTATATTGGGCATCAAGGCGGCGATACGATCCCCTTTTTGTATACCCATACGGCGCAGCGATGCCGCCACAGCCGCAACTTTGCGGTAGAGTTCATCCCATGTGATCTCCATCATCGGTTGAAATTCCGACTGGAATTTCAATGCCGGCCGGGAGGCCGACCGGTTTCGAAATACATGCTGGGCATAATTGAGCTTGGCGCCCGTAAACCACCTGGCACCCGGCATGTTTCTTGCGGACAGCACCCTGGTGAATGGTTTGGACGACTGAATTTCAAAGAACTCATAGATGGATGTCCAAAACGCTTCAATGTCCGACACCGACCATTCCCACAGTTGGATGTATTCTGAAAAATCCAGCCCCCGTTCATTTTTCAGCCATTGCATGTATCGCCACATGTTGGTCGTTTGGATGAACTCATCCGAAGGCTCCCAAAGAAGCGCCCCGTCTTTGACCGAATTTTGTCTCATGCTTCTTCCTCCGTTTTTACCTAAACAGCGACGAACCGGCAAAATGATGGACTCAGGCATAGCGATCCGGATGAAGCCTCAACTCTTCGAGAAAGTCATCGATGATCCGCTCCTGGTCATATTCGGTTCTCCAGTTCCACTCCTGCCTGGCCATGCGGTCATCTATGGGCAAAAGCAATCGATCAATAATTTTCAGTAGCTCCAAGTCCGGTTCGAAACTGATTTGGGCGGTGGGGATTCGCGATTTAACCATGTCCACCAGTTCCCGGGCGCTGGCGATGGGGGTAACGCCTGCCATTACATAATTAACCGTTTTAATGTTTGAAACCGGCGCTTCGGCCAACTTGACGATGGCAAGGGCCGCGTCTTTGAAGTACATCACCGGACATTTGGATTCGGGTCTTACCCTTATTATAAAAGGATTGCCCTTTGCACTTTCTTCAATGACCCAGGAAGTATACTGCACGACACCGGGTGTCCTGACACCGGGCCCCACGATGGCCGGGTAGCGAACGCTCCTGAAATCCAGATCATACTTGCGTTTGTAGAACAGGCCCATATGCTCGCCAAATACTTTGGTGGCACCATAGAAAAGCATTGGACGCTGTAGGGTGTAATCATCGATTATGTCTGCTTTCATGTCCCGGCCGAAAGTGGCAATGGTGCTGGAAAACAGTACCTGAGTGACATCGAATAGTTTTGCCGATTCCAGGATGTGAAAGGTCCCCATGGCATTGGACCGAAACGATGCGGCCGGATCAGCATCCGACGGAACCGACAGCATTCCCCCGATATGATAAATGACCGTGGGCCTGAAGGTTTTGACCACATTCAAAACGTGACTGAAATTTCCCAGATCCCCTCGGATTACCTCGATCTGATCCTCGATATCACTTAACAAATTGGTGGATGGATTGATATCGAAAACGATGAGATCTTTCTCCCCTTTTGCCAAAAGCGTTCGTACCACCTGTGCGCCGATAAAACCGGTACCTCCGGTAACAAGCGTGCTCATAGGTATCCTCCCATTCATCTATAACATTAGGTTTGCATAACAAATTGATGCTCGACAGTCATCCGGATTTCAACAATCGTATTGTGTTATGGTATGGCTATAATAGTCGGCTATGTTGCTTACAGACATGGCGCAGAGGGCAGCAATCGTGTCAAATATGCATTTCGGTATTGAGACTAATTAAATGCACCTCGCATAACGTCATATAACTGCGTATTTTCGTAGTTTCCGGTCAGCAATTCAGATGATGGTCCCATAGACGTTACGGGTACATCTGCCGCTGTATGACTACTAGTCGACCAGTTTACATAGAAGAGTTTGCCGTCAGGCATACCAAACGGACCATCTTCTCCGGGTGCTCCGCTCGATGACAATGATACGCTCATGCCGCCAGTTTCATGGTCGGCTGCGACGATAACCAACGTATCATCGTTTACCAAAGCATAATCCCGGGCCGCTTTCACGGCTTTATCCAACTCAACGGTATCGGAAATCGCATTATCAGCATCATTGGAGTGACTGGCCCAATCTATCTGGCCGCCCTCCACCAACAAAAAAAATCCTGCAGGGTTTCTTGAAAGAATATCTATGGCTTTGTATGTCATTTCCACCAAAGATGGTGAAAACGGTCTTGACATGCCTTCGTCGGCAAAAAGACCGAGCAATCGATCGGTCGATATCGGATCAATTGCTGAAAAAGAGGCCGAATCACAAACATACGTATACCCGACTGCTACTGCTTCGTCTATAAGGTTCCGGCCGTCAGCTCTCTCTCCAGCCTGGGGATAACAACCTATATCCGTTGTTGGAAGAAACTCATCTTCTCCACCGCCCAATATGACGTCCACTTGCGCATCTATGATCTGTTCAGCGATATCGGTCATCATGTTTCTGTTCACCACATGGGCGGCAAATGCTGCCGGTGTCGCATGAGTAATTTGGGTCGTTGTGACCAACCCGGTCTTCTTGCCTTGAAGCTTTGCCTTTTCCAATATCGTCGGAACAAAATTGAGGTTGGCATCCAGACCGATAACGCCATTGTTGGTTTTAACGCCGGTTGACATGGCTGTGGCTGCTGCAGCCGAATCGGTTACCGGGTTATCTGCAGAGCGAGTCTGTGCCCAACCAATGGTGGGCATATCATCCATGGCCAAGAACCCGGTTTCACCGACTGTTATCCAGCTTGCTGCCTTGCGATGTTCCTCACCCATACCATCGCCGATGAATAGGATAATATTGGTCGCTTTTTCAATAGTAACAGGATCGGATGAACTCGGGTCACATCCAAATACCGCAAGAATAGATAGCAGTGCGATACTATTTCTGAGGGCAGTGTTTTTCATTGGTGATAGCAGCAAAAATTTTCTATACCAGGCGCCTGCCAATTTCTACTTCCTCGGGCCGCCTTCCTGATCCTCGGGCAGCGTAACCACTTTGGGATCACCTGGGCTTGCAATAGGATGCGGCGCATTCGCCTTGCGCGACTTTTTTGCCTGGTACAAGGCTTCGTCCGCTTTTTTTAAAAGCAATTTGGGACTGCTTGACTCTGATTTGTCGGCAGCGGCGATACCGAAACTGATCGATACCGGGATCGTTGCCCCGTCTATATGCAGGGGATGTTTTGAGAAATGATCACAAATACGGGACATCAAAAGCCGGGCGCTCTCACCGGTTGTTTCCGGCAGGATGATGACAAACTCATCTCCTGCATATCGCGCCACGACGTCCGTATTCCGGCTCATCTGCGTCAGGTGTTGAGCCACATGTTTCAACAGGTCATCGCCGCGATCATGGCCATGAACGTCGTTGACATGTTTAAAATCGTCCAGATCCAGGAATACAACCGAAAGGTCCTGGTTATAGCGCCCGGCCCGTCTGACCTCTCTATCGAGAACCGACTCCATCACGCGCCGATTCAGCAACCCGGTCAAGGGGTCGTGATAGGCCAGGAATCGCAGTTTTTCATGAGCGGTTACATTGGAAAGGCACATGGAAACCTTGACGGAAAGCTGTTCGAGAAGACTCGTGTCGATGCCGGGCTGAAATCGCTCAGCCGAACCATCCGCCTGGTTCAAACTGCCGATGATGATACCGTCCAGTGAGATCGGTGCGATGGCAATCGACTTGACAAAGTACTTTCTGTTCGGCGGCAGCAGCCGGTAATAAGGCCTTAAGTCATGATTGACCAGCAAAGGGGTTGCAGCGCTTCCGACAAGCTGATCGAAGGTACCCTTGTCGATGATGTTCATTCGGTGCCGCAGCTTATCCGATGTTTCCAGGGTCTGGATGAAACTGGAGATCTCACTTTTGTCGATCAGGGATATCCAGGTATACGGAACCTTGAATGTGTCCCGAATTTCGTCCAGCAGCACCTCGAAAAGATCGGGGTAACTAAGTACTGAGAGGATGCGTTTTTCGATTTCGAAAAATTTCCGGGCGATTTCCTCGTTGTATCGCAGAATTTCAGTAATTGTCTTGAGGTCGGTCATGGTCGGATTCTTACGGATTACGGGTTACGGGTTGCGGGTTGCGAGTCGCGGGTTACGGGTAGCGGGATGCGAGTTGCGAGGTGGAAGAAATAAATCCAAGATCCAAATCCGCCAAATAACTCGTAACCCGAAACGCGCAACTCGTAACTCGGATCTCTCAAACTCTATATCTGACAACAGATGAATTACCTATTCGATGGCGTTAAGTCCGTCTGATTGCGCCCTTCGAATCTTCTCCATCGCTTCCTGCGCGGCTTCCTTGACTTCCGCGTCATAATCGCCGTTTATGATGTCATTTAGATAAGGCAATGGCTTGCGGGACCTTATTTCACCCAAAACATACAGAATATCCCCTTTCACCGTATCGACTGCGTCTTGAAAGCGACTCTGCAGGGGTTCGATCATTTGCGACGCCAGTTCGTGGTTGCCGGCGGCCAGCTCTTCAGCGGTTACCATGGCGGCCAGGCGGACATTCAAGGTCTCGTCCGTCAGTAATTCAATAAAAGCCGGAAATATTTTATCCTGGTCCTGCATCATTTCGGCCAGGTCAAATGCACCGCCTTCCAGTATCAGCCGTTCGAATGTAGGGCGACCCAGCATGGCCGGGTCCCGGTGCACGATGGCATCGCTCAATTCAACCAGCGTAACCGCCCCGCTCCAGCGAAACTGTTCATCGAGTAATATTGTGGGTGCGGAACGGATCTTACTCTGTTCAGCAAGGTCTGTAAACAGCACGCCATCGATGACCGTTAAAGAAACCGATTCCACCGCAAACGGCAGCGGCAGGATCTGTCGCAAAACACCGGGACAAAATTGACAGACAGGTGTGACAAACACCCGGATATTAGCCGGGACGCCGGTGTGTGTGAATTTTGCCTTTATGGATGGCGGCAAATCTGCTGGTTTGGCGTCAAGATAAGCCAGTGCCTCCAGAAACGGATCGAGTTCTCTTCCGGTCGGAATTCCATGATACCGCAATCGCGGACCGATCCGAATCGCGGGCAGACTTTCTGAATCATCCCCGTTTACGACCGTTTTAATTCTGGGAGCGATGTTTACCAGCTGTTTGCAAAATTGGTCAAATTCTGCGCTCCGTGAGTCTTCCGACAGGTGCACCTCGACCGTCACTTCTTTCGAAAGCGTGGCGTTGAATCGGTGAATGCGTTTTTCTTCCAGCGGTGTCAGCATTTTGTCTATATTTTGACCTCGACCGTTCGGGCAAGAAATCGCTACGTTTTATCACAAAACAAGATGTAAATAGAACATCACGATTCTCGATTCTGGATTCTGGTAGATATTAAGTATCCTATCCATTTTGAGGAAAGAGATATAAGGGTACGACATTTTTCCAGCATCAGGTGACCAGCATCCAACATCAGATTATAGGCAACTTTATGTCATCAACTTTAATCACCGTGTACTTGCAGCAGCGAAAAATAATAGCTGAGATCGCATCAAAAGTAAAGCCGGTTACCGGTGCAGGCAGGAATATGAGATACTTTGGGTCATGGTCTTGAAATCATATCCAGATTTAATATTTTAGGAATGCTATCCGTCGAGAGCCTCCCATCGAGAACCTCAGGGTCTAATGATCGGGTCAGACGATCGATTTACATAGAAAAGACAGAGCGACACGCGGTGCAAGTGCCTGCGCTGCGCGATCGATACCATAATTCTTCAATCTTCATTCTTCAATTTCGGCCTCACCCGGGTAAAGGCCTTCAGCATTTGACCTTAATCATGCCGCCTTTTTGTTCATTGCATTGTATACCAGTCGTAGTCTGTTCCCACTTTTTCCTTGACAAAAAAGTATGTGGCTGAAATATAGCTTATATATAGCCTTTGGCAAATGAATGGGGTTTATAAATTAAAGAGACAATATCAAAAAGGAGGCGTAGATGACACTTAAAAGATTGGCGATTCTAATCGGAGTCGGTCTTGTTGTTTGTGGGTTGATTGTCAGCCCGGCCATGGCCAAGAAACCGTCTTTGGCGGCATGGAAACCCGCGTTTGACCCGTCAGGAGCAAAATACCGATGTATCGTTTCGAATGTTTCTCATCCCGTATTGAAAGGGGTGTACACCGGTTTTGCGTTTCGCGACCTGTTGTGGGAACGTTCGAACGGGCAGATCTATATTGACTACAAACCGTTTTCCATGCTGGGCGGTGAAGTGGAAGTGTTGAACCAGCTTCAAATGGGCGCCATCCAGGGCATGGGCGTCAGTTCGGTCGCCGCTGTTAATCTGGGTCCCCGTTTTGGTCTGGTCAACCTGCCGTTTTTGATCAACTCGTTCGATAAGCTGGATAAATTCGTGGAAAACAAACAGCTGTTCGATCATTTTATGATGGCCATGGATCACCAGGGCATTATCGGTATCGACATTACCGGTTACGGCAATTACGGCTGGGCCACCACCACACCGGTCCGCTCAATCGGAGATGCCAAAAAGCTAAAATTTCGGACAGCCGAAGCGCCGGTTAACCAGCTGGTATACCGCGAATGGGGTATCAATCCGGTTGCCATGCCGTGGCCGGATGTTCCGGTGGCGTTGAAACAGGGTGTTATCGATGGTCTCGACCACACACCCATGGTGTGCAGCATCACCAAAAAATTCGAGGTTGCCAAGTACTACACTTATATCGACTATGCCCAAGGCCTGTTTATTTGGATCTTCAACAAAGCCTGGTTCAACAAACTGCCGTCAGACCTGCAGAGAACTTTCAAGGAAACCCTGCATGAGGTTGCCGCCAAAATCCGGATGGAAACCAAGACCCAAGAAGCAATCCAAATCATGAATTCCTCCCGCAAAGGGATTCTCTATTTCAAACTACCGGATGCTGAAATGGAGATCCTGCGCAAGAAGGGAGACATCGCCCACAGAAAATTCGCACCGCAGATAAACAAACTATACGCCGGCGATACGTATCGTCCGGCCAACTATCTTCAGGAAGTACAGGATTTCATAGGGTATCAACGTCCATAAAACCAAGGTAATATCGTAAAAAGGGGCTCTTCGCAGAGCCCCTTTTTATTTTTTACTTGCATCTACCCGTAGCCAACAGGTATGAAATCGATTCATGATTATGAAAAAGTAACGGGTGCCCGGGTCGTTCGAGATCATAAGTGAATGTCGCCACCAGAAATTCAATTAATCAAGGAACCGGTCTATGTTTGGTAAAATTCTTAATTTTTTAGACAAGGTCCTGACCTTTTTTGAGGATTGGACCCTTTTTCTGACGGTTTTTACCGCCCTGATTGCCCTTTTCGTCAACGTTTTCCTCAGATATGTATTTAACTACACCCTGGCCTGGTCCGAAGAACTGGTCCGGGAAGTTATCATATATACCACCCTGATCGGCTGCAGCGCGGCGGTTAAAAATCGTTCCATGATCAAGATTGACGCATCGGTGCAGCTTCTTTCCAAGTTAAAAACTGCGCTGACCTTTTTCAGTAATTTTGCAACCATAATTTTTTCCGTAATCGTATTGAGCTACGGATGGCGCCTGGCGGCGATGCAAGTGCAGACGCAGCAGAAAACAATCATTTTACAAATTCCGCTGGTGTTTATTTTTTCATTCCTGCCGTTGATGGGCGGAATGATGTTTATCCGCACCGTGCAGGTCATTTACCAGGACATACTCGATCTGCGATCGAAAGCGAGTCAGGAATAAATGGACGACATTCAACAGTAGTGGGAGATTAACCGCAATGGAAACCAGCCATATTGTCATTCTGCTTATTCTTTTGGGCTGCATGGCTACCTACATACCCGTCTTCATGTGTCTGTTCTTCACATCCGTTCTGGGTTTTGTTCTCTTTACCGATCTGCCGCTGCTTCTGCTGGTGCAGACCTTGCTGCGCAGTATGGACAATTTTGCACTCGTGGTCGTTCTTTTTTTCATTCTCTGCGGCAATATCATGACCGCCGGTTCCATCGTCGACAAGCTCATCAAGGTGGCCAATGCGCTGGTGAGCTGGCTGCCGGGGGGACTGGGCATGGCCGGCGTTATCGCCTGCGGTCTGTTCGGTGCGATTTCAGGGTCAACCGTTGCAACCGTAGTCGCCCTGGGCGGCTTTATGATTCCGGCTTTGATGGACAACGGCTATCCCGAAAAGTATACCCTGGGTCTGATGACGACATCGCCCAATCTCGGCGTTATTATTCCTCCCAGCATCGGTATGATTCTGTACAGCATGATCAGCAATGTTTCCCTGGAGGGCCTTTTTCTAACCGGGTTTTTTCCGGGGCTTCTTATTATTTTCGGAGTCTGTTTATACACGTTCTTTTTTTTCCGCAAAAAAACCGAAATTGTGCGTAAGCCGGTGCCGAGCACGAGGGAAGTCTTCATAATTTTCAAAGAGGGCATTTGGTCATTGCTTCTGCCGGTAATTATTTTCGGCGGTATTTTTTCGGGGGCATTTACGGCCAACGAGGCGGCGGTTGTCGCCTGTGTCTATGCCTTTATCGTGGAGCTTTTTATCCACAGGTCGATCAAATTTGCAGAGGTTAAAAAAATAACGGTAAATTCCGCGGTGACCTCGGCCACTCTGCTGATCATCGTAGCCGGCGCCAGCTGTTTCGGCAGGCTGTTGACCCTCGAGGACATTCCGGGGCGTATTACCGAGGCGGTCCTGTCAACCATTCAAAATCCGCTGGTATTTTTGTTGGCCATGAACATTTTGCTGCTGATCGTGGGCATGTTTATGGACATCATCTCCGCCACAATGATTTTGGGGCCTGTGTTTCTTCCCATGCTGGATGCTTTTAACATTGATTGGATGCACTTCGGGCTGATCATGACGGTCAACCTGGCGATCGGTTACTGCACGCCGCCCATGGGGGTCAGTCTATACATTACCGGGGCCATATCCAACCGGGATATTATATACGTTTCCAAAGCAGTGATACCGTTTATCATCATCCAGCTTGCCGTTCTATTTTTTATGACCTACATGCCGGATGCCGTACTGTGGCTGCCGGATCTCATGGGTTTCCGTAATTAATGCGGCTTGTAAACGGCCTGTCGTCGCGATGATTTGTTCGGACGAACACGCTCACATTGCTCAAATATAGAAATCCTGGTCCTCCGGACCCGGATTCTTTACTTGATGACATGTCCTCCGGAGGTCGCATGAGCACCGAAACACTCACACGGGCCAGGCACTATCGCTGGCTAATATTCAGCATACTGGCGTGCGGTTATATCCTCGTATATTTTCACCGACTCTGCCCGGCGGTTCTGGCGGTGGACATGATGCGGGACCTGCGGGCGACCGGTGCGCTCACCGGGCTTCTCGGTGCCGCCTATTTCTATCCGTATGCTTTGATGCAGCTGCCGGCCGGCCTGCTTTCCGATTCATGGGGACCCCGCAATACCATCACCCTTTTTTTCATTATCGCTTTTGCCGGTTCGATCTTGCTGGGCCTTGCACCGTCAGTCTTTCTGGCGATATTGGGGCGAACCCTGGTCGGACTCGGCATAGCCATGCTTTTTGTTCCGACTCTCAAAATTCTGGCCGAGTGGTTCCATGCCCGGGAATTTGCCGTCATGACTGGAATCCTGATGGCCCTGGGCGGCGTCGGCTCCCTGAGCGCCGCCACACCGCTGGCAGCGCTCAGTGCATGGATCGGATGGCGCCTGTCTTTTGTCGCCGTGGGATTTTTTACCCTGGCTCTGGCCATTCTGGTTTATTTTTTCGTCCGCAATCAACCTTCCGACATGGGCTGGGATTCTCCGGCCGACCAGCCGCGATCGAGCTCGGCATCTATCAGTCTCATGGAGGGGGTCCGCAAGGTATTGACCTGTCGCGCCTTTTGGCCGGTGGCCAGTTGGTTTTTATTTGACTGTGCGGTCTTTTTTTCTTTTGGCGGCCTTTGGGGAGGTCCGTTTTTGGCGCATGTATACGGTCTTGAAAAAGCCCAGGCCGCTCGAATTCTCTCCATGATGGCTATCGGTATGATCATTGGCAGCCCCTGTCTGAGTTACGTCTCCAACAACGTGTTTCGGGGGCGCAAACCGGTGCTGATACTGTGCAGCCTGGTGACGCTGGTGCTCACAGGCCTGCTGGCTTTTTACACTGCCAAGATTCCGCTGGTAGGCCTGTACCTGCTTTGTCTGGGGCTCGGTGTTTTCACCAGCGCCGTCGTAGTCATTGCATTTACGGTCAACAAAGAGCTTTTTCCGGTCCAGATGGCGGGAACCGCTACTGGAATCGTCAATCTTTTTCCATTTGCCGGCGGCGCGATTTTCCAGCCGATCCTCGGATTTGTTCTGGAGCACTATGGGCGCGAAGGCGACAAATTTACATTGATGGGTTACCAAAGGGCTTTTCTGATTTTGTTTATCTGCGCGGCGATAGCAGCGGTGTCCAGCTTCCTGGTAAAGGAGACAATGGAGAAAACCCCAAAGTGATCCCTAAAGTAAATAATCCGGGTCGAGAGTACCCAGCTTCGCCAGGCTTCAGGCTTCGCTCTTTGAGCTTGGGGCTCGCCTTAGGGCTACGACCCCACAAGACGACGGGACAAGACGACCCGACTGGACGCCGCGGCTGGCCTGGCTTTGATTTCGCCCCAGAGGTGTGGACTTGTTTGTGGATTCTAAAGGCTTAAAATATAGGTGAATAGAAAAATGTTTAAAAATGTTTTAGGAGGTCATGATGAAACTGAAGCAGATCGTTGTTTCGATTGAGAATTCACCCGGACGACTCTTGGAGGTTACGGAAGCACTCGGGAATGCCGGAATTAATCTACGTGCCCTGAATCTGGTAGACACCGGTGCCTTCGGCCAATTGCGTCTGCTTGTATCCGATGTTGCCAAAGCTCGCCAGATATTGATGGAGAAGCAGGTTTCGGCTTTTGTCAACGAAGTCGTCGCGGTAGAGATCGAAGATGCCCCTGGTAGTCTGGCCAAACTGCTCAGGCCGCTCAGAGAAGCCTATATTAATGTGATTTTCATGTATGCATTTATCACTTTTTCTTCGGGCAAGGCCGTAATGATTTTTCGCTTCAGCGATAATGATAATGCCATCGAGGTGATGCGAGCCAATGGTTACACACCGCTCGATGCCGAGGCATTTGGTATTTTGGAAACGGAAAATAGCTGATAGATGAAAAAAAAGCGAGCGACAGAAACCTTTGCAGGTCATTCAGTAATTGCGGGTGACGATCAAACCCAACAGGAGCGCTATCGCGTATTTATCGAAGATGTTGCCGATGGTGTCTACGAGACCGACCTGCGCGGCAATTTCCAGTATTTCAATGACGCTCTGTGCCGGATATTCGGCTATGATCGATCTGAAATCCAGGATCGTAATTTTCGGGAATTTATGGACGAGGGCAACGCTGCTGAGGCTTTTAAACGCTTTAACGGCATTTATCGCACCGGTGAAGGTATTACGGACATCATCTGGGAGATCATCCGCAAGGATGGGGCCAAACGTACGATTGAACTGTCCGCCAATCTTATCATCGATAAAAACGAAAAAAAAAACGGTTTTCGGGGAATTGCCCGGGATGTGACCCGGGAAAAGCGGGCGGCGCGGATCACCGCAGCACTGTTTCGTATTGCCAAAGCCCTTTATCAGTTCAGGGGTCTGGATGAACGGCTCGATTTGATTACCAAGGAAGTCCGGGATCTGATGACGGCCGAAGGCGCCCTGGTGATCCTCATTGACGAAGAAAAAAAAGAATTTCTGTTCAGAGCCGCCGCCTCCGACGACGTTGCGGCCGAGGAAAAGTATAAAGAAACCCGTTTCCCGCTGGATAAAGGCGTCGCGGGTCAGGTGTACCGCAGCGGGCAGCCGCTGATAGTCCCCGATTACTACAACAGCCCGTATTCTTACCACACAATCGACGAAAAAACCGGGATCACCACACGCAACATGCTTGATGTGCCGATGCGAACCGAAGACCGCATGATTGGTGTACTGTGTGCGGTCAATAAAAAAGAGGGCCAATTCGATCAGAACGACATCGACCTGCTGAGCACATTTGCTAGCATCGTTGCCCTGCCGATAGAGAATGCCCGCATCAATGAAGAGCTGCAGCGATCCTACGAAGAGGTCAAAAGCTTAAACCGGGCAAAGGACCAGGTGATTCACCGTTTGTCCCATGAATTGAAGACCCCGGTTTCGGTTTTGTCTGCATCTTTAGGACTGCTGACCAATAAGCTCGCCGCTTCAAAGGATCACGGCGTCGAACGAATCATTGAGCGCAGTCACAGAAATTTACAGCGCCTACTCGATATGCAGTACGAAATAGAGGATATTCTGCGCGAAAGCGACTACCGCAGCCGCCATTTGCTTTCTACGCTGCTGGATGCCTGTGCGGATGAACTGGAAGCGCTGGTGGATGCAGAAGCCAAGGATGGGGAATTTGTCGAGCGCATCCGTGAACGTATCGATCGGCTTTTCGGACCGTCTGCCGCAATACCCGAGGAAATTTCGCTGGATAGTTTCATCCAGGACACGGTGACCCGACTGCGGCCACAATTTGCCCACCGCGATTGTGAACTGGGGGTGCAGCTCGAACAAACCGAGAAGGTGTGGATCCCACCGGAGGTGCTGTCAAAAATCGCCGAAGGTCTGATCCGCAATGCCGTCGAAAATACGCCGGATGGAAGCAGTATTGAAATATCGGTTCGCAACGGCAAAATCGGACCCGAGTTCGAAGTGAGGGATTTCGGTGTCGGTATTATCGGCGATAACCAGCGCCATCTTTTTGAAAGTTACTTTACCGCATCCGACACGATGCAATACGCCACCCGCAGTCCGTTCGATTTTGCCGCCGGCGGACGCGGTTTTGATTTGCTGCGCATGAAGATCTTTTCAGAGCGATATGATTTTAAAATTGGGCTCGATTCCCGTCGCTGCCGCTATATACCAGGTGATGAGGATGTCTGTCCGGGCGAAACGCAAATATGCTCGCATCTCGAAAAAAAGGAGGATTGTCAGGATTCAGGCGGAACGACCGTCACGGTTCAATTCAGGCCGGCCGCCGAATTGATGATTTGAAAATATGAATGCGAAACAAATCCCTCAGAAAGAACGGAATCAATTGGATAAATCCCCTGAACGTCTTTTTCGCGACATCGAGATTGAATTTCTGATCCATGAGTTAAAAGACCCCATTGCTGTGATCGAAACCGGACTGCGTACAGTCCTTGAAAAAAGGGAGAAGTTCGGCCAGCTGACCCTGCGCCAGGAAAAAACGCTCAAACGCGTGTTGCGAAACTCGATGAAAGCCCGCGACATGCTGCACGGGTTGCTGGAGGTCGGCCGATCCGAGGCCGGGTGTTTTATCTGCTGCAGGTTCAAACCGGCGCAAGCCGCCTACAATGCCCTGCTGGATGCGCTGGAAATAAATGCCGCCAACCTCCTGGAACAGTTCGGCGAAAGTGACAGTGAAAAAGATGTACTGGTTTTTCTATCTGAAAAAGGGATCTTTATAGATATCTCTCCCGAGGCGGCCGAGGCTGAAATGCACCAGGACGAAACTAAGTTCCGGCAGATTATCGGCAACCTGATTAAAAACGCCATGCATCACCGCAAACAGCGGGTCGAAATCCGCATGAATCGTGAGGGGGATCAGCTGGTATTGGATGTCAGCGACGACGGCCCGGGCGTGGACCCGGCCGATCGAGAGATGATATTCCGGCGTTATGCCCAGGGCAATGCATGTTCTCTTATACCCCGCAGCGGTCATGGACTCGGGCTGGCCGGGGCGCGGATACTGACCCGGTGCCTGGGCGGCGATATAGAACTGGAAAGCAAAAAGGGCAAAGGTGCCACATTTAGGGTACGCCTGCCGCTTTCCCTCGAAACCGGATCGGAGCAGTGAACGGACACCTAAGGGCTCACTCAAAAATAAATTCACAATTTATGCGCCGATGCATCACGACAATATATATGACGATGCATCCCGTCTGGCAGCGTTACGAAAACTTGGAATATCCCGATATTCCTGCGTTTTCGCGCCTCGCCCGACGAGCGCCTCAACGCCTAAAATTGTGAATTTATTTCTTCGTGAACCCTAATCTGATTTGTGAAAGGCTGAATTTTAGTGGAAAGCAAACATACAGGAGGACTTTAAATGGTGGAAACCGAATCCATTCTTAAAGGCAAACACATCCTGGCCGTCGATGACGAAGAAGATATCCTGGAAACCATCGAAGATATTCTGGATGAGGCCGACCTGGATCTGGCGCGTGATTACGAAACAGCATCTGAAAAAATCAGGCAGACGCGGTATGATCTCGCCATTCTGGATATCATGGGCGTTAACGGACTCACGCTTCTGGAGGAAGCCGTAAAACGGGGAATTCCTACCGTCATGCTCACCGCCCATGCCGTTAATCCGGATACGCTGATGGAATCTATACGGAAAGGGGCCATATCCTATCTTCCCAAAGAGACCCTTTCGGATCTGGACGTTTTCTTGGAAGATATTTTCGGGGCGCATGCACAGGGTCAGCCGGCCTGGAAACTGCTTTTTGAGAAGCTGGGCGATTATTTTAACGAGCGTTTTGGCCCCGATTGGAAGGAAAAAGACAAAGATTTCTGGTCTGAATTCAGCCGCACTTACCAGGTCGGCAAAGGAATCCAGGAGCGCCTGAAACACGATGAAAAGATTCGCAGCAAGGGAATTTAGAGCGCTTGGATATTAAATACCTTTGTTTATATTGATTTTTTTGTGATGATTCACTATGATCTAGATCATATCCGGGTTAAACATCCGGGATTGAATTTGAACCGTTACCGCAAGACACCAGCTTTTTTAGTGGGCACTAGACGAATCTGTTGCAGTCCGTGCCTGCGTCTTCACCGGGAATCTGTATATAGCGATAACTATGTTGATTATAAAAGAGAGCCCTTATGGCTGGGCAGATAATAAACCTGGTTGGGTTACGTTACATGAAAATGAACTCAAGACGCTGGCACTGCTGATGCAATCGCTAAAATCCCCTGAATTAGAGGAAATTGAAACAGAACTATTCGAGGGCGGCGGCAAAAATAAATTCTACAGACTGCATGTCGAAAACCTGGGCGTTGCGTATGAGGTTATACAGATGGCCAGACTGTCCAGGTGGTAAGGGTTCGCGAAAATATATCTTTACATTTCAGGGGGTCGAGGCGCCGGCGTTGCAGGGCGTCAGGAGAGCGAATCGCAAGCGATTTGACCGATGAGCAACGCCGCCGGGCGGGATGGATCGAGTCATTAAATTGTGAATTTATTTTTGAGTCAGCCCTAAGCCTATTGCGATAATCCCAGCGTGCCGGCATCCTGTTTTACCAGACGATTGTCTTCAACAGTGTACCGTTGCTCCTGCCGCAGGGTGGGGCAGCACATCGGGTCATCCGGGCCGTGGCTGGTCATATCAACGACAATGGCCTCATTTTCAAAGGTGAGGGAGTGGATGGTAACCCGATCTCCGAGAAACGCCACATCTGTATTAGTCCATTCGGTATTCTGTCGAACCAGCAGAGCCAGATCGAAAAATGTACCGCTGCCGCCGGAATTGGTGAATAGAATTACCGCCGCAGCATCCCTTCCGTCTATTGTTCCATAGGCGATCTCTTTGCCCAGCTTCACCACAGTTTCAGTGGCGGACCCGGGAGCAGCCGATTCCCGGTATTGCCCGTATGTGAGTTGCACGGATCCGGACTGGGTCCAATTGGAAAGAAATTCGACCCGATCGAAATCGATTTCAGGTGGCTTATCTTTCAGCACATGTCCACAGGCCGGCAGCAGAAGTACCGTCAACCCCAGCAGGATTCGGATCGCATTTAACGGATATTTGCTTCCCAGGGCTTTCATCTGTGGTTCCCTTTGTTCAGGAGAATAGGCGAGAAATATTTCGGTTCGCAGCAATTGCCGTAACATATCCCACCCAACAGATCAAGATCAACCAAAGACAGGGGTATATAAAAAGATCGTCATCGAGGCGTCATGCGAGCTGGTTAGAGAGTGAACCACAGGCAGCTCTCAAACGCCACAACATCGCATGGTGTATCTCCGACACGGTAAACCGGTATCCATACCTTGAGGCAGTGACATCCGATTTTATCTATGTTCGCCTCCACGGTTCGCGAAAGCTGTATGCATCTGAATACACCGAGAATGAGCTTCAGGAGTGGAAAACAAAGATAGACGATTGGGGGGTGGAAACTGATGTGTATCTCGACAACGATGCATCGGGCTATGCGCCGAAAAATGCTGTAAGACTCAAGGAAATTATGGGCGGTGTATAATAATCAACGTATCTCGCGGTTCGATTTTGGAAAACTGCTGGCAAAAGTTTTTAGTTTACCTTATTTCAGAGTGAAACCGTGTCGGCAGGTTGACTTTAATATGCCTGCCCCCCGCCCTGACGATGTTTCAGAGGACAACACCAGGGCAAAGCGACTGGGATTTCAACCGTGTTCATTAAAAGAGTCACTTTTACAAATGCAAACTCCGAGAAGTATTTAGATGACTTCGGGTTTAGTCGAATGCGTATTGTCCAGAGCTGCTGATAGAAGAGGAGATTATAACCCGCTTAAACTTCCTAGTTAGTGATTGAATCATTGCCGTCTCTGCTCTTCAGTCTCTTTAGGCTCCTTTCGCAGTTCACCTTTATTATTTTCCCTAATATGCTTTTTTTTCACACGCCTCTCTATCCTGTCACGATGGAACGCATCATCATCATCGTCTTTTGCTTCTTGTATTATCACCGCGTCTGATTGGCCGCCTCCGGTGGCTTTACTATCAGTTTTTTGGGGAGCTTTTTCACTTTCTTGACTATCCTGTTCCAGCTTCTTCATATACTGCTTATCACTTTCCTCGCGTTGTCTGTCTTTTTCCTTATCAGTTTTAATTTCCTTGGTCTGATTCAGGATCTTGACACCCTCGGGCGGCGGCTCATTGCTAAAATGCTTCACCCCATTTTCGTCTACCCAGCTGTAGATCTCTGCGGATGTTAAATGGGGCATGAAAAAAACCGTAATCAGAGCTGCTAGAAGGCTTAATTTTTTCATGCTGATAATCCTTTCAAGCTTCAAATGTGAAACACGAAATCTTGAATAATTACAGGTTAACATACTTAAGAATATTCCGCAATAAATCACAAATCAGCAAGCATATATCCAGGGGCTATATTCGTCTTCGCCAGGATACCCTGCAGCTTTCTGCAGGGATGAATGGCGAGGTGATCGCGTCGTAGCTCGCAAGAGCAAAGAAGGGTTGACTACGACGCAATTCCGATTTATACTCTGCCGCTTGCGGAGGGGAGCTTCATTTGACAACAAATCGGGAAAGTGTCAAACTATATACCTTTAAAGCGTATTTACACATTTAGAGATTTCCAGGACAATGACCTAATATTTCTAAATTGAATCTTTTGCCGGGATACCTTATGGAATGAATGCAATCGTTATCAGTGATTTACATATCGGATCACGCTACTTTTCATATGAGATTTTCGAGCTGTTTCTTGGAAGCATTTCTGAAGATTGTGACCTTATCTTAAACGGCGATATTATTGATAACATTTATTTAAAATTGGATCCACCTCATCAGCGCATTCTGGATTTTATCAATGAGATTTCTTACCGGCAGAAAGTAATTTGGCTACGGGGCAATCATGATAACGGTTATATACCAAGAGATTTTGGGAGGGTATGTTTTAAAAATCAACATGCTATCGAGCATCGCGTATTAATCTCACATGGCGACTATTTCGACGGAGTGATGCCCCGAAGTCGAATATTCATGAAAGCCTTTAAAAAGCTGCATGTCTTGAGGATGAAATTGGGTGCAAAACCGGTGCATGTGGCAGAATATGCCAAGAATTGGAAGGCTTTTTATAAGCTTCTGCGTCATAATGTAATGCAAAACGCAGTCCATTATGCCCGGCAAAACGGATATGAAGCCGTCGTCTGCGGCCACACCCACTACGCAGAGGATCGGGTGTTCAATGGTGTCCGATATATTAACACCGGGGCCTGGACGGAGTTTCCAGCCTTTTACCTATTGGTAACGAACAACGGAATGACCCTAAAGAGGATAGACAGATCCGCGGGGCGGCCGTAAACTAAGACTGTTACTTGGCACGCAGCTTTTTTGCGGTTAACGTATAAAACAACGTTGGAGATGTAATATGAAAAAATTTCTAAAAGATTCGTCACTACTAATAATGCTATTTGTAACCAGCATTGTTTGGGCTGGAGATATAACTGATCCTTCTTTAGAAAAATTACTGGCTTTATCTGGCCTAAACAAACAGATAGCAGAGCTTCCCGGATTGGTTTTGGCAGGTATGGAACAGGCGAGACGTCAAGGATTCTCAATTTCTGATGCAGAATTTGGAGAGATGCAGGAGCCAATAAAAGGTGCTTTTCGGCCGTCTGAAATTCTCAGCACCATTGGTATAGAAATAAAAAATAATATTTCAGAATCAGAAGCAATAGATTTACTTGCTTGGTATGAATCTGATTTAGGGAGGATGATAACAAAAGCTGAAGAAAATGCATCGACGCCTGCTGCATACCAAGAAATGATTAGAGAAGCTCAAACTCTGTTAGCTGACGAGAAACGTGTGAATATAGCTAAACATGTAGATAGGTTAATGAATTCTACTGATATGGCGATGCAAGTCCAGGAAAAAACTGGAATAGCCGTTTTCTCTGCCGTTTTTACGGTTATGAATCCCGGTCAGCCAATAAACATAGAAGCGTTTAAGGATCAAATGTCTGCACAAGAACATCAGTTGAGAAAAAATATCGAACAGCTTGTAATTCTCTCCCTTGTATACAGTTATAAAGATATAGATGATGCATATATAGAAAAATATATCAAATTTCTTGAGCGTACAAATACAAAGAAGTTCAATGAAAGCATAATAAACAGCATGATGAACGCACTGAATCAGTCAATCGACACAATGGCAAAATCATTGGCTGTTGTGTTTAAAAAATACAACGAAAAAGTTAACAAATAACTGCACACAGACTTGAATTCAACGGCACTCCACCCACGCTTGTGAGGTTTACGTACAGATACCTGATATTATCTTTCATAATCAACGTCTCCAAAAACCCCAGATGTCTTTTGCATAATATATGAATTCAGCGACCCACTAAACCTTATGCACCATATTTGTTACCATGTATCCTTTCGGCCCATAATCAACAAGATCGGGTTCGACAAGCTGAAGTTCGCGGGTACAGCTATTCAACTGGTAAAAAAATGATGAAAAAATTGGGTAAAATGCGAAGCGTAAAAATTACAGACCAGGGTGCCGATCGGTATGCGGTCGGCAATGTCGGTCAATACAATCAGAAAAATGAAATGTTTAAACGGTGCTTCTGGGACCCCGAGGTGCTTGAGCTGGGGGAAAAATTTTATTTCACGCCGGTCATGCCCAGGGATAAACTCGGTTATCGATTATCCGATATGGCGCTGACCAATGCATCCTGGCGTCTGGAAAATGAATATGCCACTGGTGTTCGCGGTGGCCGAACGGGATTTTATGACTGGGAATGGAACGGTAAGTTTTCTTATCCCCGTGTCGCTTCCGGTTTGAAAATTTCAACTGGTGACCCTGAATCCATTACCCGGCAAGTCAAAAAGGCTGCCAGGTTTTTCGGCGCTTCCCTGGTGGGTGTCTGCAGGCTGGATCGCAGGTGGATTTATTCTTCTGCATATATGATCACCCCGCTAGGTGGTAAAGAGATGGACAATAACATTCCGAAAGAATTTGAATATGCCATCGCTATTGCCGTGGAAATGGATTATAACGCCATAAAATATTCTCCGTCAGGACCGGCTTCCACGGCCGCCGGATTGGGTTACTCCAAGATGGCCTTTACGGCCGGCTTGCTGGCCCAGTATATCCGTGGTTTGGGCTATCAAGCGATACCATGCGGCAATGACACCGCCTGCAGTATTCCCATTGCCATCGACGCCGGGCTGGGAGAAATGGCGCGCAATGGCTTGCTGATTACCCCGGAGTTTGGCCCCCGTGTTCGCCTGGCGAAAGTCTTGACGGATTTACCGCTTACCCCGGACAGACAGATTGAATTCGGCGTTTGGGATTTTTGCCGGATATGTGAAAAATGCGCTAAAAAATGTCCCAGCCACAGTATCATGTTCGGGGAACCAACCGATGCGCCGCACAATATCTCCAATCGGGAGAATGTGATGACCTGGCACATCAATGCCGAGACGTGCTTGGGTTTTTGGGCGGATAACGGTACGGACTGTTCAAACTGTATTCGCACTTGCCCGTTTAACAAGCCTACCGGCATACTTCATGATGGAGTCAGATGGGGCATCAACAACACGCCTTGGTTAAATAAATTTTTTCTCTGGGGAGATGAAATATTCCGTTACGGCAAAAGAGAAAATTCGGAGGAATTTTGGAAGAAGCGATAGCGAACCCAACCCGGATAAACCGGCATTGAAGAATGAAAAAATCAACTATCCCTATATTAAAGCGGATTATATTTTGCGTAGTATTTATTCTCCTATTCTCGCTAAGAAGCATTGTATGGAGTGAATCGTCAGACTACTGGCCAAATCAAGGATGGCGCATTTCAACGCCAGAGGAACAAGGTATGAGCTCCGAGGATCTCGCGGATATGATTTCAATAATCCTGTATGCTCCTATCAATATCGATTCTGTTACTGTAATCAGAAACGGCTATGTTGTTTTAGACGCATACTTTTATCCGTTTCAAAAAAATAGCGCCCATATCATCCATTCGTGTACTAAAAGTATTACCTCAACCCTCATCGGAATAGCGATCGATAAAGGGTACATCAAAGATGTGCACCATAGACTGCTTGACTTCTTTCCCGAATTGTCACCGGACAACATGACGGAGGAAAAAAAGGTATTACTCTTGAAAACATTCTGACAATGTCTACCGGATTAGAATGCAAAGACTCATACAAGTATAAATGGCAGGGCCTCAGAAATATGCGAAAAAGTAATAATTGGACTCAATATATGCTCGATCTTCCGATGGAAGAACCGCCTGGTCAGCGTTTTGAATACTGCAATGGGGCGACTTATCTCCTATCTGCCATCATTCAAAAACGCACCGGCATGAGAAGTCTTAAGTTTGCTAAAGACAATCTTTTTGAACCATTACTCCCTCCAATAACTAAACGCATATCCGGCGTAAGATATAATATTGAATCCAATTCTATTGGATTTACGAATTTTATACTAGATTTTGGTTTAAAGAAAAACGTAGCTATCATGGAATATGGCCTAAACGAAAGGCAAAATACCGTGGAAATCGGATTGGATGGTGTGTACCGTATCACCGAGTTGCCCGAAGAGAAAATCGCTTTGAAAGGTAGATGGCTCAACGAGAATACGTTTAAGTTTTCCAATATAAATGTTGGTCATACCGAAGGATCAAGGGGGGAATTCAATTTTATAGAAAATAGGGCAGATATTAGTTTGACCGGACCGTATGGTGACAGGCTCAGTTTGAAAGCTACAAGGGAATAAATTTAATGTTAAGGATATGAACTGAAATCATAAAAGCCTTCAAATTTATCTATGGTAGAGTTAAAAGTCCACGCTTTTAATATTTTTCGCCTATTCAATATCTTGTGGTGATGGAAATAGGTGCTAAACCTTTGATTACTCCAACGAATACCCACAAGAATGAATCGTAGTTGCTGTGATAGAAATTTTCAATCAGGCGCTCAAAAGAATTGAGATACTCAAATTATACCCCAAAAAGTTGGCAAGAAGATCGCTCTCTATTGACACATTTAAAATTGCATAATACCAATGGATTTCCTTTAGCGTTGTCATTTATTATCTTATTTGCTAATTCAGTGGCACACAGACTTGACAATTCTCAGTCTCTTTTTTAGAGCGGGGACAAGCTTGAAAAATGGATAAAAACCTAAATGGAAATATTCCGGACGAGGACACTGGTACAGAACTAGCGCGTGAGCTTGGGCTCGGGGCTGCGATGTCGATTGGCATCGGCACAATGGTCTGCGCAGGAATATTTGTGCTGCCAGGGATTGCCGCAGCCAAGGCAGGACCTATCGTGGTGCTCGCGTTTGCCCTCTGCGGCCTGGTGGCTGTCTTGATCGCGTTCTGCATGTCCGAGTTATCCACCGGCATGCCTTTGTCCGGGGGCGGCTACATGTTCATTGTGAGGGCCTTTGGTCCCATGATGGGTACAGTAATGGGGTGGTGTTTGTGGCTGAGCCTTATATTCGCTTCGGCCTTCTATATGATCGGTTTCGGATACTATGTAGCGGATGTCTTGTCCATATCACACGTGTGGCTGGCACTGACTATGTCGGGTTTGCTTACAGGGCTCAATATCATCGGCGCGAAAGAGACGGGGGGAACCCAGAACGTGATCGTTGCAGGGCTTCTCATTGCGCTAACTGTATTTTTCTTGCGAGCCGTGATCGAAGTTGACGTGGAGAACCTGCGTCCTTTGATACCCCCCGAGATTGGCGTTTCGGGGTTTTTGGTGGTGACACCTGTTCTGTTTGTGACATTTATGGGATTTGCTGAAATTGCCGCGGTTTCAGAGGAGATAAAAAACCCGGACCGCAACCTGCCGATTGCGGTGGTCGGTTCGGTAGTCGTTGTGACCGTGGTATATTGTATTGTAGAATTCTGCGTTGTCGGATTGCTCCGGTACGACGATCCCAATATGGCCACCGAGACTATCCTCATGGAAATGGCCCGAATGCTGATGGGGAAGACGGGCTATTATTTAATTTTGCTCGGTGGCATATTCGCCACCGTATCCTCGGCCAATGCCAGCATTATGGCCGCCTCACGGATCAGCTTCGCCATGGGACGGGATCGCCTTATGCCCGATTGGTTCAATAAAATCCATCCTCGATTCAGAACGCCGTACCGATCCATTTTCGTAACCGGCGGATTGACCATGTTCCTACTGGTGATTTTAGGCTCCCATCTTGAGCTGATTGCAGAGGTGGGCGCATTTTTGAGCCTTTTGCTCTATGCGTTCATCTCGCTGGCCTGCATGGTCATGCGGCATGCGGAATTGGACTGGTACAAGCCCAGCTTTAAGACTCCGCTGTACCCGGCGGTACCCATCCTGGGGTTGCTGGGCTGCCTGTTCGTGATGGGTATCACGAGCCGGCCGACGATCCTGATCGGATTGGGCATCATTGCCGGTACCTTAATCTGGTATGTCTTTTTTTTGCGCGAACATACGCAACTTGTGGGCGTATCCAATGAGCTGTTGCAGAAGAAAGTTATCAGGCCGCTTGTGGCCAGGGCGGAAGATTATGCGGCGGCCCGTAGAGACGCATTCCCTGTGATCCTCTTGCCGCTTTCCAATCCTGCCACGGAAGGAGCGCTGCTCCGTGTGGGCACGGCGCTGGCCAAGGCCAGAAGGGCTCGTCTGCATCTGGCTCACGTTGTGAGCCTTCCGAGGCAGACGCCTCTGGAGGCCGGCCGTATGGAATATGAGCAGATGCGCCGCGAGCAGGAAACGCTTTTGGATGTTGCATCCAGGCACGCCTCCGAATCAGGAATTCGCGCCCGAGCCAATGCCTTGGTGGCCCGCAGCGTACCATCTGCCCTGCTAAATATTGCTGATATCGAACAGGCGGACATCATTCTTATGGGATGGCGGGGCGATGTCCGCGGTCCCCTTCTTCGAGGCACCAATGTGACAGGAGTGGCCAAAGTTGCGGACCGCAATATCCTGGTACTAAAGGATAATGGCTTGAGCGAGGTTGACCGGATTCTTGTACCTGTCGGCGGCGGTCCGCACACTAAGCTGGGGCTGAAGGTAGCTCAACAACTGGCTGCGCAATGGGGGGCATCGATAACAGCCATGACGGTTAAGGTTGACCGGGAGTATTCCGATCCTGTATCCGCCTTTGATCTCAAAAGTCGACAATTTCTTCAAGACTTTGGCGAAGAATTCGTGTGCAACATTTTGAAAGAAGTGGGCGTCACCGCTGAAATCGTCGCCGTTATCGACACCGACATCAGTCATGGCATCATCAACATCGCCGCCGATTACGATCTCATCATTATCGGGGCGTCGGAAGAATGGGTTGTGCACCGGTGGCTCTTCGGCTCCATACCTGACAAGGTGGCCAATCAAGCATCGGTGTCGGTGTTAATGGCGCGCTCAAAGGATTGATTATTTCAGCCAGTCGGAGACAGTCACCTTATTAATTTCAACGCAACCACTAAATATTGTGGTCATACAAGGTTGGCGATCATTTTACTATCTGCTGTGTATAACAGTCTTTTAAGTAGTTGAATTAGATGTAATATCTTTTGCATAACACAGAAATTGGATCGCGGTTTTGAGTGGACGGCACTATTCGAGATGAAGTGTGATGGAAAGCCAGCGGTCTTTGCGAAAGATCCTGGCTTTTACGGCAGTTTGGCTTTTCTCCAGGACTGCGCGCATGTCCGACACGTCCGCAACGGCCTCTCCCGCAATTTTAGCGAATATGTCCCCGGCTTTTATTCCATCTTCTTCGGCGCGGCTGCCTGGCTGCACGCCGGAAACCAGTACGCCCTGGCCAGATTCAAATGCCAGGTATTCCGCCAACGACGGGGTAAGATCCTGCAGGGTAAGGCCGTATTCTTGCTCGATGTCCTTCTGTTCGCCGATCGGTATGGCCATTTTTTCGTATAAGTCCCGGGAAACGAAGATGGGCGCCTCGAACTTCAGCGCCATAACGATGGAATCGCTGGGCCGGGCATCGATATCAACCAACGAATCCCCCTTTTTGATGATCAGTTTTGCAAAATAAATATTTTCCTCGATGTGGGTGATTACGATGCGCTGGATTTTACCATTCACGCTCTGGACCACCTTTGCCAGCAGATCATGGGTGAGGGGGCGTGGATTTGTAATCCCTTTTATTTCCATGTATATGGCCCGGGCTTCGACATCGCCGATCCAGATATAAATCGCTCGATGATCAGCGTCGTCGGAGAGAACGACCACCGGTTTCTTGCTTAACGGATCTATTATCAGATCGCGCACATCCACCCGCAGCAGGTCCTCTTGCTCCGGTGCATCCGCCCGAACTCTATCCAGGATCGACTCTGCATTCAGCTCGAGCAGGGCAATGAGGCATATTCCGGCAACGATCAGATACTTATGTGTTTTTTTTTGACAGCATAGTTTATGGGGATTGTCGATGCAGTTGATACATGTTTTTCGTAGACTATGCCTGAAATGAATCGGTGTCAAGCAAACAAGTGGCCGTTTGCTGTATCGGAGTTCAATTAAGCGCTTAATAACTTCATATTGACAATTTGATGTCGGTCTCAGGCTGAATGTTGTTTTTGCATTGAAAGATGATGTTACGAGTTACGGGTTGCGGATTGCGCGTTAAAAAAAGGATACCAACTTGTTGAAGACCCGTAACCCGTAACACGGAACACGCAACGCTCCTTTCACAATCCAGTAAGGTATTCTCCACTCTGAAAGAGCTACATGTTTCAAACGTTATGTTAAAATATGCTTAGGTGAAGGATTTGAGATTGTTGTTGGTATCGAAACGAAAAGGCTGCGGGCCTGAAATGATCTCCAGATCGCTCCTTTTGGAAATTTCCGGCTGATAGGCCATGGAGACGTCCACCACGCTCAACTTGCGCGTGTTTCGGATTCGAATGATTTTGAGTTCATCGTTTTGAATTAAACCGACACTGTCGATGGCCGCCTGGAGAGCTTCGCGGTCGTTGGCCAGCGTGAGCGGTATCTTGGCATGTTCAGGTTCTCCACCGGCCAGCGCATTGACATACAGTGCCCGGAAGTCAATTTTATCCACCAACCGGCGGGTGACAAAATCGGCAATTCCGATGCCATCGGCGTTGCCTTCCGTTTTTTGGGTGAGATCGCAAACGACTAAGCGCTTCACCCTGGGGATTTCGGGCTCTTCGGCAATCAACGGCATCAGGATGCGGCCGACGACTTTCGTATCGAGGCCGCTGCCGCTGATGTCCTTTCCCATTTCATCGACGACCAGCACATCGACATCCTCGAAAGGAAGCCCCGGTGCAAGCTTTTTGGCTTCCTTTAACAACATCTTTTCTTTATGAATGATTTCTTCGGCTGACAACACCTCAAGGCGGGCCGTCCGGGCATAACCATCTTCAACGATTCCCACACCGCAAAGTATCCGGCCGGTTTGAACAACCTTCCGGGCGGCGCAGAGAATCACCCGGGGGTACCCGTACACCATGAACGCTTTATGGTAGAGGGTTGCCCCTTTTTCCTTTCCCATCCCGATGGCCATCATTTTCAGCAATCCGCTTTCGAATTCATGCTCGAACTCGGTGTGGGATGTTATGCGGTTGATCAGGACAATATAATCGGCTTCGGATGCCATCTTGTCGATCAAAACCGGCACACCATCTTCGGTTTCGCCGATCTGGACGGTATCCAGCGAAGAGCGGATCGGGGCACCGATATAGTTCTCGCTGATCCCATAGTTTTCCAACACTTTTTTTTGCCCCGCGGCTGTGGCCGCGCCATGACTTCCCATGGCAGGAAAAAGAAACGGTATTAACCCCGCATCTTTAAGGCACCCAACCGTTGCTTTTACGATGGCCGGGTAGTTGGCGATGCCGCGGCTGCTGCACCCTACGGCGACAGAGGCACCGGCTTTGACCGTTTTGGCGCGTACCAGTTTCCGAAACCCGGATATGATTTCGCGTTCGATATCCACAGGGACTGACGCATCGAATTTGTTCCGAAGCCTTATCATAGGCGGAAAGTTCATTGTTACACTCCTTATCTGCCGACTTCAGGTTTTATTATGGCATTCGGGGTCAGGCGTTCCAGGCGTATTAGGGAATAGATTTCTCTGCGCTTTTCCTCGGGCAAAAAGGCTAGAAGGATTTTACCGGCCGCACCGGTATATAGCGAGAGGGATTTGCCAATCAAGTCGACTTTGGCAATTCGGATGAGAACCTGTTTTTCAAGAAAAAAACAGTCCAAAATGGTTATGGCCTTTTCAACAGATTTAAGTGTCGTCAGCGGCATTTTGTTTCATTATAAGAAATTTAGAGGTTGTCAGAATAATGTACCGTAATCTATTTGCTGTGGATCTAAACGGTTAGCCAGTCAGTGATATTGGATAGGTATGTTTAGGCCTTAACTTTAAATTTTGGATTCTCTAAAGTTTTTAACTAAAATCTCACGCAAAGACGCCAAGGCGCCAAGTTTATAAAAATAAAACTGGGGTTCTTCAAGATATTCTTTGCGTCTTTGCGGCTTTGCGTGAAAAGCAATCGCCGTAAATCGACAAGACCAAATCTCGTCCCAAACGGAACGATATTTTGAAAAAGGCTATAATCAAGGCAGTTTCCTAAAATCTTCAATCTTCAATCGAAATTCTTCAATCAATTGCCTTGCTATTGAAACAACTTTTCCAAAAGGTCGCCGGCTTTGCGTTCGATGACCTTCTGCAAGGCTTGCTGCACCAGAATGGCTGTGGCTTCCTCCAGGGCTCGTTCGTCGATTTCCGGACTGGAGACAGTTCCGCGGATCGGTACGTCGATGGTTGTTCCCTTCAGATATTTATAGCCGTCGCGGCCGACGAGGCGCCGGGTCACCGGAATTTGCGCCGTGTAGGCCAGTGTCCGGTCGAAACCCACCGAACCTTGTAGTGTCAGTCGGTAGTCATCGACCGACATTCGGATGGGAGAAGTTTCAATCCGTCCGTTGCGGGCCCTAAACTCAATGTTCTGAGTGTCGAATTCGACCTCACTGCCTTCCACGCCGGCGATGGCCAGCAAAGGGATCAGCATGGGGGAGGCTTGCATTTTCAGCCCCTTCACCTGGAGATTGCCTGCAAACGAAATCTTGTCGGTTCTTTTTTTATCCAGCGACCACTTAAAATGCTGCATGAAAAGGTTCAGGTCTCCGCCGGGTATCACCGTGCCCTGAAACGATGGATGGATGAGAGCCAGCAGGGTTTCGGCCATCTCACTTGTGATTTGAACGTTCTTCATAATATTCGTATTTTCGGTAAAAGAAAGCACGAATGGTTCCGAGCGCAGGTCGACGGTCGGCTGCAGTAATATGCGCCCGCTGTTGGCGGCAGCGTCAAGATCGACAGTGCCGACGGAATCGGCAATGCGAATCGGTACGTCGCCGGGAGCGACGTTCAGACCAAAAGCCTTGATGGATTTTACAAACAGGCTGCCGGTGAAATTCAACCGCACCAGAAGATTATCCCACCCGGGTGAGCTCGATGCCATCTTCAGCTGAAAGGACCTTTGCGCTTTTCCGGCGATTTCGATTTGCGGTGCATCGTCTTTTGCCAGGAAGCCGGAAAGCTGCGCAAAATTCGGCGTGAGGGATCCTTTCAATTCAAGGGTATTGCGATTGCGGCTTTGGGCAAGGCTTCCGGCGGCCGACAGGGATACCAGCTGCGAATCAAGGCGAATATTTTTCAGGGTATAGGTCATCCCATCGGGATTTCGCCTCAATTCGATGGCCACTTTGACGTTTTTTTCGGAGATCGTCGGCTGCTTTCCGGAAGTTATTTTAAACGGTGAGAGATCGGCGTTGAGATGCAATTTGCCGGCTGCAGGATCCGCGAAATTCAGATCGAGGTCGATCTGAGCTTTTCCGGAAACCCGCGTTTTTTCCGGAAGCGTGATGAAATCGCCGTAAGCCCTGGTTGCTTTTGCAAGGTCCAGGCCGGCGACAGCCCGGGCCGTTGTTGTGTTGCCGATGTCGGACCAGTCGCCGACGATCAACTCGGCAATGCGCACCTTGCCCGGTTGCGTGTCGATTTCGACCGGTGCAAGGTGCACGGATCCGGCATTCAGGTCGATTTTTCCCTTTGTTTGGAGAATCACCCGCGGCTCTCTCACGGTTTTTTTTGCCTGTCGAAACACAAAGTTTTTGGTGTCAAAACTTGCATCACCCAGCACAATCTGCCTGTTCCGCAGAGAACCGCTGGCAGCGATGGCTGTGCTTCCCGCCATGCGGATGTCCGGTGCGATCAAGCCGAGGTTGCGCAGTAGAACTTCTATTTTCTGCAGATTAAATCCGCCTTCGAATACCAGGCCCGCGACCTCCGGCCGACTGTCAACCGAATGAATTTCTATCTGCTTCGCACGCAGTCGACCGTTTCCGATCCCAGAGCTGAACTCGAGGGAAAGATCACTCAGACGGCTGCTTTTTTGGTCATCGGCCAGACGGAAACCGGTGCTGAGACTGGCGCGAATGCGCTGGTGGTCGATCACCCGGCGCCGGTTGCGCTTCAAAGCAAATTGGTCGAGGGACAGCTTCACGGCGGCCTGGCGGACCCCATCAGTTCCTTCCTGCAGGTCTAAATCGGCCTGCAGCTTGCCGCTGCCTTCCCACTTTTTGATGTGAAAAAATTTTTGCAACTCTTTAAGGGCGGTGTTCAGGTCTGCGGCAAAGGTCAGATGCATGTTGTTCAGATCGCCGCTGCCGTTTCCATCGAAAAACACCGAGCGTACGGAAAAATCCTCCAGTGCCAGGCCATCGGGATGTTTATTGCCTTTGGCTTTAAACGTGACCGGCTGGTCCCACATCAGCTTTTTGCCGTTGCTGACACCTTTGAGACGGTCTATGCGGGCATCGGCGTCGAAAAACGTTTCCGCTTCGGTGGTTTCCACCCGGGCCGACAGGTTTAAATTCCCCCCCGTCAGACGGGTGCCTTCCTGAAGTTTCAGCGTTTCCGGCATTTGGCTGAAGGCTCGCGCCAGGTTTATCGCTGCCGTTGCGTTAAATCGGTTTTTCTGTGACCCCGCCAGCATTCCGCTGACATTACCGACGGCCCAAGAAGACTGAAGCGTCAGCCGGTTCAGGCTCAAGGCCTCTTTCTCTTGGACAGCATCCACCTCGATCGAAATATTCTCCACCACCGGACGGTCGGATTTCAGAGGGCCTCCCCACAACTGCAGTTTCGGGATGGATAGATTGCCGGCGACTTGCAGACCTTCGGAGGGATTACCCTTAAGGTCCAGATCGACGCTTAATCGGCCCTTTCCTTCGGGCATGCCGGACCGCGCCGCAATGAGTTCCAGCAGTTCGGCCAGATCCCAGTTTTCAACTTTCAGCATCGCATCCGCAAGTGCGGTATCCAATTTTGATGGATCGTCGCCAGACAGCACCAGCGAACCTTCACCGGAAAGATGTCCGCTGCCGTCGCCTGATTTTATCAATATGCGATACTTGAATGGATTTTCCCGGCCCGCTGCATCCAGCACCAGGCTCAGATTTTTGGCGATGACTTTATTTTGACCTTGTGCGTTTATCGTGTGAAGGGCTCCGTTGGTGATACTGAGTCGACCGGAGAAAGGGGGGAAGCCGCCGGCTGAAACGGGTGCGCCTTTTTTGTTCGGTACAGGCACTTTAGACACCGGCTCGGTTTCGGTTTCCGTGCGATCGGATTCGACCGTAAGGTCAAGGTAAACAACCGGATCGACAACTTCGACGTCACCCAATTTATAATAAGCAGAGATCAGCCCGATAAGATTCCGACTGCTGCGCATCTTGGCAACTTCGGCCCGCAGACCTTCTTCACGGTTATCATAGGTAATTCCTTCCATTGAAATTCCACCGAACCAACCCAGGGACCATTCCGTTACTTGAAGCTGGCCCGGCAAATGTCGGTTCACCATGGAAACAATCCGGTTTTTGGCCCAGTTGCCGGACAGGATCGTCGGCGCCAGGGCGAGCAGGGTGATGGTGATTACCAGAAAAGCAACGGGAATACCTATGAATACGATTCTTTTTTTCATGATCCGGGACCGTTTGACCTGATAGTGAATAACTTCAACCATAATAATACGTTTCTCTGGCTAGCGCCAGAAAACAGTGAAAGAACGTCAATTCGATTGGTAGTTTCGGCATATGAAGCCTTATGGCTAAGTGGTCTATTTCGTATGTTCAATGACGTATTTTTTAATGAAATCTACGGCAGCTTAACTTAAAAGTGACTAAAGTTGAAAGTTTTAAGTGAATCCCGCCGTGGCGGGATTAAGGACTGCGCTTTCAGCGCGGTCTATTTATAAAAAGTTATAATACCTCAATCCGCCGCGGATTATGGTACCGCTCCACACAATCTTTTTGTATAAAATCGAAAGAATTCAACAACTTTAGTCACTTTAGTTCACTTTAGTCACTTTCAAACTTTTCAGGTGAATGTAATATGTAATCGTATGAGTTATATTTAAAAGTTGTGTTTAAAGGAAAAGGCGGTGTATCCACCGGTAGATTGTTAGCAGCAGTCAACCGGCCACACTAAAAAGGCAAGGATACACCACCCATGAACCAGGATAATG
>Ga0126326_1000105_pt1 | contig 45756 bp, 44 predicted proteins | sample InaspJWI67metaG_FD_94485 | JGI IMG/M metagenome (GOLD analysis project Ga0126326, IMG submission 94485) | Marine gutless worms symbiont microbial communities from Oahu, Hawaii - Inanidrilus sp. 1 OAHU.JWI-67 metaG | ecosystem: Host-associated > Annelida > Digestive system > Unclassified | place... | reverse complement strand
CGACTTCACCATCCGCAACGCCTGGCAGAAGTAATTAGAGGAGTTAAATTTGTCAATGGTGTCGAAGAAAAACGGATTGCCGCCTAATTTCTTCATACACAACTATTGACTATATCTCGCATCTACTTTGGCATGACTTAAGTCAAAAAATATAGGGCCCCATCAAACGGCGAAATGGATATAAGATTTATCCGATACCTTTCATCCTTGGTTGTAAATTTTTTTTGTTGACACTTGTACCACGATGTAACAATTTTATGCTTGATACTTTTAAGGTCGGAGTCGCGGTGCAGGATGTAAGCAGGGCTATCATCATCAATGGAGGTTTAACATGCATAAAAAGGGTGGTTACCGCTGATTTGATCATGCTTTCGGTGGGTATCGAAGATGTTGCGGACATCTGTGAGGATCTCGGCCAGGCCCTGGACAGCCTGAGGTGAAACCGACGGGACGGTTGAATTGACAGACTGTCAGAACTAGAAAGGAATTCTTAATGCCGCCAGCAGCGAAAATGCATTGGACGATTGAAGATCAATCCTGGCGCCGCATCCTTGATCACACATCCACAACCTATCCCAGGGAAGCTCGTGGTATGTTGCTGTGCGCCCGCGACGCACCGCTGCATGTGGCCGAGATCCATCCGGCAAAAAACGTGACCCTGGAGGATCCAACCAGACGCTACCTGGTTGACCCCCTGGAATTCTTAGCCATCGACCAACGCACCGAGCAAGATGGAATTGGGATTTGCGGTTTCTACCACTCCCATCCGGATCATCCGTGCACCCCCTCGGAACACGACCGCGAGTTAGCCTGGGAGGGCTATCTCTATGTCATTGTCTCCATCACTGCCGGAAAATTCAAGGAAGCCGGGGCATGGATGTTTGAGCCGAAGGCCAAGCAATTCAAGAAGGCCATATTTCGATATAGCACAGGGTAGAAATCGAATTTTATTGCCATAAACCAGACAAATGACAAAAGGAGAAAAACCATGAGCGACGACTTCAAACTTGAAACCCTCTGCCTGCACGCAGGCCAGCAGCCCGATCCGACAACGACGGCCAGGGCTGTTCCGATCTATCGAACTTCTTCTTATGTGTTTAAAAGCACCGAGCATGCGGCCAACCTCTTCGCGCTCAAAGAACTCGGCAACATTTACACCCGTATCATGAATCCGACCCAGGAGGTTCTGGAAAACCGCATTGCAGCCCTTGAAGGTGGTGCGGCGGCTCTGGCGCTTTCTTCGGGTACCTCGGCCGTATATTATGCGATCATCAACATCTGCTCGGCCGGTGAAGAAATCGTATCGGCCAACAACCTTTACGGCGGAACCTACACGATGTTCGACACCATTTTTCCGCAGTTCGGTATCGGCGTCAAGTTTGTCGATCCGCTGAATCCTCAGAATTTTGCAGACGCCATCACGGACAAAACCCGGGCGATTTTTATTGAAACCATCGGCAATCCGGTCCTGGAATTCACCGACATCGAAGCGGTGGCTGAAATCGCCCACCAGCATGGTCTGCCGCTGCTCATCGATGCCACTTTTACCACCCCCGGTCTGCTGAGAACCATTGAACACGGTGCGGACATCGTCATTAACTCGCTGACCAAATGGATGGGCGGCCACGGCACCGGCATCGGCGGCGTTGTCATCGATGCGGGCAAATTCGACTGGACGGACCCGAAATTCAAGCTCTACAACGAACCGGATCCCAGCTACCATGGCCTGCGGTATGCGCACGACCTGGGAGATTTGAACCCGCTGGCATTTATCTTGAGAATGCGGCTGGTGCCGTTGAGAAATCTCGGAGCCTGCCTCTCACCCGACAATGCCTGGATGTTTCTACAGGGGCTGGAAACGCTGACCCTGAGAATGGAGCGCCATAGTGAAAATGCACAAAAAGTCGCCGAATACCTGAAAAACCATCCGGGTGTGACCTGGGTCCGATACCCGGGTCTGGAAGACGATCCGACCTACCCTGTGGCCAGCCGCTACCTTAAAAATGGATTCGGCGGCATGGTCGTATTCGGTATTAAAGGCGGGTTGGAAGCCGGGAAGAAGTTTATCGAAAGCCTGGAGCTGTTTTCGCACCTTGCCAATGTCGGCGATGCCAAGAGTCTGGCCATACATTCGGCCAGCACCACCCATTCGCAGCTAAGCGAGGAGCAGCAAAGAGCGGGCGGTTTGACGCCGGACCTGGTCCGCCTGTCCGTCGGCATCGAACACATTGACGATATTATCAATGATCTGGAGCGGGCATTTTCCAAGGCGACCGGCTAACGCCGGGTGCTGCCCCGGAATGTAAAGAATCCGAGCCCAGAGAATCCGGCTTCGATTTCGCCCCAGAGGGATGGCGTTTACCTTTAGACGTCAATTGGAATGATGGAATGATGGCGTAATGGAATATTGGGTTTAAAAAACGGTCCGCCGCAGGCGGATTAACCTCTTATCTAAAAAATTGATCTGAAAAAAATATAATCCTTATGAAACCAATATTCCAACATTCCATTGTTCCTTCACCCCAAGAATTTTGTCTACGGTCCGCCGTAGGCAGATTGCCTTTGACCTGACGCAGAAGACCAGGAATCACATGTTTGATTAAATTCCGGGGCAGCCCGCTGAAATTTCAGTCGTGATCGGACCTGACCCGCTGTCGCCGCTGGCAGCCGGTTAAATCAGACAAATAAGGAGTTGACAAAATTTTATTTGTTTTTGTAGTATAAAAATACGCGGCAGACCTGAACCTCTGAAGAATATGCAACTGGACCTGAAGCTGATTTGATTTCACGCTCTTTGTCAGTGTATTGGGAATGTCTCTCCGTTAATCTACAGCCGTTGCTCAAGATCGATTCGACGACGCAAGGTTAAGATCCAGCTTTCACAGTCACTGTCTTCACACGAATTCGCCTGTTTCTCTTCAATGCCGCATCCAGCCGTCAAAGGGCCTGTTTCTGTATTTGAAAATTGTAAACACTTCCTGGGAGAAGAAGCGTGAAAAAAGATGTACATACATCCTTTGGAAACAATTCCTCTTCGAACAATCCTTCCAAATCATCCCGCCCCAAAAGGTTTAATATCAAATTACTTCTTTCATTTTTTATCCTGTTTACATTATGGATCATCTTATCAGGCAGATTTGATGGGTTTCACATCATTTTGGGCCTCATATCCAGCGCCATAGTCGCCGCTTTTTCAGGAGAACTGATGTTCACTTCGCGCGAAACGCGCAGCATCTTTCTGTCATGGCTCCGGCTGACCGGTTACGTTCCATGGCTGCTATACCAGATTTTCTTGGCAAACCTGCATGTAATGTATCTCGTGCTCCATCCCCGAATGATGGAACTTATCAATCCAAAAATCATCAGATTCGACAGCCGGCTGAAAAGTGATTACTCCCGGATGGTATTTGCCAACTCCATTACGCTTACACCCGGTACGATCACCGTAAACGTAAATGCGTTGGGTCATTTTGCCGTTCATTGCATCGACGATCCATCCGGACAATCGCTTCCAGGTGAAATGGAAGAAAAAATCGCACACGTTTTCAAGGAATAATGGATACCGTATTTTATTATAGTGGTTTTTACCTGAGCCTGATTATGGTCCTGCCCCTTTATCGGGCTGTTTTTGGTCCGACCGTGGTGGATCGCATCATCGGCGTCAACGCCATCGGCAGTAAAACAACCGTTTTGCTGATTCTAATCGGCTTGATCTACGGCCGGGTGGATATGTTTATTGATATTGCGCTGGCCTACGCGCTGCTTAACTTTATCGCCGTTCTGGCGGCTTCGCGCTATTTCCAGAAGAAAAAGGGTCTGTATTAAAATCCGTCGAGTGATCGTCGGCAAGGGAGGCGTATTCTATGAAAATTTTGGTGATCTTGCTTTTGTTCGGCGGCCTGTTTTTTTTCACGGGAGGCGCCATCGGCATTCTTCGGTTTCCCGATTTTTACACCCGCCTTCATCCGGCCGGAAAACTCGACACGGCCGGGCAGTTTCTGACGATGTCGGCCATGGCCTTGTATATCCTACAAGACTTCACTTTGCACAATTTTTTAACGGCTACCAAAATCGTGTTGATTGTTATTTTCGTTTACCTCACGAGCCCGTCGGCCACCCATGCGATCATAGATGCTGGGGTCCGGGCGGGTCTTAAACCATGGACAAAAGAAGGCCGACATGATCTGGCAGATTGAATTCGTTGTCTTGCTGATTGTTATCATTTGCGGTATCGGCGCCATCACGGTCAAAGATCTGTTGGGAGCCGCCATCCTCTTTGGCGCCTACAGTTTTATGATGTGTCTCCTGTGGGCCATCATGGGGGCGGTTGATGTGGCCTTTACCGAAGCGTCCGTCGGGGCCGGCGTCAGTACCGTGCTTTTCGTTGCCGCTGTATTTCGCACCTCAAGGAGGACCAAGGATTGAAAGCGCTGGGGATTATCGTCGTTATTCTGTTCGGCAGTCTTCTGGTGTATTGCACCATCGACTTTCCCCCCTGGGGTGACCCGCTGGCGCCGGCCAGTGTACATGTATCGCCCCGCTATATCGAACAAACCATGGCGGAAACCTCGGTACCCAACATCGTCACCGCCGTCCTGGCGGATTACCGCGGTTACGACACCATGTTTGAAACCATCGTTATCTTTTGCGCCGGGGTCGCCTGTTTTTTTCTGCTGCGGATATTTACGCGGATCGAGTCCGAATCGCGCATGTTCCGCCACATTCCGACCGGAATTACGCTGCGCATTGCAGAAGATCTGGACCCGCCCCGGGAGTCACTGGAATTTGAAAGAATCGATTCGACCTGGGTCCCATACGATGTGATCGTGCAGACTTCCTGCCGCATCATCGTGCCCTTTTGCCAGCTGTTTGCACTGTATGTGATTACTCACGGCCATCACAGCCCCGGCGGCGGATTTCAAGGTGGTGTCATTTTGGGAGCGTCAATCATTCTGTTCGCCATATCCAACAACATGCGCCGGAGTTTCACCCTGATCAGCGAAAAACCGGCCGTGCTGCTATGCGGTCTGGGGGTTCTCATTTACGCCGTCACCGGCGCCCTGTGCATTCTTTTCGGCGCCAACTATCTCGACTACGGTGCTCTGTCACGGCTTTTCGGCATCGATCCGGTCGCGGCCAGATCGCTGGGTATATTATTCGTGGAAATCGGGGTCGGTATCACCGTGATGGCCGTTATCATCACCCTCTATTATAACCTGGCTTCGGCCGGCAGACACGACGAGGGGCTGTAAAATTGACCGAGCTGCTATCGATTTTCATTGCCAAATTCAATTACTGGGCCTGCATCATGCTGATGATGATCGGCCTGTACGCCATGATTGCCAAAAAGAATCTGGTTAAAAAGATTATCGGCATGAATATTCTTCAAACCGCCGTGATTTTGTTTTTTATTTCCATCGGCGCCAAAAAAGACGCCACCATACCCATCATCGTCCACGGGCATGGGGCCGAGAGTCATGCGGCCCACGCGGCTGAATATATCAATCCGCTTCCGCATGTGCTGATGCTCACGGCCATCGTTGTGGCCGTTGCCACACTGGGCGTGGCCCTAGCTTTGGTGATCAGGATTTACCAGCAATACCAAACGCTCGATGAAGATGAAATCCTGGCCCGACTGCGGGATGAATAAATAAGTGCAAGGAAGTAAACATCTGAATCATTGCTTTCGAAGGAGAGCCTAATGATAACCAAAGAGGATTTGAAGCAGATCGTCATGCTCACCTATCTGACGGATCCAATGCTGGACAGGCTGGCTCAGATTGTCGATGTTCTCAAATTCGACAAGGATGAATTTATCTTCAGGGCCAATGAACCCGCCAGACGCTTTTACATGTTGACATACGGCAAGGTATTGCTGGAACAAAGAATTTCAGACAAGGTCACGGCAATCGTTGGATCCATCAAACCGGGGTATTCTTTCGGTTGGTCGGCAATGATTGAAGGCGGCGCTTATTCCGCCGATGCCACCAGTGATGAGCCCAGCGAGGTGTTTTCTTTTAAAAGGGAAAAAATCAACAAACTTTTCCACCAGGATCCCGAGATGGGATTCATTATACATCAACGACTATTGGTCATCATTCAAAAGCGGCTCGATTATCGCAACGAGCAGTTTCAACAGGCGATCAGACATCATCCGGACATGCAAAAACTATTCAGTAATCGATAGCGGTGTAATTTCGATATGAGCCATCAGTTTCCCGCCATTATTGTGGTACTTCCACTTGTCGCATCCTTTTTCATATTTTTTTCCGGCTGGTGGTTTAAACGGATAGGTGGCCCTCTGGCAGTCGGTGCCTTGGCTTGCTGCGTCTATCTATCCATCGACATCTTGATATCGGTGCTTGGCGAGGGTCCGATAGGCTACAAGCTGGGGGGGTGGGATCCGCCGTGGGGGATCGAGTATCGTATCGACCATCTTAACGCTATCATGCTGATTTTAATCTCGGTGCTAAGTTTGGTGGTGGCCGTTCACGCTAAAAAAAGTGCGGAACGCGAGCTGCCGGAAAAAACCGCTTTGTTCTGGAGCCTTTTCCTTCTGTTCATTACCGGTCTTCTGGGCATTTGTATCACCGCCGACCTGTTTAATCTTTTTGTACTGCTGGAAGTCGCTTCCCTGGCAGGATATTCGCTCATCGCCATGGGGGAAAAAGGGGCCATGTACGCCGGCTTTCGTTATGCGATCATCGGTACCATGGGCGCCAGCTTTTACCTGTTGGGGGTGGGCTACTTGTATATCGCCACCGGTTCACTGAACATGGCGGACCTCTCACAACTGCTTCCCCAACTTCTCGCGTCCAAATCAATTCTGGCCGGATTTGCATTCATTTTAATCGGTCTGGCTATAAAAATGGCCCTTTTCCCCTTACATGGGTGGTTGCCGGATGCCTATACCTATGCACCCTCGGCCGTAAGCGCCGCGGTCGCGCCTCTAATGACCAAAGTGATGGCATACGCTATCATTCGCGTGATGTTCACCGTTTTTAAAGCAGAGTTTCCCATCACTATTCTGCAGGTAAACGATTTTATGGTGTGGCTGGGTACTTTGGCCATACTATTCGGCGCCGTGATGGCCTTATCCCAGAGTGATTTTAAACGCATGCTGTCGTATGTCATTGTCGCCGAAATCGGATATATTGTCGGCGGTATTGGCGTGGCCAATACCACCGCCATGCAGGGTGCCATATTTCATATCGTCAACGACGCCTTGATGATGGCATGCCTTTTCCTGGTGGCAGGCCTGGTCATGTACAGAACCAAGGGGCATCGGATTGCCGATTTTAAAGGCATTTTCAGAACCATGCCGTATACAGCCCTCGTTTTTACGGTGGGGGCTTTAGCGGTTATCGGTGTACCGCCGACATGCGGGTTTTTCAGCAAATGGTATTTACTGCTGGGGGGGATAGAGGCGCAGCGATGGGGATTCGTCACTGCCCTGCTGGCAAGCACTTTGATTAATGTGGCCTTGTTTTTCAGAGTTTTCGACAAGGGTCTTTACGTTCATTCACATGAAAAGGTACCGGATACAACTGGACATTCGAACAATCCGCATGCCGGCGAAGCACCGCTGAGCATGCTGCTGCCGGCCATAGCCCTGGCACTGGCCATCGTGTTGATCGGTATTTTTAACCAGCTTATTGTGACCAACGTGATTCACTTTGCTGTCCCGGCGGGGCTATAGCCTGGATACGGATCACCACAAATTCAACTCGGAGTGAGTCGATGTCGGAGTTGTTTTCCATAGCTTACAGACCGGTTTGGACTGTTATAATCCCTTCTGTCGTTGCCCTGTTGATATTATTTTCGGGGAAACGGCCGAATGCAAGGGAAAGCTGGACCCTTATCGGCAGCACTGTCCTGTGTTTTACCGTGCTGTCCATGTCTCCGGTCGTTTTGAAATTAGGTCCGATTCAATTCATCTGGTTCAATCTACTACCCGGCATTGATTTTTCTTTTAAGGCAGATGCTTTGGGTCTCATTTTCGCTACCACTTCCTCATGTCTGTGGATTCTAGTATCCATTTATTCCATTGGCTACATGCGGACCTTAAAAGAACATGCCCAGACGCGATTTTATTTTTCTTTTGCTTTGGCCCTGCTGGGTGCCATGGGAATTGCGTTTGCATCCAATCTGGTCACAATGTTCGTCTTTTACGAAATATTGACCATATCAACCTATCCTTTGGTCGCCCACGAAGAATCACCGGAAGCCATGACCGCCGGTCATAAATATTTGGCCTATCTGCTCACCGGCGGTGTTTTTTTTCTCATCGCCATATTGGTGACGTATTTTTTGGTTGGAACAACCGATTTCAACTTTCAGGGGATTTTAAAACCAGCCCTAGGTTCTACTTCCAAACTCACCCTGCAATTAATATTTTTCTTTTTTTTACTCGGATTTGCCAAGGCAGCCTGGATGCCGATCCATTCCTGGCTTCCGTCCGCGATGGTTGCGCCCACGCCGGTCAGTGCCCTGCTGCACGCCGTGGCTGTCGTCAAGGCGGGGGTTTTCGGCATTATACGTATTGTATGTCACATTTACGGCATAGACCTGATGCATACACTGGGCTTGGGCTTGGTCCTTGCTTCTATCGCAGCATTCACCATTATCGTAGCCAATTTTTACGCCATCGGCCAAAACAACCTGAAGAGAATGCTGGCCTATTCTACCATAAACCAGCTCTCCTTTATCATTCTGGGAGTTGCCCTTTTAAGCCCCATGTCAATCACCGGTGCCATGCTCCACATTCCCTTTCATGGTTTCATGAAGATTACGCTGTTTTTGTGTGCTGGTGCGATCACGGCAATTACCGGCAAAAAGGCCATAAGTGAGCTGGCCGGGGTCGGAAGAATATTACCCGTTACCCTGGGTGCCTTTTTAATCGGCGCTTTCGGTATGTGCGGAGCCCCCCCGCTGGCAGGATTTATCAGCAAGTGGCATGTCGCTTTGGGCGCGGTTGAATCGGGTTACATCTTTTTCTTATTGGTTATTGTTGTTGGATCTCTATTAGACGTTGTTTACTTCTTTCCGGTAATTCGCGACGCCTTTTTTGCTAAAGTACCGGCAGATGAAACACTTGCAGTAGATCTGGAAGAAAAAGTTAATATCTATACTGAAAAAAAACACGTCATCGAGAACCAGCGGACTTTATACTTGTTCATGGTTGTACCTTTGGCAATTACTGCCATTTTTTCCATACTGCTTTGCTTATTCCCAAACACTTTCAGCATTTATGACCTGGCTCAAACGGCCGTGAAAAATATTTTCGGAGGAATGTGAATATGAACAAGCTAAGAATATATCCTAAAAAGCTGTTTTGGCGGCTGTATTTCGTATGTTTCGCCGTGAGCCTGATCTTGGATTTTATCTGGCTGTATACCCATACTTTTCACTATCATTTTGATTTTCAGTATTTACCCCAATTTTTCGCTCTGTTGGGATTGTTCGGCTGCATGCTGCTCATTCTAATCGCAAAGGCAATGGGTATTTTTATTGTTGTTGATGAAGATTACTATGAGAAAAAAATAGGGAGAACGAATTGAATAGCTGGATTCATCCAGGTTTGGTCATCTGTATCGGCGGATTTTTGATACCGTTTATCCCATGGAGACGGGTGAAACAGGCCTATTTTATTGCGCTTCCCCTGGCGGGGTTGGCCATCATGGTGTCGACTTCCATGGGGCTATTCGGCACCATCCCGCCCTGGCCCACCGCTCTGCACAAGGGGAACATCCCATTTTTGCATTACACGCTGGACATTGTACGAATCAACAAACTGAGTGTCCTGTTTGGATATGTTTACGTTATCGCCGCTTTTTGCATGAATATTTATGCGCTGGGAGCCAAAAATGACTGGGAGCATGTCGCGGCGATGATCTATGTGGGCAGCGCTTTGGGTGCCGTTTTTGCCGGCGACTTGTTTACGCTTTTCTTCTGTCTCGAAATCATGTCCTGGGCCCCGTTTTTCATCCTGTTGTTCCGGGGTACCCAAAAAGCCGTAAGAGCCGCCATTCGGTACATATTGTGGCACCACTTCAGCGGCGTATGCCTGCTGGCAGGCATTTTAATCCACGTTCATCAAACCGGATCCATTGAATTTGCCCACATGCCCTGGGGATGGGGGGATGAATATCTGGGGTCCAACCTCATGCTTTTGGGATTTGTTGTCAATGCGGCCACTGTGCCGTTCCATTCCTGGCTGGCAGATACGTACTCCGAGGCTTCACCCAGCGGTTCCATCTATATGACCGCCTTTACCACCAAGACCGCTGTATTTTGCCTGATCACCACCTTTGCAGGGGTACCTCTGCTAATGTGGATGGGGGTGATTTCCGCCATGTTCGCTGTCTTTATGGCTGTACTTGAAAATGACGGTCGAAGATTGCTCTCCTATCACATCATTTCTCAGGTAGGATATATGGTGGCTGGCGTCGGGCTTGGGACCGAAATGGCCATTAACGGCGCTGCGGCACACGCTTTTTGCCATATCATTTATAAAGCGCTGTTGTATATGGGCGTCGGTTGCGTCCTGTATATCGTCGGTACGACCAAGTTCGACCGATTGGGAGGGCTATACAAATACATGCCCATATCTTTCTGGATGACGATGATCGGCGCTTTTTCCATCTCCGGATTCCCTCTTTTCAGCGGATTCGTGAGCAAAACCATGACGATCGAGGCCTCGGAATTGGCCCACCTTCCGGTAGTCTATTTACTGCTGGAGGGCGCTTCCATCGGCACCTTCCTCCATACCGGTCTCAAGTTACCTTGGAACCTCTGGCTCCAGGGCATGGAAGAACCGCCTCCGGAAATCCGTGCGAGATTACAGGATTCCGCTCTCAATTCGCCTGTTCATATGTTAATTGCGATGGGTATTTTATCCCTTTTGTGCCTCTTTCTCGGAATTTTTCCGAATGTCCTGTATGGATTGCTTCCCTATCCGGTTGAGTTCGTACCGTATACCGTGACCCGCGTATTCTCTATCACGCAGCTGTTTATTTTTTCATTTTTAGGATTCTGGCTGTTGCGAAAATGGCTGGGTGGGCATCCGACCTATGTCCTGGATACAGACTGGCTTGTCAGAATTCCCGGGGGATTATTTATAAAATTTTGCAGAAAGCCCCTTATTACTTTTGGATCATACCTGGACAAACAAATCATTAAAGTTGCCGACATCTTGATTGTAAGCATGCGCAGCCCGAACATTGAAGCGCGCCTGACGCCTATGGCCATAGGATTCGGGGTCTTGATGTCACTTGTGCTTTTATCTGTTTTTTTGGTTCTAAAAATCTAATTCATCAGGGCACTTTCGTTCTAGACCCATTAGAGTTCGCGAATATTTTGCTATACATTTTCGGGAATCAGGGCGCCCGTGTGGCAAGGTGCGAGGAGGGCAAATAGCTATCTATTTAACAGACTATACTGTTAGTCAACATTATGTTCCGTTATTCAGGATTGGTCTATTAGCTGAGATTCTATCTATTAGACGCTTAATACCAGATTCAGGATACCAGATACCGGATCACGGTATCGCTTCGCTCTATCTTTCCATATGAGAGTAAAAAATTATAGTTTGTAATTTGAATCCAGAATCTTTAGTTTGCCTTAAACGGAACGAAATTTTAAAAATCGCTATAGCAACTCAGGCAGGATGGATCGGCTCACTAAACTGTAAAATTATTTTTGTGTCCTCAAGAGGCGGATCTACGACATTTTGCGGCAATCCATCCTGAGGCGGATAATCTTCAATTTTCAATCTTCAATCCAAACCCCTATACTTCCATCATATGATAACTCGAAGATTTGTAGCCCTTAACCTTTTGTACGTGAAATGAGAGGATACGGCATTCAAAATATTCAACCAAATTTTTCAGTTTTCGTCTCGCCGTTCGAAACTTTTTGCTGCTGAGGGTATTGATTAACTTTTCGGTATCCTGAACTCTACCCTCACAAATAATATGCGGACCGTCCCCTATCAAAACCGCCCATTCGCCGGCCACTGTAATACCGGATTCTTCCAGCAGTGGATAGTATTCATTGATGACATAGTCTTCATATTCATCTTTGGTTTTGCTAATAATATCCCACGTCTGATTGAATTTAATCGTGCCTTTTTTAAAATCGGTTGTATATGAACCTTTCCTTCCTGTGGGAACGAGTATTTTGGTTTTATAAGCTTTTACGTAATTGAGCAGATTGTCCTGCAAATCATTAAATTTTGGATCTTTCAAAGCCTTTTCGATAAGTTCTAGATCATTGCTCATACTTTCAAGGAACATTTCACTATAACTGCCAACCAGTACCGACCAACCGGCTACAACGTGAACGCCAAGGGAATTTATTCCGGGAATGAACTCCTTGATTACGAATTTGCCATATTCTTCTCGTCGATCACTTATGATTCTCCAATATTGATTTAATTTTACCGGCATTGGCCCCCTCCCTTAATATTATTAGTAAGATAATATTCAGTTATCGCAGGTATGCTTGATTGTCAACGGGGATTTCTTTATATCCATGCCTGGAAACCCTTGGCAAATAGAGCGTCCGTGGGAGTTCCTGGTCGAAGACGGATTGAGAGTCGTGCAGGGCAAAAACCATCACCTGAACCGCGTCCGGGGATGGGTAATTTGCGGGGAATCGATGTTTTTGAGCAAAATACGGAACTCCTGCTGTGAAACCCGGCTTTGCCAGTGTCCGGTGATGCGTGCGGTATAAACCAGAGCGGCAAACAAACATATGATCAGAACCCCGAGCCGCGCTGCCGACCAGGTGATCCCACCCCAACCAATGGTCTTTAGTTTGATCGTGTCAATTACCGGACACACCTGCCCACACACCATGCATCCACTGCATTCCGGACTGAGGATTCTATTTTTTTCGTCCACGGGCAAATGGTAGGGGCATTCTCGGCTGCAACGTCTGCATTCGATGCAGGTATCGGCATTGCGTTGAATGCGGGTCGGACTCAGCAAAGCCAGCAGACCCATCAGGGCGCCGTATGGACACAGATAGCGACACCAGAAATTGCGGATAAAAAGAGATGCCACCACCAGCAGGACCAGCACCGCGGTGGTCAAGGCCGACATGCGGGTGAAGAAAAACAGCATCTTGACATCCGATATCTTGTAATAAGCATTATTCAGAAAGATATGAATGGCCTGCTGGCTCATGTTGAATATGATCCACACAAAAAATCCCAACAGCAGGTATTTTGCGCTGCGCAGGGGGTAATCCAGCCATAGCGGAAGCCGATAATTTTTTCCGAAGATTCGCCGGCCCAGTTTCCACAGCCACTCCGACAGGCTGCCCACCGGGCAGAACCAGCCGCAAAAGGATTTGCGCAGCGCCAACGAAATCAGCCCGGCATATCCCAGTATCACCATGGCGGCCGGATGGGTCATATCCCAAATACCGCTGGTGACAAACAGTTTCCAGCCCATGAGCGCTCCGATGGGCAGAAATCCTTCCACCCCCGGTGGTCGCTGGACGGTGATGGCACCACTGCCCGAAGCCTGCAGGACATAAACAAAAAACTGTATTCCCACCGCGATGGTTAACACAAATACACCCAGCTGCACCCAGTTGCGAATGTTCCAGTCGGACCGGCGACCCTGTATCTTCTGGTGCTGAACAACTTCCGGGTCCTTCTCTGTCGTTTCAGCATTGGATTCGATCTGATTTGATCCTTCAAACATCATTGCTGGCAAAATCCTCACACGATATGCGGCACTGCAGACCGATAAATTATAGGTTTATTTCGGATATTTAATGACGAATTTTTTAATGAAAGTTACGAAAGTTAAACTTAAAAGTGACTAAAGTTGAAAGTTTTAAGTGAACTAAAGTTAAGGATTGCGCTTTCAGCGCGGCCTATTATTTATAAGGATAAAATTTCTCAATCCGATGCGAATTGGGTAAGGTATAGCTCTACTTAAGCTTTTTTATAAAATCGACAGAATTCCACAACTTTAGTCACTTAAAAACTTTTCCATTGAATGTGGAAACTCATCGTATTCATAAATGCATGAAATAAGATATAGATTACAATATCTGCACCTTTTCAGGTATTTACTGAAGAATCTTTGATCTAAGTCAAAGATAGGTGGTTTGTGGGATCTGGGGATTGTGGCATTCGGTACATTTGACATTAATTGGCGTCTAAAAATGAAAGTGACGTAATGGTAAATTGTGTAACGAAACCGTTACGTTTTTATGCTGGGCAAATCTAGGCCAAATCCAGCAGTGCGATCGACAATCGGCCAGACCAATAATTCTCTTCTTTTGATTTAAGTCAAAGAATAATTCAGACTTTTCTTGTAGGAAATACCTGATAAATAATTTCTGAAATTGCGATTAACCGCATGAGTGAATTGAAACCTGTTTTACATCCATGTGCAATGCTCAGATTAGATTCCTTTTACCTGAAAGGGACAGCATTCCTGGTGAGTGCTCGTAGATGCTTTTTTAGCCGAGCTTTGCGAGTAGGAATCACTGACAGCCACGCAACGACCGACGACAAAAAAGACATCTTTACCGATAGGAAACAGTTTTAACACCCCTGTTACAAGAAAAAATGTTATTGGTTTTGAAAAGATACGCTTAGGAGAATCAATGCCTGTTTTCAGCTACCTGGCATACCCGGCACCGGGGGCCAAACAGGCGCTGCTCAATGATCTTGCAGCGCTTGAATATTGTGAGGCCACGCCGGCCGAAAATGAAAATATCCTAATCCTTGTAACCGACACACCGGATGAAGAATCGGAGAAAGCGTTACAAAAAAAACTTAAAAATTTAAAAACGTTGGAATCCCTTGGCATGACCTTCGGTCATGTGGATTAACCTAAAATCGAGCTCGACTCAGATTAATTAAACCGCGTCTATAGAAAAAGGAGTGGCACATGAGTATCACCAGAAGATCATTTATCAAAACCCTGGCACTAAACAGTGCCGCCACTGCCGCAGCAACCCTGTTTCCGGGAATCAGTTTCAGTGCTTGGAAAAATGTCGATCCATCTTCAGGCGGGATTGAATGGAAAAAAACGCCCTGTCGTTTTTGCGGCACCGGATGCGGCCTGCTGGTGGGCGTTTCCGGTGAGCGGGCGGTGGCCGTCAAAGGCGATCCCAATTGTTCCGTCAATATGGGGCTGTGCTGCGTCAAGGGCTACCATTCGGTACAGATTCTTTACGGCAAGGATAGAATCACCAAGGCGCTGGTTCGCAAAAACGGCAAGTTGGTGGAAACGCCCATTGAAGAAGCCCTCGACCTGGTAGCCCGCAAGATGCAAGAAACGATCAAGAGCCACGGGAAAGACGCGGTGGCCATGTACGGGTCCGGCCAGTGGTCGATTACCGATGGGTATGTGGCCTCCAAGCTGTTCAAGGGATGCATCGGAACCAACAACCTGGAAGCCAACGCGCGTCTGTGCATGGCCAGTGCCGTGACCGGATTTTTAACCAGCTTCGGACTGGACGAGCCCATGGGCTGCTATGATGACATCGATCAGGCCGATGTTTTTATTACCTGGGGCAATAATATGGCCGAGATGCATCCGGTACTTTTTTCCAGAATGCTCGCCAATCGCAAAAGCAAAGGGCATGTCGAAATCATCGATTTCGCCACTCGCACCACTCGCACCAGCCAGGCCGCCGACAGATCAATCCTTTTTAAACCCCAGACGGATCTGGCTGTGGCCAATGCCATCTGCTATGAGATCATCCGCAACGACTGGGTGAATTGGGATTTTGTCAACAAGCATGTTTCCTTTCATGAAGGCAAAACCAACATCGGCTATGGCACCGAGGACCATTTCAAGTTCAACGACAAAGCTGAAACTGTCGATTTTGAACGGTACAAGGCCTTCCTGGCAGATTACACGCCCGAGAGGGTGGAAAAAATATCCGGGGTATCTGCCAAAGACATAAGATATTTAGCTTCGCTCTTCGGGGATCCGGATAAAAAAGTGGTCTCCTACTGGTGCATGGGAATGAATCAGCACACCCGGGGAACCTGGATCAACAACCTGGTTTACAATTGTCATCTGCTGGTGGGCAAAATTTCCCAACCGGGCAACGGTCCGTTTTCTCTGACCGGTCAACCCAGCGCCTGCGGCACGGTGCGCGAAGTCGGCACCCTGACCCACAAGCTGCCTCACGGCGTGGTTATGAAAGAAAAAGCGCGCCAGCTGGCCGCTAAAATCTGGGACGTGCCGGTGGAAAACATCGATCCTAAACCTTCCTATCATACTGTCGAGATGTTCCGGGCTCTGGACCGGGGAGATATCCGGTTCATGTGGGTCCAGGTGACCAATCCCATGGTCACCATGCCCAATTTGAACCGTTATCGCAACGGCGCCGAAAAGGAAGATCGCTTCATGGTGGTGTCCGAAATATATCCCACCCCCACCTACGATGTGGCCGATGTGGTGCTGCCTTCGGCCTTGTGGATCGAGCGTGAAGGATTTTTCGGCAACTCGGAGCGGCGCACCCAGCACAATGAGCAGATTATTCCCATGCCCGGTGATTGCATAAGCAATACCTGGCAGATCATCGAGGTGGCCCGGCGAATGGGCTTTGAGAAACAATTTTCCTGGTCCGAAGAAACCTATATTGAAGACATCTGGAATGAGTACATTCAGTTTCACGACTCTCTCAAGCATAGAATGGCGCCATACAAAGTGCTTAAAGCCCGATCGGGAGTTTTGTGGCCCTTTGTCGATGGAATGGAAACCAAGTGGCGCTACAACGCAAAATTTGACCCGGCCGCCAAGGGAGATGATTTTCATTTTTACGGAAAACCGGATAATAGGGCCTGGATTTGGCTGAGGCCTTATGAACCGGCGGCCGAATCTCCCGACAGTGAATACCCCTTCTGGCTCAATACCGGCCGGGTCTTGGAACACTGGCATACCGGTTCCATGACTCGCCGGGTCCCCATTCTGCACAGAGCCGTTTCCGAAGCTTATGTCGAGATCAATCCCGATGATGCATCCGGGCTGGGCATCGTCAACGGAAGCAAAGTTAAAGTCTCATCCCGCAGGGGCTCGCTGGTAATGAAGGCCAGCATCAACGGCCGGGGGCGCCCGCCCAGGGGTATGGTTTTTGTACCCTTTTTTGATGAAAGCTACTTAATCAACGAGGTCACTTTGGATGCGTTTTGCCCCATATCCAAACAACCGGATTATAAAAAATGCGCAGTAAAAGTGGAGAGAGTATGATGGAAAAGCCAGATCAGACGGTGGGAAAGGTTTTTCTCGTTTTTGCCGGCCTCTGCATCATCGCGTTACCCCTGGTCGTAATATCAGCCTTTTCCTTCCAACCAAAGGAAACGGAGACGACCACGATAGGAACGCAGAGCCTTGACTTTGATCAGGACGGGGAAGCCATATTCATAAACTATGACCAGTTGTCCAGCGAATATCTGGCAGGGGTATCCACCGAACGGACCCTCAGTGAATACTACTCGCGCAGACAGTATCCCGGATCTCCGCCGTATATTCCGCATAAGGTCGAAGAGCCTGATTTGGCCCGGGTTGAGTGTCTTACCTGTCATGCGAAGGGCGGTTGGTCGGAAGAGCTTAAAAGACACACGCCCATAACGCCCCACCCGGAACAGGAAGCCTGCCGGCAGTGTCATGTAACGATGACCGGAAAAGACCTGTTCGTCGACATTGACTGGATGAGCGTGGCAACGCCCCGGTTGGGCCGTTCGGATCTGCCCGGGGCACCGCCCCCGATTCCCCATGAACTTCAGATGAGAGGTAATTGTATCGCATGCCATGTGGGCCCGGGGACGGTGGCGGCCATTCGGGTGGAACATCCCTCGCGGGGGAATTGCCGCCAGTGTCATGTACCGGAAACCAACGTGAAACCGTTTCAAAGAAAATCCGAATCCTAATTTATAAAGGAAGCCATGAATACACCCACGTTCAAAAATTGTATTTTGGGATTGTTGGCCACAGCGCTGGTCATCTTTTCCGGTTGGTACGCCTATTCCGAACAAGGCGGCATCAGACAAATTTATAGAAATGCCACCGCACCGTTCGATGATGAAAAGATGGTTCAATCCGTCCTGGCACTGCCGGAAAATACCGTTATGGTGAGGACCAGATATCAGGGAGGTCTTTTCTGGACCGACACCCGCAAGGACAAGATAGAGCGCTTTAAATGCAGTCAATGCCACAACAATAAACCGGTTAGGATTGAACTGGCTGCAGATATGGCCCACGGTGAAGTAAAATTAAATCATGGCAGCCCGGAAAAACCGCTTTCCTGTTTTACGTGTCATAATAAGGAAGAACGTGATTTTCTGGAGACCGAAGGGGGTCTGATATTGGACATGGACCACAGCTACCAGATGTGCGGTCAGTGCCATTTCAGACAACAAAAAGACTGGGTGGGCGGTGCCCACGGCAAACGCGTTGCGAACTGGGCCGGCAAGCGGGTCGTCAAGAATTGTGTAACCTGTCACAATCCCCACTCCCCACGCTTTGAAAAACGTTGGCCGGTAACTTATTCACCGCCTTTTAAAAAATAGGGAATTAGCATGGATCCCCTGAAGAATCAGAATTGTCATAAGCACAGTGAAAGCAACCACCGTCAGGGCAAACGATGCGGACGACGGGAATTTTTGAAGGGAGCCGCAAGCGCTGCCGCGATAGGCGGTGCTGCAATGCTCTCGGGTTGCGGCAGCGGTATGTTTGGCTCGAAAGAAGAGCTTTCATTACGGTGGCAGGAATACTTCAAAAAAAACTACCGCCTCATGACCCAGAAAGAAAAAGATGAGACGGTCCGGCGCCTCGAGCGGTTGGCCAAAATGAAAAGAGGCGTCGATGTCCAGATGAGTTCCAAGGCACCCATAGAAGGAGTTCTATTCGGCTATGCCTTCAATGTCACCCGCTGTGAAGGTTACATGGAGTGCGTGTCTGCCTGCGTCAAAGAGAACAACCTCGACCGCAAGTCCAATACGCAATATATTCGTATTTTTGAAATGGAACACGGTCAGATGTCTCCCGAGGTTGGCAACGGAAAATACTTCCATGAAGTGCCGGTTGAGGATCATTTTTATATGGGAGTTCAGTGTTTCCACTGTGAAAGCGCACCGTGTCTCAAAGCCTGTCCTACCAAAGCCACCTGGAAAGAGCCGGACGGAATTGTCGTCGTGGACTATGACTGGTGTATCGGCTGCCGGTATTGTATGGCTGCGTGCCCCTATTACGGTCGCCGATTCAACTGGAACGAACCCCAAGTTCCTGCAGCGGAAATGACCAAAAAGCAGCATTATCTCGGCAACCGAATTCGCGCCAAGGGACAGATGGAGAAATGTACCTTTTGCGTACAGCGCAGTAGAAACGGTAAACTTCCCGCCTGTGTCGATGCCTGCCCCACCGGATCTAGGGTGTTCGGCAATCTGCTCGACCCCAAAAGTGAAATCAGGTTCGTTTTGAAGCACAAGAAGGTTTTCAGGTTTAAGGAGGATCTGGGCACGGATCCGAAGTTTTGGTATTTTATTGACTAACCGGTTGGGCCGGTTGAGCCGGTTTGCCGGTTAGGCCGGTTAACGGGCTCAACAGGCTAACGGGCCAACCGGCTCAACGGAGTTTATGAGATGGCGCAAGAAGAAGTCATGAGTGAAAAGTCTCCTGAAAAAGGGATTATATCGTTTGTTACCGATGTCATCATATGGAATCTATCAGGCGGGATCGGCTATCAATTATATCTGTGTTTTTTGGCCGCTATGGTGATGCTGGGTATCTATGCCTATTCCGTTCAAGCGCACTTAGGTCTCGCTGTCACCAACATGTCCGATATCGTCAGCTGGGGATTCTATATCGGTAATTTTACGTTCCTGGTGGGAGTGGCGGCGGCAGCCGTTATGTTGATTCTTCCTGCCTATATGTTTCGGGATAAGGATCTGCACAAGGTGGTAATCATCGGTGAAGGTGTTGCCAACGGGGCCCTGGTGATGTGCCTGCTGTTTATCACTGCCGATCTCGGCGGCCCCCTTAAATTGTGGCACCTGATACCGGGCATTGGAATTTTTAACTGGCCGTCATCACTGCTTACGTGGGACATCATCGTACTCAACGGTTATCTGGCCCTCAACCTACTGGTACCGGCTTATATCCTTTTTTGTCAGTACAACAATCGTGAACCCGATGAGAAAAAATACCGTCCGTTTGTTTTTCTATCAATATTCTGGGCTTTTTCCATTCACCTGGTAACGGCATTTCTTTATCAGGGGCTGCCTGCCAGGGCGTTTTGGAACAATCCTTTGATGGGCCCCAGGTTCTTAGCATCTGCTTTTGCGGCCGGACCGGCATTGATAACCGTAGTGCTGGTAATTGTTCATACTGCCACCACCTTTAAAATCGAGAAAGAGATCTTTAACAAGCTGAGGCTGATCATTGTCATTTCAGCAATAATCAATCTCATCATGCTCTTCTCCGAGGTCTTCAAGGAGTTCTACCTGCCCACCCATCACAGTTTGCCGGCTATCTACTTGTATTTCGGTCTCAAAGGTCACTCGGCCCTGGTCCCCTGGATCTGGACCGCGATAAGCCTGAATCTTATAGGCACGTTGACGCTGATTTGGAATCCGGGTAAGAATGATCCCAAGGTGCTGCTACCGGCCTGTGTTCTGCTATTTATCGGTATCTGGATCGAAAAAGGCATGGGATTGATTGTACCGGGACAGGTTCCGTCACCTTTGGGGGAAGTGATTAATTACGCACCCAGTTGGGTGGAGATCTGCGTGGCCATAGGCATTCTGGCTGTCGGCATGCTGGTTGTCACCATGTTGATCAAACCGGCTCTGATAATTGAGCAGCGGTTTGAAGCAAGCCAAAGGCGTTATTGATAATCCGAACAAGGCCGGCAAAACCGCCGATGCGATATTGGAATGGAATTACGGCAGGCGCTCTACTGATTGAGCATTTGCTGCAGATGAATTGGAAGATTAATCGCGTGTTGAAACCAGGTGCTATCCATATTGTCAATAACAGCACCTGTAAAATCAGCTTGACTGAGATTAGCTTCTAAAAATATTGTTTCATCAAGTGTTACCCCCTTCAATGAGGCACCACTGAGGTTTGCCCGGGTAAAATCAGCTTCTTCCAGAGCACTTCCAGTGAGGTCGGCATGTTGCAGATCAGCACCTGACAAGTTGCTGCCGATCAGCACCGCTCGCAACATGTTTCCACGTTTAAAGATACTGCCCGCCAGATCGCTGTTCGCAATATTTAAATCCTTCATAAAAGCGTCTGAAAAGTCCGTCTGTCTGGCCTGAATGTAGTTGAATCTGGCCCCGAACAGATAGGCTTTGTTCAGTTTTGCTCCATCCATGGTTGCGCCATCGAAAGTCGTGTGAAACAGGTTTGAGTTGCTGAAATCCGTGCCAATCAATTGGCATTTGCTGAAATCCGACCAGCGCAGATCGGTCCGGCGCAGGCTGGCGCCCGAGAGGTTGCAGCCGGTCAGGTTGGTGCCGCGTATGGACACACCATCCAGCAAAGTGCCCCGCAGATCAATCCCGGAAAAAGATTTATTCCAAAACACACAATGTCTTAAATCAGTTTGCGGTTTGGGAGTATTGCAGTCCCCTTTCGGCAGTTGTTCCGCGGCCGTAATTACCTGGAAGAATAACAGCAGTCCGATAACAACAACGGACCCACATTTGAATCTGGCTGTGTACATGAATTTCCTAACCCGGATGCACCCTGCTATTGAATAATGAAGATTGAAGATTTGTGGATATCGCTGCGCTCTGTCATTTTTAATTTCAATTTAATTATAATTGATCCGCCGCAGGCGTACCTTAAATATTCAATTTTCAATCTTCAATCTTCAATCTATCCCATGGGATCCAGTATCCCTTTTTTAACGATAAAAAACAAAACAAGTCCTAATGTTACGAAACCTGCAATCATGAGAACGGTAACTTCAATGATCTGTCTTATAGAGGTATTGCGCACATTTTTAAGTTCGAATATGATTTCAGATACACCCAGAACACTGCCGGTTTCAATTATCTGGTCGTTCAGCCCCCGGTGGCATTTCTGACAGCTCTCATCGGCGACAAAAGGGGTAACATAGCGAAACCGAGTACTTCCCAGCCAATCCTCTCGCCCGCGTCCCGTCTGCAACACCTCATTAATCAGTTCATCTTTGCTTTGCGGATCTTCATTGAACCTGTGCTGCTTCTCTACATGACTGCTGCGGATGAGCCGGAATTTAAAATCGAATTGAGTTTGAAGCGTTTTTAATAGATCTCGCATACTTGTCGGATCTGCACCTTCGATCATATGGGAAAGGACACCGGTCCTGATAAGCTTGGAAATATTTTGAGCGTTCTGCCTGGCCTCATCAACATCCCGATTATAAAATTCATAGGGCAAGATGACCAGAAAAAGTACAACAAATACAAAGGTCACGATACCAAAAGCGATAAACAGCTTTTTCTGTGTTCCTTTTCCGGCGATGCTCTGATGGGAAGAAGGTGTCATCACTTGATTTTTGTCATATGGGCCGCGATAGCGGCTATTTCTTCGTCGGTAACACCGGTTACTATCGGGTGTTCGGTCATCAACACGGTGAGTTTGTTGGCTCGTTTTTTAGCGATTATGTCCTTCACCTGATTGATCAGATACCGTTCGTTCTGTCTGGCTAAATTCGGGTAATTGGGCGCAATGGATATCCCATTTTGTCCATGACAGGTTGTGCAGAATTTATGAACATAAAGTGTTGCACCATCCTGGTCCTGGGCTGAGGCTATTAAGCCGGCCATCAAAAAAGCCAGCAAAGCCAACACAAATATTTGAGCAGTTTGTTTCATGATATACCTCCTAGAAATTTCAGAAGATAATATAATTCAAATAAGTTTATCCAGGTATTTAACGCCATAACTAAGCGCTTCATCATCGCAAATATCCACACAAAGCCCGCAGCGGGTGCAATCCGCTGCGTTTACATATTCAGATTTGCCCTGATTGACTGAAGCATTTAAAACATGGGGAACCAAACAGACAGTTTGACATCGTTTGCAGTTCGAGCAATTTTCTTTTTCCCATTTTACTCGCAAAGGAGATATCAGGCCGATTAGCTGATAGGAGACACTCACCGGGCAGAAATAGCGGCACCAGGCCCGGCGGCTGAATATTATCTCAAAAATCAACAGGGCCATTACCCATAATAGCATTAAAGTCGGTCCGTACACCGTAAACCGGCTGATAATTGCCACCGGATTGATGGTTTCGAAAACGGTAAATCCGGTAATCAGGGCCAACACCAGGAACAAGCCATAAAAATAATAACGGATCTTCCGATCGAATGTGTGGTTTTTGATGATTTTTTTCTTTTTAAGGATTTGATGTATTTTTTCCCCCAGTTCAGCCAGCCAGTGATAAGGACAAATCCACGCGCAGAACGAACGTCCGCCGAACATTAGATAGATCAGAAAAATAGTAACCACGCCTATGATCAGGTTTACCATTATTATTTTACTGGACAGGATAACCTGAAAGGCCGCCAGGGGATCGATCAAATGAAATCCCAGCAACCGGGAGCCGCTCAGAGTCCCTTCCAGAACTTGAATATCGAAGTAAAAGGAGGCGAAAAACAAAATGTTAATAAACAGCAGGATCGACCAGCGAATATTTCTCCATTTGTGCTTGCGGTGTCCCGGCTGCGGAATATTTTGAGGACGCAGACCGGCCCCTTTGAATGTCTTTACTTTTTCCTGTTTTTTGCCTTCTTTATCAGGTCTATTTTTCATGTATGATAGCTTGTCCGGGGTTGATTCCCGGCCATCTTTTCAGACCACTTTAGCCGTGGAGTAATCGTTATGGAGGCAACCGGTGTTGGACATTTTTCCTCGCAAACCCCGCAGCCGACACAGGTTTTCCTGACAGAGGGCCAGAGGTATTTTCGACCGGTGTCCGGATCGGTTCTTGTGACAAAAACAATTGTTTTCTCGTCTTTAATCGGGCATAGATCAAGACAGACCTGACAAGCCTTTTGCGCCTGACTGGAAGATGCGACAAAATCGAGAATCCATTTTAGATCGGAATTCTTTAACTGTCTTGAAATTCCTAACAGAGTTTCATCAGATATTTCCGGCAAAGAGAATCTGCTCTGCCATACTTTTTTCTCATCTTTGGACAATCTCTTTATTAAGGACGTCAGAATATCTATTAATTCAGTTTGATCCGGAGAAGATGTTCTCTTTTTAAGGAGATTCTCCAGTCGATAAACCAGATCATTAACTCCCCGTATTGAAAGACAGGTATCGGGACCGCTGATCACGGCCAGACCCATTTCCGCATCCTTGCCCAGTGACAGCTCGTGGGCCAGCGCACCTGTGGGACACGCCAGGACACAGGGCAGACCGCTGCATAAGATACAGCCGCCCTCCCTGGGAACGATATAGGGGGTCCCAATCCCAAATCCCTGGCTGATCCCGGCCAGTTTTATGACCTGCGGGGGGCAGACCTGCAAACACTGACCGCATTTGATGCAGGAGGCCAGGAAAACATCCTCATCCAAAGCCCCCGGCGGGCGCAGCAGCAGCCGGCCTCTTCTTAATAGTGGAACACTGACAGCGCCAAAGGCAATCGCGCTGCCGGTTACAACCAGGGTCGAGGTCCTAAGAAACTTTCTCCTTGAAATAGCTGTGTTACTCTGCTTCTCTGTCACTTTTCACTTTTAACGGGATATGGCTCTCAATTCTTTCGCTGGCCCTGATAATAGACTGTTTCCCGACCTGCGGTTGTTAGTTGCTGCTGTCACGATGTTTGATCAGATTTTCATTGACCAGGGTTTGGCCGCCAATCATCCTTTTTTTCACGGATTCATAATCCAGCCCGTTTTCAACCGGAGAAAGCGTGGCTGCAAAGCCATACCCCATCGGTGTCTGCGGGTCTCCGGATATCCAGTTGGCTTTTTGCGCTTCGATCCACTCGCTGGTTTTGACGTCATTGACCCAGGTACGGGCTTTGTCTTTCCAGACCTGCCGGTCCAACCACAAAATAGCGCAGCCGATATCATCAAAATAATAAGCTTTACCTTTGGGATCTATCACTTGAGCTGAGTAGTGGGGGTCGCTCAGCGCCATTTTGCACTCTTCACAGGCCTCCCGGTCCCAGACAAAATCGACCGGCAGCTGTTCCTTGTTTCCACCCTTACAGGCAATGATAAAAAAAATGAGTAAAACATAAGAGGCTGCTTTAATAATACGTCTCGGAAAATCTTTAAGTTCAAGCCTTTCAACTTTCATTTAAGGACCAGTTTCTTTGCCATTTTATGCAGCTGTCCGGCCTTGGCAGCATCGATCAGATACTGCCGGTTTATCATTTTAAAATGGATGATATCTTTTCCCTGGGTCTGTTTTTTTAATTCCTCAGCGGCCTGTTGGCTGTCAACCGGCAGAAACTGGATCCCCATCGGTCCCCTGATTTTTGATCCGGTCACAAAAAAAGCCGTATCGGCCCCAAGCCAGCCCCCTTTCAAATAATCCTTAAAATAAATCCCGGCAACTGGTTTCAGCTTTAGTCCGGTCTTGTCGGGAAAATGCAGATACACCAGCAGCCCGATTGTACTGTCAAATGCTTCATAGCTGCCGTCTTTAAAGACAATCTGACAATTAAACTTTGGATAACGGGCCGAATACATGCCGCATAAGGGACATTTCTTTTCCGATTCGATTTTTTGGGGCTGAGAGAAACTGCCATTTGGCATTCCAAATACAACGATCAGGAAAAGTATTACCGAATATTTTTTCATCTACACCAGATCTCCCTTCTTAAAACGCGAAAATCCCAACCAGGAAAAAATCCAGCCCAAAGATAAGGGATACAGTATGGTGAATGCCAGAAAACCCCCATACCCCATATGGTCCAGAATGACATAGGAAGCCGGACCCATCGACGTGAGTTCCGGATCAAACAAGAGCACGGCGCCGGCCCGAAATACCATGATCGGATTCAGCAAAGACACGGCCACAATCACACTTTCTTTGATTTGCTGCTGAAGCATGAGACCGATCAGGATTACATCTATGAACAACAATAAAATCAGCCAGATTAAAATGGACAGCCCCAGTCCCCATTCCTGCTTCTTGACCAAGGTTGATATAATCATTCCCAGTCCCAGGAAACACCAAGAAAGCGTTCCTAAAAAAATGGCATAATAACCGGCAATATGCCAGGGAATGGCATGGCTCTTAAACATTCCCCAGACAATTGCTCCCAGTAAAGCCGCACTGATCGGTATAAATATCAGAAAAAACCTGGAGAGAATTTTGCCCCAAAAATAGGCACCCAACGAGATCGGCATGGAAAGGAAATACTCAAGAATATTGGATTCTCTATCGCCCACAACGCTTCGAACCGTTGAAATTAAAATCAGGATCGGCAGGATCGCAACGCAGAGCTGAATATAGGTTATCAACAACCTGCTCAGTCCGGTAAATCCCATCACTCTTGCTTCGGTAACACCCAGCACAAACAGCAGAATAACCGCTCCGCCAAAAACCAGGCTGTAAATGAGAAACCATTTGGCACGAACAGACTCTCGAAAATCCGCCAGAGTAACCTGAAAAAAAGTATTCATTTTTTGTAACCATTCAGCCACCAAGACCCAAAGACACGAAGAAAAGGAGGATGCCAATTAAACAATGCAATAAAATGCACATCAATGTAAAATTTCATAGTCTTTGTGTCTTAGTGCCTTTGTGGCAATATTTCTTAGCAGTTAACATTTTTGTGAAGCTTTTAAAGCCATACTTCTTAGCTGATATTCAACTTCTGAATGTGATTGGCAAAATGTGAAATGGAAGTTAAAAACCTTAATCTTTCGGCACCGATAAAACTACCTTCAAATTCAGGCCCGCCGTTCACGTTGTTAAAACCCCAGTCTCTTAACATCCTGATGGCCGCTTCGTGATTTTTTGTTAAGGTAACCCGGCAGGCCAGCCTATGGTCTGCCAAACGCGATTGGTCGATCCGCTCATCCTGTACAACTCTGCCGTAATCGATCTCGACAATTCGATTGATCAGATTGACGATTTCGTCAACCCGGTGGCTGCTGAGCAGCATGGTCGTTTCTTCCATGAACCGTATCAATTGCAGAAGAAAGGCCTGTCTGCCCCGGGGGTCTAAATTGGCGGCCGGCTCATCCATGATGAGTATATCCGGCTGCCGGCCCAGGGCCAGTGCGATCAATAATTTCTGTTTCATCCCCCCGCTGAGTTTTTGGAACGGTTTTTTCACATTTTCCTCGATGTCCAGCCCCAGTTTCGCCGCTTTCTGGTAAATGGCATCAATACTTGATTTGCGGGAGATAGCGGCTGAAAACTTCACCAGTTCGCCCACATTCATTTGAATCGGTGGTGGCAGCTGGGGGACATATCCAATTCTATCCAGAATCTTCTCCCTGTGGTGGCGAGGATTTTTTTCGAAAACAGCCAGTTCCCCACTAAACGTATATTGACCCAGGATAGTTCGGATCAATGTCGTTTTACCGGCGCCGTTTGGCCCGATTAAAGCAATGCGGTCACCCCTTTTGACGGTAAAATTAATGCTGTCAAGAATCGGAGTTTTGCCGAATTTTTTTGTCAGGTTTTTTATTTCTATCATTGTTTCAGGAAGTATCTATTATAATTATCCTTTTTTTCCAGTTCTTCCACATTCTCTTCTTCCTCGTCTCCCTGGTCATCTTCGCCGTACGAAGCAAACCGGGCCGGCATCTCATCATCTTCTTCATCGTCCTTTTCAAGATCGATCAGTGGGGGATCATAACGAAGATTTGCTTCTGAAAACAGGACTGAGGCGCTTGGGGAAAAAACCGGTTTGCGGTCGGTCATCAGGCGTCTGGGTTCGGAGATGGGAGCCAGTTTTGCCAGCAGATTTAGAACACTGACAACCGGGGAGCCGGAAAATAATAGCATCCAATCGTTTTCCATCCAAAGCGTATCGAGATAGATATCATGGTTATGAACAAAATCTCCGTATCCGTCGCGATCCCTATCAAATCCTTCATAATCACTGTAATAATTTCCTTCCCACAGGTTTTCGGAAGCAACGCCCTGGCCGCGTACGCGCACGGTTTCCAGGTTGTCGATAAACGCGTTGCCCTTGAAAATGTTGCGGGAAAGGGTCGAGCCAAAATCAGCACCGACGACGTTGTATGCGATGATATTTGCTTTTAAAAAATTGTACCGATCCGGCTGAAAGGGAGAAAGATCAAAATAAAGCCCGGTCGTGCAGTAGACAATCTTGTTGTTTCGTATCGTAATATTGTCAACTTCCTTGAACCCGATCCCCACGCCGGTGCCTCCCAGGGAATATCTAACCGTATTTTGTTCAACGGTGACATCCCGGCTGTACATCAAAAAAATCCCCACTGTATTATGGTGGTACGTGTTTTTTCGCACTGTATTGCCGCCGGAGTACATAAAATGCAGAGAATAACGATTGTTCCAACCCTCATTTTCTTCTATGATATTATCGTTGGAATACCAGATGACCATATCCCTTGAATCGTGGATTTTGTTTTGACGAAAGATATTGCGATGGCTGGCCCAGCCGCGAATACCATCGCCTCTCAATCCCAGGGCGGCGTTTTTGGAAGAAATCTCATTGCCGATGATCAGGTTATCGTGGGCTTCCTGAAGATCAATTCCGAATAGCGTATTTTCAATTTTATTGTTGCGTATTCGATTTCGAGAAGAACGCACCAGGATACCGGCATCCACCTGATCATGGCTATCACCCGAATTGGTGAGGATCATGTTTTCGACCACAACGCCGTCGGCTTTGATCAGCAGTACGGATCCTTCTCCCCGACCGTCGATAGTAACCCGACCTTTCCCATCCAGAACAACTGCTTTTTCTATCGTAACCGGGCCAGCATATATGCCTGGATCGAGCCGGACAGCTTCACCTTCAGGCGTCTGTTCAATCAGCGCCTGAAGTGACGCAGCCTGCCCGGCGACTGCTTGGGATGCAGTAAAGTTTATTATCAGAAGGAAAAGTATTGGAATTGCTTTCACAATCGTTGTACCGTCGTGGCATTTTTCTGAAAACATGATTTAAGAAACTGATGAACATCGAACATCGAACGTCCAACATCGAACATCGAATTAATGAATTCTGTCTTTATATAAAGTAATTAATCCGCGGAACTTAAGTATACCAACATTCTTCAGTATTTAAAAAGAAGCCTATAAACTTACGATATGCTATTTTTCAAGGCGGATTAATTACTTTATGCTGCATCCTTTAGCGCTTTGCGCCGGATCAAAACAGAAAATATAAGCAAAACAAAAACCCCTAAAAGAAAATAAAAACCGATATAGGGGTAGGAATGGGTCGTAAACTGGGCGACTTTCCCGTCACCAAGGACCGTGGGCATAAAGGGTTTTACCTTAAACGCTCCCCAGGGTTGCAGATTGTGCCCGAACCAGTACAGCCACTTGCTGTAAAAAAACAGATAATACCAGGGAATCAAGGCGGGAAGAATCCCGAGTAGCCACCAGCCGGGACCCTTGTAAAATAAATAGACGCTCAGCATGATGAACATGAGGAGATAAACGAAAGGTATCGTTCGGCGGACAGTTACGGCCCCGGCTTCCATGGGATTCATACCGATGTAATGGTTAATGGTGTTCATTTCGCTTACCTTGCCGCTCCAATCCGTTAGATTGAAGAAAATCGGAATTCCATCAGGAAAAGAGGCTTTTGGATACTGGGGAGCTTCCAACGACACCCTCCAGATCGGCATGGTTTTATATCCGATCAGATACGCATAGAAACCGGTGGGATGATATTCGTATATTTTTTCTCCCATCAGGGATTTCAAATATTCACCGGGCGGTGCGTAGAATTCGGTACCTTCCGGTATTAAAAAGGCGAACGGTTGAAAAGACTCATTTTCCTCTATTGCATCCTCTTCATCCATTGCCACCGGATCACGGTATTCAAACAGCGGTTTCAGTGTATAAGTTGCCAAAAGCAACAGCATCGCAACGACTGCCAGAATATTGCTGAGCCTTAATCTCTTTTTTATACTGCCATTCATTCATTACCCTCTCTAGACGTCTTTATAGGCCAAGATCTTAAAATTTAGGTCAAGCCCGCCCTGTCGCGACGAGTTGGTCAATTGCAGGGATATTGCCTTCCATCGGAAACAAAATCCAGAAACGATTGGCACATCATTTAGGTCTGGGCCAGGGTTTTCGTTTCAAATGTTTTTGCAAGTGTCAGGCCGATACTAGATGCTGGTTTCTGGCCTCCGGCTCGTAGAGCCTACTCCTCGGAGAGATGCTGGATGTAATAATGAATTTTTCTTTTTTTTTGGTTTATCCAGAGTCCAGCATCAAGAATCCAGCATCGGCCCGCATCAAGCAACAGGACATTTACGCCGTCAACTAGTCGGTTTGAGGCGGTCCTTCGATAGATCTGTTAGCCGTTAGTCTTTCAAAAACGCGGGCATATCTTCATCCTCTCTTTCCTCACCGAGATCCCAGCCCTCTTCTTCCTCTAGGCCAACCGGCATCCAATCCCCCTCCTGCATTTCGAAGCGACCGGCATAATCCGTCACGCTCTTCATATCGAGAAATGAAAACTCTTTGATCTGTTTGACCATATCGGGATTGGCATTTCGCCTTTTGCCTACCTGGATCCAGCTGAACTGCCTGATCAAATAAAGCCAAGTCTGGCCCGCCAGCACCGGGAAATACCCTGGTTCCATTTTACCCTCGCCGACAGCGACTTTCTCTCCTTCCTTGACTTCGACAGGTTGTGTCCAGTTGCCCTGGCCATGGTCGCCATGGCAGCGAACACAATTTTTCTCGTAGAGTGTTTTGCCTAAATCCAGGTCGGTTACCCAATCCGCGTTTTCAAGTATCACCGCCTGGTGTTTTTCCAGTTCCTCGGCCCCGATTAGATTTTTTACTGCCGCCAGGAATTCCGCCTTGCTTTTATACTCCTTTTCTTCAATGGTTTTCAGCTTCTTGAAATTTTCATTTCCCACTTGCTGCTGTATCTTGTCGAGGGATATGGGCCACACCTCTTTGCGCAGGTTGGATAAATTCCAGGACGGGCCGCCCGGCCCTGTCCGGGGATTGGGGTTCATTTTCAATGTCTGAATATAGGCGCAGACATCCCGGATATCCTGGGCGCCTTCTATTTGCATGGCAAAAGGATACATGGTTGGATTGTCACGGTTGCCAGCCCGGATATCGGAGATTTGCTTAATCAGAACCGTGGTGTGCTGGCCGGCCAGTTGCGGAAAAACCCCGAGGGGGTCTCCCCAGCCGGTGGGCTGATGACAGGCGGCGCAAACCGTATAGATTTCTTCACCTTCCTCAGTGTCTCCCACAAGCGTCAACGCTTCCAACGCTTCTTCGGCGGTGGCGCGCCACTTGCCGCCGGGAGGAGTCTTGAGAAGTTTGGCGGCCGCTTCGGCCTGGGCCTTTCTCACTTCCTCGGCGCTCATGGTTTTTTCTTGCCCGGCGGCGTAAATTGACAGGACAACCAGAAAAAGGGTCAAAAACACTGTGATCAGGGTCTTGTAGTATTTCACCATAATGTTGCTTTTCAAGTATTTACCCTCCTTATCAAAATATTTATTCTTTATCATTCATCATCTTTAACATTAGATAAGTATTCGGCAATGCGCCGAAAGTCATCATCTGTGATTTTATTGCTTTCGATGTAAGGTCTTATACCTCGCATGGCGTCTGTGTTGCCGTTTGTTCTACGACCTTCGAGGATGTCTTTCATTTGATGATAAAGATAAATCTTTTTGTTACCGGCATGCCGGGGATAATCTTCAAAACCAGGGATCAAATCTCCTTTGCGGTAATAAAGCCTTCCGCCGATTTTAATAATGATATCCTGGTACTTGTCGGTATCCGCTTTTCCCAGCAGCTCTTCAATGGCCTGGATAAATTCCCCTTTGACATTGTATTTTTTCTTGTACAGGGGTATCAATTTCTTGACCGTCGCAACAGGTATTCCCTCCTTGACCATCTGCCGATACATTTTCTTGGTCCTCAGATAATACCTTTCTTTGGTTTCGGTGCGTACCATGCCTTTTCCCTCGGGGCCATGGCAGGTATGGCAGGTCAGTTTTTCGAATAACACAGCCGCATCTTCGGCGTAGACGATGGCTGTCGGCGAAAATCCGCCGAGCAATAAAAGCGCTGCCGTTAAAAGAAGAAATGTTTTCATGATTTATCCTGTTATTAATACTTTGGAAATTAGGTTGGCAAAATTTCGGCTGATTGTAACAGGCGATTGCATTCATTACAACCAGCGAAATCAGCATATTGTAATCTGTCAAAGGTCTATCCGCCTCTGGCGGCACCGAAGGCGACAAGGGTTCAGAGCTTTTCCGCTTGGGGTGGCTTCTCCCTTCCGGGTTAGCAACCAGCCTCTGAACCCTGCCTGTGGGGTCGACATGTCTCGTCGTCTTGTGGGGCCGTAGCCCTAAGGCCAAACCCCAAGCGCGAAGCCCCAAGCCGTTAAACCGCTAATTATTCACCATCCACAATTTTTTTGGCAAAGATCCCGCGACTGGCACATTTTACCAGATACTGCCAGGCCATTTCCTCATTGAGGAAGGCATCGTACCAACTGCCTTGATCGGCGGCTTTTTTAGCTTTTTCGCGGTATGGATAATGAAGCTTGAACTGCTCCACCGCATCCCAGAATTGCAAGGCGGCTTTTTTGTTCAACAGCTCCGGCATTACGGCGTCCTCGATGTCGTCCTCTTCTTTGTCCCAGTTTTGTTCCATATATTTTTGCACTCCCACCGCAGAACCCACAGGGTCATCAGGATTGCAGATCTTGGTGGTATCGGGGACCAGTTTGGGGCATACATAGTTTATCACGCCGGCAATAATCGAGATGGTGCCGTCGTTCTGTTTCACTTTCTCCTGATATTTCAACTCCCAATTTTCCCCGGCGGTTACGTTCACGGCCAGGCACAGGAACGCAATCAGTGTAATAATTGAAGAGACCAGTTTTATAATGTTTGTTTTCATGAGTCATCTCCCTATTGTTATCGGTCCAATATAACATAGACCGTTAAAAATGCCAGGTTAAGCAATAAATGATTCCATGGGATTTACGGTTTTACCAGCAGATACCCCATCATTTCCAAATGCAGGGCCGAACAAAATTCAGAACAATAGAACGGGAAAACACCGGCCTGATCCGCTGTAAATTTGAAGGTATTGGTTTCACCGGGCTCCAGACTGCCGTTAACATTGTAAAGGTAAATGGAAAATCCATGGGTCTCATCCTGCGCCCTTTCCAGGTTGGTCACGTTCCAGGTGATTTCATCACCGAGGTTCACTTCTACAATTTCAGGGCTGTAATGACTCCTGATCAGGGTTGAATTAACGGTAACCTTGTTTCCTTCCCGGATTATTTTTTCCCTGCCCGGCTTTACACGATTTTTGAACCATTTTTGCTTGAAGCGTTTGATCGGCTTTAGTTTGTCGGCCTTGATCATGACCGCGTAATGGGGTTCTCCCAGGGGCAGCGGCATATCATAAATCACCGACATCGGCTGACCTGCTGTAATGTCAATTAATTGGTGGTTCTGAGGATGCAGCGGACCCACCTGCTGAAACCGGTCGATGGCCAGTTTGTTAAGCGCTATCAGGTATTTGCCATCAGGTGAAACGGTATCGCCTTCGGCTGCGACCAGGTGCCCCACGTTGTACTGGATGGGCACCTATTCGATCAGTCTTAAATTCAGGTAATCCCATCTGGCGATAGCCGAATCCACAAACAAAGACGTATAGGCAATCCCTTTTTCCTTGTCATACTGGGTATGCAGCGGTCCCAGGCCCAATTCCACCTGCCCGTGCAATGAATCTTTCATGCTGAGAATAGGAATATCATACGGGTCCTTGCCGTCGAACGTCTTGCTTTCGATCAGTTGCATCATCTTTTTGAAATCGTACACGGAAACATGGGTATCCAGTTTTCCGGAAACCGTCAGATACTGCCCGCTAGGATCAATCATCACCCCGTGAGGACTTTTGGGTTCCGGTACCAGGAACAGGGCATCGTTGGCCACCATGGTCTTAATCGAAATCACCGGATGACCGTGGATCCTGGTGTAGTTTCCTTCTTTGAAAAGTTTCTCGGCGGTTTTCAGATTGATCATGTGCAGATAGTCGGTGTCTTTGGATGACATTCCGGCTTCATGCGGCAATCTGTCTTTCCACTTGGTGTTGCCGGGTCCAAAGCCCCCGATATATCTTTCCGTATTGAAGGAATTGGTGAAGACCCAGCCCTCACTGACTTTTTTACCGGCATCCGACAGGTCCTGGCTGTACGGCGGCAATTCCACGGAAAAAGAGGCATCCGGGAGTATCTTGCCTTTCTCCCTGCTGAATTTCCACATGGTCATGGCACCGCGGTATTCTTCATTGAATAGATCCAGCGACACGTATTCATTGGAAAAAGGTGCAGGGTACTGGGAGGCCTCGATAATATACTCCGTATTGGGCGTCACAAAGGCGGCACCATGTTGATTCTTCATAATCGGGTTGGGCACGATTTGAACCGTACTGAAGGTCTTGAGGTCGATAACCGCCACACGCGGATTGGCCTTATCATTGATAAAGCAGTATTGGCCGTCGTATTCACCATTGGTCTCGGAGATTGCCGGATGATGGGTATCGCCCCAGGTTATTTTCTTGCCTCTAATGCTGCCCTGCTCCAGGACTCCCACACTTTCCACATCACCGTATCCATATCCCTGCCAGGGTTCCGGAGTGAAAACCGCAATGTATTTCAGGATTCTCATCGAGGGCACGCCATAAACAATCACCTGTCCGGATTGCCCCCCGGACGAAAAGACAACATACTCGTCAATTTTCCCGGACGGGGTGTAGGTTTTGGCTGCGGCCAGTATGTCCGCCTGGGAAAGCCCTCTTGCTTTCATGACCTGTTCCAGGGATTGTGCACTTGCCGCTGCTCCTAATCCCAGAACAATCATGCTGATAAGAACAAGCTGAAACGAGTTTTTCAATTTGTGTAACATTTGATCCTCCTTCCTCTCTATAAAGTATTAAAAAAATGCCCTCCATCTATTTATCGGTTCAATTTCAAAACCATCCGGCGGACTACTTGAATAGATGAGGCCGAGTAAAGAACATCTTGCAAGAATTTCAATCATTGCCGAAACGACAAAATCCCGAATCTACTCTCGTTCAACGCGCAACGACGATTTTTTATAAATAAACTGGCTCAGGTGACCCAGCAGAGAAAATGTAAACACCGCCCCCCAAAGCCCCGGAAGGGATAGGAGTAAGATAACTACCGTCCAGGCAATCAAAGTGAAAACCGCATTCAAAATATCCATTTTATCTCCTAGCCCGGATAAACCGGAAATCACAAAATTCAAGTAGCAAATTACAAATGGCCGGTTGGTTTTTTGAAAAAAAGTGAGTCCGAAATCGGGACCGCCGGCACCCGCTGCAGGAACCAGAAACAGGTCAACAAAAAAATACCGAATACGCCCAGTGTAATTGAAACATCGTATAAATTCGGGGAAAATCCCGGCAGTCCCTGGCTTGCATCTATTAAACCTGCGCGCGCGTTATTCTCCTGGATAGACGGTACGATCAGGAAATATTTTTCCAGCCAGGCCCCCACTAGGACCACCACGGCAATCAGCCGCGAAAACCAGATCGATTTGCAGGCCGTGCGGCTCATCAGCCCGAAAAAGGGAATAAAAAACAAAAGGAAAAAGAGAACCCAGAACATCCATCCCCATTCCACGGATTGCATTCTCAGGATCAGGTAAGGGGTCTCTTCGGGAAGATCTCCATACCAGATGACCAGAACCTGGGCAAAGATCAGATAGGTCCACAGGGCGCAGATGGCAAAAGTCAGTTTGGCCAGATCGTGATAACGGTTGATGGTGATATATTCATCCAATTGAAATTCTTTGCGGGCAATTCCGGCAATAATCAACAAGGCAGCGGCGGCGGCGATCAGGTTCGCAACGGCGTATTGCGCACCGAACATGGTGCTGAACCACTCCTGGTCGAGGGACATCATCCAGTCAAACGCCAAAAGCGTGCAGAGCAAGAAAAAAAGAATTGCCAATGGCGGCGCAAGGGATTTGGCTCTTTTTTCCGCTCCGGCCTCCTCCTCTTCTTGTGAACCGTAATTTTTAACGAACCGGTCGGCAAAGAGATAACCGACACCGCCGAGCTTCCCAGCCAGTCCGATATCCGGTCGGATCACTGTTTTCAGATAATAAATGCCCCCGGCAACGAAAAATCCCATTAACACTACATTACGGATGACAAAAAATGGAAAGTTCAACCACCCCGCCTTGGTATGAATAACTTTGTCATGATCCATCCACTCAAAAAAATGGTCGGCGCCGAAAAATAGCAGGCAAAGCAGCAGAGCGCCGATGGGAACAAATGCGCCCAAAGCCTCTGCCAGGCGTTTGATCGGTCTACCCCATTGTGCACCGGTGATGGTGAAAATTACGGAAAAAGCCAAACTGCCGAGGGCCATGCCGCCGAAAAAAATGGTGTTGACAAGCAGCGCCTGCCAGGCCAGGTAGGACCTGTCGCCGATCAACCCGACCACAAAGCCGATGATACCGATGGCGACAAAACCCAACAAAAATTTTTGCAGCCGATCGCTTATGCGAAAACGCGTCTGCTGCAGCAGGGCTTTCATTTCGTTGTCTCTGCTCATTCCTGCTTCTCCAATTCACGAATGTAATTGACAATATTCCATCTTTCCCGGGCGGGCACGGCATATCCCATGGCGGGCATCACTGCGCCTCCATACTTGGCCTTATGGTAGATATAACCGTCACTGAAAAATGGGGTCAGCGAGATAACGGCCGGGGCAATCATTCCCAGTTCATTGACTTTGGTCTTGGCAAAGCCCTCTTCATTGATTTCCCGGTTTGTTCCGTGACAGACTGCGCAATAGGTGTCGAATTTCAGCTTGCCGTCGGCCAGCGACGACGCATCCGGCTGAATGGGATTGATCGTTGCCGTCGGCGAGATGACATCCTGGAGTATTCGGCTGAAGCGATCGTTCGGATCCTCGATTTCGCTGCCGTCGATGGAGACGGCCCCCACGACAAACGCGTTCATGCTTCCCGTTTCCTGGGGTTTGATACTGATCTGGTTCATCATGTCATAAAACAGGTTAAACAATGTCGATTTTGCCGGCAGGTTGGCCGCAACGAACAGGACCAGCAGAAAGATGCCGGCAACCAGCAGGATTCTAGCTTTCAAGATTGACCTCCTCGGCCCCGTGCTTTTTAAAAATATTTTCCAGCTGCTCCAAATCGTCGTTCCCGCAGTTGACCACAATACCGAAGCGGTCACGCATAAAGCGATCGTAATCCTTGTATTTGCGACTTTTAGGAACAGGATGCTTCCAGGTATCCCACAGGATCATCAGGACGATGGCTCCCATGGTAAAATAGATGGCCATGAGAACGGAAAGTTCAAAAGCGATGGGCCCCATAATCGGTACGGATACGATGGGTTTACCGGAGACCGGCAGGATCCAGTCGAGCGCCATCTTCGTCATGATCAGCACTGCCAGACCAAATCCGACAAAAGCCCCCGCCAGCGTCGCAAAGGGTACCCGGCTTTGGGGATTGCCCAGGGCATGATCGATTTCGTGTCTTGCACACGGCGAATGCGTGGTTATTTGACGGAATCCGGCGTTTTTCAATTCCCTGATGGCGGCGCATGTGTCATCCAGATACTCGAAGGTTGCCCAGGCTCCTGAAAATTTCGTCTTCATTTTTTCTTCCTTATTGGGGGTAAAAGGGTTTCTTTCATTTCAGCGATGGCGATGGAAGGCGTAACTTTCACAAATAGAAAAAACCACATAAAGAACCAGCCGAAACCCCCGATGGTGAGCCAAATCTCGGCCCATTCAAACTGGTAACTCCCCCAGGCAAACGGAGCGAACCCATGGGCCAGGGAAGAGCCGATAATAACAAAACGTTCCAGCCACATGCCGACATTGACCAGAATCGAGATGATAAACAGAGCGGCAAGATTCGTTCGAACCTTTTTATAAAAGAGCGTAAGAGGCACAATACTATTGCAGGCGACCATCAGCCAGAAAGAGAGATTCATCTCTCCGAAGGGGCGAAACCAGAAGAGCGCTCTCTCATATTTAGCGCCACTGTAGTAGGCGATAAAAAATTCGACGACGTAGGCGTAGGTGACAATCAAACTGGTAAAGATGATCATCTTGGCCATGCCTTCCAGGTCCTTAACCTTGATAATCTCTTTAAAATCGGGAAAGACCTGGCGCATCGGTATCATTATGGTCAAAACCATGGCACTACCGGAAAAGATGGCCCCGGCCACGAAATAGGGCGCAAAGATAGTTGAATGCCAACCGGGAAGACTCGACATGGCAAAATCCCAGGATACAATCGAGTGAACCGAAAAAACCAGCGGGGTGGCAATCGCGGCGAATAGCAGATAACCCCGCATATAGTGCAGCCACTGGTGGTTGGTCCCCCTGAAACAGAGAGCCGGAATACTGTAAAACAGGCGTTTAATCCCCTTGGATTCATCCCGCACGGCCGCCAAATCGGGGATCAATCCCAGTACAAAAAAGGCGATGGAAACGGACATATAGGTCGAGATGGCGAAAACATCCCAGAGCAGGGGAGATTTAAAATTGACCCATAGCTCACGTTGGTTGGGATACGGCAGGGTCCAGTAGAAAAACCAGGTACGCCCCAGATGAATGGCGGGAAACAGGCCCGCGGTCATCACCGCGAAAACCGTCATTGCTTCGGAGGCCCGGTAGATGGAATTGCGGAAGGGTGCCCGCACCAGATATAGCACCGCTGAAATCAGCGTTCCGGCATGACCGATTCCGATCCAGAAAACGAAATTGGTGATATAAACTCCCCAGGCGATCGGGTGGTTGATCCCGCTCCATTCCAGGCCATGCCGGACCTGAACGACCCCGGCAAAAAGTCCCATGCTCAGCGCTCCGAGAATCAGAACCATGCTGACCATCCAGGATCTACCAGGCGGTTCCATGGAGTTTACAACCTTGTCATTGATACTTCCATACGTGAGCTGATTCAATGATCCTCCTAGTGTTCTAATAAAATCTCTTTTGCATTGGGTACCCAAAAAAGTGGATTGAATTATTGTTACCGTCTTCAATCGATTGAATATTGTCGATTGAAGATTGAATATTTAAGGTCCACCTCTCTCCGAGCTGTAGGCTCTACGAGCCGGAAGCCGGCGGATCAATTATAAAAGACCTATCATAAATATGACGGAGCGCAGCGACATCCACAAATCTTCAATTTTCAATTCTCCCTCGGCGGTTCCGGATTACGCCTTTCCGCCATCAGGATTCACTTTTTTCAAATAGGTGATCGCCGGTTGAAAATTCAACTCGGGCAGTTGAATATATTGGCGCCGGCTTTTCGCCTTGACCTGTCTTATTTTGCTGTTTTTATCCTTGATGTTTCCGAAGCTGATCGCATCGGCCGGACAGGCCTGCTGGCAGGCCGTCTGAATTTCACCATCGATCACATCCCGCCCCCGGTCTTTGGCAAGATCTTTCATCTCCCTGATCCGATGATGACAGAAAGTACATTTTTCCATCACTCCCTTGCTGCGGACCGAGACGGCCGGATTAAGCTGCATGTGCAGCGGGCTCGGAAACATATAATCCCGCCAGTTAAAACGTCTCTGTTTATAGACGCAATTGTTGGAGCAGTAACGGGAGCCGACGCAGCGATTATAAATCATGGCGTTCAAGCCGTCGGGAGACTGGTAGGTGGCAAGCACGGGACAGACCGGTTCGCAGCCGGCATTATCGCATTGCTGACACATCTGGGGCGTATAGTAGGTTTCAAGCCGCCCGGTTTGCTGGTTTGTTTCAAAATATCTCTCGATCCGAAGCCAGCTCATCTCCCGGCCGACATTTGCGCGGTCCTTGCCGACCAGCGGGATATTGTTTTCAGCATAACAAGCCGCCACGCAGGCAGTACAGCCGGTACATCGATCCAGGTCAATGATCATCTCCCATTTGTAGGGATCGTGATAAACGGGTGTTTGCTTTCCCACCCTTTTGACAGCTTTTCTGACATTTTCTGCTATGGGTTCATAAAAACTCTTTTTGTTTTCACGCTTTACCGTATAAAAACGTTGCAGACCGTGATGTTTTTGAGCGTGTTCGGTATGCTGCTTTTCACTGCCGCCAGTGGACATCACCTGTACAAATCCCCTGCCTTTCTGACTGCGGTCGCCGAATCCCGTTTTGTCTTCAGTATCGGGCGTTGCAATATCTAAACGATACTGCCCGTCCATGGTTACCAGATAGGCCTTCTTTCCTGTGGGTTTGATTGTCACACTTTCCCCGGCAAAAACAAAATCTCCTGAAAGATTGTCTTTACGCCAGGGCAGGAGAGTCATGACGTTGACACCAACCGTTTTCTCCTCGACTTTCAATTCCGATTCCAGAACAGGCAGCAATTTACTTCTGCCGTGGCTGGTCTTGTAATTGGGAAACGGCACCTTGCGACCCATGCCGGCCGGCATGGCCACAGTCTCTTTATCGATGCCGTAAAAAACCCAAGCTGCCGCCTGCGCTTTTCCAACCGAGCTGGTAATTTCGACCAGGTCACCGTGCCGTATTCCCAGTTTGACGGCGGTATCGGGGTGAAGTTCGATCCAGGAATCCCAGACCACCTGTGTAACGGGATGCGGTATTTCCATCAGCCACGATCTGTTCCCGCCCCTGGCATTGGCATTATGCAGATTCGAGTTAACGGCCAGCAGGTTGAGTCCGTTGGTTTTCTTCTGCGGAATTGAAAACTCAGCCGCATAGACCTCACGGTTGAGAACAACCCTCGAGGGCTCGAAGTTTTCATAGTGTCCACCTTTTTGCAGCGACTGTTTCCAGAATTGATCAAACGGCAGAGATTTGCCGAGTTTTTGATGCAAATTTTTCCAGGAGGCTTTGATATAGACGCGGTAATTCGGCGCCTCAAAACCGTCAACACCAACCAGCCGGGCCAGTTCAAGCATCAACTCGCCGACTTGCATGGTATCAAATCCCGGTACCTGCGCCATGACCGGTTGCTGCAGAGCAAAAACACCGTTTCGTGGTCGGGCATCTCCCCAGCTCTCTAAAAAATGAGCCGTCGGCAGGTGCAAATTGGCCAGTTCGGAGGTTTCATCGTTTTCAGTAGACAGTGAAACCACAAAGGGAACAGCTTTCAACGCATCTTTGAATCCCGAATTTTCAGGCAGCGTAAATACCGGGTTAACATTTTCGACAATCACCAGCTGATAGCGTCCCTCTTTCATTGCTGTGACAGCCGATTCCAGATCCATCATACTGTTGCCACCCAATCGGTAATCTGCGCCGAAAACAACGGTATGGCCGATATTACCGGCCACATAATTTAGAATATTTACGGCGATCTGCAAGCGGGTGGCATTCGTACCGGCATTGCAGTTGCCGCCGGCCATAGCCAGGCTGCGCCCAATTTGCCCGAACTCATCGGCCAGTCGGACGAGGGTACCGGGGGCCAGCCCACTTTCCTGCTCAATTTTTTCTTCAGAAAAACCGCTGAGGAGCGCCTGAAGACTTTGTTTCTCGTCGCTGGAAATATGCCCGGCCCGTTTTAGCAAAATACGGCTCAGGGTCAGGGCTATCATCGTTTCATGACCTACCGGACAGGAGAGCCATTCATCGGCATTGGTACCGGTCAGGGACATGTGCGGTGCAATATGAATATATCTGCCTTTTTTACCATCTTGATAGCCGTGCATTCGTGAGTAAGCTTTGGTCAGCTGAATAGGGTTCAGCCAGCTCTCCAGGAAATCAGCGCCAAAATTGATCAACACCTGAGCTTTATCTATCGCAAAATGGGGAATCTCGTCTTTACCGAACACGATGCGGTTGGCGGTTTTTAAACTGTGTACCGGCGTCAGGTCGAATTCCAGATATGTTCCGCCGCCCATACCTTCAAGCCAGTCGCTTAGCATCTGCGGAAAGGTCCCGCTTCTGGGTGGACCGATATAAAGAATTTCGCCCTGATTGCCTTTCAGCGCTTTCAGTTTATCCGCCAGCTGTTGTTTACCTTCCTTCCAGCTGATACCGCGCCTGCCTTCGCCGTTAACAGCCACCGGAGCGACCGCCCTTGAAGGGCTGTAGAGTCCCTGGAGAACGGATTGTCCCTGCAGGCAGATTCGTCCTTTATTCACCGGATGTCGGGGATTTCCTTCGGCCTTTATCGCTCTTCCTTCCCGGGTTCTTACGACTAACCCGCAGGCGGCGTTGCATTCCCGGCAGGTCGTGGCAAAATGGGTGGAAACACCGGACACATAGTCATAGGGAGGCTGTTGCAATGGCATCAGTTTTTCGATCGGATCGGAGCATCCGGCCACCACCATCGTTGCTCCGCCCAGAGCGGACACTTTCAGAAAATTTCTGCGGCTGATGTTATTTTTCATCCCTGTTCCTTATTATTTATGACATGTGTAGCAGTCTTTTGATCCCAGCAATAATTCGTCCGGTTGTTTTGCCGGGGCTTCTTTCACAATTGTTCCGCCCCTGGTCACCCGTACCGGACCGGCTATTTTCCCATCCACGGCCGGCCGCCCCTCAGTATGACATTTCAGGCACCACCCCATGCTTAAATCCGTAATCATGGTCTGGATGGATAAAACATCGTGCTGATTAATTTCCCCGTGACATTCCGTGCAGTCAAAACCGGCTTGAATATGACGCTTATGAGAAAAATGGACAAAATCGGGAAGGTCATGAATTTTTTTCCAGGGAATTGACTCTCCTTTTGGTTTGTATTCCAGCAGTTTTTTAATGGCATCCTGTTTTCTGGTGGCTTCCTGCGGGTCTTCATCTGTACCGGCAATTACGCTATGACATCCAAAACAGCTTGCCATGACAGGGGCGCCGGAATTAATCGAACGGCGAGCGTAGATATGACAGAATTCGCACGGGATTTCGCCCTTTTCGATATGGGTTTTGTGGCTGAATTCGATGGGCTGAGTGAATTCGGACTGTGGGCCGGATCCGGTTGACTGGCCGGATACATTCGCCAATCCAAAAATTGAAAAAAAGAATAGCGGTAAAATGACGAGTAAAAATAAAATGACCAGCAGATTTGGTTTCGATAGTCCTGGCCGATTTTCAAGCCTGATTTTTGTTTTTCGCCCGCGCCCTGGATAGAAATTATCTTTCAACATAACTGCTCATCCAAAATGGAAATATATTGTTAACGAAAATTATGGTGATTCCTATTTAAAGGCGCATTTTCAGACCACTATCAACCGCCTCTTTTAGTTCCTCACCGTTAATGGGTTTGATAATGAAGTAGAAAACACCCTGTTCCAATACCCTGGCCAATTCCTCCTTTGAATCTCCGGAGGAAATAATAATCAAAGGGATCCTGGGTCGGCTCTTCTTAATGATCTTCACGAGTTTTGAGCCGGCCATGCCGGCTAGATTCTCATCGATGATGGCCAGATCGATATCTTTATCCAAGATCTTGAGGAGTAAGTCACCGCTTTCCCCGACCCAGGTTAATGAATAAGTCGCTATACCGTTCAATACTTCGGACACTTGCTCTTTGATACCTTCATCCGAAATGGCAAACAGTATGGATTTTGTCTCGGGCATCGAATAAAACCTTGATGGTAGTTGACTCCGCTTCGCTCTTAACAGGCGGTGTCTGCCCGCCCAATCTGTTTGGCAGGAGGCCGGACCTTGTCAGAGGCAGGCGAGCAGGACACTGCGGAGGAAAGGAAGAAACCACTCGTACTTGCTATCCATTAAGCAATGATCGTGCCGGTAAATTCCCTGGGATTACAATGCATTTTGAACATAAAAATTTTTAATAATTTCTATCAGTTATAGAAAGAAGATGGGATTTGGAGATCAAAAGCGCTTGGTTGGGAAGAAGCAAGATCGGGACTTTATTGTCCCACATTAAAGGGACATCCTATAATGACCTGAAATAATAAGGGATAAATAGAGTGGAATGTAGTGGTCCCGATTGGGACATTTATGCCACAATTTCTAGCTGGGCTGATTTTCGGTTAGCGGTGCCGATTGAGAAGGCGATGAATGGTCTTGCGGTTGACCTGGGCTTCGAGGGCGGCTTTTGTTATGTTTCCATTGTGTCGCTTTAGAAGGTCGGACAGATATTTCTTCTCAAAAAAATCCAACCAATCTTTTTTCGCTTTCTTATAATTTGTCCCGGCCGGAGAAATGCAAGCATCGGGATTCTCTGCCAGCCTTATCTGTTCAGGGAGATCCTCCGGGACAATTATTCTGGAATCCGTGAGGGAAACGGCCCTTTCCATGACATTTTGCAGCTCCCGCACGTTGCCCGGCCAATGATACCTTTCCAGAAGTTCCATGGCATTTTTGGAGATTCCTTTTACCTCATTGATACTGCTCTTGCTGAAATGTTTCAGGTAATGATTCGCAAGGAGGGGAACATCGTCTTTTCTTTCATTCAGGGGTGGCAAGGGTATGGTAATGACATTTATGCGATAAAAGAGATCTTCCCGGAATCTGCCTTCCTCTACAGCCTTCGCCAGGTTCTTATTGGTGGCCGTAATGATCCGCACATCCACATTCAGAAGCGTTCTTCCGCCTAAACGCCTGACCTGGTGTTCCTGTAGTGTTCTAAGCAGTTTGGACTGGAGGGTGATACTCAGTTCCCCTATTTCATCTAAAAACAGGGTCCCGCCATTGGCATATTCAAATATCCCGGGACGTGTAGCGTGAGCATCGGTGAAGGCCCCTTTCTCGTGGCCAAAGAGTTCGCTTTCAAGTAGATTTTCGGGCAGTGACGCGCAGTCCACCGGCACAAAGGGTCGATGACAGCGAGCGCTGTGGGCGTGAATGCTTCTGGCCACCAGTTCTTTGCCTGTCCCGCTATCACCTTGGATTAAAATATTTGCCTCTGTCTTGGATACCTTTTTTACGAGTTTTAAGACTTTTTGAAGTGATGCGCTTTGGCCGATGATCCGATTGAAACCGTAAACTTCCTTTAGCTGAGAACGCAGGCATTTATTTTCATCTGAAAGCCTTTTTTGATTGATTCCTCTTTGCACTGCTATGCGCAACTGTTCCGCTGAAAAGGGTTTCTGGATGTAATCGAAAGCCCCCAGTTTACATGCCTCTACAGCGGATTTGATTGTACCAAAGGCTGTAAACAGAAGCACAACGATATCCGGATCTACTGCTTTGGCCTCCTTGAGAACACTCATGCCATCCTTTTTGGGCATTCGCAGGTCCGTCAAAATAAGGTCCGGCTGCTCCTCTTTGAGGATCCGTGCGAAATTTTCGCTTTCCTGCAACAGCAGGCATTCGTAACCGGATCGTTTCAGGATTCGACGGCAATTGTCCAGAATTTCCGCTTCATCATCGATGATCAATATTTTTTCTTTAGCATTCGTCATGACTACAAATTTAGTGATCTATTTCGTATATTCGATGACGTATTATTTTAATGAAATATACCGAAGCAATACTTAAAAGTGACTAAAGTTGAAATGTTAAGTGAATCCCGCCGTGGCAGGTATTTTATAGTGACAATTTATTTGACTTAATAAACTTTAAAACCGGAATACAATTTGGACGGCATTATTTAAAGTCTAATTAAATATGGCGGCTTTATTTTGCTTCAACCTTTAAT
>Ga0126326_1000103_pt1 | contig 46343 bp, 38 predicted proteins | sample InaspJWI67metaG_FD_94485 | JGI IMG/M metagenome (GOLD analysis project Ga0126326, IMG submission 94485) | Marine gutless worms symbiont microbial communities from Oahu, Hawaii - Inanidrilus sp. 1 OAHU.JWI-67 metaG | ecosystem: Host-associated > Annelida > Digestive system > Unclassified | place... | reverse complement strand
TATCCTGGTTCATGGGTGGTGTATCCTTTCCTTTTTAGTGTGGCCGGTTGACTGCTGCTAACAATCTACCGGTGGATACACCGCCTTTTCCTTTAAACACAACTTTTAAATATAACTCTCATGCTGGGGATGTTCGTCGGTGCGCTTCCCGGTTTTACCACCATCATGGCAATGGCGGTCCTGCTCCCGATTTCGTTTTTTCTGGATCCCATGGTTGGGATTCCATTTCTGATAGGTGTTTACAAAGGGGGCATATACGGCGGCAGCATACCGGCGATTCTGGTTTCTATGCCCGGAACCGGTGCCGCCGTGGCGACGACCTTTGACGGTCCGGCCTTGACCAAGAAAGGTAAAGCACGCAAAGCCATGGAAATGGCGCTTTTCTCCACGGTTTGCGGGGACCTGTCAAGCGATATCCTCACCATATTGTTTATCGGTCCCATTGCGCTCCTGGCCATGAAAATCGGACCACCGGAACTGGCGGCGATTATTTTACTTAGCCTTATTATTATCTCTGCCACGACCTCGGGCATGTTTGTTAAAGGACTGATTATGTGTTTCATCGGATTGTTTTTTTCGATGATCGGCCAGGATCCCTTAGGCGGCATGTCCCGGTTCACATTCGGCTTCTTTGCAATCAAATCCGGCATTCCCCTGCTTCCGATGCTGATCGGCCTGTTTGCCATTCCTGAAATTCTCCAGGCCGTGGAAAAAAAGTTAACTTCTTTCGTTGCCAAACAATTCAACCTCAAGTCAGGTGAGAAATTAACTTTTAAGGAATTCCGCCGGTGCGTCAAAACCATTCTTAGATCGACTGCCATTGGGACCTCTCTGGGGATCATTCCCGGCGTCGGTCAGGTCGTGTCGGCTTTTGTCGGTTACGCGGCAGCAAAAAATGCTTCCAAGCACCCGGAAACATTCGGAAAGGGCGAAATAGAAGGGATCGCAGCCGCTGAAGCAGCCAACAATGCCGTAAACGGCCCGACACTGGTACCGCTGCTGACCCTGGGCATTCCCGGGGACAAGGTCACAGCCATCCTGCTCGGGGCTTTCATCGCCCAGGGACTGCGTCCGGGACCGCAGCTTTTTGCCGAACAGGGGCCGCTGGTCTTTGCCATAATCGTGGCCATGATTTTTGCCAATATCCTTTTTGTTGTACTCGGGTATCTTACCATCCCATTGTTTGCCAAAGTTGTGACCATCCGCAAATCGGCCCTTTTGCCGCTGACAGCCATCTTTGCCTTCGCCGGTTCCTATGTATACCGGTCCGATCCCTTTGATCTGCTGGTACTGGTCTTTTTCGGCATCTTCGGCTATACCGCCAAAAAATTTAATTTTGACGTCACCCCGATGGTCATGGGCTACATCCTGGGCCCGGTCCTTGAATACTCTTTTGGCCAGACAGTGAACCTGGCACGAGGTGATACTCTGCACTACATATTCGTTGCGCGACCGGTCACTGCAACAATACTGGCCCTCACGCCTTTTGTGACTGCCTGGCTGTGGTGGCGTGGTGTGCGTCTGCGGCGCAAACATGTAAAACTGCCACCGGTTGAAGAACAGCCGGCTGAAGGATGAGAGGAGGTGATATCCGCATATCAAAAAAGATCATTTCATCCCATAAGTCACACTAACTTCAAAGCCAACCAAGCAAAGGAGGATACAGCATGACTTTTCGAAAAATATCCCAATTAACGTTAGTGGCGGTACTTTTAATTTTTGTCGGCCTGTCGCCCGCCCTGGCCGATACTTATCCAAGCAAGCCGATTACTCTTATCATTCCGCTGGGCGCCGGCGGTTCCCATGATCTAAATGCCCGCGTTTTTACCAGTGTCATCCCGCAATACCTGGGTCAGGCCATGGTGGTCAAACTGATGCCGGGGGCAGGCGGACAAACCGGAACGGCTGCAGCCATTAAAGCCAAGCCGGATGGATATACGTTGATCTTCACCCACAACTATATTGATCAGCTTCAGCCACTGCTTGAAAAACTCCCTTACGACACGCTCAAGGATCTGAAATCGGTGTGTCGGATCAATTATGGTGCCGCCAGCGTCGTTGTGCGATCTGAAAAACCCTGGAAAAGCCTGGATGAACTTCTGGCATACGGCAAAAAGAATCCCGGCAAGCTGGTATTTACCACTTCCGGAAACTGGGGTGCAACGATGACACCGGGCGCCAGGGTCCTGCTGCAGGCTGGTGTGGAGGCCACATATATTCCCTATAAAGGCGGCGGTCCTGCCATGCAGGCCCTGCTTGCCGGAGATGGGGATTTCATGATGTCCTTTCCATCCCAGGCCGGTCCCCTGGTCGAAGCCGGTAAAATCCGTGCGCTTGCAAGCGCCGGAGACAAACGGGTTTTTTCCGATGTACCTACCCTCAAGGAACTGGGGTATGAGACCGGGACAATGGATCGCATCGTAATGGCCCCCAAAGGGGTTCCCGACGACCGGATGAAAGTTCTACGGGATGCGTTCGCCAAGCTGAATTCGGATAAAACCTACAAAAGATTAATGAAACGAATCGGTGAAAACATGGAGTTCTTGGATGGACCAGAATACGACAAGCTCCGTCCGGTGAATCAAGGAGAGTACCGCAAACTGGTCAAAAAAATATCAGGTCAATAACCTGTTCCAATGAACAACATTTGAAAACCGGTATCCTCACCGAGGCTGCCGGTTTTTCTATTAAAGACGCATCGTCATCAGCAGTCTGATCAAAACGTTTTTTCGTAAAATATAACATTTATAAAAATATCTCGGTTTGGAACGGGATATAGTCTTGCCGCAAAACGGTGATTGGTTTTCACGCAAAGGCGCAAAGCCGCAAAGAATATTTAAAATTATCCCTGTTTTATCATAAACTTGGCGCCTTTGCGTCTTTGCGTGAGGCTTCATTAAAAAACTATAGAGCAATCAAATTTTAGGTATAAGACTTCACCATATCTGTCTAATATCACTACCGGCTAAACATTTAGATCCACAGCAAATGGATAACGGAACATTACTAGGAAGAAAGGGACAAGGGTATGATTAACAAAATCGGTTTCGTAGGCTTGGGCTTGATGGGCAGCGGCATGACCCAAAATTTGATAGCAGCCGGCTTGCCTGTTATCGGCTATGACATTGAACCCGACAAGGTAACCGCGTTCGTTGCAGCCGGCGGAACACGGACGGACGATCCAGCAAGTATGTCAGCTGAAGTGGACGCAATCATCCTCTCCCTGCCCAACTCACATGTGGTCAACGTTGTGGTCGCAAACTCGCTCAAGCTGTTAGACGCGGATCGCAAAGGGTTGATTCTGATCGATACTACCACAGCCGACCCGGTGATGTCGGAGTCCCTGGCCAACAAGCTCCGGAAAAAGGGTATCGATATGCTGGATGCCACCATCAGCGGTACGTCCAAAATGTGTGCTGCCAGAGATATCACGTTCATGGTCGGCGGTGATGAGAGTGTATTCCATGCGTGTGAACCGGTCTTTTCAGCTCTGGCCGAACAAACATTCTATCTGGGTAAAAACGGTTCAGGGGCACTGATGAAATTGATTGTAAATCTGGTCCTGGGGCTTAATCGCATGGTGCTGGCAGAGGGACTGTCCCTGGGCCGCAGGGCTGGAATGGATCAGAAAAAGTTGCTGGAAGTGCTCAAAAAATCAGCTGCTTATTCAAAAGCCATGGATATGAAAGGCGGCAAAATGATAGACAGGGATTTTCTGCCGGCCGAAGGTAAGCTGGCTTTTCACCTCAAGGACGTGCGTCTTATGCTCGATCTGGCGCATCGATTAAACTTTCCCCTGGTGCTGAGCAGCCTGCATGCTCAGGCGCTTTGCTCTCAGGTTGCAAAAGACAGAGGGGAATGGGATAACGCGGCTGTTATTGCTTTCTATGAAGATCTTGTTGCTGAATAGGATCCGGATTCATTCGCGAAATGTAAATAATGCTCAAAGACACTTGTACTGTGTAGACCGTCGGATTTTATAGTGATTGTCAAAAATATGTACAGTTTGACCAGGTTCTAAATCCCCCCTGTCCCCACATTCGGCGAGCTCATGTCGAGTCGCCTTTTTCAAAGGGGGACAGGGGGATTTTTACTGTCATATACTCCTCTGCCAATCGGAACATATTTTTGACAGTAGCTATATATACCAAGCGCAGTCAGATACTTTCATTTTCCGGTGTATAATAAGGAGTCAGCAGCTCAACAAAAATGTTCGACTTTGGATTGCATCCGCCAAAGGTTGATCGGTCGGCAGATATTCCAGCAGCAGATCGCCGCTGTAGCCACAATTTCCCAAGCGTTCTATCAACGCGGCAATATCAACAAACCCGTCCCCCAAGCGGGCCATGACCCCTTGTAGCGCCTTCTGCTTCAAATGGATCGAGGCCAGGTTTTCCAGCTTCACAGCATGCCAGAACTCCTCGAGTGTGTTCAGGGCACTGCCGTCGGATTGATAAATATTTGCCTCATCATATGCCAGCAAAGCACCACCCGCAACGGCCAGCTCCAGAGTCATGGGTGCCGGCTGCAGGGCGTTCTCAACGGCCAGGATCATAGGATAATCCGCCAGTAGCGAACGATAGCGCTTCAAGTTTGATATTGCCGTTTGCCTGTCCACCGGGTCGACCGGATCGAGTGATACCAATCGCAAACGCGCCTCCTGCGGACAGAGCAGGTACGAAAGCTGGATGGCGCGTGTAATGTGATCGTTATCCTCCTCAATGTCCCCGGGCCGGGTCAACCATGGATAGGATAAAGCAAAGCTGAATACCACACCCTGCGACATCTGAAAAAAGCTGATCAGACGATCGAAAACGGATCGATGTTCTTCTCTGATAAGCGCTTCCGGAAACTTTGCTGAATGTATTTCTTCGCAGATCTTTCGCCAGTTCTGATGGCTGTAATCGGTCGAAACTTCTTCAATATCATGGATAAAACGGCCGAACTCCGACTGGCGCAGATAGCCCCCGTCGCGCACTTCAAGGTGTCTAAAACCGTTGCGGGCAAACTCCACTACAAGATCTTCAAAACGGGTGCCCGCCTCCATGCTCCTGGCCCAACTGTTGGTAACGACTCCAAGTTTTTCAAACATGACTTCCCCTCTTGGAATTCGGATATCGGAATTCGGAATTCGGATTGGCGGTATCGCTTTGTTCTTTCCATTAATAAAATAGACAGTATTCCTTAATTCCGAAATCCGCATTCCAAATTCCAAATTCCAAAATTATCCGGTTGTGCACAATACGATATCATATCCCAACCGGCATTATATTATTACAATCGGTATAACTACTATTTCTCCAAACAATCTTCCAGGTTCAGCTTGCGGGCAATTCCTCGGATCTGATCCAGCACCGGCGCGGCCACCGGAACCCCTTCCGCCCGCATTTGCCGCTCACGACGTTGAGCCATCTCGCCCGGCAGGCGTATGGGTTCAGCGCCTGCCATGGGGGTCGAATTGCGAATTTCGCGGATCCGCAAATCCATTTCAGCCTTGAATTCATCAAGATCACGGAATAGATCCGGACGCATGGCAAAAAAAGCCTGGCCCGAATTGGTAGGGCTTTTTAAATCCTTGTTAAAATCGATGACTGCGCTGCCAAACGCGGCTGTGTTCAGAACGCCGGCCAGCGCACCGATGATGAAATTCAATCCGTACCCCTTGTGACCGCCAATCGGTAGAAGGAATCCCTCTTTAATTCGCTGCGGGTCGGTGAGCGGTTGTCCGCGGCGATCCACCATCCAGCCTACAGGCAGGGTTTGACCTTTCTGTACGGCCACTTTTACCTTACCGTATGACGCAACCGTGGTTGCAATATCAAGCACAATCGGCGGTTCCTCTCCGGTTGGGATGGCAAATGCGATGGGATTGGTGCTAAGAAGAAGGTCCACCCCGCCCCAGGGCGGCATGTGATTTGCGTTTCCGATTGCCATATACATGGAAATCATATCGTGGGGCAGGGTCATGGCCGCATATACACCGCCGGCTCCTGCGTGATTGCTGCACCGGATGCCGACCCAGGCCAATCCACTTTCCTGGGCTTTGCGGATGGCAAGCTCTACCGCCCGGGTGACAACCACCTGTCCCAAACCATTGTCTCCATCTATAATTGCACTAATGGGAGTTTCTCGTTCTATTTGAATATGCGGCTGCAGGTTATATCCGCCCTCTTCCAATCGACGACAGTAGCCTGGGAGTCGAAAAATCCCGTGGCCATGCATTCCCCGCAAATCGGCTGCCATGATCTGTTTCGCACAGATGCGCGCATGATCTTCCTGAACCGCATAAGCGTTGAGGACTGATTGGATAAAATTCTCCAAGCGTTCAACTGAAAATAACTGCTGCACCATTTTTCCTCCTGCCCCGGAATAGCTTCTGTAATTGCTCTTAAAATTCGTCACAGAATTTATGATAGATGCACTAAGTTTTACCGGTTTTCAACTAGATTGTATTTACTTCTCAAACATATTCAGGAAGCTGATAAGTGTCAACTTCAAAGCCGGTATCGGTTGGGTACTTCCTGAATACCGGAATTTACCTCAAAACTATTGACCAAAGGAGCTACTTGAATAAAAATACCCTCAAAAATCCCTCCAGCCCCAAATTAGCGATAAATAACTTATTAAGCATTCAGAGGTTACTATTATATCGCATGGCGTTTTCTTTAAATATGAACGTCGAACATCGAACATCGAACGTCCAATGTCGAATAAAAACTAAAATCCAATGCCAAAAATTCAACATATTCTACCCATTCAACCACGCTAAGGCGTGGTTGTACGTTCGATGTTCGATGTTCTTTTTTAAGTGGTCTTTCCCAACTTCCCGCGTAAAAAACAACTTAGTTCTTATATCCCCATCCTTCTTTGCTGGAGAAAAGGCGCCCAATGTCCCGAAAGAGAGTGGCCTTGCAAACCCATTCATTATATGGCAGAACTCGAAGCAGACAATTGCACTCTCTTTAAATAAGGCGAGTGCATAAGATCATACTAGCAATGTGCGGAGGAAATCCATGGAATCCAAAATCGGATTTGTAGGGTTGGGTCAGATGGGTAAATGGATGGCGCTCAATCTGTTTAAAGCCGGACATGATATGACGGTTTTCGATATAGATCCGGGAGCAATCCAATTTTTAACGGATCAGGGTGCCGAGTCCAGCCGCTCGCCAGCTGATATGGCCCGGCAGGTCGAAACCGTATTCCTGAGTTTGCCGAATACCGATATCGTTGAAGAGGTCATATTCGGTGATACGGGATTGAGCAAAGGCGCCGATGCCGGACTGCAAGTCGTCGACCTGAGCACAATCAGCTATATGCGCAGTCTGGATTTCACCCGCAGACTCGGTCAGCAAGAGATCCACTTCGCGGATGCGCCGGTATCAGGCATGGAAGCCAGGGCCCGGGAAGGCACGTTGACCATAATGTTCGGCGGAGAAAAAGAAGTATTCGCCCGTCTGAAGCCGCTGTTGGACATACTCGGCAGTGAGGTTATTCACATGGGAGCGGCCGGCAGTGGGCAGTTGATGAAATTGGTTAATCAAATTCTGTTTAATATCTGCGCCGCGGGGATAGCGGAAGTTCTGCCCATGGCCGTTAAACTGGGGCTCGATCCGCAAAAGGTCCATCGCGTTGTAACCTCCGGTACCGGCCGCAGTTTTGCAGCGGATTTTTTTATTCCCCTGACCCTTGATGACTGCTTTGATCAGGGTTATCCCTTGCAAAGCGCTTACAAGGACATGATCAGTGCCGCAGAAATCAGCGCTGAACAAAAAATCCCGTTGCCGTTGACCCAGGCCACGGCCACTACTTTTCAAATGGCCCTGGCCGGCGGCTACGGAAAGGAAAGCAAAGGGGCGTTGATTAAGGTTTTCGAAGATATTTTAAAAGTTAAATTTCGGAAAAAGGAGCTTTAAAATGTCGGATCACCGCGGTCGGCCTGAAGATATTACTGAAGCTTACTATCGTGGTCTGATGCATTCGGTGGGATACCGCAGCAAGGATCTGGACAAGCCCCAGATTGCCGTGGTCAACTCCTGGACCGACGTCAATCCGGGTCACCAGCCGCTCAGGGATTTGAGCCAAAGGGTAAAGGAAGGCATCTGGTCCGCCGGTGGCTCCCCCGGGGAGTTTAACGTGCCGGCGCCCTGTGACGGTATGGCGCAGGGGCCGGGACAGCACTATATCTTGCCTCAAAGAGACCTGATTGCTGCATCGATTGAAGCCATGGTTAAAGCCCACGGTTTCGAAGGCATGGTCATGCTGTGCTCTTGCGATAAAATTATTCCCGGTATGATGATGGCGGCTGTCCGGCTGAATCTACCCACCATCTTTCTGACTGCCGGCGCCATGCTGCCCTGCCGAATGGGAGATCGCACCTTTACAACCCCCGACCTGAAAGAAGCCATCGGCAAAATGCGCAAAAAAGAAATCGACACGGCCACTTTTCTGGCCTGGCAGGAACGCTTCTGCGCTTCACCGGGGACCTGCTCCATGATGGGCACAGCCAATACTATGGGTAGTTTCCTAGAGGCCGCCGGACTGGCTCCATTCGGCTCAACGACCATGCTCACCTTTGACGCCGCCAAGTATCGCCAGGCTCGGGATGTAGGCGAACGCATCGTCAGCCTGACCCGGCAAGAACTTCGATTGGAAAATTATTTCAATAAGATCGGCCTGGATAACGGTATAAAATTTATCTCGGCCTCCGGTGGCTCGACCAATGCGGTCCTGCATCTGTCGGCCTGCGCTTTGCTGATGAATTTGAAACTGGACTTGCAGCAATTTGATGCGATCCAGTCCGCCGTGCCGGTTGTGGCAAAATTTAAACCGTCTTCATCGTTTAATATCACCGATTTTCATCAAGCCGGCGGTGTGGCGGGGCTGCAGAAAACCATTGCAGATTATCTCGATCTGGACGCCCGATTGTGTATGGGCGGCCGTCTCGGCCAGGCGTTGGAGGCGACACCGCTGCCTGATGCCAATATCATTAAACCCCTTTCCGATCCGATTTCGCCCAACGGATGTTTCAGTATTCTTTACGGCAACCTTGCGCCAAAAGGCGCTGTGGTTAAAAAAACAGGCGTGGAACCTGGAATGCTGTATCACAAAGGGCCGGCCGTTGTGTTTGATTCGGAAGAAGATGTGCGGCAATTTCTAATGGATAAACAGGTCCAGCCGGGTTCGGTCCTGTTGGTTCGCTACGAAGGCCCCAAAGGCGGTCCCGGGATGCGGGAACTCTCAATTCCGGCCGCTATGCTGGTGGGCATGGGGCTGCATACTTCTGTGGCCATGGTAACCGATGGACGTTTCTCCGGTGCTACTCGCGGACCCTGCGTGGGACACGTTGCACCGGAAGCCTGGGATAATGGACCGCTGGCCTATGTCCGCGATGGGGATGTGATCGAAATCGATATAAATAACAACCGGCTCCAGGTTCTTTTATCAGAAGAGGAACTGGCCCGGAGACAGCAGCAACCCTTGAAGCGACCCGATCATCCTGCTCCCGGGATGCTGGCCGCCTATCGTAAAATGGTGACTGGCGCCGAACAGGGTGCTGTCTGGCTGTGATGCGAATACCAAACCCCGACGAGCCGGAATTGAAAATTTAAGTTTGCAAATTGAAAAACATACCGGATAGTGAAGGGACTGTTGCGGGTTTCGTGTTACGGGTTCTCAATAGGATGGTTTCCTATTAATTACCCGCAACCCGTAACTCGTAACTCGTAACATCACAAGTCCCAATAATTCATCAAATAAGGAAGTATAAACTATGACTTTCAAAATTGCACTTATTCCCGGTGATGGTATCGGCAAAGAAGTCGTACCGGAAGCAGTAAGAGTGATGGAGGCATTGTCTCAGCAGTATGGATTCGAATTGACGTTTACTGATTTTCCATACTCCTGTGCGTATTATCTTAAAAATGGCATGATGATGCCCCCGGATGGAATGCAGAAACTGCGCGAATTTGATGCCATCTTTTTGGGAGCGGTCGGCGATCCGGAGGTGCCGGATCACGTATCGCTATGGGGCTTGCTGATCCCCATTCGCAGACAGATGAATCAATATGTGAACATTCGGCCGGTGAAACTGTTGGCGGGTGTTAAATCCCCGCTGGCCGATCGTAAACCGGAAGACATCGATTTTATAGTTGTTAGAGAAAACAACGAAGGTGAATACTCGGAGATCGGCGGTCGACTGTATGGCGGAACGGATCTGGAAATGGTGGTTCAGGAAACAGTCTTCACCCGTAAAGGTGTGGATCGTATCCTGCGCTATGCCTTTGACCTGGCCCAGTCCCGGCCCAAAAAACATTTAACCTCGGCCACTAAATCCAACGGAATCATTCACACGATGCCTTACTGGGACGAACGCTTCAAGGCCGCTTCTAAAGATTTCCCGGATGTTTCCACGGACCAGTTTCATATTGACATTTTAACGGCCCACTTCGTTCAACACCCCGACTGGTTTGACGTCGTTGTCGGGAGCAACCTCTTCGGAGACATCCTCTCGGATCTGGGACCGGCTATCGCCGGCAGTATCGGGATTGCTGCATCCGCAAATCTTAATCCCGAAAAGGAATATCCTTCCATGTTTGAACCCGTGCACGGTTCTGCACCCGACATCGCCGGCAAAGGGATTGCAAATCCCATCGGAACATTGTGGTCGGCCCAAATGATGCTCGATTTTCTAGATGAAAAAGCAGCGGCCCAATCTATGATGCACGCCTTGGAAGCGGTCACTACAGAAAAAATATTGACCCGTGATCTTGGCGGTCAAGCCACAACTAAAGAGTTTACAGACGCCGTTTTGGAAAAATTAAGGTGAATTATTGGCAAGGATTCACAGGATATGCATTTTACGGGAAGCGCGTCAACACCGGCACAACAAGTTGCACCGGTGTTGAAAAACGCCTATACAATCAAATTAATAATCAAACAGCACAGCAGCACAATAAACAATCTTTTGATCCATATATTTCCTAGTTTGTCCGAGTAATGGGCGCCAAAATAGGACCCGATAAAACATCCGCAAAACATGGGCAGGGCCAGCGTGTAATCAACTGCCCCATTGATTGCAAAAACCACGGCCGCCATGGCATTCATAACCAGCGCGGCTATTTTCAGGGTGCCGGCACTTTCCAAAAAGGTCTGACCAAACCACAGGACCAGGATGTACAGCAGAAGCGTTGCGCCCATGGCCCCGTAGAAACCGACATAGATTCCAACCACAAACGTCATCGCGCCGCCGGCAAGGTATTCGAATTTTCCAATATCCCGTGCAGTGCTTTGTATACCCCGGGCCGGATCGACAATAAGAAATACCAAACTGCAGAGCGAGATGATAATGATGATCAGTTTTAAAACCGATTCGCTCACCTCAAAGACCAGATTGGCCCCTATGAAAGCGCCAAAAAATACCGGTATGGCCAGGGTCAGGCCCACCCGGTAGTTGATCAATCTTTTTTGATGGAACTTGTACCACCCGGCACTGCAAATACCCATGATACCGAATCGGTCGGTACCGATGGCCTGGTGCGGGGACAAGCCCAGTAAGATCAGGGTCGGTATGGTAAACAGACTGCTGCCGCCGATCAAAGTACCCAGGACGCTGACCACCAGACCGACGAAGAAAATGATAATCGGATTGAGGATATCCATGCCGTTAACTTCAAACCGTGCCGGGCTGGTCAGAAATCTTCAGCAGATATCTTCTCAGCATTTCCAGGGCGCTGTTGGTAATTCGCGTGCGGGCATCGGCGGAAATGCCGCCGAGTTGAATGTGCTGGCTGTCAGTATCACCGGCGGTACTTATGCCCACGTATGTGTTGCCGGTCTGCTTACTGTATGGTCCGACCTGCGGGTCTTGATCGCCGACGAGAGCCAGGCCGATGTCGGCCCCGGTCTTTTTACGAATTGTTTCTGCAATGATTTCGGCTGCTCCGTTTGATATTGAATCTGCCGCTGATGAATCGGTTAACAAGGCTGCTTTGACTTGCGTAAACGGCATCGTCAGTACATGATGTATCACATTGAAACCCTGGGCAACGCCAGTCAACCGATCGGCCAGGCGACCGCCGGTATTGGTTTCAACCACCGCCAGCTGGAACCGGTGCATCTCTAACAGCTGCACCACAACCTCTTCGAGCGTTTCTTTATCGATGCCGTAGATGGTATCGCCCAGTCGTCGCCGTACTCGCGCCTCCATTTCGTCCAGCAATAGCTGTGCCTGGCCTTTATCTTTGGCTTTGGCGGCAATGCGTATGTCTACCGCACCGGGATGAGCGGCCAGACCAACGGTTGGATTGCTCGATTCTTCGAGATCGGCTATTTGACGATCAATATGGCTTTCGCCGGCACCTGCCGTGCGCAATACGCGACTTTTAATAACCGTCTCCAGGCCAAATTCCTTTTGGATGAATGGCAGGACGGTATGCTCCATCAAATGATGAAGTTCGTGCGGAACCCCGGGCAGCGTGATGACACAGCTGTTTCCAACTTTGGCAATGAAACCCGGTGCGGTGCCCACAGGGTTGTGTATGGGAATTGCATTTTCAGGAATATAGGCCTGGCGTGGATTGTTTTCGCCGAGTTCCAGGCCTCTGCGCTGGAAAAATTCTTTGATGTGTTGCAGAAGGTTTTCTTCCAATATAAGTTTGCTGCCGGTTGCGATGGCCACCGCCTCGCGTGTCTTATCGTCGATGGTCGGGCCGATCCCACCGGATGTGATCACAATATCGCAATGGTCCAGGGCCTTTCGAATAGCTTCGGCGATACGCTTTTCGTTATCGCCGATCGTTGATTTGCGATAAACGTTGAAACCAACTTTTGCTAGCTGCCTGGCCAGGAAAGCGGCATTGGTATCCACTATTTGACCCAGCAGAATTTCGGTGCCAATGGTAATTATTTCGGCCTGCATAATTCCTCACTCTCACTCGCTTGATGCTGAATCCAAAGGTTAGCAAGTATATGATTGCTTCCGATCTTTACGAATAGATTGGAGCTGATTTAACTTATTATGTCGGCAGACGATCTTTTCTCCTAAAAGTGTATTTTGTTTAGTGGCAATAAATATTCAAGCAGCCCCTTTAAATGCACTTTCATCTCCAGCCGCAATCAGCTGCCTTGAATTCGCTCATATACTGTGTTTATCAAAGATTGTGGTCATTTATCCATATCGAATACGCTTTCCCAGTTACAGGGTTACTATCGTGATCGATGTGCATAAAATCCCTTTTAATTCTGTTTAGAGTAAATATTTTTCTTGATATCGCACTTTCTCACTGTTAAGTCAACCTCTGAGCATATAGTATATTTGTCTAAAAATGGTGGTGAAGCCCATGAGGCAAGCGTATTCTCCTTGCACCTGTGTTTCACTTAAGTAAGGGTAATGGAGGAACATGATGAAACGGAATGTGGGTATCATCGGTTTGGGCATTATGGGATCGGCCATCTCGGCCAACCTGATCAAGGCTGGTTTTACGGTAGCCGGGTATGATATTCTGCCCGAGTGTATCGAAAGGCTGGAGGGCCATGGTGGCAATGGCGCTGCCTGCGTACGTGAGGTGGCCGAGGCTGTCGATGTCGTCATCACGTCACTGCCCAGCGTGGCGGCCCTGCGGGATGTTGTCAGCGGACCGGATGGTCTTCTGGCGGCCGCCCAAAAGGATTTGATCGTCATTGAGGTCAGCACGTTTCCCGTCGAGGCCAAAAAGGAAGCTTTCGATTTGCTGAAACAAACCGGCACGCATATGCTTGACTGCCCCCTGAGCGGCACCGGTGCCCAGGCGGTTCACAAAGACCTTGCGGTGTATGCTTCCGGAGATCAACATCTGTGCGAAAGCTGTCGGCCGGTATTTGATGGTTTTGCGCGGGCTACTTACTATATCGGTGAATTCGGAACGGGATCCCAAATGAAATTCGTGGCCAATCTACTGGTGGCTATTCACAACGTAGCTTCAGCCGAAGCTTTCGTGCTGGGAATGAAGGCGGGTTTGGATCCGGAATTAATCTACAAAGTGATCAGCGACGGGGCCGGCACTTCACGCATGTTCGAAGTCAGGGGCCCAATGATGACATCTGGAGAATACGACGAGGCGACCATGAAGGTGGGCGTTTTTCAAAAAGATCTGGATATTATCACTGCCTTTGCAAAGAACCTGCAGTGTCCCACCCCTTTGCTTTCCACCGCCTGCCAGATTTACACCCAGGCCCTGGCCGGCGGTCGATCCCGGCAAGACACCGCCTCGGTCTGCGCGGTGCTCGAAGAAATGGCCGGCTTGAAAAGAGGATAATAGATCTGTGGGCTGATGGCAATTTATGTGGTTCAGCATGGATCGGGCAATAGGTTGAAAAGGACAAAAAATTTTAACCACTAAGACACAAAGACCGCAAAGGAAAAGTGGTTCTACACATAAACGGGTGCAAGTTAATTAACAGGGGAGTCGAATTTTATCGGCAACTTTTTAATTGCCTAAAATGCACTAAAATGCCTAAAGTGCCTAAAATTAGGGAATTCTGTCTATTTTAGTTGGATTCCCCGGCTACTATTAACGTTTAAGGGAGTCAGGAATATACCTTTAGGAATATGAACGAATAAACTTTCAGGCGCAAAGCTAGTAATTAGAAAAAAGTTTACGATTGCCCATTTAAGATTGAATCGATCGTGCTGAAAGCGCGCACCACAATTTTAGGCACTTTAGGCATTTTGAATTTTAGGCATTTGTTGAGCGAAACTTTACACTGGAAATACTGCATTGTATATTCATGCACACATTTCTGAGAGGAGCCCAAAAATCTTTGAGATCTTTGTGTCTTTGTGGTTAATATTAAATAATAATGGGAGGAAAGATTACCGTGAGCAAAGTTCTGATTATGGACAGCACCTATAAGACCTGCGCGGATGCAGTCGACCGCGCCTTTGATACTTTCCCGCTCGAGGTTGCCGGTAAAAAAGTGGCTGTTAAAGTCAATGCCCTGCGCGCCTGCGACCCGGACCGTGAAGCCATTGTGACCCACCCTGAGTTGGTCAGGGCTGTGCTCCGCAAACTGACTTCCCTGAATCCGGCTCAAATCGTCGTCGGTGACTCGGTCGGCACCGAATCCTACGGCAATTCGGATTATATCTTCCAAACCACCGGCCTGGCCAAAGCCGCCGAACCCTACTACCGCAATTTATCGTTGAACCTGGCCAAGGTTTCACTGGCAAATCCTTTCCAGCGGGATGTGGCTGTGCTCAGGGACATTCTGGCAGCCGACATTTATGTTTCGCTGCCCAAAATGAAAACGCACGGGCTGACCATGCTCAGCGGTGCGGTAAAAAACAATTACGGGCTGCTGGCCGGTGCTCAGAAATCCTGGTATCATTATCACTGCGAGGACCCGGAGATTTTTGCCGGCATCCTGGCGGAAATGTATCGCCTGCGACCACCCGATCTTGTCATCATGGACGGCATACTGGCCATGGAAGGATACGGTCCCTGTTCACCTGAAACTCGGTGGGTGAACAAGATCCTGGCAGCCGACGATGCCGTGGCGCTGGACACCGTTGAAGCCCGGATGGTAGGCTTTAAAACCGATGACGTGCCGTACCTGCGTTTGTGCCGGGACCTGGGCCTGGGACAAACCGATTTGAATGCCATCGAGGTGATCGGTGACGCCACTCCCATTGAAGGTTTCAGACCCCCTACGATCGCGCCGGAATCCACCTATTGCTATCTGTCCGGTGTCGGAGGCGGAAAAACGAGCAAGCAATTTTTTACCGATCGCGTAAGCCTGCGGCCGGTGTTTAATGCTAAAAAATGCATCCCCGAATGTCGGGCCTGTGTGGATGCTTGCCCCACAAGCGCTCTGGCTGACGGGCATCCTCCTACCTTGACCTCATCCGATTGCATCCTGTGCTGCGCCTGCAAAGAAGCCTGTGAATATGACAGTCTGGATCTGCTCCCCGATGAAGAATTGGTAAAATCTCTGTCATAAGCTCCGAACAGTCGCTTTACCTATCAATTCGGGTAATAAAGTCGAAGGACAAAATTCAAATCCAAAATTCAAATGATCCAAACACACCGATGCATTCGGTAATTGATTCATTGGGAATTGGGATTTGCCCTTCGACCAGGCTCAGGGTGGTGAGCTTGTCGAACCATTTGATATTTGAGATTTGTCATTTGGATTTTTCTTACATAGGATGAGTTTCAGGATTAGCGATATTCCTTGGTTAGAGTATTGTAAGATACTTCTGGGATAAAGCACTATATACCATACTTTTTGCCTAATTCCCGGTAATGGGGCGGAAAAACGGGTTGAAAGTTCTGATAATGGGTTATGGGATAGCGCGCGCCGGTCTTTTTACCCGACTCCTTCAGCCCTAAAATAAAGCGGTCCAAAAAATCATGGGGCATGGCAAAAATCATTTCGTCGTCGCCGGTCATGGAGAAGATTCGATCCCCCGGTCCGGGTACAATGACTCTGGGTTGGCCGGTTTTCAAAGGACGAATCAGATATTCGGGGCATTCCACTTTGCCACCGAAAAGCCCCTGAATTCTTTTGTCCGTATCAAAGGTCGCTGCCTGTACCATGCGTGAAACCTGGGCCGGGTTGCCGTAAAGCACAAGGGTATCCGGAAAAACAGGGAGCTTGTGAAGCGGACTGATGAGAAGGGCCGGATACTTGCCGCTCTCAAGAAAACACATTTGATCCACTTCAGCGGCGGCATTCTCCAGACTGCTCTTATAGCTGGATTCCATAAACGAGCCGGCCATCTCCTTGCGCGCATCAACGGCGGTGGTAAACCCGAAGGCAAGTGCGGCCAGCACGCAGATCACGTCCTCAGCGGCAAGCCCCATCTGCCAGCCGTAGTTGCGGGCCATCGTCATGGCCTGGCATACGGTGATTTTCTTTTTTAAAAACATTGAGGGCCTTCTAGCTTTTTCAGGCAGGTCTTCTATTTTTTCGAGAAACTTGACGCCCACCGGGAAGGTCTTCAATCTCAGATTATCATAGATGAATTGTGACTGCTCGGCCAGTTGGGATGTGTCCACGCTATTTCCTCCATTTTCCCTTTTTCACTATAGTTTTAATTGATAAACCGGCTGATGGCCAACACTTCCGGTTCGGCAGGATGACGATTTTGCGGCAACCAGAAGACCGATGTTTGCACGATACACACGTTTCGGTTTTTTCAGTTGTTGATCAGTCGACTGGTTGAGTAATGACAGTAGCGACACCTATAAAGCTTCCTGGTAGAAGAATCCTTCGTAAAGGAAGGCGCTGGCAATCGCTTCGCAGTCGGCCTAACTGGCGCCCGCACGTCGCATGGTTGGCCGCCAGGCATTTCGCACCGTTTCAACAGGCCGTGCTCCATGCGGGGATGGTTCCAGTGGTCGTCAGGTCGGGTGAACTTGGCGAGCCATAAGTCTTGTCCTTAAAAGCTTTTTAAGATGATTTAAAGCGATAAATTTTAATCGTTATTCAAGACGCGACAACTATTTTTCAATTTAAGATTTATCTGCGCTGAAAAAGCAACTTCCTATCTTTTTCTTGCCAACATCAGGGTAATTCCATGGTGAATAATAACTTGAAGAGAAATAAAAACGCCAAGGCCCCAAAGAAAAGCTCCCTGCCATTTTCCCAGCAGTACGGCTATGGCGACAGTTATCCCGCCCCAGCCCAAAATACCTCGAATCACCTTTAGATATGCGGTATTTATCGTGTACCATAAATCAATAATCCGAAAAAAGGCAGCGAGTACGAGGACGCCTACCCACATCCCCAACAAAAATAAGGCAATTTTTATTATTATCGTCATTAAGCCTCTCCCTCTTCAGGAAGTAATTCTACGATGCCAAGATCGCCGCTTACTCTAATCTTGGTCCCCGTCTGGATGAGCCTGGTGCAACCTGAAACATCCACAATGCAGGGCATCCCATATTCCCTGGCAACCGTCCCGGCATGAGAGAGATAACTGCCGACTTCCACCACCGCAGCGCCCGCAGTCAGAAAGAGCGGGGTCCAGGCCGGGTCTGTATAAGGTGCGACCAGTATTTCGCCCGGCTTGAGTTCTGCATCTACCGATGGGTCCAAGATTACGTGCGCTGTACCTTCGTAGTTGCCCGGAGAGGCACATGAACCCCGCAGCACTTTACCTCTCTCAGCACTTGCTTCTTGAGCCTGCGGTTTCTCAGTCAATTTAATCCCGATTGTTCTGGGAGGTATGATCTTGGAGAGCCGGATGTATTCGAGGCGTCGTTCGCGAATCCGTTCTTTGACATCTAACCAATCCAGTTTACCAGCCTCAATATCGACAATTTCATCGTGATGCAAATAGAATATATCGTCCTTACACTTGAGTTTTCCCTGCTCCATAAACTCGGCTTCTATTTTGAGTATTTTCTTGCGGACACTGTAAAACGCCATAACGTGATAAAAGCGTGAATTCTCTCTCATTTTGATAAAATGCCGGTTCAGGGCTGCCAGGAAGCAGACAAGTTTCCAGCGCAGTCCCAGGACACGTTCGAGGGGTGTTTTATCAAGTTTCCGGCGAATTTCTGCTTCAAGCTCATGCCGTGCCTGAATCCTCTTGTCTTCGTGGCGGACCGGGTCGGAGTCAATGGTGAGATAGTTCCTTATCATTCCCAAAACCTGGGCCGGATTTTCTTCCCAGCGGACAGATTTAAACTCAAGCTCCTTGATTGCCCGGTGCCCGTTTTTAGCGATAAAACGGTGCAGCCCCTTCACAAACTCCTTCGCTTGTGGCTCATCGACAAGCCCAGCATACACATTCTCCGGCCTTTGCTGCAAAAATATTTCGCGGACCCGCCCATTGCCTCTGGCTTCTTGCGCCAGAGCCCAGATGCCCCGGCCCATTTCTGCGGACAGCACTCCTTGTGATCCAGAGCAAAGTAGTTCCACCGCATCGTCCCGTAGATCAGGCACCCAACGTTGCAGGATTTTTTTGAGCGCGCCCATGAGGAAAATGTACCGTACCGACAAAATGTTGACCACAACCACCAGGTTGCCCACCGACTCGAAAAAACTCGGTCGAACCCAGAGTTTTAAAAGGGTGTCGAGAGGGTTATAAGCGGGGTTTTCTTCTATCTTTCGGCACAACTTTGGGTAGTTTTGCATAAAGCCTTCCGGCATCACCCGGATTCGTGCCAAAGGGACGGAAAATAATAAAAAAAATAGGGAAGCATAGAGCAGGAAAAACGGCAGCTTGAGAAAACAAAACTTTACGGGAACGAATTCCCCCAAGTAGAGCAGCTTAATCAATTCCTCGTCGGTCATCTTGAAGGGAAGAATGAGCCTGGGAAGTTTAAAATCCATATAGAGCCACCCCCGAATGAGCTTGAAACTGGAAGGCAAAACTCTTGACACCAGGCTGCCGGTAAGTGGTGTGAGCGGTTCGATAAAATTTTCGAAAACGGGCTTGAACAATATGTACTCACCTTTGATGTCGTTGCCGATTTCCTCGCGTCCCATTGCAGTGATGGTGCGGGATTGGAGCATGTAAAACTGCCCGCCGGCAATCGCCCACTCCACGTCCTGCGGCTTTTTGAAGTGTTTCTCGGATTTTATTGCCCATTCAGCCACCGTTTTGACTAAATCGGGAGAAAGTGTCTCTCTAAGCCGCTTCTCAAAGGGCACTTCCTCCAGACGAGTCTTTCCTTTGGGACGAGGAGGGACCAGGAAGCGCTTTTCGGCAATTCGTTTTTCCCGAAGCATTAATCCTTTGCGCTCGAGTATGTAATGATCCGGTGAGACCCTTCCGTCCACAATGGCGGCCCCCATGCCCCAACTGGATTCTATGATAACCTCATCCAGAGAAGCGGTTATCGGATTTGCGGTGAAGGTAACTCCGGACACTTCCGACATGATCATCTCCTGCACCACGACCGCCATGAATACCGAGGCATGATCGATCCCCTGGCTGAAACGGTAAGAGACCGCTTCCGGGCTCCAAAGCGATAGCCAGCAATACTTGATCATCTTTAATAAATTCTTTTCGTCCACATAGTAGTATGTACCGTGCTGTCCCGCGAAACTGGCTTTCCCTAAATCCTCCGCGGTGGAAGAACTTCTGACCGCGTAAACGATCCGGGAATTTCGGTTTTCGATTATTTTTCCATGGGCTGCCAGAATAGCCTGTCCCAGTTTCCCGGGGAACTCTGCTCTTTCGATTTTGCCTTGAATAGCAGAACAGCATTTTTCCAGTGCATCTCGAGGAGTCTCTTTTAAGGCATTCAATTTTTCGTTCAGCTTAATGGTCTGAAAAAATTCCTCGCAGGCTTGGGCGGATACGACAAACCCGGGAGGGACGGGGAAGCCATTCCTTGTCAGCTCCCCAAGGTTAGCCCCCTTTCCGCCTGCTGTGGACACATCGTCCTTGCAGATTTCGGATAAACATTTAATGAATTCACTCATATTCGTTCTTTCTACTAGCCGTCCTGTTTATTGGGAGAGTGATAATTCCAGAGGATTCGTACAATGTAAATTTTACTTAGAGAAACATAATCCCACAAGAAAAATATTTTTGGTGTTTGAGCGTCTGTTAAAACCCCCAATCAGTTTTGGCGATTTAGAAAACTGACTCATTGCCTCTCGGGAAAAAAGCTGTGAGAGTATGTGTTTGATAAAAGCAAGTTGTCGGTGGTTGGAGAGTCGATGGATTCGAATGAGCACACGGTCTCTTAAACTTTATGAAATAGAGCAGCTGGTCGATGAGTGTGCCGGGAATTTTTTGAGAAAGAGCAGGCGGAGCTCGCTCTTGAGAAAGTGGGTGTCAAGGCCGGTGAGATTAAGTGGAAAAATGGACGAGTAGATTTGCCTCGAACGTGCTTGATGAATGGCTGAAAAGCCATTATCGGAAATCGATGGTGCTTGGGGGAACAAGGTAGGTCGACAAAACCTCGCTTGTGCGAGACCTGGCAAGATGTCAAAAACTTAAGTTGAGAAAATACAGATTAAACAATCCGTGCGAATGGTTGAAGGCTACGGCAGATGGGTTTTGATGCTTGCAACGGTCATCGGCATGACCGGCGGCGGCTCAAGCCCCAGCCGCAGCAGTACTTCACGGGTTATTTCATCGGCGGTTGCGTCTGCAGAAATTTCACCCGCAACGGTTTTAACGGTTGTGTCCACCTGATCCAGGTATTCCAGACTGGCCGTTAATGTATCTTTGATCTCGCTTCCGGTGTAAGGCTTTTCCACCCAAGCCAGGTACATTCTCTGCACCCCTTCAAGCGCCAGCAGCCGTTGCAGAGACCCGCGTGTATCGGCCAGGTCGATATATAACGGGAGACGATCAACCGGCTGGATGGCATCCGCCACGATCAGCGAACCGTCCTGAGGACAGAAAAGTGAAATGGATCCGGGTGAATGCCCCGGGGTGAAGATTACTTTTAGGGTGGTCCCACCGCCCAGATCGATTTCTTGTCCGTCTTCCAATTTTTTCTGAATAGCGACCGGCTGGCCGGCCAGCGAATAAAACTTGTAAATGGGCCGTTCCTTGAATTGGACGTCCAGGGTTTCGATCCATCGAACCGCTGCGCTGTGACAGGCGAACACCGGTTGGGCGTTTTCATGAAAAAATGTATTGCCCCCGATGTGGTCCGGATGTTCATGGGTATTGATCACCAGATCGATGTCTTTAGCGGATCTTCCCAGATCGGCCAATCTTGCAACGATCGCCTGCTGCCCGCCGACCGGTCCCGTATCAATCAGGCAAAGCTGCTCGCCCAACACCACATAGCTGTAGACCACCCGTTCGACTTTTTTTTCTTCACTGACCGGCAACTGAAATTCAATGCGTATGGGATGAATTTTTGAATCCATTTTCTACCTAGTGCAGGGTCGAATGTCTGTTAACTTACCTAACCTGGATACCCGAAAAAGTGAGCTGAAGTGAGTTCCGGTTTCATCGCAAAAGCGCGCTCTTCACACCATTTGCTTATATATAGACAGAATTCCACAAATTTAGGCATTTTAGTGCATTTTAGGCACTTTAGGCATTTCGGCTACTTTAATAGCTTCAATGCCTCCTGAACAACCTTCTCGGCCGTCATCCCGTATTTTTCCATTACCATCCCGCCGGGAGCGGACGCACCGAAGGTGGTGATGCCAACGATCGCCCGGCTGCTGCCGGTATAGCGGTCCCAGCCCATGGGCACGCCCGCCTCGATCGCCAGGCGGTGAGGCACGTCCGGGGGCAGCACGGCCTCTTTGCGGCTTTGAGATGTTGCCTCGTACAATTCCCAGCTCGGCATACTGACCACCTGTGAAGCGATGCCCTGATCATCGAGCTGTTTTTTCGCCGCCAGCGCAACCGACACTTCCGAGCCGGAGGCGATCAGGATAATATCCGGTTTTCCGTTTGCGCTCGTCAGGACATAAGCGCCATCACCAAAATACTTTTCAATTCTTTCATGGTAATCCTTCAATACGGGCAATTTCTGGCGGCTTAAAATCAAAGCAACAGGTCCGTCTTTATGTTTGAGGGCCTGGCGCCAGGCTGCGGCGGTTTCCAGCGCATCGGCCGGCCGGATAACGGTCAGACCGGGTATGGCCCTGAGAGAGGCCAGATGTTCCACCGGCTGGTGGGTCGGGCCGTCTTCGCCGACCGCAACGCTGTCGTGGGTAAAGACATAGATGACCGGCAGCTTCATCAGGGATGCCAGTCGAATGGAGGCCCGCATATAATCGGCGAACACCAGGAAGGTACCGCCGTAGGGTCGCACGCCCTTATGCAGCGCCATTCCCGATAGAATCGCACCCATGGCATGCTCCCGCACACCAAACCGAATGTTGCGCCCTTCGTAGCTGTCCTTGAGAAAATCATGCGAGGCGGAAATAATGGTTTTGTTGGATGGTGCCAGATCGGCCGAACCGCCGATTAACACGGGAAGATTACCAGCGAGCGCATTTAATACCTGTCCCGAAGCAGCCCGGGTGGCAATCGGGCCTTCGGCACTTAAAAAATCGGGAAGATCGGAATCCCAGCCTTCCGCCAGCGTTCCGGCCATGGCCGTCTGCCAGCTTTGGGCTGCATCGGGATATTTCCGGGTGTAGTCCTGCAACTTATTTTCCCAGTCTGATTCATCTGTACGGCCGCGCTCAACACAACTGCGAAATACCTTGAGCACGTCGTCAGGTACTGCGAAGAATTCGTTTTCGGGCCAGCCGAGATTCTTTTTGGTCAGGCGAATCTCTTCTTCTCCCAGGGGCGCCCCGTGGGCGTCGGCCGAGCCTTGCTTGTTGGGGCTGCCGTAGGCAATCTCGGTTCGCGTTGAAATCAGGGAAGGTTTTTCTTTTTCCGCCCGGGCGGTCTCGATAGCGTTGGCGATCTCTTCAATATTATTGCCGTCTTCCACCCGGATCACGTGCCAGTTATAGGCTTGGAACCGCAGGGCGACGTTTTCGGTAAACGCCAGGTCGGTGCTGCCTTCGATGCTGATTCGGTTATCATCATAAAGGCAGATGAGTTTGCCAAGGCCCAGATGCCCGGCCAGGGATGCGGCTTCGGAAGTCACACCTTCCATCATGTCCCCGTCACCGCACATCACATAGGTATAATGATCTACAATCTCGTGACCCGGCCGGTTATAACAGGCGGCCAGATGCCGCTCAGCCATGGCCATCCCCACGGCATTCGCAAACCCCTGGCCCAATGGACCGGTGGTGGTCTCCACCCCGGGGGTATGCCTGGATTCCGGATGGCCCGGTGTTTTGCTGTTCCATTGGCGGAAATTTTTTATCTCGTCCAGAGACAGGTCATAACCTGTAAGGTGCAACAGGCTGTAAAGCAGCATGGAAGCATGGCCGCCGGAGAGCACAAAGCGGTCCCTGTTCTGCCATTGGGGATTTTGGGGATTGTGTTTCAAAAAGCGGGTCCACAGGACGAAACCTGCAGGCGCCAGGCCCATCGGGGCCCCGGGATGACCTGAATTTGCGGCCTGGACCGCATCCATTGAAAGCGTTCGAATGGTGTTGATACATGAATCGTCAAGCGAACGGTGGGTGTCCGGCAGATTTTGGTTCATGGCACCTCCTCGTCTGTGATGAATGATTGTTCAAAGATTGCTTCTGTTTTGGTACAACCGACTCAATTCATGATATCCTGGTGACGGCAATGGCACCGACGGGACAACTTGCGGCCGCCTCCAGAACACACCCGCTTTCGTTGACAATGCTTCGCACCGCATGGGCTTTCATATCAGTCTGCATTTCAAAATGCTCACACTGCGTGCAGGCGACACAACCGATACAGGCAATCGAATCCACCGCTATTCTAAAAGCCATACAGAGTCCACCTGGGTTGAATACATGCGCCGATTAGTCATTGTGACAATAAGCTTTGGGCAACGTCTTCATCGGTGATGAGCACATCCAAATGACGTCCCCGCAGGGCACCGAGGATGCCCTCCAGCTTTTCCATACCAAAGGCAATGCCGACTTTGTGCCTGATCTTTTTCAATTCGTCAAGGGTCAATCCAATGACGCGCTCGTCCCAGTCGGTTGCACAGGGTTGTCCATCTATATCATAGCACCGCCCGCATATCGCACCGACCGCACCGGCCTTTTGCAAAAGCGTTAAATCTGTTTCTTCCATCAATCCCGCCTGCCATAGCAACCCTTCCCGGCTAACAAGACCGATACCGACCAGGGCCAGGTCCGCCGTCCGTGCGACAGATATCGTTTCGGCCAGACTTTTTTCCTGCAGCAACGCTTTTTTGGTCTGATGGTCACGCACGACCACCGGCGATTGAAGCAGATAGGGTTTAGCATTCAGCTTCTGGCTCAACATCATGGTCAATATGTTGGCATCGGTCCCTTCGATGTTGCCCATGCCGCCGCTCAGCTGCACAATCGTCAAATTTTGGGTGTCAAGGGCACCCACATTGGTGATCATCTGCCGCAGGGTGCGTCCCCAGGTGACACCCAGCACCCGGTGGCCATTGACAATTCGGTGCAGGTACTGTGCCCCGGCTCTTCCGATCCGTTCAAATGCCGAGTCGGGATTGACATCCATCGTCCTGATAACGACGGCTTCTTTGAGGTCGAATGTTTTGGCCAGCTCCACCTCCGTTTCAGCCAGGTTGCCCAGGGGATCATTGACAGTAATGGAAACCACCCCATCCTCAATCGCTTTTTTCAAGGTGCGGCTGATCTTGAATCGACTGAAGCCCATGAGAGCAGCGATTTCCTCCTGAGTCTTTTTTTCGTTATAGTACAGATAGCATATCTTTATGATATCTCGCTGGTTTATTCCACGCATGAATTTCAATACGACTTATTGTGAGGTGATTTTAAGGAGTAAATAATCCGATCCCGGAGGACTCGGCTATGATTTAACCCCGGGGGGCCGGCGATTACCTTTTGGCGCCCAATGGATGATGGAATGGTGGAGTAATGGAATATTGGGTTTAGAATCGGTCCTCCGCAGGCGGATTTACCTCATCATTAAGAGAATTTATCTAATGAAGACTTCATCCTTATTAACCCACTATTCCAATATTCCTGTATTCCATCACCTCAAGATATTTGTTTACGGTATAGCCAGTTGCCTATGACCTGGCCCAGAGGACCAGGATTTCCACGTTAAATAAAACAATTTCCTGTTCGATCAATTCCCGGGTAACTTTCAAATACTGAGCGAACCGACCCGGATGGCGTACCGGACCGGTTCGGGTCTGTTTAGTAGGCGCGGAAATCAAACTCCCGGGTTTTGATTTCAACTTTGAACTTTCGCACTTCGTTTACAAAGTCGGCCAGATTGTCCGAGGCGGCTTCGAAGATCTTTTCGCCTTTCTCAACGCTGGCGAGCAACGGATTGCCGATGGTGGCCTCATCACCATACTCATGATGCTCCATGGGAATGAAAATATTTTCAGTTCCCTGAAAGACCACGGTGGGAACACCGTCGGTTTTGGCAAACTCGGGACCCAGCCATTCAGGGGCGTGGGCCTTGTGATGATGAGCCCTTTCCATGTGGCAGTTCTTTTCGTTATATGCCAGGCATTGGGATGTTTCCATTTCTCCGGAATGCCATCCGACTTTTTCCTCCAGAAGGTGGGAAATGACCTGGGTCCGGCGCTCGGTGGGCGTCATGTACCATGCGATAAAGGCCCCGGTCTCGTAACGCAGACGGCGCAGGGCTTCGTCAACCACTTTGGTATTGGAGGCGTGCTGGCTGGTGTAGATCAGCTTGTTGAAGCCGTGAAAGACCAGGCTTTTACCAATCTCATAAATGATCCGCCTGAGCGTTTCACCGGTGAAGGTGAGTGACCCGATGCCCTGATTTATTTCACCCATATGATGGGGGGAATAACCGACGGGAATCAGGGGTGTATAAGGCACTTCAGCTTTGTAAGCCGCTCGGCGTGTGGTTTCAATCGTCGCAATCGAATCGCAGGCCAGGGGAATATGGGGCCCGTGTTTTTCCTGACTTCCGATCGGAATCAAAGCGATGTCCGTCTGTTTCAATATCTCCTGTACATCGGGATACGACATTTCCTCCATTGCATACGTCCAAAATTTTTCACCCATGGTTTTCATCTCCTTTCTGATTTTTAAATGATAAATGGTGCTCTGTTATGCATCACATCCTAATTATGCACATTTGTGCAATCAATGCTCATATGTTTGTGTTTTAATAAGCCCTGATCCCGATCTTGTCAAGCCAAAAAAAGTCTTTTACAAAGCAAAGAATCCTGACCCGGAGGAGCGGGCTTTGGATGCCTTAAGGAGCGGCTTGCAGCCGTCAGACTCAAAAGTGACTAATGTGATCAAAATTGCGGGGTCGCTGCGATCCATCTTTGGTAAAAAATGATCGCTCCCTTTAGGGCGTACCTTAACCCGGCCCGTACCGATCACCAACAATGTGCATTAAAAAGTTAGGTCTCATACGACTCACAGGTTATACCAAGTTTTAATTTTAGAACTACCGGGACACAGGCAGCTGCCATGGGGATGTTTTGTTGCCGAGTCAATGCCGGATTTTCAGATGTCGAAAGCTGGAGGGGTACGCTATTGGGCGGTTCAGCCCAAGATGGTCGCAGGAAAAATGGGTTTCATTTATCAATCCGGGTCGTCAAATCAGCGTCCGAATTCTTCTTAATGATTTCTGCTATGTTTTGTGAAAACCACGGGCAGCCTGGTTGAGCCCGCCGATTCCGCCCCTGGAGCCCATGGAGCGAATAAAAACATCATCCGAACTGGACACATCATTCATTCTTATGCGATCGCCCAGCAAGGCGCCGCCCGTGAAAGGACTCGTCGGATCGACGGCTATGACCCCGACTTTTTTCCCCTGATTGACCAACTCACGGATCATATGACCGGTAATGGTACTCTTGCCTGATCCCGGAAATCCGGTAATCCCCACCGTCCGTGCCCGGCCCGTATCCGCAAATATCTGCTGCATGGCATCCTCCCAGCCGCGTTCGCGGTTTTCCAAGCAAGTAATCAAGCGGGCAAGCGCCTGGCAAGAACCGGACTTCATATCATCAATCAAGTCATTCCAGTCGATGTTCATTTCTCACCTGTTTTTAAACATACCCTCCCGAGAACAACGTCACCTCTAAAACAACCTCTGAAATACCCGGAACGTCCTTTACGGCATCATTCATCCGGTCGATATCCTCCGCCGCGCTTGCAAGCCCCGTGATATGCGCTGTTCCCTCTTCCGTTACCTCTATATACAGATTGGTAACATCGACGTTGTGCTTTATGAGAATTGCGTGAACCTGTTTTTCCTTGGACAGTTTTTCCATGGTATCCAGGGCGTTCAGGCTGCAAGTGGCAATATCCTCAGACTGTGTGGCATCCACGACTAGTTTTGCAGCGGTGTCGATGTTGAGTTTATCCGAATTAATGATCAGATCATACAATGATGAATTATTCCAGTCCAACCCAAAAGCGTACCGCAGAAATCCTTTCTGCCGGTCGTCGAATTTTTTAATTAGTTTCTCGGCCGCCTTGGGGCTGAGGTTCTGTTGATTAACAATACGCTGGATCCGCGTTGCTTCAGCGGCATGTATGCGCACATGAAAGGCGCACTCGAAACTTCTCAGCAGCATCTGGCTGCCATGTCCCAGAATGACTCCTTCCCCATGTCGAGAAACTTCATAGACAACGCTTTCCATCAGGTCTAGATACACCTGCGGCCTTTCAGTCAATATGCGGTCGAACAGCCCCGGCGCCTTTTCGTCCAGGCTTTTTAAATCTTCGGCGTGCATGCCGATTTTCAGTGCTATTTGCTGCAGTTTTGAATCGTCATACAGCTCCAGATGCAGGCTGTCGGCAACCCGCCGGGCGATTGCCTCACCGTTGCTTCCGATACTATGCGAGATGGTAATTAAAGGCATTTTGCCATCCTCCTTGGTTCTTTTTCATCTGCCATTTTAAGATTCAATCCCAACCCGGTTGAATATGTAAGATACGAAGCATTTATTAACATAACGTTTGATAAATGTGACTTTTTCAGAGTAGTGAATAACACACTGGAATGTAATCCGATTGTTGCGTGTTCCGCGCTGCAGGTTACGGATCTTAAATAGGATGGCTTCCTTTTTTTAACGCGCTGCTCGCAACCCGCACTCGAAACTCGTAGCACCTTCTTTCAATGCAATAACAACATTCTGGCTGAGATCGACAACAAATTGTCGATTTGAAGTCAATATGCGCCTAATAAGCTGCCGGCCGATTTTTGCGGGGTGCGGCCAGCCATAGAAAAAGACACGATAGCATAATGGACACTATCGCAACCACGAATGCCCACTGATAGCTTTGGGCCCTGTCAAAAATAAAACCCGCCAGCCAGGCGCCGAACGCACCGGCCAGGCCGATGACGCCCTCAACGATTCCGAATATGAGACCGAATATTTTGCCGTTGAAAATATCGGCAGCCCCGGACATGACGATCGGGGCCGTCACTCCCCAGCCGATACCGAAAAAAACCGGGAAGAGATAAACGAGCCCCGGCAGGCCGGAGGTTTCCAGCAGCAGAAGAGCGCCCACACCCGCACATGCGCAAAAGATCCCCAAGGTATAGGTCATCTCTCTGCCGATCTGATCCGAAATCCAGCCCCAGATGATGCGAAAAATGGAAGAAATAACCCCGACCATGGCGAAAATTGCAGCCGCCGTCATTTTGGGGAGTCCTTGATCGACAATGTATTTAACATTGTGAACCAGAACGATGTAGATCCCGAGGGTTGCACAAAATGAAAATGCCATGAAGCACCAAAATGACGACGAATTCAGGTGTTGGGCGAAGGTCCAGTCCGGTTTCAAGGTCTCGCCCGAGCGGGTTGCACCTGATTGAGCACCGTTTGTCCTGACAGTGTCACCGTCGATAAGCTGACCCACATGGCGGGGCTTGTGTCTGAGTAACATACCGTTGAGCGGCATCAACCCGAAAAGACCGAGGCCGGCCAGAAGAACAAACGCTGTCCGCCAGCCCCACGTGGATATGAAGTATTGCGACAGCGGTACCAGCAGTAAAACCCCCAGTCCCATACCCGAAACCGCAATGCCGCTGGCCAGACCCCGTTTTTTCTCAAACCAGTGAACCAGTATGGCGGTATAGCATACAATACCGATGCAGGCCACACCGCTTCCCATGAGCAGCCCATATAGAAGATAAAACTGGGTGAGTGTTTCCACCGTTGCACAGAGAATCAGGCCCAGGGTTAAAACAACAATGCCCGGCAGAATGACCCGCCGCGGTCCGAAGCGGTCTATAAGGCTTCCGAGCAGCGGTGCCGAAAGAGTATAGGTGATCATGGCAGCCGATTGTACACCGGCCAGCCCTCCGCGACTCCAGGAGAAGTCCTCCAGCAGGGCGACATAAAACACTGAGAAACTGGAGCGGATACCAAACCAGAAAGCCATTGACAAAGCCGCCACGGCCACGATGACCCAGCCGTACTAGAATCTGCGGCAGTGCGCTCCATTTGGGGATACATTCGTTGAGTGAGTCAGTTCTGATGCGTCTGTCATGTTCACCTTTTGTGGCTCGATGTTTTACATTGCTATTTGCTTCTTCTGTCTGCCAACGGCTGCCGCACACACGTAATTTGATTTAGCATACCTGGAGATACGATCCGCTTAAAAAACGACACAGAAAAATCGGGCTACAAGGCAAAAGAAGAAGATGGCAACCGCCATTTGCGGTAACATCAACCTAAGCCTCGATACATACGAAGTCAAACCGCAACGGTTGAGCAATAAAAATACACTCAATTTAATAAGTGATAAGACCTGGCAAGAACGTGGCGACCTGCGGGAATACGACGAGTATGATGGTAGCCACAATCAATGCAATGAGAAAAGGGATTATCCCTTTAAAGATGCTTTCAAGGGGCACATCAGGGGCGATTCCTTTAATGACAAATACGTTAACCCCTACCGGCGGTGTGATCACTCCCATCTCGCTTACGAGCACAATGATGACGCCAAACCAGATCGGGTCAAAGCCGAGCTGCATAACTATCGGAAAGAAGATGGGGATGGTAACTACAATTAAGCCCATCGCATCCATGAAGAAGCCGCCAATAAAGTAAATGATGATAATGGCCGCCATGATCGCCATCGGGTGTATGGGAAGCCCGCCAAGCCATTCAGCCAGCAAGAACGGAATCCTCGATACCGCCATGAAATGACCAAATACGACAGCCCCGGCGATAATAAATATCACCATACAGGATGTTCGCAAACCTTCCTTGCCGGCTTCAATAAATGCCTGCCAACTCAGCTTTCGACGGACCAGGCCGATGAGCAAGGCACCGCCGGCTCCGATTGCGCCAGCCTGAGTGGGACTGAACAAGCCTCCAAACAATCCGCCAATGGCCAGCAAAAAAAGACATATTGCCTCAATGATTCCTGTCAGTGCTCGCAGTTTCTCCTTCCAGGTGGTTGGGGTTCCAGGGGGACCGATGGCGGGATTGCGCCAGCATAAAACAGCTACGGTTGCGGCAAAAAAGATACTCAGGAGTATCCCCGGAAATATTCCAGCCACGAAAAGTTTGCCGATGGATTGCTCGGTAATATACCCGTAGACAATCAGGACAGTGCTCGGTGGAATAAGGATGCCAAGGGTGCCGGCAGCGGCAACTGTTCCGGTGGCAAGGGTATCATCGTAGTTATACTTTTTCATCTCCGGAAGCGATATCTTGCCCATAGTTGCAGCCGTTGCCGTGCTCGAGCCGCAAATCGCGCCAAATCCGGCACTGGCAAATACGGTGGCAATGGTCAGGCCGCCCGTCCAGCTCCCGATCCAGGTATAGGCTGTCTTAAAAAGCCGCTGGCTAATCCCCGAACCATAGGCAAAGGTCCCCATCAGGATAAACATGGGGATGACACTTAACGGATAGGATGAAAAGGTATCGAAAATATCGCGGGCCAAAAGATGCAGCGCCGCTTCCGGGGAAGTTAAATAGGCAAAGCCTGCAAATCCAACCAGCGCCATGGCAAAGGCAACCGGCATTCTGAGAAGAAAAAGAACAACGAGAAGACCGATACCGATGATGCCGACAGTAGCTGGGTTCATTTCTCTTCCTTCTGTTTCAGCGCTTTAAAAAACTCCTGTATCAGTACCAAGCAGACAGGGATACAGGCAAGCGCAATAGCATAGGCAAAAGGATACAGGGGTATGTAAGCCGTTGGACTATACTCGCCTGAGGTTTGAAACGAATAACCCAGCAAACTGACTCGCCATATAACCACCATGAAGAGTCCTAAGACAATCAGAAGAACAAGGAAGTTGATCACAACCTGGATGCGCCGCGGCAGCAGGTCAATGAAAAATTCAACCTGAATATGTCGACCAACTATCAGGGTCATGCTGGCAGCAAAAGCAATGGCCACTATCTGGCAAAGCTGCACGACGTCAAGGGCACCTAAAATAGGCGACTTAAAAACCTTGGCCCCGATGACATCGATGCAGGTAATCGCCATCATCACCAGCATCGCTGCCAATCCGATCCCCTCAAACCAGCTACTTAACCGGCGATTAAAATTTTCAAATTTACTTGGCACTTAACTACCTCAATATGTTGGTGGGTGCAGAGGGGTTACCCTGCACCCACCTTCTGGATGTCCCTATAATTAGATAAGAAGTTCCAGGTTATTCAAGCCTTACATCCCCGTCCCTAATCTAATTTGAAAGCCTCGGGTTTCAGCTCTGGAGGCCCGGCAGCTGACGGGATGCGCAGTGTAATCTGCTTGGCTTTCCAGTAATCACCCCGCTCCTGTAAAAATTTAATCCAACCGTTCACCTCTGCCTCGGAAAACCCTTTTTTCACCATCCTTTTCACATATCCATCGATGGCCGGTTTGACAGCAGCCTGCCATCTTGGCAGTTCACTGTCGGGCAGGTCAATAATTGTTACGCCCTTCTTCAATCCAAAACCTTTGCCAATGAAATCGATGGCATTCCACATCGTGATATACCGCTCTTTGTACTCTCCAACAAGATTGTCGAAAACGCTTCTGACATCCGGCGGCAGCTTACCATAGCTTTTCTTATTCATCACCAGATAAAAGGGGTAGGGATTGTTGATCTGCCAGACAGATGTCGAATATTTTACCACTTCAGCAAACTTGAAAGCGATCAGTGTTTCAAAGTTTGAAGTCTCACCGTCAATGACACCTTTAGAAATTGCATCATAGACTTCCATCATTGGGGTGGGCGCCGGGGTCCCACCCAGTGCTTTGATCACTTCGCCGGCCATCCCGGGTGCCCGTATGGTGAGCCCCTTGAGATCTTCCAGCTTACGGATGGGCTTCTTAGCAGTGGCGATGGCGCTGCAGGGGGAAGCATTCAGCCACAGGACTTTGACTTTATCAAATTCCTTGGGTTTATATTCATTGTAAAAATCATTGTAGGCTTGACTGGCGACCCAGCCAGTGGCAAGGCCGAGCGGCAAACCAGCAGCCTCGGTAACCGGCATGCGACCTGCGGTATAATACACATGGGAGTAGCCTATGTCAGCAATTCCGCTCACTACCCCATCAAACATTGCCGGAGCTTTCAACAATGAGCCGCCGGCATAGTAATCAACCTTCACCTGCCCACCGGTACGCTTTTCTAAATCGCGGCAAAATTCTTCCAACACTTTGGATTGTAAAGTAAAGGGAGGAAAGTAATTAGCCACTTTTAATCTTATCACATCAGCCGAATGAGCTGGAGGGCTAAAATTAGGGGTTAGGAATGCCATATATATGATAACTGCCAGAGACAAGGAGATTAAAGAAAATGTTCTTTTCATTGTTAGATTACCTCCATTTGAGATGGGTTATTAAAAATAATTTCTCTCTAATCGAGCATAAATCTTTTATCACCTCCCTCCCGGTCCGAGACCCGAACGAATGTTATACCTTCAGTTGAACATCGTTGAGGTGGAATTATTCCCATATAAAATCTCTCTTAAAAATTGTCAACCAACAATGGTTGGTGGTATTTCCTGATACGGTCAAAAGAGCGAACACCGCATCACGTCGTTTACCTTAGATGAGCTGCTCAATTAATCGGGACTGACCCCATCCGATTGCACAAAAAGTTATAGAATGTTAAGACTGGGTCGTCGCCTGCGGTAGGAGTTACCCGGCAGGTCGGACATGTATTTGACGGTAAAAAATCGACTGAATTTAGTAAAGGGGAAAGAAATGAGAACACTTGATCTTTTTGATTTGAACGGTAAAGTGTCCATGGTATCCGGCGGCGGAGACGGAATCGGTCGGGCACTGGCCACGGCTCTGGCCGAAGCCGGTTCCGATATCGTTGTATTTTCCAGACGTTTGGAAAAATGCGAAGACGTTGCTCATGAAGTTGAAAATCTCGGGGTACGCGCAATGGCGCTGCAATGCGATATCACCCGTGAGCAGGATGTTGATAACGTCGTTGAGCAAACGATGTCGAATTTTAATCACATCGACATTCTGGTTAACAATTCCGGTCGTGCCTGGGGCGCGCCTGCAGAAAAAGTCGAATGCGCCGACTGGCTGAAAGTCATCGATCTAAATATCAACGGAACTTTTCGCTGTACCCAAAAGGTCGGACGCGAAATGATCAAACGCAAACAGGGAAAGATCATCAATATCTCTTCTTATGCCGGTCTCAGAGGCACCGACCCGTTTTACCTGGATGCCATCTCCTACAACACCTCCAAGGGCGCCATTAATACTTTCACCAAGGATTTAGCAGTAAAGTGGGCCCAATATAACATCCATGTTAATAGTATTGCACCCGGCTGGTTTCCGACGAAGTTGACCAAATGGATCTTTGACAACAAAGGCGAGGCAATCTTGTCCCGCGTGCCGATGAAAAGATACGGAAAGCTCGAAGAACTCAAGGGCATTGTTGTTTTTCTGGCCTCAACGGCTTCGGATTATGTCACCGGGCAGATTATCTGCGTGGACGGCGGTATCACAGCCTGGTAAGCACGCACGGCCCTGCAAACGGTTTGATGCGCGTGAAGATTTAGCACGTATCCATCAGGCCAAGTAAAATTGAATCGAAACCAAGAACAACCAGAAACGGAGAAACAAAATGGCAGACAACGTTTATGGCGGGAGTTTCCTGGCCGGGTCGATCCCTTTGCAGGATATCTTTATTCCCGAGGAATTTACCAAGGAACATAAGGCCATTGCCAAGTCGGTCAAAGAGTTTGTGGCTGGTGAGATTCAGAGTCGCGGGGATGAAATTGAACATGTCAACAATGAGCTCAGCCGTGAGCTGATGAAAAAAGCCGGCGATATCGGCCTGCTTGCGGCCGATGTTCCCGAAGAATACGACGGCATGGATCTGGATAAAGTCAGCTCCCTGATTATTTCCGACACACTGGGCGAAGGTGCCGGCTCATTTACGGTCACCGAACTCAACCACACTGGAATCGGTACCCTCCCCCTGGCCTTTTTCGGCAGGGCGGATCAGAAAAAAAAGTACCTGCCGGGCCTGTCGTCAGGTGCTTTGATCGGTGCCTTCGGTCTGACGGAGCCCGACGCCGGCTCGGATGCGCTCAATCCCCGCACAACCGCCGTGTTAAGCGAAGACGCCACATGCTATATCCTCAACGGCTCCAAGTCATTTATTACCAATGCCGGATTCGCGGACCTGATTTTCGCCTTTGCAAAAGTCAATGGTGAGGCGTTTACTGCCTTTATCGTCGAATTCGACACTGAAGGACTATCGGTTGACGCCGAGGAAATCAAGATGGGGATGAAAGGGACATCGACGCGCAGCGTGATTTTCAATAACGTCAAAGTCCCGGTGGAAAATGTCCTGGGAGATGTGGGCAAAGGTCACGTAGTGGCGCTGAACGCTTTGAACATGGGCCGCTTCAAGCTCGGAGCCGTATGTACGGGCAATGCGCGCAGCACATTCAATGAAGCCGTGCGCTATGCCAAACAGCGGGTCCAGTTTGGAAAACCGATTTGCGAATTCGGCATGATAAAGGAAAAAATCGGGGAAATGGCAACCCAACTGTTCGCCGGTGAGAGCATGATGTATCACACCGCCGACATGATGGACCGGCTGATCACACATGGAAATCCGTCGGCAGATAATATCGGCCGGGTAACGGCCGCCGCCCTTGAAGAGTACCTCATCGAATGTTCAATCATGAAAATTTACGGCTCCGAAATCCAGGATTTTGTGGTCGATGAATCGGTTCAAATTTTCGGCGGATATGGCTACATATATGAAAACCCGGCTGAAATGGCCTATCGCAATGCCCGCATTAATCGGATATGGGAGGGAACCAACGAGATCAATCGCCTCACGATCACCAATACGCTGCTGAAAAGGATTGCCCAGAGGCGTCTCAAACTGCAAACCGAACCGCTCCTGCTGTCTCAAAAACTTACAAACCCGACCCCTATTACAGAAGATGATCCAGACAGCCTTGATGGGCAGGCCGAAATGTTGGATACTGCCATAAAAATTACCCTTTACTTAATCGGAATGGTGCAGGAGAAGTACGCAGATGGCTTGCGCAGTGAACAGGAACTATCCGGCATCATCAGTGACACGGTTATCGCCGTTTATGCGTTTGAGAGCGCCTTTCTGCGGGCAGCCAAAATGCAGTCCCAAAAAAGAGCGCGCAATAAAGAAAACGCGCTCAAAATTGCCAAAGTGTTGTCGGTAAGGTTATTCGACAAACTTGGTTCATTGGCCGGTAGAGCGCTGCCCGCAATTGCCGATCGTAAAAAATTGCATGAAAGCTTGTCGCTGGTAAGATGAAGTCTGTATCCCCCACCAATAGACACTATTGCCCTGATCCGGCAAATTGCCGACCAGTGCGTTCAAAAGAAAGGTTACCCCTTTAAGGTGAAATGAAGCCTGTTAGTAAGCGCACGAGGCTATTTCCTATTATATTGAAATTTTAAGGAATTCTATCAATTCTAACAATACAATCACTAAAAAGACGGAGCAAATCCCGCCGAGGCGGGACACAGATCTTCAATCTTCAATCTTATATCTTCAATCCCGGCTTGACCGGGCAAGGAGTACACCATGAATCTGGAGGGCTTTACACCGTACAAAAAAGAAGATGCCGAAAAGTACAACCGCCTTCGCTGGTGGGCCGGTTTGACCTTTGGAGACATTCTCGATAAAGCAGCGGCTGTCTATCCGGATAAAGAAGCATTGGTGGATGACCGCCATCGACTCACCTATGCGCAAGTCAGTGATAAAACCGACCGGCTGGCCCTGAGCCTGATGGATCTTGGAATTCAGCCTTTGGACCGCGTTTTATTACAGCTTCCAAACTGGCATGAGTTCATTGTCGCTTATTTTGCCTTGCAGAAAATCGGTGCCATACCGGTGATTTTGATTGCCCGCTACCGGCAATATGAGATCAACCATCTCGCACAACTTTCAGGGGCCATCGCCTGGATCGTGGCCGAAAGATTTCATAAAAAAAACTTTCTATCCGTTATCGAAGACGTTTTAAAAGAAAACCCTAGGATGAAGCACACCGTGCTGTGCCGAGGCGGGTCGCAAGCGCAGTATCTGAATCTTGAAGCCTTGATCGCCGGCGCCGATCTGAACGAAAAAACGCATCTGCGCCTGGCACAATGCAGGCCCGACCCGATGCGGGTGGCCCATATGGGTCCCACCGGCGGGACGACTGGCCTGCCCAAAATTGCGCCCCGCACCCATAATGACTTTTTGTGCAAAGTCGAGTATTCCGCCCGCGCCACTGAGTTAAGCCATGAGACCATATGCCTCATCGCCGCCCCTGCCGCCCACGATTTGCCCTTTGCCAACGGTATCTGCGCCACAATTTTTGCCTTCGGCAAACTGGTGATGATGAATCGCACGGACGCGCAAAGTCTCTGCAAAATGATTGAAAAGGAGCGAGTCAACACGGTGGTTTGGGTGCCGACCCTGACCACGCGTTTGATAAACGACAAATGCCTGGATGATTACGACCTGAGCTGTTTGAAAAAAATCCATACCGGCGGCGGCGTCAGCACACCCGACCTGATCCATGCCACGGTTGGCAAACTCGGATGCTCTTATATGAGTGGATATGGCGGCACGGAAGGGATGCAGACTTTAACGCGCACCGAATGCGACCTGGACAGAGTCTGCCGCACCGTAGGCAAACCAACCTGCCCTTACGATACCTACAAGGTGATTGATGAGCTCGGCAATGACCTGCCGCCCTATTCTCAGGGGGAGCTGGTTGTCAAAGGTCCCTCGGTTTTTACCGGATACTATAACATGCCGGAGGAAAATGCGAATGTGTTTACCGCCGATGGTTTCTTTCGGACCGGCGATCTGGCCATGATCGATGATTCCGGCTACATCACGTTAACCGGCCGATTGAAGGATATCATTAAACAAGGCGGTGAAAGCATCAACGCTCCGGTGATCGAAAAACTGATCTACGCCCACCCCGACGTTGATATGGTGGCGGTCATCGGCATGCCCGACCCTGACTTGGGTGAAAAAATTTGTGCCTTTATTCAACCCAAGCCGGGCGCAGACTTAACGTTCGAAATAATCATCGCACATTTAAAGGCCCGGAAGGCTTCCGTGCTTCAGTTACCAGAGCGGATCGAATTTGTGGAGAATATGCCCTTAACCCACACGGGAAAACTGAACAAACGGGCATTGAGGGAAGACATTGTCATGAAATTGGAAAAATAAAGACCGTAGATGATGAAAAATTATAGCAGTTGTCATAATTGTGTACCGATTGGGTTACAATGACCAGCTGTGTAGAGGCGGGTTTTAACCCCTCGACTGCCTTCGACAAGCTCAGGCCCCGAGCACGTCGAGGGGAGCTCGTCGAAGTCCCGCCCGCAAGGCTTTTCGATGAATAACAGCAGTCTTTAACGGAACATATTTCTGACAATCATGTCACAAACTGTTTAATTTTTGTGATACTGGGATCATCACATTTTTCTATTCATCTTTTTGCTTAACAAATAGAAAATCCCCTCCATCGTGCCCTGCTTTGTGAAGATTAGCATACTCGGGAATCTGATCAGCGTTCCATCCAACTTGTTCTCGAATCTTTGTAAAAAGAGTGGTACCATCTAATACCCCTTTGTTTTCAATGAGAGTTTCTATAAAAGCCGAGGCAAATACAGAATGATTCTCTTTACCACCACTATCCATCACTGGCTCAAGGCCGCCCGAAGAGAGCACAACTCGTGCTTTTTTCCGAGACATGCGAGAGAGATAGTCGGGAGTTCTATGAGTGATTTGCAAACCTCTGGTGAGTTTCCCTGAATAACAACTGTCTGCAACAACCATAACATGTTTGGCTTGAATGGCTCGGATTTCGGAAGTGATGGCGCTATTAGAAACCCATCTTACCTGGGTCTCTCTTGTAGCGTCCACAGGTAGCCAGTAGCCTTGATCTGCATCCTTGTCAAGCCATCCATTTCCGTATGCAAAGGCAAGCCAATGTTGTGGTCAACTGCTATCTATCTGCAAAAAATCAGACCAACTAAATTAAGCGCTAAGACTCAGGCGCGCAGAATAATGTAATATCGGCTCAATTCAAGAAAGAGGTTTATCGTCAGCGGCGACAATGCGTGCGTCGCCGCTGCTTTCAAACCAACCATCGACTTGCAGTGATGATCTGTTGAAACGTTTTGACCTTTCTTTATTTCATTATCGATATTCAATTTCTACGCCCGAGTTGAAATATCAGGCAGATTCAAGCATGGTTTACCGGCTTGTCTAGAGCTGCGATTTTTTTACAGGTAGGCATTAATCGGATAGTGGGTATCGCTTTTTGAATTGTTTAATTATGAGCAGATTTAGCTATCTACGCCGTTCGACAACTGTTTTGCCTTTTCACCGCCGGCAACGGAATACTGAACATTTACATTTCTGGTTTTCTGAAAATCTTCCAGTGTTTCGCCACGCATGGCAGCATATATATGAGGATTTGAAACACCAACCACAGCACCTAGTTTTTCCAGGACAAAAAAAGTGACACCGTAGTGAATCATTGCGCGCCAATCCCTCCTGCGAATCAAATCACACTCTTCCTCTGTCAAATTACTCTCGGCGAACAATGCTTCTTGATCTTCAAGAAATCGTTTGCGATACTCCGGTACCGTCAACCGATGCAAAAATTTGTTAATTCGAAACCCCTTGTGGCTGCGCTCCAGGGTATACGGGTAAGTACCCTCCAGTTTTTCCACGCCTTTCAGTTGATGACTCATATGATTCAAGTGATCCTTTTTTTCTCTCTGTGTGAAAGGTTCCGCCCGGTGTTCGAAAATCGCAGTCGCTATACCGGTCATGGATGGTAAATAATACGATTTATGGATCATTCTGACCGATGCGGCTAACGCACCCCGCATCACCAGCCACATAATGATTTCAGAGCCTTCCATGCCACCCAACGTTGCATATTCGGCAATGGTCATCTCTGTTAATTTGACGGGATCATTCTCGATCAAATCAAAGAATTTCATATCCCATTCGGTATTGTTAAATCCGCATCGTTCACCATGTACCTGGTGAGACACCCCGCCTGTCGCAACCACAGCGACTGAAATATCCTCCTCATAGCTTTCTATGGCTTTACGCAAGGATTGCCCCAAATTATAGCAGCGGCGGGCGGAGGGTATCGGAAACTGCAATACACCGACCTGCAGGGGAATAATGGCACAGGGCCATTCGGATATATCTTCCCACATCACGGATAAGGGAGAAAAACAGCCATGGTCCAGCGGTTTTTTCTGAAAAAAAGACATATCAAATTCATCCGCAACCAATGCGGTTGCGATATGCCTCGCCAGACCTGTATGACCTTTGATCGGGGGCAAATCTCGCGGGTTGCCGCCCTCATCCGCCGGTACATAGGAATCGTCCACGCCGAGAGCAAAGACCGAATAATGATCAAAAAAGAAGGAAGTGATGTGATCGTTGTAAATAATCAGCAAAACATCCGGGTCTTTTTCTTTCAACCATTTTTGAATGGGTTTGTATCCCTCAAAGATTGGCGCCCAGGCGGGATCATTTTGCTTGTTTGTATCTCTGGCAAATCCGATTGTCGGAGAATGAGATGTTGCAATACCACCGATAATTTTTGCCATAATCAACTCCTTTTGGCTTTACCAACTAACACCAAATTCATTGAGATAATATATTGAAATGACGAACTTTTTTAAGAAAGTAAACATTGTATCCCTTGCGTCAAGGCATTGACACGACTCATAAAAGGGCTACTTCGTCGTGTGACCGTGCTCAGAGTCGTTTTTATACCTGTCATTGTGCTGTCGCAGCAGATCTTTTCCATAGTCATTTCCGTTTGGCGTCCTGACAACCGTATGAATGTGACGGCGTGTTGGGATCTGTCGCCGACCATCAAGCGCAATGGGACCTTGATGGTCGAATTCAATGAGGATGACCGGGCTCTGGATTCTGTAGTAAAAGACTGCATCCGCATCCGAACTGCCTTTCCACGCAAAATAGGTTTCATTCAAATGGGCACGGACTTCTTCAAGCTTGATCTTATTATGGCCGTCATTGATGTTGCCTGCATACAGGCCAATCAGTTTCATTAGCTTGTCGCGATGCGCCTTGCTCAGACGATTTGCGGCGAGACCTTCGAACGGCACCATGATGTTGTCCTTGAACATCTCAGACAGATTTTCAGAGCGGCCTTTCGCTCCGATCAATGCCGCCTTCTGCTGGCCGGCCGATAGCGATTGCATGAATTCAAGTCCAAGATCTTGCTCGGCGGCAAAAACCGAGGCCCCAGTGTATTTTCCTGAAGTCGCTTCGACCGGTTCAGAGCCCATGAAAGTCGGCGTCATAACGACCTGATCTCCGAGAACGAAATAATTGATTACCAAATGATGACCGTCAATCTGCCAACCCCACGGCTCACTTGCAGAAGGATCGCCCATAATTGTAAACCAATAGAGGAGCTCGCCATATTCATCGAAATTCGATACGAGTTCTGCGAGATGATAGTTCAGACGCATGATGTCCCGGGACGTCTGATAACCTTTCGCACTGAGCGATGCGCGCAGCAGAGAATAGGCGTTTTCTCGCTGCATTTTATTCATCTCTTTGAGCGAAATCCCCTGACGCTGGAAACGATGGATATTGGCCCAGTTTCGCCACTCGGAATCGTCCACCGGGAACAGGATTTTTTTGCGCTGATCCTTGGTCAGCGACGACAGGAATTTTCGCGCAGCATCGATCACGGGTGCTGTGGAAACGCCCGTTTTCTTGATTTTATACAAACCGCTCCGCGGTGTCCCGTTGCTCGTGATGCCGACAAAGGGTTGTGCGAGCCCTTCACGCGCAAGTGCGACTGGATTGAAGCCGCTTCGTTGCTGGGCTAAAACGCCACAAGCTACAAATCCTATACCTAACATTAGCATCATCATATATTTCAATTTCATCACAAATCTCCTTATCTAGGAAAATGATCTATCATATTAAAATTTGAGAATGATTTCTTTTTGCACCACTTCATATAATTATACATAAATTGACATATCCAAAGACTAAGATTGACATTGGTGTTTCGGATGTGCCGTATGAGGATCGTTTATCTCCTTGACAATGAAAAGTATTTTGCATGGAAAAGCGATTGGCGGGATATTGATTGGGTATTTAAGTTGTACGGTGACAGGTTTTGGGTTGCCTGCAGGCTGTATTGGGCATTTGTTCGCAAAGGGATCTCTCAAGGCAGGCGTAAGAATTTAACCGGTGGGGGCTTTATTCGGGTGCAGTGGGCTGGGCTGCCGTCAAATCAATATGAATGGCAAAGATGTCTGAAAGGTCAGATGAACACATATTGGGGATAATGATGCGGGGAGAAAGAATCACCTATGTTAAAGGTTACAGACTTATGGATAACAAAACTGTAAAACTTGAGGGTGTCCCTCATCATACCAAGTTCATCTTTCTCACCAGAATCCAATTTCATATAAACGCTTAATCCTTTCTTCAAAAAAATTCTCCTGCCTTCTCCGTTTCCATTCGATCGTAAACCTCCATCCAAGTTTGAAGTCCACATGCCAATCGACCGGCACATTGCAATCCCCAAAGGCTTCATTGTACCGAAGCAACTTTTCATGAATTTGACAGTAACTCTTGCAATGGTTATAAAAATAAAATAGCCAGCAAAATATCAATATTACACCTCATAACGATTACTTACCTGCAAGAATCAGGTATTAGTTTGTCATTTCAATCGGGTTGGAACAATAGCATGAAACAGGATATGCGAGGGGTGGTCCTCGGGATCCTGGCGGCGTTGATGATGGCGGTGCCGCCGCTTAGCTGGGCCGATCAGTCCGACAAGCGGTTGGACGAGCTCTTCGACCGGTTGAGGACTACCGAGAATCCGCTGGAGGCTCAAATCATCGAGGTCCAAATTTGGCAAATCTGGATCGACAGCGAACGGGACGACATCGACGCGCTCATGGAGAAGGGAACCCGGGCCATGGCCCTGGGCCGTCTGGAAGATGCCATCGCCATTTTTGGCCGCGTGGTGACTACCCTTCCCGACTTCGCTGAAGGCTGGAATAAACGCGCCACTGCACATTATCTAAACGAGGACTACACAGCCTCGGTGATCGACATCGAGCACACCCTGGCCTTGGAGCCACGACACTTCGGGGCGATCTCCGGTATGGGTCTTATCTTTTTGGCCCGTGGAGACGAAGCGGGTGCGTTGCGCGCTTTCAAGGAGGTGCTCAAGATTCATCCCCATGCCAGGGGCGCTAAAGTACGCGTCGACGAGCTGCGCAAGAAGCTGAAGGCGCGGGGCGCCTGAACGCGGATTGGGGTTCAGGCGTGAAATATATTGGGAAATAAGTACATCCGAGAGAGTGGGGACTATCGAAAGTATTTACTTTTCTTATTCTAATATATAACGTACGTGCAGGACGTTCATAACTGTTTCATAAGATAAGCCATGATTGTAAAAAACAACAACCTCAATGCCGATATCGAAAAAGAATCTAAAAGCGCCTTTAGAAATTGGGTTTGGGTGGTGGTTTTTGCCACTACCTTTGCATGGGTTGAAAGCGCAGTCGTTGTATATCTCCGTGAAATTTACTTTGACGGAGGATTCAGCTTCCCTCTGGTAGTCAAGTGGGAGGACGGTAAACACGTTATCGATCCTTTGGTTCGAATCGAGTTTTTCCGTGAAATTGCCACAATAATCATGGTGGTGTCAGTGGGCTGGTTTGCCGGAAGGAAAGGATTTCAAAGGTTTTGCTTTTTTATGATTGCCTTTGGAATATGGGACATATTTTACTACATTTGGCTGTATGTCATGGTGAGCTGGCCCGAAAGCCTCATGACATGGGATCTTTTGTTTTATGTGCCGCTACCCTGGGTAGGCCCGGTAATCACACCGGTATTGATTGCGCTTACTATGGTGGTGGCAGGCTCTCTTATTATTTATTATGATGAAAAAGGATATGACATCCGCTGGCGGTGGTACGATATGGTTATTGAGCTGAGTTGTGGTTTGCTCATGATCGTGGCTTTTTGTTGGGATTGGAAGAATATTATTCAGATCCCCGGCGATATTGAAAGAACAGGGATTCCCAACCCTTTCGCATGGTGGCTTTACATGCCGGCTTATCTATTTTCCATTGCCTATTTTGCCGTGAGGTTCAGGCAAATTATTAATACTGGCCACCCAATTCCGGCGGGTGAACTTGATCGTTAAGATTTCAGATAATGGATAAGCGTTTTAAGCTGCACTATTTTATGTTTATGTGATATCCGAATCATATTGAAGTGTTGGCTCAGGTTGTGCTATTGGCAAGCTAATCCAAAAGTTTGAACCGGTCTAATTTGGGACTTCTTCAATTAGATATCACAAGTTTTTCCTGAAGTGGGACAATTACAATCTCCAATTTCTATATTTGCAGAAATTGATTTACCCCTTTACATTTCAACCCAAAGCCTTTCTGAATTAGGATGTGAACCAGATTGACACCATGTGGTATCTGTTTATATTAAATTTATGGTTTTCCTTCGCTACCTGATCTGAAGCGTGTTTCATTTGTAAGATCGAGCCGGATCAGACATTTCTTCTCGCATTCTTCTAATACAAATTACTCCTGATTTCTGTTTCTGTTTTAAGAACATAAAATAGGGAGGAATAATTCTATGGCGCGAGAAGGCTTTAAACATAAACTTACCGCCATACACAGCGCGGATGTGGAAGGTTACAGGCGTCTCATGAGAGACGATGAGGAGGCCACGGAGTGCGAAGTCCGATTAAGGGACTTTGCCCCGGTTTATACAATCTGTATAAACCGGAACGCCCAATAGAGAGAAGGGTCGTAATTGTTCGAAATGACAAGCATTATCCTAATGAACAAGAAGGCACGGCAACTTCTTATACAGAAAGAGGCAGTCTATGTTTGCCGTTTTATACAGACTGTATAATCATTGAGTATACCTACAAAAAGGATATCTTGATGAACTGGGACGAATTTTGGCAAATAATCCAGCTATTCGCGTCCCGAACCAAAGGAGGCGAGTTTTGATGAGTTCAAAAATTTTGGTAACCTCTGCCGGCGGAAAGGTCGGCAAAACTGTTGTTAGGCGCCTTCAGGAAATGAGTATACCTGTACGGGTTGCAGTGCGCAATATGGAAAATGCAATCGATCTCGAGGGACCGAAAACAGAAATCATGTCATTCGACTTTGATCGGCCAGAGCTGGTTGAGAAGGCTGTAGACGGGATCAGTGCCCTGTGCCTGATCACTCCACCCCATTTCAAACAGGTTGAATGGGCTACGGAAACTATTGATCGAGCCCTTGAGGCGGGTGTTGGACGAATTGTTCGTCTCTCAGTACGGGTAGCAGACATGACACCCAGTTCAAAGATGACTCGATGGCACCGGACGGTTGAACGATATCTAAAGCCGACCGACTGCGAGTGGACCATTGTACGTCCCACCCCGTTCATGCAGAACTTCATGGGTTTGGCGCCGCGAAGCCCACAGGGATACCTCTTTCCGGTTTCCAGGGATGTCCGCGTTTGCCATATGGATATCCGGGATGCAGCTCTTGTTCTGGCAAAGGCGTTGACCGAGTCGGGTCATGTCGGGAAGACTTATACTATTACAGGCAGTGAATCCCGAACCTTCCATGACATGTGTAATGTTTTGTCGAACAAGGCTGGCAGAGATTTCCCCTGCAACTATGTTTCCGACGAGGAAGCTCGGAAATCAATGCTATCAGCCGGAATGCCGGACTGGTTGGCTGAGCTTGTACTGGAGCTCTTTGCCATCCTTAGCAAGGGTCTCGTGTCCGAGCCGCTGGAAGGCTATGAGCAGCTGGCAGGTAGGAAGCCAACGTCGTTTGAGCGCTTTGCGGAGGATAATAAGAACGCTCTTCCGCACTTTGTCTGAGATCCAGCAACAGTCTATTCTGCTGGATGGTCGTATCACCATTGCGATAAGGAAAGCGAATCTCGCTTTGCCGTTTGGATATACTGTTCTGGCATAACGAGAGCGTTGCACCCGACCCGGCCAAATTGCGCATCTCTGATACCTATCTAAGTGCAAAAAATCAGATCAACTAAAATTGAGGATATTCATACCATAGAGCAACCTGACTGGATTGTCAGATAATGCTGAAAATATTATGTAAGAGACATCTGATAAATATTAGCCACTACAACTGTTAAATCATTTTGCTCACAACTTTTCCGGCTTCTTTTTTTTCAAAACCACATTGATCATGGCGACCGCGCCACCAGAAAGAGATATAGTCAATAGTTGTGTATGAAGAAATTAGGCGGCAATCCGTTTTTCTTCGACACCATTGACAAATTTAACTCCTCTAATTACTTCTGCCAGGCGTTGCGGATGGTGAAGTCG